>Ga0209186_1000363_pt1 | contig 37441 bp, 40 predicted proteins | sample SidtaG_FD_187426 | JGI IMG/M metagenome (GOLD analysis project Ga0209186, IMG submission 187426) | Marine algal microbial communities from Sidmouth, United Kingdom - Sidmouth_Male2 metaG (SPAdes) (version 2) | ecosystem: Host-associated > Algae > Red algae > Unclassified | place: Sidmouth...
GGACCAGCAGGATCTACAGGACCATCAGGAGATACAGGACCAGCAGGAACTCATTGTTGGGATGTTGATGAGGATGGAGTAGATGATATCGTAGAGGATACAAACGGAGACGGTATATTTGACTACAAGGATTGTCAAGGAGCTGACGGAGCAACAGGACCAGAAGGACCTACAGGAGCTGAAGGACCTACAGGACCTAAAGGACACACAGGAGATACTGGTATAGCAGGACTTGATGGTTTAACAGGAGATACAGGACCTAAAGGACTTAAAGGTTCTACAGGAGCTGAAGGACCTACAGGACCAGTTGGTAACAATGGTATTAGCTGTTGGGATATTGATATGGATGGAATTAACGATCCTTTAGAAGATGTTAATGGTGATGGTTTATTCAACACTGATGATTGCGGTTGTGATTGTGAGATGGGTGGATTCAAACCAGGTCAAACTATTATCGTTCTTCCTTCAAATGATCAAATCAGCGAAAGTTGTGACGACGTTTATACACTTCCTGAATTAATGAAAGGCGTAGATGAAAATACTTCTGCTCTTGAAGAACTCAAGAAAGCACTTGGAGTAAACGTTTCTACAAATGTTCAAGACTTCGGTAGTGTAAGCATGAATGCTACTACAGAAATTTGGGTAAGCTTTGGTGAAGAATTTACTTCTTCATTAAAAGATGGTCAATTACCAGTTGTAACATTAACTACAAACCAACCTGATGTTAAAGCATACATTACTGCTAAAACAAAAGATGGTTTCAAAGTTGTTGTTGAAGCAGGTAACATTGAAAATGTAACTTTTGATTGGATGGCAATTGCTAAAAAATAAGAGTTATCAATTACACTTTCCTTAATTTCTAAGGAATAAAGATGAAAAGAGCCTCCCACAGTAATGTGGGGGGCTTTTTGTGTTTAAGGAAGTAGAGCTAATGTCGAAGTAATAACAATCCTTTTTAAGAATGCGTAGCCATTTTGAATTATTGTGCTATGAAAAGGCTTTTAAACGAAGTATCGGAATATCGAATCAGACCAGCAATCCAACCAAAAACGATAAGTCATTCTTTTTTCACTAAGTAAGTGGACAAAATAAAATGATATTAAAAATTTTGTAAAATATTGATTCTAAGGATATTACTAATATTCTTGCCGTTCCCTTACTTAGCAATGGTTGAAAAATAAGACAGTCAAAGAGATTTTTATCATCAATACTTTTTTGGAGAGAACAGTCAGGAGCTTCGTCGTTATGCAGGGTCCCGCTATCCGCTATTATGGTGGATACATTCCCACCATACCGCTACTATCGGGTCTATCTTTGAAGGTTAATAACCCCTATCAAAGAAGTAAAAACTCGTAGGGGCAGACCTATGTGTCTGCCCAGCCGTTAATATTGACGAAACCCCTTTATTTAGAGCGTGAAGTAGGGGCAGACGCCATATGTCTACCCAAAAATGTAAGAGGAGAGAAGCTATTGCCCGTTTTCTCCTTATTAAAAAAAATATATAAGACGAATTTTAAAGACTAAAAACTTGTTAATCAATTAGATATGTCCTTTAAAGATTCGTTGGAATCAAAAAAGAGTGTAAGTTTTTTTGTTTTTTCTGAACAAAGTATTACCTTTGCACAGCTTTTTAACCACGTATATAAAATTAAAGAGCTTTTAAAATAAATTAATGGGAGTTAAGGGTCTTCAAAAACAACCCATGCACATTTAAGGTGCAGCTTCCCTCTTAGTTAAACTCGGTTTGTTTTTTACTTGCCTAAGTTTAGAGGGATAATGTTTGTTTGTGTATCTTTCCTAATAACCCTCAAAAACTGAGTTTAAATGCCTACAATTCAACAATTAGTAAGAAAAGGTAGAAAGGTAATCAAAACACCTACAAAATCTAAAGCACTTGAGTCTTGTCCTCAACGTAGAGGGGTTTGTACAAGGGTATATACTACTACACCTAAAAAACCAAACTCTGCTTTGAGAAAAGTAGCTAAGGTCAGATTAACCAATGGTAGAGAAATCATTGCATATATTCCTGGTGAAGGACATAATTTGCAGGAGCACTCTATTGTATTGATTAGAGGTGGTAGAGTAAAAGATTTACCTGGTGTACGTTACCATATTGTTAGAGGCTCTTTAGATACTGCTGGAGTCGCTGATAGAAAACAAAGCCGCTCTAAATACGGAGCAAAAAGACCTAAAAAATAATCATATAAGAATTTTGTAAGATGAGAAAAGCAAGAGCAAAAAAAAGATACCTAAAGCCAGATCCAAGATTTAACGATGAAAATGTAACACGATTTGTCAATAATCTTATGTGGAGTGGAAAGAAAAGTATAGCCTTCAGAATATTTTATGATGCGATAGATAAAGTGAGCGAGATTACAAATGAAGATGGTTATCAAGTTTGGAAAAAAGGACTAAGTAATGTTATTCCCGAAGTTGAGGTAAGAAGCCGTAGAATTGGTGGAGCAACATTCCAAATTCCTACAGAAGTCCGTACTTCACGAAAAGTGTCATTAGGTACAAAATGGCTTATTAGTTATGCTCGAAAAAGAAATGGAAAGTCAATGGCAGAAAAACTTGCTGCCGAAATCGTTTCTGCTTCAAGAAAAGAAGGAGCAGCATTTAAGAAAAAAGAAGATACTCACAGAATGGCCGAGGCTAATAAAGCATTTTCACACTTTAGAGTCTAAAAATTTTTAAAAACAAATTATTAAGTCAACCATGGCAAGAGATTTAAATTTTACCAGAAATATTGGTATTGCTGCGCACATTGATGCAGGAAAAACAACCACCACAGAGCGAGTCTTATTCTATACAGGTATTACTCATAAGATTGGTGAAGTTCATGATGGAGGAGCTACGATGGACTGGATGGAGCAAGAACAAGAAAGAGGAATTACCATCACTTCAGCGGCAACTAAAACAGAATGGTTGTACAAAGGAACACCTTATCAAATTAATATTATTGATACACCTGGACACGTTGATTTTACGGTTGAGGTAGAGCGTTCTTTAAGAGTACTCGATGGTGTTGTTGCTTTATTTTGTGCTGTATCTGGGGTTGAGCCACAATCTGAGACAGTATGGAGACAAGCAGATCGTTACAAAGTTCCTCGTATTGGTTTTGTCAATAAAATGGACCGTTCTGGTGCAGACTTCTTAGAAGTAGTAAGACAAGTACGTGACATGCTTAAAGCTAATCCTGTACCTTTACAATTACCTATCGGAGCAGAAGATGATTTTAAAGGAGTTGTTGACTTAATAGCAAACAAAGCTTATATCTGGGATGAAGAATCTTTAGGAGCTAAATGGGAAGAAGTGCCTATTCCCGCTGAGATGCAAGATGAGGTTGATGAGTACCGTGAAAAGTTAGTAGAAGCGGTAGCAGAGTACGATGATAAAATCATGGAGCAATTCTTTGAAGATCCAAATTCTATTTCTGAAGATGAATTAATGGCTGCTATTAGAAAAGCGACTATTGACATGTCTATCATTCCAATGATGTGTGGTTCTGCTTTCAAGAATAAAGGTGTACAAAATCTTCTAGACGCAGTAATCTCTTATTTACCATCTCCTTTAGATATTGAAGGTATTGAAGGTATTAATCCTGATACAGAAGAGCCTATTGTTCGTCAGCCAGATGCAAATGAACCATTTGCTGCATTAGCTTTTAAAATTGCAACAGACCCTTATGTAGGACGTTTGGCTTTCTTTAGAGCTTATTCTGGAAAATTAGATGCAGGTTCTTATGTCTTAAACAATAGAAGTGGTAAGAAAGAACGTATTTCTCGTATCTATCAAATGCACGCAAATAAGCAAAATCCTATTGATTGTATTGAAGCAGGAGATATTGGTGCAGCAGTAGGTTTTAAAGATATTAAAACAGGAGATACTTTAAGTGATCTCAAACATCCTATTGTATTAGAAAGTATGGATTTCCCTGAGCCTGTAATCTCTATGGCTGTTGAACCTAAAACCCAAAAAGATTTAGATAAGTTGGGTATGGGATTAGCAAAATTAGCAGAAGAAGATCCAACATTCAGAGTAACTTTTGTAGAAGAAACAGGACAAACAATCATTAGTGGTATGGGTGAATTACACCTTGAGATTCTTGTGGATCGTTTGAAGAGAGAATTTAAAGTGGAAACCAGTCAAGGAGCACCACAAGTAAACTACAAAGAGGCTATTACAAAATCAATTCAGCACAGAGAAATATACAAGAAACAATCGGGTGGTAAAGGTAAATTCGCAGACATTACTTTTGAAATTATGCCTGCAGATCCAGATCCAGAAACAGGAGAAATTAAAGAAGGCTTACAATTCGTAAATAGTATTGTTGGAGGATCTATTCCAAGAGAATTTATCCCTTCTGTAGAGAAAGGTTTCAAGGCAGCAATGAAAACAGGTATCTTAGCAGGATACAACGTTGATGCTTTAAAAGTTCGTTTGTATGATGGAAGCTTCCACCAAGTGGATTCAGACGCAGTAGCTTTTGAACTTTGTGCTAAAATGGCATTTAGAAATTCTATAAAGAAAGCAGGCCCTGTCTTATTAGAGCCTATTATGAAATTAGAGGTGATTACACCTGAAGAAAGTACGGGTGATGTTGTGGGTGATATTAATAGAAGACGTGGATTAATGGAAGGTATGGACATGAGAGCTGGAGCTCAAGTCATTAAAGCTAAAGTTCCACTTTCTCAAATGTTTGGTTATGTTACCGCATTACGGACGATTACCTCTGGGCGTGCATCTTCTACGATGGAGTTCTCTCACTATGAAAAAGCTCCAAACAACATTGCAGAAGAAGTAATTGCAAAAGCACAAGGTAAAGTAAAAGTAGACTAAGATTATGGCAGCACAAAAGATTAGAATCAAACTAAAATCTTACGATCACAATTTAGTAGATAAATCTTCTGAAAAAATTGTGAAAACTGTAAGAGCAACAGGAGCAGTGGTATCGGGACCGATACCATTGCCCACACACAAAAAAATATTTACTGTTCTTAAATCACCTCACGTGAACAAAAAATCAAGAGAACAGTTTCAATTGTGTACTTATAAAAGATTATTAGACATATATAGTTCTACATCTAAAACCATTGATGCTTTGATGAAATTAGAGTTGCCAAGTGGTGTAGATGTTGAAATAAAAGTATAACTATGACAGGATTAATAGGCAAGAAGGTCGGCATGACCAGCATTTTTGATGACAATGGAGTCAATATTGCATGTACTATCATCGAAGCCGGTCCCTGTTATGTCACCCAAATCAAAGACGAAGATACGGACGGTTATAGAGCAGTACAGCTAGCTTTTGGAGAGCGTAAAGAAAAAAACCTTACAAAAGCTTTGTTAGGACACCTAAAAACATCAGGTGTCAAAACAGCCGCAAGAATTCGTGAATTTCGTGACTTTGAAGAGTCTGTAGACTTGGGTACAAAACTTGATGCTTCTATTTTTGAAGAAGGTGAAATTGTTAATGTGATAGGGACTTCTAAAGGAAAGGGCTTTCAAGGTGTTGTAAAAAGACATGGATTTGGTGGTGTCGGACAACAGACACACGGACAACATAACAGGGGGCGTGCTCCTGGAGCTATCGGTGCAGCATCTTACCCTGCACGTGTATTTAAAGGTATGCGTATGGCGGGTAGAACTGGTCACAGTAGAGTGAAGACACGCAACCTGCAAATTGTGAAAGTTTTTAAAGATAAAAACCTCGTTTTGGTGAAAGGATCTGTTCCTGGAGCTAAAGGTTCTTATGTAATCATTGAAAAATAGGAGCAGTCATGAGAATTGATGTATTAAGCACTAACGGAAGCACTACAGGACGACAAGTAGACCTAAATGAAGAAGTCTTTGGAATCGCTCCAAATGACCATTGTATTTATCTCGCTGTAAAACAATATCGTGCTAGTTTAAGACAAGGAACACACAAATCTAAAGAGCGTAGTGAAATTGCTGGATCAAGAAAAAAGCTAAAGAAACAAAAAGGTTCTGGAGCTGCTCGATACGGTGATATTAAAAACCCGCTTTTCAAAGGTGGTGGACGTGTTTTTGGACCTAAACCAAGAAACTACGATACTAAGTTGAATAAAAAGGTAAAGCAATTGGCTCGAAACTCTGCTTTAAGCTATAAAGCAAAAGATAACAACCTTGTTGTCTTACAAGATTTTACTTTTGATGACCACAAAACCAAAAATTTTTTGGAGCTTTTAAAAAGCTTAAATATAGAGAACAAGAAAACTTTGTTGGTATTAAAGGATGCTGATAAAAACGTATTATTAGCAGCTCGAAACTTAAAAAAAGTAACCAGCACTAGTATACAAGCTCTCAATACCTACGATATTTTAAACGCAAATACAGTGGTTTTTGTAGAAAGTGCCATTGGTGAGATTGTATAAACCACTTAAACTTCAGCAAGATGTCAAAGAATATAATACTTCGACCAGTAGTTAGTGAAAAAACAGAAAAAATGAGCGAATCTGAAAATCGCTATGTTTTTTTTGTACACAATAAAGCTACTAAGCCAGAAATCAAAGAAGCGGTAGAAGAAATGTTTGAGGTTTCTGTTTTAAAAGTAAATACTTGTATTTTACCTAGAAAATCAAAAACTCGATATACCAAAACGGGCTTTTTGAATGGTAAAACAGCCTTGAGAAAAAAGGCCATTGTTACTTTATCAGAAAACGACGAACTCGACTTCTATGGCGATATAGACTTAGATCTAGATGCAGATAATGAGGAAGAAGATTTAGATTAGAATTTTTATTAAATCAATTATGGTTTTCGATAACCGACAAGAATCGAGTTTATGGCATTAAAAAAATATAACCCGACTACACCAGGTACAAGATTCAGAGTTAGTATAGACTATTCTGAAATAACGACTAACAAGCCCGAAAAAAGCTTGCTTACTCCACAAAAAAGATCTGGTGGTAGAAATAGTACAGGACGTATGACTACTCGTAATATTGGGGGTGGACATAAGAAAAGATACCGTATCATTGACTTCAAAAGAGAAAAACACGGTATTCCTGGAACTGTAAAAAGTGTAGAGTATGATCCCAATCGTACCGCTTTTATAGCTTTACTTGCTTATGCTGATGGAGAAAAACGATACATCATTGCTCCTGAAGGAATAAAAGTAGGAGATAAAGTTGTCTCTGGTAAAGGAGTTGCACCCGAATTAGGAAATTGCTTGTATTTGGAAGAAATACCTTTAGGTACTATTATCCATAATATTGAGCTAGATCCAGGAAGAGGAGCAGTTATTGCGAGAAGTGCAGGAACATATGCCCAACTTGCCAATAAGGATGGTAAGTATGCAATTATCAAAATGCCTTCTGGAGAAACAAGAATGATCTTATTATCTTGCATGGCTACAATTGGTACTGTTTCTAATTCTGACCACAGTTTACAAGTATTAGCGAAAGCTGGACGTAACCGTTGGAAAGGTAAAAGACCACGGGTAAGAGGGGTTGCTATGAATCCTGTAGATCACCCCATGGGTGGTGGAGAAGGTAAATCTTCTGGAGGACAGCCTAGATCTCGAACAGGTTTATATTCAAAAGGGAAAAAGACCCGTAACCGAAACAAACCTTCAACCAGATTGATAATTAGTAAGAAAAAAGGTAAAAAATAATGGCTAGATCATTAAAAAAAGGACCCTACGTAAGTTACAAATTACAAAAGAAATTAGATGCCCTTAACGAAAGTGGTAAGAAAAAAGTTATTAAAACTTGGTCCAGAGCATCTATGATTTCTCCTGAATTTGTAGGACATACAGTCGCTGTACATAATGGAAATAAATTCATTCCTGTATACGTAACTGAAAACATGGTAGGTCATAAGTTCGGGGAATTTGCCCCAACTCGTAATTTTAAAGGACATTCTTCGAAAAAATTAAAGTAAGATTAGGATGGAAGCTGTTGCAAAACTGAAAAATCTCGGAATGTCGCCACGCAAAGTTCGCTTAGTTGCTGACTTGGTAAGAGGCGAAGATGTAAACAAGGCACTAAATACCTTAAAGTTTACAAAAAAACACGCAGCGAAAAATGTAGAAAAGCTGTTAGTCTCTGCTATCTCTAACTGGGAACAAGGAAACCCCGGTAGAAAAGCAGATGATGCTGAATTATTTATCAAAACGATTACAGTAGATTCTGGTAGAATGCTAAAAAGATTCAGACCAGCACCTTTTGGAAGACCGCATCGTATTCGTAAAAGATCGAATCATTTAACCATTATTGTTGATAGCCGTGTGGCTGAACAATCAGCACAGGTTGAACAAGTTTTAGAAACAGCAGAAACGGCAACAGAAGAGTAAATATAAATAAAGCGACAATCATGGGACAAAAAACAAATCCAATAGGCAATAGGTTAGGCATCGTCAGAGGATGGGAATCTAACTGGTACGGCAACTCTAAAGATTTTGCTGATAAATTAGTCGAAGACGAGAAAATTCGTAAATATCTCCATCTTCGTATTGACAAAGGTGGTATCTCTCGTATTGTTATCGAACGTACTTTAAAAAGAATAACGATTACAATCCATACTTCTCGACCTGGTATCATCATTGGTAAAGGTGGGGGAGAAGTAGACAGAATTCGAGAAGAGTTGAAAAAATTGACCAGCAAAGAGGTGCAAATCAACATTATCGAAATCCGTCGCCCTGAATTAGATGCTAATATTGTTGCAGAAACTGTTGCAAAACAATTAGAATCTCGTGTAAACTTCCGTAGAGCCATCAAAATGGCGATTGGTGCAACAATGCGCCAACAAGGTGCAGAAGGAATCAAAATTAGAGTAGCAGGGCGTTTAAATGGTGCAGAGATGGCACGTTCTGAAGAGTACAAAGATGGACGTATTCCATTGCACACTTTCAGAGCAGACATTGATTATGCGCTTAAAGAAGCCAATACAATCTATGGAATCATCGGTGTGAAAGTTTGGATTTGTAAAGGAGAAAAATATGGTAAAGTTGATTTAACTCCTGCCAAACCAAAGAAACAAGAACGCAGAAGAGGAGGAAACAGCGGTGGTCGAAACAGAGGGGGAAACAATAGAAGACGATAAACTAATTTTTTAAGAAAAGAAGGCAGCATTGCCTAAAAACAAAACGCCATGTTACAGCCAAAAAGAACAAAATTTAGAAAGCAGCAAAAAGGCAGAATTAAAGGAGTAGCGGGTAGAGGTGCAACTATCGCTTTTGGATCATTTGGATTAAAGTCTTTAGGCGAAGGCTTTATCTCTTCTAAAACGATTGAGGCTGCCCGTGTAGCTATGACGCGTTATATGAAAAGGGAAGGAAAGGTATGGATTCGTATTTTTCCAGACAAGCCACTTACCAAAAAACCTGCGGAAGTACGTATGGGAAAAGGTAAAGGAGCACCAGACAGATTCGTGGCTATTGTAAAAGCAGGAACTATCATGTTTGAAGCAGAAGGCGTACCTCTGGAAGTGGCAGAAGAAGCTTTCAGACTTGCAGCCCAAAAAATGCCTGTGAAATGTAAATTTGTTGTGAGAAGAGACTACGCCGCCGAATAAGGCAAGTTTATAATATCTATAATTTAACGCTATACTATCAAGAAAAATGGCTAATAATAAACATACATCCAAAAACCTTAAAGAACTGACTGACAGTGCTTTAGGAGAAAAAGTGCGAGAGGAAACTAAAGAGTACAGAAAAACGAAATTTAACCATTCTGTTACACCTTTAGACAACCCTAATGTCCTAAAAGAAATGCGTAGAAACATTGCTCGCTTAAATACAGAATTGCGTGCTCGTCAAATTAAAGCACAACAATAATATCTCGAAAAATGAATGTAGAAAGAAAACTTAGAAAAACCTTGATTGGTCTTGTTTCCAGTGACAAAATGGAAAAAACAATCACTGTTTCTGTAGAGCGTAAAGTAAAGCACCCTATGTACGGTAAGTATATCAAGAAAACGAAGAAATTCGTGGCGCATGATGAAAAAAACGAGTGCAATGAGGGAGATACTGTCAAAATAATGGAAACCAGGCCATTGAGCAAAAGAAAAACCTGGCGATTGATTGAAATCATCGAAAGAGCAAAATAAATGATACAGCAAGAATCTAGACTTAAAGTCGCTGACAATAGTGGTGCCAAAGAAGTATTGTGTATCCGTGTACTTGGTGGTACAGGAAGACGCTACGCTTCTGTGGGAGACAAAATTATTGTTGCCGTAAAAGATGCCATGCCATCAGGAGGAGTCAAAAAAGGAGCAGTGTCTCCTGCCGTTATTGTCCGTACTCGCAAAGAAGTAAGAAGAAAAGACGGATCTTATATCCGATTCGACGACAACGCCGTCGTATTACTCAATACGCAAGACGAACCAAGAGGTACTCGTATTTTTGGTCCTGTGGCAAGAGAGCTTAGAGACAAGCAATACATGAAAATTGTATCCTTAGCTCCAGAGGTACTTTAAAATCAATTAATAAAAGGATTATTAATTTACGCTTTTATACATCTTTTTTGGAGAAAACGGTAAATTGCTCCGTCGTAACACACGGTCCTGCTATCCGCTAAAGGAAAGCCCCGCAAAGCTTCTCAATTTTCCACAATATATTCTGTGGAAAAGCCAAGAACAAGCCAACGCAGCTTCCTACCGCTACTATCAGGTCTAGCTTACAAGGACACAACCGCTATCATACTGAAACAAAATACCAAAATGCGTAAGAAATATTCAAGTTATGAACAATAATAAATTCAAGTTTCACATCAAAAAAGGAGATACCGTAAAGGTACTTAGTGGCAATGACAAGGGAACTACAGGTGAAGTATTGAAAGTTGATCGCAAAAAATACCGTGCAACGGTTGAAGGCGTCAATATGATTACTAAACACAAAAAACCCACTTCTGAAGATACAGAGGGCGGACGAGTTGAGCAAGAAGGAACCATTCACATTTCTAACCTTATGCTAGTTGATCCTAAAACAGAGGAAGCTACAAAAATTGGTAGAAAAGTAGAAAATGGCAAGTTGGTACGTTATTCTAAAAAAACTGGAGAGATTATAGACTGATGGAAAAATCAAGATTACAATTAAGATACGAACAAGAAATTGTTCCTGCATTAAAGGAACAGTTCGGTTACAGTAGCGTTATGCAAGTGCCTCGCCTTCAAAAGATTTCTATAAATCAAGGTTTGGGGTCTGCTACACAAGATAAAAAAGTGATTGATACAGCAGTCAAAGAAATGAGTGCTATCACTGGTCAAAAAGCAATGCCTACCATCGCCAAAAAATCAGTATCGAACTTCAAATTAAGAGAAGGCATGCCGATTGGTGTAAGAGTAACATTGCGTAAAGATCGTATGTGGGAGTTCTTAGATCGCTTATTAGCTGTATCTTTACCACGGGTACGTGACTTTAGAGGAGTCAACGACAAAAGTTTTGACGGAAGAGGTAACTACAGCATGGGCGTTACCGAGCAAATCATCTTCCCTGAAATCAATATCGATAAAATTACTCGTATTATGGGAATGGATATTACTTTTGTTACAACTGCACCTACAGATGCAGAAGCTTTTGCTTTATTAAAAGCATTAGGGTTTCCTTTCAAAAACCAAAATAAATAATCTATATTATGGCTAGAGAAGCAGTAAAAGCTAGAGAAAGAAAGCGACAAAGAATGGTGGCTAAGTATGCTAAAAAAAGAGCAGAATTAAAAGCTGCTGGAGATTACGCAGCATTAGACAGATTACCTAAAAACGCATCTCCTGTAAGATTACACAATCGTTGTCGTTTAACAGGCCGTCCTAAAGGTTATATTCGATACTTTGGTATTTCAAGAGTTGCCCTAAGAAAACTTGCGCTCGCAGGCAAGATTCCTGGGATGACCAAAGCAAGTTGGTAAACAAAACAACTTAGTAAATAAAGTAGGCACAATAAGCCTATTCATTTCTAATAAATAAAAGAACTATCATTATGTCAGCAGTGACAGATCCTATAGCAGATTATCTTACTCGTGTACGTAATGGCATTTTAGCAAGCCATCGTATTGTTGAGATTCCTGCTTCAAACTTGAAAAAAAGATTAACCGAAATTCTTTACGAACAAGGTTATATCCATCGTTATAAATTTGAGGAAACGACTAACCATCAAGGAGTTATCAAAATCGCCTTAAAGTACGACCCTTTCACAAAACAATCTGCGATTACTAAATTAGAAAGATTTAGTCGTCCTGGATTACGCCAATTTGCCAAAGCAAATGGAATCCCAAGAGTAATCAATGGACTTGGTATTTCCATCGTCTCTACTTCTTCTGGAGTAATGACTGGCAAAGAAGCAAGAGCCTTAAATGTAGGAGGAGAAGTCCTTTGTACTGTGTACTAAAATAATCAAACAAAATAAGAAAGCAATCTATATTCTTTATAGATTGTTTTTTGTGTCAAAATACAATACTATGTCTCGAATAGGAAATGCACCCATTAGCATACTTTCAGGGATAACCATTACTGTAGACAAGTCAAATATTGTAACAGTAAAAGGTCCCAAAGGAGAATTAAAACAAGCTGTTGATTCTGATATAAGTATCGCAATTGAAGATGGTGTTTTAACCGTAAAGCGTCCAACAGAACAAAAGCGTCATAAAGCGTTACATGGACTTTATCGTGCTTTAATCAACAATATGGTTGAAGGCGTATCTAATGGTTACAAAAAAGAATTAGAGCTTGTAGGGGTTGGTTATCGTGCCACAAATACAGGAAACTTGCTTGAAATCCAAGTTGGATACTCTCACCCTATTTACTTTATGGTTCCTAATGAGCTAAAAGTAGAAACTATCTCTGAAAAAGGTAAGCCACCACTCATCGTTCTTGAAGGGATAGACAAACAATTAATCGGACAAGTTGCTGCTAAAATTAGAGCCTTTAGAAAACCTGAACCATACAAAGGAAAAGGTATCAAATTCAAAGGTGAAGTGCTTAGAAAGAAAGCAGGTAAAACAGCAAGTGCTTAATCCGTTAAGGATTGTTGTAGAAATAAATATACATTCTTTAGCAAAGAGATTTTTTTATAGATGAGGCAAAAAACGTAAGCATAGCAGGGCTATGATGAGGCTTTTTAACGAAATATATCGCAGCCTAAAAATGAACACTTATTTTTATAGTAATCCTAAGCATTTTTCATAATAAAGTATTGCGCAAGTACTTAATACTTGTAACATTTTCAAAAAGTAATTAAAATGGCTTCTAAAAAAGTAGAGCGAAGAAGAAAAATTCGATATAAAATTAGAAACAAAATTTCTGGAACATCAAGTATTCCCAGATTATCTATCTTCAGAAGTAATAAAGAAATTTACGTACAACTGATTGATGATGTAAAAGGACACACTTTATGTGCTGCTAGTTCTAAAGGTGTTCAAGCTGATACAAAAATAGATACAGCTAAAACTGTTGGGCAAAAAATTGGAGAAAAAGCGAAAGCAGCAGGAATCGAAAAAATTGTTTTTGATAGAAGTGGCTATCTTTATCACGGAAGGGTCAAAGCCTTAGCTGATGGAGTCAGAGAAACTGGCTTAATATTTTAACATAAAAAAAACGCTATATCTTGAATTTTTCTTCAAGCATTGCTGTTAAATAAAAATCAATACAAAGTGAAAAGAGATCAGAAAAGAAACAATAAGCGAGACAAAAGACAAAAAGACGACTCTGGATTAGTAGACAAAGTTGTTACTATCAACCGTGTAGCTAAGGTTACCAAAGGGGGACGTACTTTTAGTTTTTCAGCAATCGTTGTTGTAGGAGATAAAAAAGGGAATGTAGGACATGGATTAGGTAAAGCTCGTGAGGTAGTTGAAGCGATTACGAAAGGAAAAGACGAAGCTACTCGTAATTTACAACGCATTCCTTTACACAATGGCACCATTCCGCACCGTCAAAATGGAAAATTTGGCGCAGGTAAAGTTTTATTGCGTCCTGCCTCTAAAGGTACAGGTGTAATTGCTGGAGGGGCTATGCGGGCTGTCTTAGAATGTGCTGGAATTACCGATGTAATTGCCAAGTCTTTAGGCTCTTCTAATCCTCACAACGTTATCAAAGCAACAATGGACGCCCTTTCTAAGTTAAGAGATCCTTTTGCTATTGCTAAAAAAAGAAGTATCAGCTTGCAAAAATTATACACAGGTAAAGAAGAGTAAGCAAGCAGGTTTTAGAAAATTAAATAGCAGTACTGTCAGTCATAAAATAGACCCGATAGTAGTGGTATGGTGGCAGCGTTGGCGTAGGGGCAGCACCATGGGTCTGCCTGTAGCGTAGAAGCCACCATAAGAACGAATAGCGGGAAGCCCCTTCACGACGAAGAAATCCCCCGTTCTCTCCAAAACACATTTGGTAAAATACAAATATCAAATTTTAATTTTCTTGATTTTCTCTACATACTGCAACAAAAAAATAAGACAATGGGTAAAGTAAAAATAACACAGGTCAAAAGTGTCATCGATCGCTCTAAAAGACAAAAAGCAACAATGGAAGCTCTTGGGCTTAGAAGAATAGGCATGACTACTGTACAAGAGTTATCACCATCCATAAAAGGTATGGTCAGAAAAATAGAACATCTTGTAAAAGTTGAAGAAGCCTAAGTAATTGATTGGGAAGACTCCCAACCAATGCTACATTAAAAAAAATAAATAAAGAATGGTACTTTGTACAAAATGTATAAAAACCATTTTTTTTGATATAAAGAAAATTAAGTCATGCAATTACATACGCTAACACCAGCTAAAGGCTCTGTTAAAGACAGAAAACGTATTGGGCGTGGACAAGGTTCTACCAGAGGAGGTACATCGACTCGTGGACACAAAGGAGCACAGTCTCGTTCAGGATATTCTCGTAAAAGAGGATTTGAAGGAGGGCAAATGCCACTTCAAAGAAGAATACCTAAGCGTGGATTCAAAAATTTTAATCGAGTAGAATATTTGGGCTTGAACTTGGATACCGTGCAAAAACTTGCCGAAAAACATAACATCCAAGAATTTTCTTATGACAAGCTTAGAGAATTGAAGATTGTCAGTAAAACTGCCAAAATTAAAATATTGGGTAGAGGTGAATTAAAATCTCCAGTCAGTTTTAAGGTGCACGCTTGTAGTGAAACTGCTAAAGAATCTATCGAAAAAGCAGGTGGTTCGCTCGAATTAATTTGATAACGAGTTGTTTAAGATAAAAGAGATATGAATAAAATCATAGAAACTCTAAAGAATATTTGGAAAATAGAAGACCTAAGGAGCAAAATTATTTACTCTTTAGGTCTCATATTAATATACCGTATTGGTTCTTTTGTGGTTTTACCTGGAATCGACCCCAATGCACTTGGCGACTTACAAGCCACTAGTGCAGGCGGAGGGTTGATGAGTTTGCTCAATATGTTTGTTGGAGGGTCGTTCACACGAGCTTCCATATTCGCATTGGGTATTATGCCGTATATTTCTGCTTCTATTGCAGTACAATTGCTGACATTAGCAGTACCTTATTTCCAAAAAATGCAGAAAGAAGGGGAAAGTGGGCGTCGTAAGATTACCCAAATGACCCGTTATCTGACTATTTTGGTCACCCTTGTGCAAAGTATAGGATACATCACATTCCTTTACACAATTGCCTCTGGTGCCATCGTTATACCTCAATTTTTATTCGCACTTTCTACCGTCATTGTACTCACATCAGGAACCGTTTTCTGTATGTGGTTAGGGGAGAAAATTACTGATAGAGGGCTGGGGAATGGTATTTCCATACTTATCATGATTGGTATTATTGCCAATCTACCATTCGGTTTCTTTGCCGAATTACAACAAAAAATTGGTGATGGTGGTGGTGGTATGATCCTTTTCTTGGTAGAAATTGCCATCTGGATCGCCATTATTTTTGCCACTGTTTTATTAGTTAAAGGAGTAAGACGTATTCCTGTGCAATACGCAAGACGTATCGTTGGCAACAAACAATACGGAGGCGCACGTCAGTTTATTCCATTACGAGTCAATGCATCAGGAGTAATGCCTATCATCTTTGCACAAGCATTGATGTTCATTCCTTCTTTAATCGGACAATTTTCACCTGAATCAGCATTAGGACGCAGCTTGGCAAGTGGAGACTATTACTATTCTTTTTGGTACAATGCCATCTTTTTTATCTTGGTAGTCTTATTTACATACTTCTACACAGCCCTGATCATCAACCCCACACAAATGGCGGAAGATATGAAGCGCAACAATGGATTCGTTCCAGGAGTAAAGCCAGGTCGCCAAACAGCAGATTTCATCGACAACATCCTTTCTAAAATTACTTTGCCAGGCGCAATTTGCTTAGGTTTAATAGCCATCTTCCCTGTATTTGCGAATATGGCAGGCGTAAACCCAAGATTTGCAGACTTCTTTGGAGGTACTTCATTATTAATCTTAGTAGCCGTAGTATTAGATACTTTACAACAAATCGAAAGCCACTTATTAATGCGTCATTATGATGGATTAATGAAAGGAGATACACGTATCAAAGGAAGTGCAAGTGGTGCAGTTGGTGCAAGCGTTTAATTAAGATTAATATCTATTAGGAGAGAACGGTCGAGAGCTTCGTCGTGACGCATGGGCCCGCTATCCGCTAAAGGAAAGCCAAGCCCAAAAAGCCAGCCATTTTTCACAATACATTCTGTGAAAAAGCCTGTCAAATTTGCCAACGCAAGTTTCCTACCGCTACTATCGGGTCTAGTTTAAAAGGCAAGAACCTTTGACAACTGAATATGCCAAAGTTAGCGACGAATTAAGGGATTGATAGGAGGATTGTCCCTTATATCAGTCACCAGTCACTTTTTACCTTACTTAAATTAAACCTTGTGTAGAGAAGGTTGTTAAAGAATATAACATTTACATTTTCCATGATATATTACAAAACGCCAGAAGAGATTGAACTCTTACGTGAAAGTAATCTTTTAGTCTCTCGAACACATGCAGAAGTAGCAAAAATCATTCGTCCAGGCATTCCAACGGTTCGCTTAGATCAATTAGCTGAAACCTTTATCAGAGATATGGGAGCAGTGCCAGGATTTAAAGGATACAATGATTTTCCGTATACTTTATGTATTTCAGTCAATGAAGAGGTCGTGCATGGTATGCCAAGTCATAGAGTACTGAAAGAGGGCGATGTGATTTCAATAGATTGTGGAGTTATTAAAAATGAGTTTTATGGTGATTCTGCCTACACCTACTGTGTAGGGGAAGTGGACAAAGAAGTCATGAAACTACTAAGCGTCACCAAAGAATCTTTATACAAAGGCATTGAAAAAGCCATTGTAGGGAATAGAATGGGAGATGTCTCCTTTGCCATCCAAGAACATGCAGGACGCAAGCACCGTTACGGCATTGTTCAAGAACTAGTAGGACATGGCGTAGGAAAAGCACTGCACGAATCCCCCGAAGTACCCAATTATGGGAAAAAGGGTTCAGGAATAAAATTAAAAAAAGGCTTAGTAATTGCTATTGAGCCAATGATAAATATGGGACGAAGACACGTTGAACAACTATCAGATGGTTGGACAATTGTCACCAAAGATCGTAAACCTTCTGCTCATTTCGAACACACAATTGCAGTACAAGAAGGACAAGCAGATGTCTTGTCTACCTTTGAATATACAGAAGCTGCAATTAAAAGTAATATAGAATTATCAGAAGTTATATAAATTTATTATCTTTGCACCCACAAAAAAATTAAATGGGTAAACAAGACGTAATAAAACAAGACGGTGTCGTTGTTGAATCTTTAGGAAATGCCAAATTCCGAGTTCGCTTAGAAAATGGTCATGAAATACTTTCACACATCGCAGGAAAAATGAGAATGCATTACATTCGTATTTTGCCAGGTGATAAAGTGGCGGTTGAAATGTCTCCTTATGATCTAACAAAAGGTAGAATCACTTACCGATACCGTTAATAGTGTTTATTTTGTTCATAACTGTTAGAAACTTTTAACTCTAACAGATAATATTTCTATGTCATGAAAGTAAGAGCATCAATCAAAAAGAGATCAGTCGACTGTAAAATTGTAAGAAGAAAAGGACGATTGTACGTAATTAACAAAAAAAATCCAAGATTTAAACAAAGACAAGGATAAAATTAGGTTAGAATAGTTTTGCCTATTCTCAATCTCTAAAAATATAATTATATGGCACGTATTGCAGGTAGAGACCTTCCAAAATTCAAAAAAATAAAAATTTCCCTTACCTATATTTATGGTATTGGTAATACAACTGCTTTAGAAATTCTTGAAGCAGCAGGTGTGGATCCTGATAAAAAAGCAAAAGATTTATCTGACGAAGAACTTACCAATGTTCGTACAGAAATTGGTAAACTCAAAGTAGAAGGTGAATTACGTAGCGAAGTACAACTAAACATTAAACGATTAATGGACATCGGTTGTTACAGAGGAATTCGTCATAGAAAAGGATTACCTGTACGTGGTCAACGTACTCGTACTAATGCTCGTCAAAGAAAAGGAAAACGTAAAACAGTTGCAGGTAAAAAGAAAGTAACTAAATAGCCTATCACTATTGGGTTCATCTCTATGTACTCGCATACTATTTTAACAAAAAGAAAACAAGAAAATGGCAAAAGGTAATAAAAGATCATCTTCTAAAAAAAGAAATGTCAGCGTAACCGCAGAAGGAAAAGCTTTCATCAGAGCTAGCTTCAACAATATCATCATTACCATTACAAATATGAATGGAGATGTGATTTCTTGGTCATCTGCAGGAAAATCTGGATTTAGAGGATCTAAGAAAAACACACCCTACGCAGCACAAGTATCTGCAATTGATGCAGCTAAAACAGCTTATGATGCAGGGGTACGCAAAGTAGAAGTTTTTGTAAAAGGACCTGGGTCTGGTAGAGAATCTGCGATCCGTCACATCAACAATTCTGGTATTGAAGTTACTACAATTCGAGATGTAACCCCGTTGCCACACAACGGATGTCGTCCACCCAAAAAACGAAGAGTATAATTTTTTGTACAAATATTGGGTTGATTCACAACCTTCTAATAAATATTTAAAACTATAAGGAAAAGCCACCAAAAAAACACATTGGTGGCATTTCGTTTGTAAATAAGTTAGTAAAACGATCATCAACAATGGCAAGATATAAAGGTCCAAAAACAAAGATTGCAAGAAAATTTGGAGAAGCTATTTTCGGCTATGATAAAGCTTTTGAAAAGAAAAGCTACCCGCCTGGACAACACGGGCCCAACAAAAGAAGAAAATCACCTTCTGATTACGGTTTGCAATTAAAAGAAAAGCAAAAAGCAAAATATACTTATGGTGTCTTAGAAAGACAATTCCGTAACCTTTTTAAAGAAGCAAATAGAAGACAAGGTGTAACAGGTGTAAATCTACTTCAATTGTTAGAGTCTCGTCTTGACAACATCATATTCCGAATGGGACTAGCACCTACTCGAAGAGCCGCTCGTCAATTAGTAACACACAAACACATTGTATTAAATGGTACAATATGTAATGTACCTTCTTGCCAAGTGAAAATCAATGACGTGATTACTGTTAGAGAAAAATCAAAAGATTTTAAAGTAATTCAAGAATCACTTAACAAAAAAGGAAAGAAATTCCCCTGGGTTGATTTTAGTCGTGACACAATGTCTGGTACCGTTTTAGCAATTCCTGAAAGAGCTGAAATTCCAGAAAATATTAAAGAACAGTTGATTGTCGAGCTTTATTCTAAGTAAGCAACACACTGTTATTGTTCTTTACTTTTCTTTAATAAAAAAGCTGTACAAATAAGTACAATCCATTTTTTTAGCCAAACAATAAACTACCGACTTATGAGTCTATTGACATTTCAAAAGCCTGACAAAATTATATTACAAAAAGCGACAGACTTTGAGGGTTTGTTCGAGTTCCGTCCTTTAGAGCCTGGATTTGGCGTTACAGTAGGGAATGCGCTTAGAAGAATTCTTTTGTCATCTTTAGAAGGGTTTGCAATTACCTCTATCAAAATCAATGGTGTAGACCATGAGTTTGCAACAATTGCAGGGGTTATTGAAGATATAACAGAGATTGTCCTAAACCTTAAACAAGTGCGCTTCAAAGCCATTGATCCAGAAGATGATGGACAGCCAGAGCGTCTACGCATTAATTTAAGTGGACAAAACGAATTTAAGGCAAGTGATATTGAAAAATTTAGCACTCGTTTTACTGTAACCAATCCTGACAAACTCATTTGTCGTATGGACGAAGCAGTTAATTTGGATATGGAAATTGTTGTTAAAAAAGGAAGAGGTTATGTAGCTGCAGAAGAAAATTCTTCTAAAGATGAGCCGATTGGTACGATTCCTATGGATTCTATCTATACGCCTATCAAAAATGTAAGCTACAAAGTAGAAAATACAAGGGTTGAGCAGAAAACGGATTATGAAAAGCTAATCATCAATATCAAAACTGATGGAACAATTCACCCAGAAGAGGCGATTAAAGAAGCTGCTAAAATCATGATTCAACACCTTATGTTGATTTCTGACGAAAATATCACCTTTGATACGAAGCCTGACCCAAGTGAAGACATTGTTGATGAACACGTATTACATATGCGTAAGTTGCTCAAAACAAACTTGGAAGACCTTGATCTTTCTGTTAGAGCGTACAACTGTCTAAAAGCTGCCAAAATCAATTCTTTAGGAGAGTTAGTACAGTATGATACTGCTGAATTAATCAAGTTTAGAAACTTTGGTAGGAAATCTTTGATGGAAATCGAACAATTAGTGATTGACAAAGGACTTTCTTTTGGTATGGACCTTGCAAAATATAAATTAGACGAAGATTAATTCTTCACTTCACAAAAAATAATAACAGACAAAACAAGCACTTGTGGCGTCAATTGAATAGATAAAAGTTATGCGACACGGTAAAAAATTTAACCACCTTGGTAGAAAAACCGCCCATAGAAAAGCAATGTTGGCGAATATGGCTGCGTCCTTGATTATGCATAAGAGAATCAAAACCACTCTTGCTAAAGGAAAAGCACTTAGAAAGTATGTTGAACCACTTTTAACAAAAGGTAAAAGCGATACTACACACAGTCGAAGAGCTGTCTTCAAATTACTTCAAAAGAAAGAAGCTGTTAAAGAGCTTTTTGGAGATATTGCTGACAAAATTGCTAACCGCCCAGGTGGATATACTCGAGTTATCAAAACAGGCTTTAGATTAGGAGATGGTGCTGAAATGTGTATCATCGAATTAGTCGATTACAATGAGGTAATGCTTCGATCAGACGACGAAGGTAAAAAACGTACTAGAAGAAGTGGTCGTAAAAGAAAAGCGAAAGCTGCTGAAGAGGTAAAAGCCGAAACAACTGTTGAAGAGCCTAAAGCAGAAGATACACCCGCTGAAGAGCCTAAAGCAGAAGATACACCCGCTGAAGAGCCTAAAGCAGAGGATAAGCCTGCTGAAGAGCCTAAAGCAGAAGGCGATAAGCCAGATGGCGAATAAGTAAAACCTGTTTAGCATACAAGACAAACAAACAAACCGTCATTCTCATTCGAGAGTGGCGGTTTTTTTATGCAGCTTTACTTAGTGGGAGAGGAGACAAGAATGTTTTATACCAATCCTTTTCAAGAGTGCGTACTTATGAAATCATAACTAAACTAGTAAACCATTAAATAGGTAAGCAAATGGACGACACTCTATAAGATGGCTTTCATTTATGGATACAGACATATTTTAACTATGGATTGGCAAAGCCCAAAATAAAATAAACATAAAAAAAGCCATTTCTACAAAGTAGAAATGGCTTTTTAGGGTTTTGTGGTAAGTGAAAGAAGTGGTTTGTGCAATCACTTTATACCTTCGTCTATTTATTTCTTAATGAATTTTGCTGCAAGCATTTCTCCATTTTTATTTACAGATAAGAAATATGCACCTGGCGCATATTGGCTTGCATCAATATTAAGGCTATTAACGCCTGTATTAACTTTATGGTCAAGTTCTTCTACTAACTTACCTGCAAGGTCAAATACTTGAAGTGTAATATCTGAATTTTCAGAAACCTCAAGGTCAAGAACCATATTGTCTTGTACAGGTACAGGTTGTAAAGAAACAATTTGCCAGCCATCACCTACCAAATTCGTTCTATCAGCAGAAGATACCTTACAAACTTCGTTAAATGACTGTTCCAAAGCAGTGAAAGCACCATTTAAGAATTTTTTAGAAGGCTCATTGCTTTTAGTATTAAAGTTTGTGCCTGCAAGATTGGTTACATAACCACCTTCAGTACCTTTTACAGTCAATTCAGGTGATTTGTTTGCATCCAATACATCAAAACAGATAGTTGCTAAATCTGTCCACTCTTTTGATAATTTTTCTGTACACTCTGTTGCATTTGGATTGTACAACAAGGTAGAGATCAAGAAATCACCAGGAATCAAGCCATCAAAACTATGTTTTGCATAAGGATGTTGCCCATTACAAGTTGTTGCTGGGTGAAAGCTTTTAGAAGTATAGCTTCCTTGTTGTACATCATCTGTGTGACCAGAGAAGCCTAAAACAGCAGGGTCATAATTAAAACGAACAGAAGCATTACCCAGTTCTTGGGAATTAGCATCTATTAAGTTTACCTGTAAATCAACGCAATATTGAGCGTCCTTACAGCTAGAACTTTTTGAGTTTTCTGTAAATTGAATATTTACAGATTGAGCAGAGACATGTGCACCCATGCCTACTAGTAAAATAAAGGTAGAAAGTAATTTTCTCATGATTCTTAAATTTTATGAAAATATAGATAAAATTTATTAAAAATTCAAATTTAAAGCGACTTTATATGTCAAAAAGACATTATATATAGACTATTCTATAAAAGTCTTTTTATAGAATATTAACGATAAAAAAGGATAAGTGTTTGTATTTCTAGGGTTTAAAACCCAAAAAATAACAATAATGTTCCTTTTGTACTATGTTAATGCTTTTTTTGCCTCTTACAAATATAAACCAACTCTTGGATCAAAGAAAGTACATTTTTTATCCAATGTTAGGCGATAATCTACATTGTTTTGATGTAATCAATTGATTATAAGTGATTTGTATTTGATTTTTGTATGCCTTCGTTGATAAGTAGTTTAATTTATTTATTTTGGAGAGAGCGTTTGAGTGCTTCGTCGTGACGGAAAGGCCTGCTATTCGCTCCTATGGTGGCTTGCCAAAAAGACACACATACATTCGTGTGTCGCCACCGCAGAAGCCACCATACCGCTACTATCAGGTCTATTTTGGATGGTTCTGAGCAACATAAAACTGTTTTTTTTGGTACTGTCCTTGCCAACTAGACCCGATGGTAATGGTATGGGGCGCAGTGAGGCCCAAAGATATTTGCCTGTGTGGGCGACCCATAAGAATGGACAGCGGGAGCATGCTTTAAAACGAAGCCCTGAACCATTGTCTCCAAAAAAAATAATAATAATATTAGATGTTGGGAACTTTTTTTGAAAGTGTTGAGTATAGTATTAGGTAACGTCTTTATAAACCAAAGAATTTTATATAATTAGAGTAGTCAAATTATATTTTTATTTGTGCTAAAATATTCGTATATTTGCACCAAATTTGGCTAGGGGACTATTATGTCCCCTATTTTATTACAATATGGTATGGAAGCACTGAAAGCTAGAATTGAAGAAGTGGTCACAGCACATTTTGAGGGAACAGAATATTTCTTGGTAGATATAAAGGCAGGACAACAACAAAAGATACAAGTATTTATTGACCAGATGAGCAAGAATATAAGTATAGATGTTTGTACTAAATTAAGTCGAAAATTAGAAGAGGTATTAGAAGCAGAAGGTTTGGTTGGTGAAAAGTATACCTTAGAAGTTTCATCACCAGGTATGAGCAACCCTTTCAAAGTGCAGCAGCAATATCTCAAAAGCTTGGGAAAATCTGTTGAAATATTGATGGCAGATGGTATTAAAATGGAAGGCGTTTTGACAAAAGTAGATGACTTAGGAATAGAGGTAGAAGAACACCTTCAAAAAAAGAAGGGACAAAAACCTGATATTATACCACACAGTCTTTTGTTTAGTGACATAAAAAATGTAAAAAAGAAAATAACATTTTGAACCACTTTAAGCATTTCTGAGGTTGGTCGTCAAACACCAAATCTAAATGTGCAAGCCATATAAAATGCTTTAAGTTTCAAAATTCAAAAACCAATGGCACGAAAAGTAAGTAACTTAAACTTAGTTGAGTCTTTTTCAGAGTTTAAAGAGTTTAAAAACATCAACCGCCCAACCATGATGAAAGTGTTGGAGGATGTGTTTAGAACGTTGTTAAAAAAGAAGTACGGTACAGATGACAACTTTGATATTATTGTCAATACAGATAAAGGAGACTTAGAGATTTGGCGAAGACGACAAATTGTGGAGGATGGAGCCATCGAAGATGACACACAAGAAGTAGAAATAAGTGAAGCTTTAAAAATAGAGAAGGATTATGAGGTAGGAGAAGAACTATATGAAGAAATAAAAATATTTGAATTTGGTCGCAGATCTATATTAGCCGCTCGTCAAACATTGATTTCTAAAATCATGGAGCTTGAAAAGGATGAGTTGTACAAAAAATATAGTGATCGAGTAGGAGAAATCATTAACGGAGAAGTTTACCAAATCTGGAAAAGAGAGATTTTGGTATTAGACGATGAAGGCAATGAGCTTATTTTACCTCGTAATGAGATGATTAAGAGCGATTTCTTCAAAAAAGGGGACAATGTTAGAGCGATTGTAAAAGAGGTGGATTTAAGAAACAATGCGCCCATTATTCGCCTTTCTCGAATTGATAATAACTTTTTGGCTAAATTATTGGAGTTGGAAGTACCAGAAATTTTTGATGGCTTGATTGTCATTAAAAAAATTGTGCGCCAACCAGGTGAAAGAGCAAAAGTAGCTGTAGAGTCTTATGATGAACGTATTGATCCTGTAGGAGCTTGTGTCGGAATGAAAGGATCTAGAATCCATGGGATTGTAAGAGAGTTGAAGAATGAAAATATAGACATTATCAACTTTACAAACAATATGCCTTTGTTTATTCGTCGTTGTTTAACACCTGCTAAAATCAATTCAATGAATATTGATGATGATGAAAATAGGGTGGCTGTTTACTTAGATCCTGAAGAGGTGTCTAAGGCAATAGGCAAAAGAGGTGTCAATATTAATTTGGCAAGTAAGATGACGGGATATACTATAGATGTCTATAGAGATACAGACGATTTTGAGGAAGAAGATGACATCTTGTTAGAAGAATTTACAGATGAAATTGACGAGTGGGTAATCAAAGTATTAAAATCTATCGGTTTAGATACTGCTAGAAGCGTGTTAAACTTAGATAGAAAAGAAATTATCCGAAGATCTGATTTGGAGGATGAGACTGTTGATTTTGTCATTAAAGTCTTTAGAGAAGAGTTTGAAGATGAAGCAAAAGCTGCTGTAGAGGCAAAAGTAAAAGCTGTTGAAATAGAAGCAAAAACTGCTGAGACGGAAGTAAAAGCTGTTGAGACAGAAGTAAAAACTACTGAAGAAGAAGCAAAAATAGTTGAGACAGAAGCAAAAACTGCTGAGACGGAAGTAAAAGCTGTTGAGACAGAAGCAAAAACTGCTGAGACGGAAGTAAAAGCTGTTGAGACAGAAGCAAAAACTGCTGAGACGGAAGTGAAAGCTGTTGAGACAGAAGTAAAAACTACTGAAGAAGAAGCAAAAATAGTTGAAACAGAAGTAAAAGCTGTTGAGACAGGAGCAAAAATTGTTGAGACAGGAGCAAAAGCTGTTGAGACAGAAGTGAAAACCACTGAGACAGAGGTTGTTGAGGAGAAAGAGGAAGCAAACGATTCTAAAACGGCTGTAGAAACAACAGCTGAGGATGTCATAAAGGATGAATCTAAAAATGAAAAAGATGATGTGATAGAAGAAGAATAAATCCTTTTATTTGGCATACAACTGTGGCAACTAGTGATAAAAATTTGCTAAATAGCATAATTTTTGTTATTATATATTCAAACGTTTGGAACGTAATAACTGCTTTGAAGTAAAGTAGGCTTTTGTTAGCCTTTAAATTTTTACTCAAACAATAATAGTTAAGCCCTTGTTGATTAACGGGGGGTCGTAATTTTTTCAGTTAAAAGCCTTTTTGGGTAAAAAACTGTAGTTTAACCTATAAAACATTAAATGCCAGAAGTTACAAAGGGAACAAGAATGGCCAAGGTTGCCAAGGAGATTAATTTAGGAATCGAAACGATTGCTGAACATCTTCGTAAGAAAGGCTTTGAAGTGGACGCCAAACCCACTACAAAGATAACAGGGGAGATGTATGCCATTCTAAAAAAAGATTTTAGCTCTGATATAGCTTTAAAAGAAAGAGCTGAACAAGTGACCATTGGTCATAAAAACAGAGAACGCCTTGAATTAGACGATGATGGTTCTATTCAAGCGGTAAAGCCATCTGACATACCTCAAGTTGTTGCAGATGCTACACCACCAGTTACAGAAAAAGAAGAAGTTGTAAAATCGGAGGAAACGGTTGAGTTAGATAAAACAGAACAAACCGCAGTAGATGAATTGGTGAAGGAAGTTACGACAGCCCAGACCACTGCGCCTGTTGTTGAAGCAAAGCCACCTACCCCCACTCCCGCAATAGTAGAAGATGCTATTCCAGAGGAAAAAATCCCAGAAAAAAAGGTTGTAGAAGCAGTAGAGGAAAAGCCTATTGTAGAGCCTAAGCCTGTAGTCCCAAATGTTGTTGAGGCTAAGACTGAAACTCCAAAGGAAGTAGCTACGCCAAAGGAAGTAGCTACGCCAAAGGAAGAAAAAGTCGTTGAACCACCTGTGGTGGAGAAGACTCGAGTAGAAATAGTGGAGGCAAAAGTAGAAGCACCCGTAGAAGTACCACCAGTACCAAAAGTCGATACGCCAGAGGAGAATAAGATAGAGAACATTAAAACGGCTGATTTGGATGGTCCTAAAGTTATTGGCAAAATTAACTTATCTGATATAGAAAAACCTTCTCGTAAGAAGCAAGGAAAGAAAGTTAATAAAAATATTGCTGCTAAAGGTAAAGTTGGTGGATTGGAAAGACCTGCTCGTAAGAAAGAAAAAACAGGTAGAAGAAAACCTGATAGACCTATTACTAAGAAAGCAATTGAAACCAAAAAACCTGCTTCTAATAAACCACCAGTTGCAGAAGCAACTCCTAAGAATACCGTTAAGAAGCCTGAAGTTATAGAAATTCATAAGCGAGTTGTACCTAAATTAGAAGGTCCTAAAGTATTGGGTAAGATAGAACTGCCTGTTGAGACTGATAAAAAGGACAAGAAGAAAAAGCGCAGACGAATCCAACGTCCTACTACTAAAAAGCCAAGAACAGGCACAGGCAACCAACAAGGAAACAACAACAATAGAAGTACTAGCAGCGGTAATAATAACAACAATACGGGTAATCGTAGTGGCGGAGGAAATCGTAGCAACAATACTTCAGGCGGTGGCGGTAATAACAACAATCGTGGTGGCAACCGTAGTAATTCAGGTCGCAATGATAATCGTGGTAGAAGACGTCAACAAGGACAAAATATTGATGCCAAATCCAAGGAGGTTAGCGAAAAGGAAATTCAGGAAAAGATTAAGGCTACTATGGCCAAGCTGTCTGGCAAAAATAACAAAAATGACCGTTCAAAAAGGAGAAAAAACAAAAGAGATGCTGCTGCTGAAAAAGCCGCTGCTAAAAAAGAACAGCAATTAGAAGAAAGCAAAATCTTACAAGTTACAGAGTTTATCACTGTAAAAGAGTTAGCGAGTTTAATGGACTCCTCACCAACAGCGATTATTCAGACTTGTATGCAATTGGGTACTTTTGTTTCTATCAACCAGCGTCTTGATGCAGAGTTAATTGATCTTGTTACAGAAGAATTTGGTTTCCAAGTACAATTTATTGATGTATCAGATGATGAGGAAGTAGACGATTTTGTAGATGAGCCAGAAAACTTAAAAGACCGTGCGCCGATTGTTACAATAATGGGACACGTCGATCACGGAAAAACTTCATTGCTAGATTATATTCGTAGTGCCAATGTTATTGCGGGTGAGGTCGGAGGAATCACACAGCATATTGGCGCTTATGAAGTAACAACAGATAGTGGTAAGCAAATCACTTTCTTAGATACACCAGGTCACGAAGCCTTTACTGCGATGAGAGCAAGGGGAGCAAAAATTACGGATATTGCCGTAATTGTGATTGCAGCAGATGATGCAGTGATGCCACAAACCAAAGAGGCAATCAGTCACGCACAAGCCGCAGGTGTTCCAATCATTTTTGCTTTTAATAAAATTGATCGCCCTAATGCCAATCCTGAAAAAATTAAGGATCAACTAGCACAAATGAATATGTTGGTAGAAGATTGGGGTGGAAAATATCAATCTGAAGAAATTTCGGCTAAGTTTGGTAAAAACATAGATGGTCTTTTAGAGAAAATTCTACTAGAAGCGGAGTTATTAGAATTGAAAGCGAATCCAGATCGTGAGTCTGTTGGGTCAGTTATTGAGGCTTCTTTGGATAAAGGTCGAGGGTACGTTACCACTGTTTTGGTACAAACGGGTACACTCAAAATAGGAGATATGGTGGTTGCTGGATCAAATTATGGTAAGGTAAAAGCGATGTTTGATGAAAGAGGCATGAGAGTTGATGTAGCTGGACCTGCAACACCTGTTTTAATCTTAGGCTTAAATGGCGCACCTCAAGCAGGAGAGAAGTTCAAAGTTTATACTTCAGAACAAGAGGCGAAAGAATTGGCAGTGAGGCGTGAGCAGATTATGAGAGAGCAAGGGCGTCGTACTAAGAAGCACATCACATTGGATGAAATCGGCAGACGATTGGCTTTAGAGAGCTTCAAAGAGCTTAATTTGATTGTGAAAGGTGATGTGGATGGATCTGTTGAGGCTTTAGCCGATTCATTATTGAAACTTTCTACAGAAGAAATTCAAGTCAATGTTATCCATAAATCAGTTGGTCAAATCTCTGAATCAGATGTATTGTTAGCCACTGCTTCGGATGCGATTATTATTGGTTTCCAAGTCCGACCTTCTTTAAATGCCCGTCAGTTAGCCGAGAAAGAAGATATTGATATTCGATTGTATTCAATCATCTATGATGCCATTGAGGAAATCAAATCTGCAATGGAAGGAATGCTAGAGCCAACGATTGAAGAGAAAATTGTAGCGAATGTAGAAATTCGGGAGGTCTTCAAAATCACTCGTGTTGGTACTGTGGCAGGTTGTGTCGTACAAGATGGTAAAATCACTCGCAATACGAAGATTCGTCTTGTTCGGGAAGGTATTGTCAAGTACTCTGGTGAGTTGTCTTCCTTGAAGCGTTTCAAAGATGATGTCAAGGAAGTTACTTCTGGTATGGAGTGTGGTATGACAATCAAGAATTACAATGACCTTAAAGTTGGAGACATTATTGAGGGATACGAAGAAATTGAAATCAAGCGTACACTCTCTTAATAACGCCTTATTAAAAAGATATACTAAGCCCTTTGACGATACGTTGAAGGGCTTTTTTTATGTCCTTTCTGGGAAGAGAACAATTTTTGTCTAAGATCAAAATGGTGAATAAAATTAGGAGCGAAAGGTCAGGAGCTTCGTCGTGACGCTAAGTCCTGCTATCTGTTCTTATCGTTTTGCCCTGCTGATATTTGCCTTGCAAAAAACGATACCACGTCTATCAGGGCTATTTTGGATGGTCGGTGGGTTAGTGGAGGATGGAGATATATATAGCAACCCTAATTTGGTTCAGGAATTTTATTTCACGCAAAGAGCGCAAGGATTTTTAATGCAAAGAAGCGTAAAGCGCTACAGAAACCAGTCTATTTGCGAAAAATCTGCGACTAACACTTTATCTATTTTCAAATAGGATTGCTATATATTGAATGGATCTTTACAGAGCTTATTTTTTTGAGGTGGCTAATGCTTCTTTGTAGGTATCAATGGCTCTTTGGCGGGCAAATTTGTGATCTACGATGGGTTGTGGATAGGCATCTGTTCCCCATTCAGAAATCCATTTTTTGACATAGACCAATTGTTTGTCGAATTTTTGAAGTTGGGTGGTGGGGTTGAAGATGCGGAAGTAGGGAGCTGCGTCACAACCAGAACTTGCTGCCCATTGCCATCCTCCGTTATTGGCAGCTAAGTCGAAATCCAATAGTTTTTGAGCAAAGTAGGCTTCGCCCCATTGCCAATTTATGAGTAGATGTTTTGTTAGAAAACTTGCTGTAATCATGCGTACTCGATTGTGCATAAATCCCGTTTCATTTAATTCTCTCATCCCTGCGTCTACGATTGGGTAGCCGGTTTTTCCTTCACACCATGCTTTAAATTCTGTTTCGTTGTTTCGCCAGGGAATATTGTTGTATTGTGGCTTGAAGGCAGAGGTGGCCGTGTGTGGGAAATGGTAGAGAATCATATGGTAAAAGTCTCGCCATATTAGTTCATTTAAAAAGACTTCACTTTTTTGTTTTGTATTTTTTGCTAATTCTCGGATGCTGATTGTACCGAAACGTAGGTGTACACCTAAACGGGAGGTACTTTGAAAACTTGGGAAGTTGCGTTGTTCTGCGTATTGTTCTATGATAGAGGCCTTAGGAGTGGAGGCTGGAAAATTTGTAGGGATGGGTTGAAATCCTAAATCCTCTAAGCTTGGTATTGTAAGGGGCTTTGTTTTAAAGAAGTTACTGAAATGCTTTTGTGTGGGATGGCCTTGTAGATGAACGTCTTGTAGATTGGCTTTCCATATTTTGCTGTAGGGTGTAAAAACGGTGTAGGGTTTTCCATCTTTTTTGAGGACTTCATTTTTGTCGAAGATTACATGGTCTTTGTATCCTTTGAATGGGATGCTATGTTTTTGTAAAAGTTCGTATACCTTTTTATCTCTTTCTTGAGCGTAGGGTTCGTAGTCTCTGTTGGTGTAGACTGCTTGAATATCGTAGTTTTTGAGGAGGTCTTTCCATATGTCTATGGGGTTGCCGTGCTTTATGAGTAGACTGCTTTTGAGGTCGTTGAGTTGTTTTTGTATTTGGGTGAGGTGGTCATGGATAAACTGAAGGCGTTTGTCTTTTTTGTCCTCTAATTTGTCTAAGATTTGTGTATCGAAGATAAATAGGGGAAGTACAGGGGCTTCGTTCTGTAAGGCGTGATATAAGCCTGTATTGTCGTTGAGGCGAAGGTCTCTACGGTGCCAAAAAATAGTGATAGGTTGCATAGTTTTTGTTTTATTTGATAACAGTTTTTTTGGTATTTTGTTTAAAATGATAAGGCGATGGTAGAGACCATGCAAAAATAGCCCTGATAGCAGTGGTATGGCTTTTGGTTTATGTGGTTTTTATTGTTTATGTAGTTTTTGTGGTTGTATCTTGAATCTACTTGATAATCCGTAAAAAGCCATAAGAACGGATAGCAGGCCTTTCTGTGATGACGAGGATTGACCTTTCGCTCCTAATTAATTGTATTTTTGGGGTATAAAAAAAGCCACTCCTTGAGGGGGAATGGCTTGGTAAATATTGTACATGTATGTAGTGTTTAACTGTCTAAAAGTTTTTCTAAGGCGATGCCTCTTGATCCTTTGATAAGGATAGTTGTATTGGAAAATTTTTGTTTTTGAAACCATTTGGCAGCATCAGCACTGTTTGCAAAGTGTTTGTGTCCGTTGGAAAACGGCGCAAATTCTTCTCCTACCAACACGACTTGTTTGAGGTCCATTTTTTTGATGGACTTCACTATATTTTCGTGTTCTTTGGAACTGTATTTGCCCAACTCCAGCATATCTCCTAAGATGACAACTTTCTTTTTGCTGTCCATTTCTTGTAGGTTGCTTAGTGCAGCCTTCATGCTCGAAGGATTGGCATTGTAAGCATCTAAAATAATGGTGTTAGAACCTTGCTGAACCATTTGTGAACGGTTGTTGGTCGGTGTGTATTTTTCGATTCCTTTCTTTATGTTCTCATTGGTTACATCAAATTTTGTTCCAACAGTGATGGCGGCTAATACATTGTCTATATTATAACTACCAATGAGTTGGGTGTTGATTTGTATGGCATCATCTTTTTTGGGTGTCCATAAAACGTTTAGATACGGATTTGCCTTTTGAAGTTTGCCATTGATATCATAGAAATTTCCTGTACCATAGGTCATAACCCTTTTCATAAAGTAGGCGACTTCTGCCACTTTGAAATCATTCATATTTACAAAAAGCTCTCCTTCGTTGGCATCCAGATATTCAAAGAGTTCTCCTTTTCCTTGTTGTATGCCTTTTTCACTTCCGAAGCCATCTAAATGCGCTTTTCCAATATTGGTGATTAGACCAAATTTGGGTTGAGCCATGTGACAAAGCTCATCAATTTCATTGAGATGGTTTGCGCCCATTTCGATGATGGCAATTTGATGTTCGGGTGTAATGGACAAGATGCTGAGAGGTACCCCAATATGATTGTTTAGGTTCCCTTTGGTAGCAAATGTCTTGTAGGTTGTACTAAGAACAGCGTTTATTAGTTCTTTGGTAGTTGTTTTACCGTTGCTGCCAGTAATAGCAATAATAGGAATCTTCAGTTTTTTGGCATGTTGTTTTGCCAACTCTTGTAGCGTAGCCAAGCTATTTTTGACGACGATGCATTTATCACTCGTGTTATAAGCTTCATCATCAATAATAGCATAAGCAGCACCTTTTTTCAAGGCTTTTTCAACATACTTGTTTCCATTAAAATTGTTCCCAGTAAGGGCAAAAAATATTTGTCCTTTTTTAATGGTGCGTGTATCAGTACTTACTCCTTTAGATTCAAGAAAGTATTGGTATAATTTTGTTCTCCCCACGAAATTATATTATTTAGTAATTAAATAAGAAGAGATTGATTACAATAAAAACCTGTCCTGTTATGTAGTTTATAACAGTAGTTTGAGACAATATTTTTGTTGTAAAAATCCCTTTTGTCTTTAAATAGCTTGATGATTCAGGAGAATATGGAAAATTTTAAATTTTAGTTTAAGATGATTTTTTTATTGGCAATCATCTTATTTTTTGTATTTGTTATATTTAGTATGTACGTCCCTTTTGGTAATAGATGTGTTGAAAAACGGAATTGGTTTTTCCCTTGTTTGGCATAACTTGTTAACAGCTTCTTGACAAGTTGTCCTTGTGTATTATAAAGACGAATATTTATTACTTCGTCATCTTCTAAATTGAATTCTGTATAGATATAGTTTGTTGTAGGGTTCGGAAAAGCTCTGACGTCGTTATTGTTCGTGTTATTATATAGGCTTGTTGAAGGTTGTTCTATAGGGCTTGTTAATTGAGCGACCCAAGTGCCTCTGATCCCTGAAGAGGTGGGTCCAGAGCCTACAGCTTTTCCGAAAGTTCCACAAGTCCAAACAACACCAGGTTCGTTGTATTTTAAGACAGAACCAGAATAATCGCCCCATCGTTGAAATACAGGATTTGTGCTTGGTGATAGACTTCCTACAATTTTGTTTCCTTCTTTTAGGATGGTTATATCAGAATATTCTCCTTCGTTGTAGAATATAGCTGCTCCGCCTGGAAAATCCTCCAGAGAAGTAAAATTAAAGGAAATGACACATTGGTCGCTGCCTTCAAATCCAGTAAAAGATAGGTTCGGATAGGCTAAATCTTTGACAGGATCACTAATAATTTGTGCAGAAACATTCTTAGCTCCACTGAGTTCTGTAACTTGACCATGATAAATACCTGCAAGTCCTGTAGAAGGAACGACTGTTGTTGAGGTAAAATGTATTTTGTCATTTTCCTGAAACGCTCCTAAAATTCGTCCATCATTTGTTTGTAAGAACTTATTGTTTTGTTTTTGGCGAGCATCAGGAGGAACACCATAATTAAGATTACTTTGACGTACATCTACTTCTAATGTGGCATCTTCATCTGTTAAAGAGCCTGTAATTTCCATAATAAAAATACTATCATTGGTTTCATCAAAATTTCTGTTAGATAGAAAGTAAATATTGGGACCTTTTAAGTCGCTTCCACCTTGTACAGGAATAGCATTGCGAATAGGGCGATTGTCAAAGTTGGTTTGGTCCCAAAGACCTGTCAATAAATCATCTCCTACATATCCTTTATTTTTATCCAATTGCCAAATGATGGTTTGGGTAAAGCCTAAAATCCAGCTACTATTGTCTTGTAGTAAATTGATGCTAATGAAAAGTTCATCTTCTGTAAGTGCCAGCATAGGGTAATCAGACCAAGTTTCTGTTCCAAAAGGGCTTCCTGGTAAAGCGTAGACATTCCAAGAATCTAAGGGATTGGCAGTGGTCGAAAATCCAACGATAATACTGGAGTTTTCGGAATCATATTCATTGAGAAAAACGACGATAAAGCGGTCTTCTATGGGGTCATAAACGACTTTTGGATCATAAACATTGACAAGTGTGTCTAAAACAAGTGCAAATTCTGCCAAAGAGATTTCTGTGGGAGCGATGGTTGAGTCACTGACATCCATCATAAACATGGTCGAATTGACCACAGAAATTAGTTTTCCATCATTGGATATGGCTAAATCATTGTCATTGGGTTGCCCTGTCGCCTGATTGGTTTCAAAAACCTGTTGAACAAATACAGTATCTTCATTTGTTTTATAGGAAGGCGTATGAGGAGCTGTGTTTGTCTGAATCTTTTGTTTGATTTTGAGCAAATAATCCCTATAAGCAAGCCCGTCAGGAGAGGGTGCTTCATTAATATGATATAATTTTGGAAAAAAGTCTTCTTTTACCGTCTGTGGGTCAAAAGTTCCTTTTTTTTCAAATTGATAAGTGTGTCGTTCAAATTGAGCAACTAATTGTAGACCCACTAGTAAAGTAAGAACATAGATAATAGCGTATTTCATGAGGGAGAGCTAATTTAGTGTTATATTTACAGCATCAATTTTAGGGGAAAAATTGATGCTGTATAAATCAAGTCATTATATACATAAAGCAATTTTAATAATATTATAAACTTTTTAGGTAAATAAAAAACTAAGCCTGTTTAATTAAATATAAGTAAGATAGCATCTTTTAAAAAGCTAATTTATAACTTCGTCAAATTCAATACTCATATAGTTTTATCAAGGCGTCTTCGAGTCGTTTAGTGGGAAGATAGTTATTTTCTAGGGTTTTTGCAAATGGAATAGGTGTATCTAAAGAAGCAACTCTGGTAATAGGCCCATCTAAATACTCAAAACATTCTTGTGCTATAATTGCAGCAATTTCGCCACCAATACCGCCTGTTAAACTATCCTCATGTAACACAAGAACCTTGCCTGTTTTTTTAACTGATTTTATAATGGCTTCTTTGTCTAAAGGCAATAAGGTTCGTAAGTCCAATACATCCGCATCTATATCTGGATTTTGTTTGAGTACGTTTGTCGCCCAATGTACCCCCAATCCATAGGTAATAATGGATAAATCCTCGCCACTTTGTACAAGATTGGCTTTTCCTATTTTGATGGTGTAGGGTTCATCAGGGATTTCGGTACTTAGACTTCGATAGAGTGCTTTGTGTTCAAAGAACATGACAGGGTTTGGTTCGTTTATTGCCGCCATTAAAAGTCCTTTGGCATCGTATGGATTCGATGGGTAAACGATTTGCATTCCTGGCGAATGAAAAAACCATGCTTCGTTGGACTGTGAGTGAAATGGCCCTGCTGCAACTGTTCCGCCCGTTGGCATTCTTACAACAACGTCTGCGTTTTGTCCCCAACGATAATAAACTTTGCTGAGACTGTTGATGATTTGGTTGAATCCGCAGGTAACAAAATCTGCAAATTGCATTTCAACCATAGATTTTTTGCCTTGTATAGAAAGCCCCAAACCAATTCCTAAAATGGCTGATTCGCAAAGTGGTGTGTTCCGAACTCTTTCTTTTCCAAATTGATTAACAAACCCTTCTGTTATTTTAAAAACGCCTCCGTATTCTGCAATGTCTTGACCCATTAAGACAAGATTGTCGTGTTGTTCCATTGATTGTTTGAGACCGTCAGAAATGGCGTCAATGAATCTTTTTTCAGTTACCTTATTGGTTTTGGGGGTGATGACTTCGGTGGTAGAAGGACCGTAGGTTTCCGTGACTTCTAAGGTTGTAGCTTCGGTAATTTCTGGGGTATTGTAGGCAATTTTTAATTCTGATTCTATCAGTGCTTTATTGTTTGTTTTTAGCTCCGTAATGTCTGTTTCCGTGATAATATCTTCTTGTAGTAGGAACGCTTCAAAATTGCTGATGGGGTCTTTCTTCGCCCACATATCCATTAAATCTTTGGGAACATATTTTGTGCCTGACGCTTCCTCGTGTCCTCGCATGCGGAATGTCATTGCTTCGATTAAAACAGGACGAGGATTTTTGCGGATGGATTGGGCAACATTTTTGATGGTTTCGTAAACTTCTAAAATATTATTGCCATCTATGTTGTGGCTCTCCATACCATAACCAACGCCTCTTTCATAAAGGAAATCACATTTATATTGTTCGTTTACAGGTGTGGATAATCCGTAGCCGTTGTTTTCGATGAGGAAGATGACGGGTAAATTCCAGACAGAGGCTACGTTTAAGGCTTCGTGAAAATCGCCTTCACTTGTTCCGCCATCACCTGTAAATGCCAAAGCAACTTCGCCTTTTTGATCCAATAAGTTGGCTAAGGCGATGCCACTTCCGACGGCTAATTGTGGGCCTAAGTGGGAAATCATTCCGACGATGTTGTGTTCGTTTGTTCCGAAGTGAAAGGAACGGTCTCGTCCTTGTGTGAAGCCGCCTAATTTTCCTTGCCATTGTAAAAACAATTTGTGTAAGGGAATATCTCGGTTTACAAATACGCCTAAGTTGCGGTGCATCGGTAGGATGTATTCGTGTTTTTTGAGGGCTTGGGTCACGCCTGTGGCAATGGCTTCTTGTCCGATTCCTGAGAACCATTTGCTTATTTTTCCTTGTCTGAGTAGACTGAGCATTTTTTCCTCAATCATACGAGGTAATAACATGCCTTTGTAGAGGTCTAATAAGCGTTTTTTTCCGTGTTTGTTTCGCTTAAAAGGTATTTTTGAAGCGGGTGTTGATACGATTGTTTTATTTGACATTTTGTTTTTTTAAAGTGAGATATAAGAGGTCATATTTTGGTACTGTCCATTTAAAATAGACCCGATAGTAGCGTTATAGCCTTTGTTAGTTTATGTGGTTTAAGTAGTTTATGTAGTTTTTGTGGTTACTTTACCTTGATAAAAAGGTTCACTCTTGGCTATAGTAGCGGATAGCGTGCCTTTCCGTTGCGATGAAAGACGAACTGTTGTCTCCTTATTATTATTTTTATTTTGGAGAGAAAGGTTTGTTGCTTCGTCGTGATGCATGGTCTCGCTATTCGTTATTATGGTCGAAGATGTAAGG
>Ga0209186_1000368_pt1 | contig 37373 bp, 3 predicted proteins | sample SidtaG_FD_187426 | JGI IMG/M metagenome (GOLD analysis project Ga0209186, IMG submission 187426) | Marine algal microbial communities from Sidmouth, United Kingdom - Sidmouth_Male2 metaG (SPAdes) (version 2) | ecosystem: Host-associated > Algae > Red algae > Unclassified | place: Sidmouth, United...
GCTGTTGTTATTGTTAGGCTATTTGCGCCTACTACGCCATCAGTGCCTTGACAATCGGCTGCATTAAATAAGTTGTCTCCGTTGGTGTCTTCTCCTGCATCTTGGACGCTATCTCCGTTGGTATCCCAGCAGTTTAAACCGACAATCCCATCTGTTCCTTGACAATCAGCTGCATCGAATAAACCGTCTACATTGATGTCTTCATTAGGATCTTGTGCGCTGTTGCCGTTTAAGTCCCAACAATTTAGGCCTGCTCCGCTTTGGCAATCGGCTGTGTTGAATGCTCCATCGCCATTGGTGTCTTCTCCTGCGTCATTAATACCGTTGTTGTTTAAGTCCCAACAGTTTAAGCCGAGACAATCGGCTGCGTTGAATAAGCCATCACCATTTATATCTTCGTTTGCGTCTTGTGCGCCATTTTCATTTAAATCCCAGCAATTTAGACCTGCTCCACTTTGGCAATCGGCTGTGTTGAATACACCGTCTCCGTTGGTATCCTCGCCTGCGTCATCAACTCCATCGTTGTTTAAGTCCCAGCAGTTTAAACCTACTGTGCCATTGGTTCCTTGACAGTCGGCAGCGGTGAATAAGCCGTCGCTGTTGGAGTCTTCTGTTGCGTCGTTGATGCCATCTCCGTTGGTGTCCCAACAGTTGATGCCATTCGTTCCGCCTCCACCGTTAAGACCGCTTAAGTCTATTGTTCCTCCGTCTTCGAGGGTGATGATGTTGGTAATTGGGTCGTAGGATATCTGTTGATCATCTGTGTTGCCTCCGCCTACTAAACCGCTTAAATCTATTAGTCCTCCGTCTTCGAGGGTGACGATGTTGGTTAGTGGGTCGTAGGATATTTGTTGGTCATCTGAACCTCCGCCTCCGCCCATTATGGGCATGGGGTTCCATACGATTCCGTCCCAATAGTAGAAGATGAGTTCGTTTGTGTCAAAAACTAACATTCCTGTTTCGGCTGCTCCCATTCCTGTGCCTAATGTGTTGCGTTGTGCGGTGGTTAGGCGTGGGATTAGGAGTCCTTTATCGTTGGAGACAATATCTAAAATTGCATTGGGATTTGGGGTTGTTGTTCCAATTCCTACATTGTTCTGGGCATTGAGTATGCTTGGGATGCTCAATAGGATGATGGTTGCAATGATGATTTGTTTGAGTTGATTCATATTTTTTATATGAGTTTTTCTACATGGTTTTTTTAAAACCATATAAGTTATATAAGGTCATATAAGCAGTTCATTTAAGTTCTGTCCTTTCTAAGATAGACCCGATAGTAGCGTTATGCGTATGGCTAAAAGGTTTTGCGTGGGCGCATAGTAGCGTATAGCGGGAGCATGCTTCACGACGAAGCTTTTTCCGTTCTCTCCTTAATATAAAGCATGCCTTGTACACTATAGATGCTTTTTTTGTTTGAAACGCTTCTTTGCTTTTTCAAAGAAATAGCAGAAAATTCTTTTGGAATTTTCTGCTATTATTGAACACTGTTATGGTCGTTATTATTCTTTGATGACTTTGAGTGTTTGTACTTTGTTCGTTGTGAGTAATTTGGCGACATATTGTCCTGCGGGATAGGCTTGCATGTTTATTGCAATGGTGCTTTGTCCTGCTGTGATGTTGTACCCTTTTTGTTCTATCAAACGTCCTGCCAAGTCGTAGACTTCGATGGTCATTTCTGTATCTATTGGTATTTGTACGACCATATTGAATTGTCCTGATGTTGGATTTGGATAAGCGTTGACTATGGTAAAGACGGTTGTTTCGGCTTTTCTTTCTAACGCAATAACTTGTGATGCTATTGTTGTTGTGCCGTCGAGGTCTGTTTGTAATAGTCTGTAGTAGCTTATTCCGATTGGTGCTTCTTCGTCTAATAGGTTGTAGTTGCGGGTAACATTGCTGTTGCCTGCTCCGTCTTTTGTGCCTACTTTGGTGAATTCTATTCCATCTAAAGAACGTTCTATTGTAAAGTAATCGTTGTTGATTTCAGAGGCTGTTGTCCATTTTAGTAGGTTGCCTTCTGGTAATACTTCACCATAGAAATCAACTAGCATTACGGGTAATGGGAATAAACATACATTGGAATCTGCGACTTCTGATGCGCTACATTGGAAGTTGTCGGTTATGTTGAAGGTATAGTCTAAGTCGTAGTCTAAGTTGTCAAATATTACCATATTGGAATCAAGTACTTCTGTAAAGCTTCCTGATAGTATGTAGCCTCCTTCGCCTGTCAATTCTGGGATTCCTCCGCTTACTTCTACAATGAGTGTGTAAGTCTGTGTTGTATCATTACAAATAGGAACTAAGTCTATTTCGATTTCTTCTAAGAAGAAAATTGCAATAGATGTCGTGGCAAATGGATCGGATATTACGGTACAAGGTGCATCATAATTGATACCAAATGGTATTTGTAAGATGGCAGAGGAGATGAATACAGGCGTATTGGTTGGAACAGAACCATCATTGTCGAATATTCCGTCTGGACTTAATGCGACAATAGAGCCTTTTGGATCGTCTCTATCAGTGTACATTATAAATCCAGTTTCGTATCCTTCGTCGAATAGTCCAAATTCTGCTGCTACTACTAATTCGTCACCGAAACATACAAATTCTTGCATAATCGTTGGATTGGTTAATAAGGATGCACAGTCTAAACAAGTTCCTACACCACTTACAGATTCTACACACGTTAGTACATCTGCATCTATTACATTGATTGTCCATTCAATGTTCGGGAATGGACCGAATATGTAACTGCCCGCTGGAATATCTGTGATTTCTGTTCCAAGATTGTCATTGATGTTGTATAAGCCTGGGCCTTCCACAACAATTGTAACAAATTGACCAACTGTATCAACACATTCTGTTGTTGTCTCAACGGTGAATGGTGTACAAGGTGTTGGACCAGAGATGCAATCTGTTATTCCTGTAATATTGATGTTACACGTTGGATCATCTTCGCTCGTCACTGTGACATTGTATGCTTCTGATACTAATGGACCTAATACAATGCTACCACTTACATTTCCTGTTGTTGGTAGGTTTTCGCCATCATTGATGGTGAATGTCCCTGGTGCTGTTACGTCTAATATTAAGAAGTAACCAGAACTGTTGATGCAATTGACTGTTGGGATAACTGATAATTCGCAACCACTGATGCAGTCTTTTAATCCTGTTAAGATTTCAAAACACGTAGGGTCGTCTAAGTTGGAAACGGTTACTTCGTAATTAGGATCTGTGTAAGGACCTAATGCGTAGTTTCCTGCTAATTGGACGAATGGTGGATTGATGCCGTCAGAGACTAAGTAAGTACTTGTGCCTGTGATGCTTAGGTTTATCATATATTCTCCTGTGATGTCTGTGCATTCTGTAGAGCTGTTGATGGCTAAGTCACAGATGATTTCGGCAGAACAATCTTTCGTACCAGAAACACTTTGGAAGCAATTTGGATTGTCTTCGCTTGTGACAATGACTGTATGTGCGCCATTTGGATATGGACCGACGGTCACAATGCCTGCGGATTGTCCTGTTAATGGTAGATTGATGCCATCATTAATGGTAAATAAGCCTGTTCCGACAATCGCTAATTCAACTGTGTAAGAAGCGGTGTCTGTACAGTTGATTGTGCTTGCAACGATAAGGTCACATCCAATAGGATCATCTGGACAAGTTTTGATGCCAGAAACAGTTCTTAAACAGTTTGGATCATTTTCATCCGTAACCATTATTGTATAAAGACCAGAAGGTAAAGGACCTAATGTTATTAAACCTGCGGTTTGTCCTGTTAATGGAGGATTGACACCATCTGATACTGTGTATGTGCCTGAACCTTGAATTTCGAGAACAACGTTGAATTCAAAATCATTGATACAATCGTTGAAGGTAGTTAAGACTAGGTCACAACCGCCACCTGAACAGTCTTGAATACCCGATTTAGTTTGGAAGCATTCTAAGAGTGCTTCGTTGGTAATCGTGATATTGTATGCACCGTTTGGATATGGGCCTAATTCAATGATTCCAGCCGTTTGTCCTATTAATGGAGGATTGACGCCATCATTGATTGTGAATGTTCCAGAGCCTGTTAAAGCAACTGTTAAGTTATATGTCGCTAAATTGATACAAGTTGGTGTTACATCAAAGTTGAGATCACAAACAGGTTGGTCAGGACAATCTAAGATACCTGATATTATTTGCGTACAGTTTACATCTGTTTCTTTGGTGATTGTAATGTTGTATGCACCATCTGGCAAAGGACCTACAGACACTAAACCTGCAACTACATTTGTTATAGGAGGATTGACGCCATCGCTGATAACATAAGTACCTGTTCCTGTGATGGTCAAATCGACCATAAAGTTCATCGGATCAATACAAGCCAATGTGGCCACTACAGATAAGTTGCAAGGTTCTGGACTTGGTGTACAGTCTCTTGCTCCACTTTGAGATTGGAAACAAGCTGCAAAGTTTTCGTCTGTAACGGTTAAGTTAAAGTTTCCATTTGGATAAGGTCCGACTGTGTATGTTCCAGCAACTAATCCTATTTGAGCAGGGTTGATGCCGTCTTCTAATACATAAGAGCTTGTTCCTGTAATGGTCACTGCAATTTCATAATTGGCAGAATCGACACAAAGCGTTGTTGCATCAAAGTTTAAGTCACAAACAGGAGGTTCGCCTGTACATTCGTAATTTCCTGTAATTGATTTGAAACAGATGTCGCTATTTTCATCTACAATGATGATGTTGTATCCACTTTCAGGTAAAGGACCTACGACCACCGTTCCTGCTGGTTGTCCAATAATATTCTCATTGACTTCATCAACGATTGTATATGTGCTTCCGCCTTCAATGGTGAGTGTCACGTAGACCTCTTCAAAGTTCGCACAAGAAGCTTCAGATGTTACTTCTAAATCACATAATTGACCTGAGCAGTCTTGTACTGCTGATATTGTTTGAGCGCAGTCAGGAAGATTTTCATCTGTTACTGTAACTGTGTAAACTAATTGCGTTTCAGATGGTAGTGTGTATGTACCAGCCGTTAAGCCCGTAATTGGAGGATTCAAGTTATCTTCAAGTGTATATACTCCAGAACCTTCTATAATTACTTCTAACTCATAAGCCGAAGCATCTAAACAATTGCCTATCACATTCACGTTTAAATCACAAACAAGTGGTTCGTCATCACAGATATTGACACCACTAATTCCTTGAAAACAGTTTGGTTTGGTTTCGTCTGTAACCGTTATACTGTATGCTCCTTCTGGTAAAGGACCAATTGTCGTTGCTCCCGTAGGCTGTCCTGTTAATGGAGGATTGACGCCATCAGTGATTGTGTATGTTCCTGTTCCTGTAATATTCAATTGAACATTGAATTGTGTATTGTTTAAGCAAATTGGGCTTGAAGTCACTGCAATATCACAGATAGGACCGCCACCAGAACAATCTTCTCCTCCACTGCTTGTTTGGAAGCAATTCGGGATAAATTCGTTGGTTACTGTAATTGAGTAATTACCATTAGGGTAAGGACCTAAGTTGTATATACCTGCTACTTGCTCTGTTAATGGAGGATTGACACCATCGTTGATTGTGAAGACTCCAGTACCTGTGAGATTGACTTGAACATTGAAGTTACTATCATCAACGCAAATAGATGTTGCTGTAAAGTTCAAATCACAAACAGGTGGTTCATCAGGACAAGTAATCCCCCCACTTAAAACTTGGAAGCAGTTGTCTATGGTTTCATCTGTTACTGTAATATTGTATTCATTGGTTGTATAAGGACCAATTATTGTTGTTCCTTCTCCTATTATTGGCGGGTTGATGCCATCATTGATTGTATATACCCCATTTCCTTCAATATCGACTTGAATATTGAATTGCGTAGCATTTAAGCAAATTGGGGTTGCAGTGGTAACAAGGTCACAAGTAGGCGCATCTTCCGAACAGTCTTCCCCACCACCAACAGTTTGGAAGCAATTTGGAATAAATTCGTTGGTTGCTGTAATTGAGTAATTACCACTAGAAAAAGGACCTAAGTTGTATACACCAGCCGTTTGTCCTGTTAATGGAGAATTGATGCCATCATTGATGGTAAATACCCCACTGCCGATTAAATTGACTTCAACATTGAAGTTGTTGACATCAACACAATTTGTTGTTGCTGTAAGGATCAAATCACAAACAGGTGGTTCATCAATACAATTGACTGTACCGTTTAAGGTTTGGAAGCAGTTGTCTATTGCTTCGTCTGTTACCGTGATACTGTATGTTCCTTCTGTATAAGGACCTATATTAATAGCTCCCGCAGTTTGTCCTGTTATAGTAGGGTTAATTCCATCACTAATAGCGTAAGTGCTTGTTCCTGTAATGTTTACAGTAATGTTGTAATTTGTTCCGTCTATACAATTTGTAGTTGCTTGTGCAGTCAAATTACAAGTAGGACTGCCGCCACCACAGTCAGGTGTATTTGCAATTGCCTGTACACATTCATCGTTGTTGTCTTCTTCTACCTGTAATATATAGAAATTGGTTGTTTCCGTATTGTAAGGACCAAAAGTGTATGTACCCGTTGTTGGAGCAAAGATTACATCTTCAATATCGTTTTCATCATCTGAATATACCAGTGTAAAAGGACCATTTCCAGATAATACTGTTATTTCTCCTAAGAAAGTACCATCGTCTAAGCACATTTCAGAGAATGTTGCTTCTAAGGTACATTCTCCTCCTACACAATCGACAGTACCTGATACTGTTTGAGAACAATCTAAACCTATAGGAGAAGCGACTAAATTGTAATCAGGATTTTGGTAAGGACCTAATTGATATACTCCTTGTAATAGTTCTTGTGTTTCTATACCATCAAATACTTCATATACCCCAATACCTGCTAAATTGACATTTAGGATATATTCGTTATTATTGACACATTCAAAGCTCGCTTCAAAATTAAAATCACAAAGCGGTTCGTTACAATCGAAGAAACCACTAAATTCTTGTCCGCAATTTGGAATATTGAAATTAGTAAAGGTAACATTGTATTCTTCATTCTGATCAAAAGGACCTACTGTATATGTTCCTGCTGGTACATTTTCTATAATGTCTCCAGCACTTGAGTTTATACTATAAACTTCTCCTCCCTCTTCGGATGTGATTTCTAAATCAATTGTGAAGCTATTTCCATTTGGTAAACAATTGATTTGTATTCCTGCTTCGGCTTCGCAAACAGGATCACCTGAACAATTATTTGTATTTAAGACTGCATCTAAACAAGATTCATCGTTAATGTCTACTGCTATCACGTCATACAAACCATCTTGAACAGGCCCCACTGTGTATGTACCTGCTGTGGCTTGGAATTCATCAAAGTCAGATTCGTCAGAAGTAATTAGGTAAGTACTGCTTCCTGTAACTATTATGTCTAATAATAGCGTTCCATCCTCTAAACAAGTACTTGTTGCTTCCACATTTAAATCACAAGTATTTCCACCGTCTGTACAATTTTGAGCACCTTCTATGCTTTGTGTACAGTTCGTTGTATTTTCAGCAGAGACGATTATGTTGTAAGCACCATTTGGATATGGGCCTAAAATAATTTCGCCTGCGGTTTGTCCTGATATGGCAGGGAAGAAACCGTCATTGATTGTGTAAGTGTCAGACCCTTCTATATTGACAACAACTTCATAAGATTCTTGAGTAACACATTGTGCATTTGCTGTGAAGTTAAGGTCACAAATAGGATTTACAGAACAAGAGAATGCTGCTGCTTCTTCCGCAAAACAACCTGACGTGTTTTCGTCAAAGACATTGACACTATATGTGTCTACAAAAGGCCCTATTGTGATTGTTCCTGCTGTTTGTCCACCTAATGCAATGTCATCATAGAATACACTATAAACACTTGAACCAGTAATTGTCAATTCAATATTAAAGCTTTCTTCAGATAAACATACTGGGTTAGTTTCAATTGCAAGGTCACAGCCTCCACCTCCACTACAGTCTTGTACTCCGTTGATATTTTGTGTACAATCTGCATTTGCTTGGTCAATGATAGTTACACTATAATTGATGTCTGTGTAAGGACCTATTGTTGTTGTTCCTGTTGTAATGTTCGTTATTGGTGGATTGATACCATCATTGATTGTATATGTTCCTGTTCCTGTAATTTGTAGTTCGATAGAATATGTATTTCCATCACAATCAGGTATTCCTACCACATTGAGATCACAAACAGGCGGATTATCGTCACAATCTTGGTTTCCACCAACAAATTGGAAGCACTCTCCTAAGTTTTCATCAAACACTTCTACAAAGTAATCCCCTTCGTTGTAAGGACCGAGATTGTAAGTTCCAGCGACTTGTCCATTGAGCGTTTCTTCGTTAGTATTGATGGTATAAGTTCCACTACCTTCAACAAGGATACTTAGTTGGATTTGCGTCTCATTCAAGCAAATAGGATCAACGTTGACTACTAAGTCACAATCGCCAGAACAATCTTGTGTTCCTTCCGTGAATTGAGAACATCCATCAATCGCTGTGTCGAATACTTCAATAAAGTAGAAATTATCGACTAAAGGACTTATTGTATAAGTACCTGCTGTGACAAAGAGTTCGTCTAAAGGACTGCTTAAAACGTATACTCCAGTACCTTGTACCTCAATCTGTAGATTATAGCTATTGTCATCCAAACAGATAGGCGTTACTTCAAAACTTAAATCACAAACAGGATCTATGCCTTCGCAATCTTGTGTTCCATTAATAGATTGGAAACAGTCCGGATTAGCTTCGTCTTGAATAAATACATTATAGAAGCCATCTGGATAATTTCCAAGATTGATGGTTCCAGTTGTTTGTCCAAAGAATTGAGAAAAATCTGTAAAGATTGAATAAGTACCACTTCCTTCAAGGATTGTAAGCATTAGGTTAAGCTCTCCACCGATACAAGTTTCTTGTACCTCTGCAACTAAATCGCAATCAACTGTACAACTGTTTGTACCAAAAACGGCATCAAAACAATCTGTGTCTAAAACACTTATTGCTTGTACAGAGTATGTTGTTGAACCATCAAACATTTGGTTGAATGTATATGTTCCTGGTGCCACATTATTTTGTTCAATAAACTCGTCTCCTTCAAAGTTCACGAATAAATCCACATTGTTTGAGCCTGCAATATTAATAGTAAGTTGTAATAGTCCATTAATACATTGTTGTTCCACCTCTATTTCAGTATCACAGACAGGTGGTTCGCCACCACAATCTTGTACACCTCCAGTAAACTGGAAACATTCCCCATTTTCTTCAAAAGCTTCAATGAAGTAATCGCCACTATTGTACGGACCTAAGATGATTGTTCCTGCCGTTTGATTCGGATAATCTTGGAAACCATCTGATAAAGTGTAAACCCCAGAACCTTGAATTTCTACTGTCAATTCGTATTGTCCATCATTGATACAGTTTGCATTGGCATTTAAGACTAAATCACAATCATTAGAACAATCAAAATCACCACCTACAAATTGTTCACATTCCTCTATTGTTTCACTAAAAACAAATACCTCGTAGAAGTCATCTAAAATTGGTCCAAAATTGTAGATGCCTGCTGTTGCACCATCTAAGAATTCATCATTGACATTAATAAAGAAAGTACCTGTTCCTGTCACTTCTACCTCTAAGAAGAAAATACCATTGCCTGAACAATCAGGTGTTACATTGATATTTAAATCACAAACAGGTTCTATATTATCATCACAACTTTGGAAACCTGAAGTTTCACGGAAACATTCTTCATTAAGATTGTCTGTTACTGTTACAGTATAATTTCCTTCTGTTATAGGACCTATTGTATAAGTTCCTGTTGTTGCATTTTCAATCGGTGGATTAACTCCATCTGTTATTGTATATGTACTGCTACCTGTTATTTCTACAGTCGTATTAAATGTTGTTGGTGATATACAAGTATTTTCAAAAACAACATCTAAATCACAAGGTGGTGGTGTACAATCATTAATGCCACCAATTGTTTGGAAGCAGTTTTCTACTTCTATACTTGTGATTGTTATATTGTAAGCACCGTTTGGATAAGGCCCTAATACGATTGATTCTGCCACTTGTCCCGTTAATAAAGGATTGACTCCATCATCAATATTAAAGATGCCTGTACCTGTCAATTCAACTGTCAAGTTGTAAGAATCATTATCTAAACAAGTAGGCGTTACATTAAAGTTTAAATCACAAGTAGGTTCATCAGGACAAACATTAGAACCTTCTATTAATTGGAAGCAATTATCTAAAGAAGGTTGGAATACATTAATGCTGTATGGACCTTCTGGCAAAGGACCTACTGTTACTGTTCCAGCAATTTGTCCTGTTAAAGGAGGATTAACCCCATCATCAATTGTATAAATTCCTGTACCTGTTAGAGTTAATTCAACATTGAAGTTATTGGCATCAATACAAGTCAATTCAGACTCTACTGTTAAATTACAAGTTTCATCAGGACCATCGCCACACAATTCAATACCTTGAATTACTTGGAAACAACCTGCATCTAATTCGCTTTGCACAACTACTGTATAGTTAGGATCAGTGAAAGGACCAATTGTTGTTAAACCAGCCGTTTGTCCTGTCAATAATGGCAAGTATTGGTTACCAGGTGAACCTAAAGGAATCTCTAAGGTAGATCCATTGAAGAAGTTATCACTTGTAATGAAATCGCCCGTAACAGGGTCTGTCACAACAATTTCATTGCCATCCCAACCATCACCACTATCATCTAATAAGACAAGTGTGTAAGTTGCTGTTAAGTCTAAGTTTTGTAAGTATTCTGTAAACGAATTGTTAGAATCATAAGAATGTCCAGGCTCAAGTACTACACCTACACCGTCTTGTACTAATTCCCAAGACACATCGGGTGCATATGTACCAATTGTAGAGAATGCAAAAGCAAAGCCACCTAAATTAGGATCAATTCCACCATCTGAAATATTATATACTCCTTCTCCAGCGAAATCTATGTTGATGATATATTCTCCATCTGGCTGACAGACTGTTTCTACAGTCGCATTTAAATTACACGGGAATCCTTCGATACACTCAGGCTCACCTGCTATATTTTGGAAGCAATTAGGAGTTTGATCACTAATAATGGTAATATTGAAATCTTCCATAAAGAACATTTCAGCATAAGGACCTAAGACATACTCACCAGAAGTAAATCCAAATTGAGTAGGACCAAAATCATCTTCAATTGTATAAGTACCAGGACCTTGTAAAGAAAGGTTTAAGTAGAAAGTACTTACATCAATACATTGCACAACAACAGATGCATCAAAATCACAGAAATCACCTCCACCATCTTCACAATCAGCACTACCACCAACTGTGATAAAACAATTTGGATCATTTTCATCTTGAATAAATATTTCAAAAGAATCGCCAGTTAAAGGACCAAATACAATAGTTCCTTCTACTTGATTGTTTAAAGTGATATTAGACCCTGTGGATTGAACAGGACTCTCTATATCTACAACGAGTTCTGTACCAAAGTTAATCCATTGTCCAGCAGCTAAGATAGCCCCTGTTGCTAAGTCAATTACTTCATATTCATCAAAATCACCATCATTAACCTCATTTAAGAAAGTCAAGGTATATGTATCATTTGGATCAAGGCCATCAATAAAGAACTCATAGAACTGATTGTCTTCTAATTCACCAGGCATGACTTCTTGAACAATATCTCCACTACTATTTGTTAATATCCACCCAGCCTCTATATTAGCATTGGCATTGGTTGTAAAGGTTAGTAGATAACCAGTACCTTGTCCTTCGATTCCATCAGATATTGTATAAATACCACCACCTGATAAATCAACAATCACATTGAACGAATTTTCATCAATACATTCAACAGTTGTGTTTGCAAATAAGTTACAAATAGATGGCGTACAATTGTTAGTACCTGTAATAGTAGCAGAACAATCTGGATTAAATTGATCAAATGCTGTAATGGTATATTCTTCATTGTTGGCATAAGGTCCAACAACTACTTGTTCAAAAGCTTCAACATTTTCCCAAGTAGTCGTTCCATCAGTGATTGTTACGAGTCCTGTAAAGCTTGCTGCTGTTACTTGTACACTGTATTGATCAAAGGATTCACAAACAGGATTATCAGAAAGAAGAATACTACAGCCATTAGGATCATTACAATCGAAAGTACCTGCAATACTTCTTGCACAATCATCAAGATCATCGCTTGTTACGACGATATTAAAAGGTTCACCATTTTGGAATAAACCGTATTCAAATTCGATTCCACCTTGTACTCCCGTCAGTGGTGGCAAATTGTTGCTGGTAACTGTATAGGAACCTGGTATATCTATTTGTAAAGTTAAGATAAATCCATCTTCATCTTCAAGACAGTTACCATCTAAAATAAATACTTCAAAATCACAAAGTCCAGGATCAGTTGTACCACAATCAGCAGAACCAAATACGCTTTGGAAACAATCTCCAGAAAGTTCGCTTGTAATAAAAACATCATAGAAATCTTGTGAGAATGGCCCCAACTCAATGATTCCTGCTGTTTGTCCAGTTAATTCAAAGCCTTCGTTAAAACTTGAGATATTATAAGTACCTTCTCCTTCCAACTCAATAATAACGTTGTAAGTTGTACCTGTCAAACATTCAACAGTCGCAGAAGAATTCAAACCACAGTTAAATGGTGGTGAACATTCAAATGTACCATTCAGGTTTTGGAAACAACCTGCATCTGTTTCACTTGTAATGATGACGTTGTAGAAACCGCTTGGTACAGGTCCTACTGTTGTTGTACCTGCGCTAACTCCAGTGGCGATAGGTGGATTTCCAAAGCCAAGTTGAATACTGTAAGTACTTGCCCCTTGTATGTCTAAGGTAAGATCATAAGATAAATCGTCTATACATTCAGAAGTTGCACTAACAAATAAATCACATATTTCTCCAGTACCAGCACAGTTCACCGAACCAAATAGGTTTTGAGAACAACCTCCAAATGGTCCGCCTCCATCATCTTCATTTATAAATATATTGTAATCATCGTCTGACAAAGGACCTATTTCATACATTCCTGCTGTTGCGTCAATTATTTGTTGCCCGCCAAAACCAGCATTAATTGTATAAACACCTGATCCTGTAAGATCAATGAATACCATATATGTTCCATTTTCTAAACATTCTGTGGTAGTCGTAGCAAATAAATCACATATTACAGGATTACACTCAAATTGCCCAAAATCAAAGATGACACATTGATCAGGGAAATCTTGATCTTGTATAGATACTCCATAACCAAAGCCATCTGTTTGTAATGGCCCTATGGTGTATACTCCAGCGTCCACTCCTGCTAATTCAGTAGAACCAAAGAACTCATTAACAATGTCATAAGTTCCACTTCCTTCTATTGTAATTTCAAGGAATAATTCTCCATCCTGACAGATGCGTTCTATACCAGCACTAAGATCACAATCAATACTACAATCTCGTCCAATGCCTAAGAACTGTGTACAGTTAAAATCATTGGCATCATTGACAAATAGTCCTGTAAAATTACCATCACCTACAAAGCCTGTAATTGTATAAGTACCTGCTTCTACTTCTGTTAAAACTTGCCCATTAAGATCACTAAACACATTATAGCTTCCTCCTCCTGTAATGGTTAAAATGACTTCAAATTCGTCTAAACTTGTACAATTAATTTCTACTGAAGCATCTAAATCACAAATAGGAGCTACACCACAAGTATAATTTCCATTAAAGTTTTGTACACAATTAGGATTATTTTCATCAATTACAGATACAAAATATTGTCCTGCAGGAATAGGATCTGTTGTATAACTACCAGGCTGTATTCCTGTTGTGACATCACCAAAAAATCCAATTTGAATAGAATAAGTAGACCCTTCAGGTAAATCAAATTCAAATACAAAGTTTACGCTATCTGCTAAACAGATAGGTTGTGTAGCTAAGTTTAAATTACAAGGCGGCAAATCAATACCACAATCAGCATTTCCACTGATACCCTGTGTACAATCTCCTAAATTTTGAGATTGAATAAATAATCCATAATCTTCTCCAACAAATGGACCAAACTCATATTCTCCTGCCGTTACATCAAATTCATTGACACCTCCATCAAAAGAGAATACATTATATACATCACTTCCTGTAAGTTGTACATTTAAGAAATATGTTCCATTTTCTTGACATTGAACTTCCGCAGTAGCGAATAAGTCACAAGCAGGTAATGCTTCACAGAAATAGTCTCCCCATATATTTTCCCAACAATTATCAGGATTTGCCTCATCAATGATGATTAAGTCCCAATCAGTAATAGGTGCGCCAAAGAATGGTCCTTCAGCTACGTATGTACCAGCAGTCAGTCCTGTTCCTATGAATGGACCTGAATCTTGAAAATCCCATTCAGCTAAAGTATAAGTACTACTTCCTTCAATTGTTACCAATACATCAAAAAGTCCAGAACCATCGTTCTTACAATCTACTTCATAGGTTATTTCCATATCACAATTGACATCAGGGTCACAGTCTTTTTGAACCCAGTATAAATCTTCACAATCAGGTAATCCTTCTTTTTGAACAACAAGTTGCCAGAATCCGTCTGTAAAAGGACCATATGTATAAACTCCAGCAGCAACAAAGTCATTAACTTGGTCTCCAGAAACAATGTATAACCCAGAGCCTTCAATCGTTAATTCGACTTCAAACTGTCCATCATTAATACAATTTACCACAATATCAGTTTCAATATCACAAACCAATGTACCTCCACAAGAGTAATTCCCTGTTAAGAATTGGCTACAATTAAGATTTGTTGCATCAGTTATTTCAACAAAATAATTACCTCCAGGTATATCTGGTACTATAACAGAAGGTGATGTAGCATTTTCAATCACAAAATTTCCATTTACAGAAATATTGTAGGCTGTTGCTCCTGTAACCTCTAAATCTAAGCTAAAGGTCATTGCTTCTTCACTTTCGCAGATAGGTACACCTAATACAGATATTTCACAAGTTGGTTCTTCTCCGCATTCAAAAACACCATTTACAAATTGAGAACAATTGAAATCACCATTTTCAAATATTGAGATATTATAATCTCCTGAAGCAATTGGTCCAACTACATATATACCCGCAGGAACATTCTCATATATTGGATTAAATCCACCATCTGTAATTGTATATAACCCATCTCCGATAACTTCTAAGGTAATTTCAAAAGTAGCATCTCCATCTAAACATTCTATAGAAGATTCCACTTGTAAGTCACAAACCTCATCATCACAAGTAAAACTTCCAAAATAGCTTTGGAAACAGTCTATATTTGTTTCATCTTGTACAAAGAAATTATAGAATCCATTAAAGAATGGGCCTAATTCTATTGTTCCAGCAGTTTGGTTTTCAAGAAAAACACTAAAACCATCACTAATATTATAAGTACTACTTCCTTCTAATTCAATTATTAAGTTAAAGAATTGACCATCAATACATTGAGGCGTATAAGATAAACTTAAATCACAAACAGGTCCAACATCTCCACATTCATAAATGCCTTCATAGCTTCTAAAGCAATTATCTATTTCCTGATCTATAAGTGTTAAAACATATTCACCTTGTGGGATAGGTCCAATAGTGTACGTTCCGCCTGACACATTAGAAAGTGGTGGATTAAACCCATCATTAATAGTATAAGTACTATTTCCAAATATTTGCACCTCAAATACAATCAATCCTTCTTGGTTACAACTTGGGGTAATTGTTGCATCAATGTTACAACCTGATCCTGAGGTACAGCTAAATACACCTGTACGATATGCTTCACAAAGATTACTTGTATTGTCTATTACTGTTATATCATATTCACCATTTTGGAAGGGGCCTAAAGTATATGTTCCAGCAGGATCGTTAAATAAGCTTCCTCCATTAGAGATTACATCGTATGAGCCACTTCCTTCAATAGTTAATTCTATTTCATATTGATTGCCATTGACACAAACAGGATTGATTAAAAGAACAACATCACATACATCAGGAGGCTGACAATCAAAATTACCTGTAATATTTTGTGTACATCCATCATCTAAAATATCAATAACACTAATTTGGTAATCTTCCTCATCACTAAAAGGACCAACTTGTGTTGTTCCTGCTGATACAGATTCAGCAAGTAATGTATTGTTGCTATAAATACTATATAAGTTATCTCCTTCTATTGTAACCAACATAAGGAAATTGCCTTCGTTGATACAATCAGGCTCTACATTAGCTGTGAAATCACAAGCACCAGGTTCTGATGGACATCCTTCAAAACCTTCTATAAAGATGGCACACTCCTGAAGCTGTTCATTAATAATTTGTATAGAGTAAGGTCCTACTGGTAAATTATCTGTTGTAATCATTCCTGCTTCCTGTCCAAACAAGGATGGATTTACACCATCATTAATCGTGTAAGTACCACTTCCTGTCAATGTGATATTTACAACATATGATTCTAATGGTTCTATACATTCTGTTACACCAGTCGCTGCAACATCACAACTAATTACAGGTGTGCAATCTTGGAATCCAGTAACATCAATGCTACATTCTTCGTCATTGATACTTGTAATAGAAATCGCAAAATCACCATTTGCAAACGGTCCTACTGTAATCTCTCCTGCAATTTGCTCTCCTAAGAATATGTTTCCTGAAGTTATATCAAAACCGCCTGTTCCAGTGAGGTTTAGTACAACACTGTATGTTAGTTCATCTATACAAATAATTTCTCCTATACTTGCACTAACATCACAAATAAAATCCTCTGTACAATCAAACACTCCTGTAATATTAGAATTACAGGTTTCCTCAACTTCACTAAATATTTGTAAGTTATAATTACCGTTTGGATAAGGTCCTAAAGAAAGGTTTCCTGCTGTTACTCCTGTCAAAGGAGGATTGATATTATCTACTACTGTAAAAGTTCCTGTACCATTAATTGAAACAAGAATATTAAAACTTTCCTCATCATTACATTCAGGAACAGATACGACATCTAAATTACAAAAGAAACAATCTTCTGTTCCATTGATGGTTTGTGTACAAGATGGATCAACGTCGCTACTTATAATGACATTGTAAGGAGTTTCATTAGGATAAGGTCCAAAGGTATAGATCCCTGATGATACGTTTGCAAGTACTGTACCTGCCGCTGAAATTGTAAAAGTACCAGAACCTTCGACAACTACTTCGACATTATAACCATCTAAGGTGGTTGTACAAGAGGTTGTTGCTATAGCATTTAAATCACAGTCAAAACAATTCTCAATACCACTTACTGTTAAATTACAAGAAGCTTCTATTTCACTTTCTATAACTATATTATAATTTGAACTATTATCAAACGGTCCAATATTGATTTCTCCTGCAATTTGATTTATTAGTGTATCATTGTTGTATATGATTGTATAAGTACCAGAACCTATTAAGTCTAATAAAACATTGTAACTTTCAACTCCATTACAAATTGTTTCGGTGGTTGCGGTTAAGTCACATTCAAAACAATCATTTGTTCCTGATAATGTTTCTAAACATTCAGCTTCTGTTTCACTAGTGATAATAATATTATAGTTTTCATTATTATTATATGGACCAAAAATCAAGGTATCTGCTATCTGTGCTATTAATGGCGGATTGATACCATCAGTAATTGTATAAGTACCCGTTCCTGTAAATATAACTTCAACTTCATAAGCTGTTACGTCTAAACAGTTCGTAGTAGCAATAGGTACTAAGTCACAGTCAAAACAATCCTCAGTTCCTGTTTCTATGAAAATACAAGTTGTATCTATTTCACTTCTTATGGTTATATCATATATTTCATTATTCGCAAAGGGTCCAAAGTTATAAGTTCCTGCACTTTGTCCTATTAGTGTATCTATACTAAATATTCCACTTCCTGCTACTGTAACCTCTACATTAAATCCGTTTTCATCTATACAAACAGGTATTGAACTTGTCACTAAATCACATTCATAACAATTATTAGAACCATTAGCTATTTGTACACAATCCTCCTCTGTTTCACTTGTGAAAATAATATTATATGGTTCATCATTATTATAAGGACCAAAGGTGAGTGTTCCTGATGATTGCCCTATTAGAAGTGGATTCACACCATCTTCTATTGTATATGTACCACTGCCAACAAAATTGATAAGGACTTCGTAAGTTGTCAGGTCTAAACAGTTTGTTTCAGGAATTACATTTAAATCACAGTCAAAACAATCTCTTGTTCCTGTTTCGGTCAAAGTACAAGTTGAATCTATTTCACTAATCACTGTAATCTCAAAAACAGCAGTATTGGTATAAGGTCCTACCACAATTTCTCCCACATTTTGCCCAACTAAAGTATCTATATTTGAAATTACTGTAAAAGTACCATCTCCACTGATTGTTGTAATCACTTCATAGTTTGAACTTTCAACAATACATACAGGATTTACATTCATTGTAAGACTACATTCAAAACAATTATTAGTACCTGTTAATATTTGATTACAAGTAGTATCTGTTTCACTCAATACAGAAATATTATAAATTTCATCATTGTTATAAGGTCCAAAAGTATAAGTTCCTACTGTTTGTGCTAGTAATGGAGTATTGCTTCCATCATTAATTGTGTAAGTATCACTTCCACTTAAAGTAAGTACCACTTCATAGGTTTCAAAATCAATGCAATTTGCCTCTACATTAGCTAATAAATCACACTCAAAACATTCCTCTATTCCTGTCAATACTTGATTACAGGTTGTATCTGTATCGCTAATTATCTCGATATCATAAGGTGTGTCACTTTCATAAGGTCCAAAGATATAATTTCCTGTGATAACTCCTATCATTGTATTATCTCCATCTATGATTGTATATGTATCACTTCCACTTAAATCAACAACAACTTCATAAGTTTGTAAATTTAAGCAAGTATTCATTGTTGTTGCATTCAAATCACATTCAAAACAATTGTTTGATCCTTCTATAATTTGATTACAAGTTGAATCTGTTTCACTAACAATGTTAATATTATAAATTTCATCATTATTATAAGGTCCAAAAGTCAGTGTGCCTGATTGTTGTCCTGTAAAAGATTGATTAAGACCGTCACTAATGGTATATATTCCTATTCCTGTGAAAGTAACTTCTACTTCATATTGTCCTAAATTCAAACAATTTTCTATGGATGTTACACTTAAATCACATTCAAAACAATCATTTGAGCCAGACTGAACAACATTGCAAGTTGAATTAATTTCACTAATAATATCAATTGCATATGTTACATTATTATTATAAGGTCCAAATGTGTATATTCCTGCGGTAAGTCCATTAAAATTCGTTGATCCGTCTGTAGCATTAAATGTTCCACTACCTACAATAGTTAAAAGAACCTCATACTCATTTTCATTTAAACAATTTTCAACTACTGAAGCTTCTAGGTCACATTCAAAGCAATTATCTGTTCCACTTGCAGTCTGTGTACAAGTAGCATCTGTCAAGCTTGTTACTACAATATTATAAGCAGATTCATTAGCATAGAGTCCATAACTTAGTGTTGTTCCTCCATTTACTGTTTGGTCAGGATTAATTCCATCAGAAACAAAAAACTCTCCTGTTCCAGTAATGCTAACTTCTACTATGTACCCACTAATATCTTCTTCGCAAATAGTTTCAGCACTAACACTTAAATCACACTCAAAGCAGTCTTCTGTTCCTGCAACTGTTTGGGAACAATTAGCATCTGTTTCGCTTGTTAAAACAATATTATAAACTTCATTATTGGCATAAGGTCCAAAAATCAAGGTTCCTGCCTGTTGTCCTGTAAGTATTGGACTGATGCCATCTGTAACAATATAAGAACCTGTTCCTGTAAAAGTCAAAGCCACTTGATAACTTTCTAAGTCTAAACATTCTGTTGTAGCATTTGCATTTAAATCACAATCAAAACAATCTCTTGTTCCACTTTGTGTTTCATTACACTCTCCATCAATTTCACTTACTATATTTAGAGTATATGTTTCATTATTGTTGTAAGGTCCAAAAACATAGTCACCAGCAACTAAACTTGATTGGGTAGTTCCTCCTTCTAATACTGTAAATAATCCACTACCATTGATTGTCAAGGTAACATTATATGTATTCTCATCATTACATTCTTCTAAGACAAATGTTTGTAAATCACACTCAAAACAGTTTTCACTTCCACTTACTGTTTCATTACAGGTAGTATCTGTTTCACTAGTTATTACTATGCTATAAGCCTCATCATTGGCATATGGACCGAATGTTAAGATTCCTGCTTGTTGATTTATTAAAGCTGTAGTACCATCAACAATCAAATAACTATCTGCGCCTATAATGGTTAAAATTACTTCATAACTATCTAATCCTAAACAATTTTCTTCAGCACTCACACTTAAATCACAATTAAAACAGTTTTCATTTCCACTTACTGTTTCATTACAAGTAGCATCTGTTTCGCTGGTTACTACTATATTATAAACTTCATCATTAGCATATGGACCAAATGTTAAGGTTCCTGTAGTTTGTCCTATTAAAGTTACATTGCCATCAACAACAGCATAAGTTCCTGTTCCTGTTATATTAACAATTACTTCATAACTATCTAATCCTAAGCAATTTTCTTGAACACTAACATTTAAATCACAATCAAAACAGTCTTCTGTTCCTGCAACTGTTTGTGAGCAATCAGAATCTGTTTCGCTTGTTAAAACAATATTGTAAACTTCATTATTGGCATAAGGTCCAAAAACTAAAGCTCCTGCCTGTTGCCCTGTAAGTATTGGACTGATGCCATCTGTCACAGTATAAGAACCTGTTCCCATAAAAGTCAAAGTCACTTGATAATTTTCTAAGTCTAAACATTCTGTTATAGCATTTGCATTTAAATCACAATCAAAACAATCTCTTGTTCCACTTTGTGTTTCATTACACTCTCCATCAATTTCACTTACTATATTTAGAGTATATGTTTCATTATTGTTGTAAGGTCCAAAAACATAGTCACCAGCAACTAAACTTGATTGGGTAGTTCCTCCTTCTAATACTGTAAATAACCCACTACCGTTGATTGTTAAGGTAACACTATATGTATTTTCATCATTACATTCTTCTAAGACAAATGTTTGCAAATCACACTCAAAACAATTTTCACTTCCACTTACTGTTTCATTACAAGTAGCATCTGTTTCACTGGTGATGACAACATTATAGTTTTCGTTATTATCATATGGCCCAAATGTTAAGGTTCCTGCTTGTTCTCCTGTTAATATCGTAGTACCATCATTAATTATGTAATTGCCTGTTCCTATTAGATTAACAACAACTTCGTATCCATCGACTCCTAAACAATTTTCTTGAACACCTACATTTAAATCACATTCAAAACAATCTCTTGTTCCTGTTAATATATCTTGACAATCTTCTTCCAATTCACTTGTTACTGTAATTGTGTATGTTTGATTGTTGGTGTAAGGTCCAAAAGTTAAGGCTCCTACACTTTGCCCAATAAGCGTTGGATTAATTCCATCTGAAACAGCATATGTTCCACTTCCACCTATCGTTATGGTAACTTCAAATTCGTTTTCATTCAAACAAGTTTCAAGAATACTTGTGGTTAAATCACAATCAAAGCAATCCTTACTGCCACTTATAGTTTGAGTACAGGTTACATCTGTTTCACTGGTGATGACAACATTATAGTTTTCATTATTATCATATGGCCCAAATATTAAGGTTCCTGCTTGTTCTCCTGTTAATATCGTAGTACCATCATTAACTGTATAATTGCCTGTTCCTGTTATATTAACAAATACTTCATACCCATCTACTCCTAAACAATTTTCTTGAACACCTACATTTAAATCACATTCAAAACAATCTCTTGTTCCTGTTAATATATCTTGACAATCTTCTTCCAATTCACTTGTTACTGTAATTGTGTATGTTTGATTGTTGGTGTAAGGTCCAAAAGTTAAGGCTCCTACACTTTGCCCAATAAGCGTTGGATTAATTCCATCTGAAACAGCATATGTTCCACTTCCACCTATCGTTATGGTAACTTCAAATTCGTTTTCATTCAAACAAGTTTCAAGAATACTTGTGGTTAAATCACAATCAAAGCAATCCTTACTGCCACTTATAGTTTGAGTACAGGTTACATCTGTTTCACTGGTGATGACAACATTATAGTTTTCGTTATTATCATATGGCCCAAATGTTAAGGTTCCTGCTTGTTCTCCTGTCAATACTGTAGTACCATCATTAACTGTGTAATTGCCTGTTCCTGTTATATTAACAAATACTTCATACCCATCTACTCCTAAACAATTTTCTTGAACACCTACATTTAAATCACATTCAAAACAATCGAATGTACCTGTTTGTACTTCCGAGCAAGTTGGGTCTATCTGACTGATTATTTCTATTTGATAAGGTTCATTATTTGTATAAGGGCCAAAAGTGTAAGTTCCTGCTGTTTGCCCTATAGCTGTTGTCATTCCCTCAAGAATTACAAATTCTCCACTACCTTGTACCACAAGGACGACTTCATACGTATCAAATCCCAAGCAGTTTTCTACAGCACTTGTAGTTAAATCACAATCAAAACAATCTTCTGAAAAAGAGAGCGTTTGTGTACAATTTGGCGAAACCTCACTTGTAATCACAACTTGATTATTACTTGCATTCTCATATGGGCCAAAGTTAAATGTTCCTGCACTTTGATTAGTTAAAGTCGTAATTCCATCTGAAATCATAAACGTTCCCGTTCCTGAAAAAATCACATTGGCATCATAACTGGTAAATCCTAAACAGTTTGTTTCCACACTTGCATTTAAATCACAATCAGGCGTACAATTATCAACACCTATTTCTGTTGTGGAACAATTCGCATCAATCTCACTAACAATAGTTATTGTATAGTTTTGTCCACTTTCATAAGGTCCAAAAGTAATATTTCCAGCACTAACACCTATTGAAGTTGTATTTCCATCAGATACAGTAAAAGTACCTGTACCACCAATTGTCACAATTGTATTATAATCAAAGAAATCAATACACTCTGTAACCGTTGAAGTATTGAGATTACAATCATAACAATCTTCTGTTCCTGTTAAAGTTTGTGTACAGGTTGTTTCTGTTTCACTATTAATCGTAATATTATAACTTTGATTATTTGCATAAGGTCCAAAAGAAATTGTTCCTGCACTTTGATTAGTTAAAGTCGCAATTCCATCTGTTAATGTATATAACCCTGTACCTGTCAAATTTACAAGGATAGTATAACTCGTCAAATCGTCAGAACATTGTGCTTGTGCTGTCGCATTCAAATCACATTCAAAGCAATCCTCTGAACCTGAAACGGAATCAAAACACTCTCCATCTACTTCACTAACTACTGTAATATTATAATTTTGATTATTGTTATAAGGTCCGAAAGTATAAGTCCCTGCATTTTGTCCTGAAGTTTGTGTTCCTCCTGTCTCTGTTATCAAGAAAGTACCATCTCCTGTAATATTCACCACTACTTCATATCCATTTTCATCAAGGCAAGTTTCTACAGCATTTAACTGTAAATTACACTCATAACAATCGTTTGTTCCATTTACTGTTTGTGTACAACCTGCTTCTGTCTCACTTATAATCGTAAAATTATAAGATTCATTATTATCATAAGGTCCAAAAGTTATTTGACCTGCACTTTCTCCTGTTAATGTTGTGGTACCATTATTGATACTATAATTACCTGTACCATTGATTGTCAAAACAACTTCGTAAGTTTCAAAGTCAAGACAATTTTCAACAGCCGATGCTGTCAAATTACAAGTAAAACAATCTTGTGAGCCACTTTGAGTTTGATTGCAAGTAGGTTCTATTTCACTTGTAATAATAATGCTATAATTTTCTTCATTGACAAAAGGACCAAAAGTATAAGTTCCTGCACTTTGTCCTGTTTGAATATTGGTTCCATCATTAATGGAAAAAGTACCACCACCTGTTACTAAAATATCAACATTATAGCCATTTTCATCTATACAAATAGCTTCTGCGAATGTTGACAAATCACAGTCAAAACAATCATTTGTTCCATTCACTGTTTGTATACACTCACCATCTACTTCGCTAGCAACAACAATGGTATAATTATCATTGTTGTTATAAGGTCCATAAATTATTGTTCCTGCTGTTTGTCCTGTTAAGGGTGTATTGATACCATCTGAGACAGTATAAGTTCCACTTCCTGATATGTTTAAATTTACATTAAATGAAGTCAAACCTTCACAAACAGGTATTCCAACAGCATTTAAGTCACAATCAAAACAATCTTCTGTTCCATTCAAGGTTTGTTGGCAAGTTGCGTCTGTTTCGCTTACAATAAGGATATTATAAACTTCTTCGTTATCATAAGGACCGAAAGTTATGCTGCCTGCTGTTTGTCCTGTTAGGGGTGTATTACTTCCTTCTGTAATTGTATAACTTCCTATTCCTGTAAAATCAAGTACAACACTATAAGCATTCAATCCATTACAAACAGTATTTGTTGTTGCATTTAAGTCACAATCAAAACAGTCTCTTGTTCCACTTATGGTCTCTGTACATTCTGCATCTAATTCACTTGTGGCAGTAAAAGTATAATTCTGATTATTATTGAATGGACCGAAAGTATAAGTTCCTGCTAAGAGGCCTGTTTGTGTTGTACTACCATCAAATAAATTATATGCTCCACTTCCATTTAAAACAACAACTACATTAAATATATTTTCATTCAAACATTCTTCCGTGACAGATAAGATTAAATCACATTCAAAACAATCTTCTGTGCCACTTAATACTTGTGTGCAAGTTGGGTCGACTTCACTCGTAACGACTATATTATAATTGTCATTATTGTTGTATCCTATAAAATTGTATGTACCTGCAGTTTGTCCTGTTAAGGGGGCATTAATACCATCGTTGATAACAAAAGTACCTGTTCCTGTTATATTAACTGCTACTGTAAAATTATTAACATCAGTACAGGTAACATTTGCTGTAGCATTCAAATCACAATCATAACAATCATTTGTGCCGCTTAATGTTTGTGTACAAGAATCTTCTTGTTCGCTCGTAATAACAATTGAATAAGGTGCATCATCTGCATAAGGCCCAAAAGTCAATTGCCCCGCATTTTGCCCTGCAAGTAGTGGATTCACACCATCTGATACCGTATAAGTACCTGTTCCACTAAAGTTAACAACTACTTCATATTCCGTTAAGTCTAGGCAATTTTCAACTGCTGATGCATTTAAATCACACATAAAGCAATCATTCGTTCCGCCTACCGCTTCTGTACAAGTTCCATCAACTTCACTTGTAAAGACAATATTATAATTTTCATTATTATTGTAAGGTCCAAAGGTTAATTGTCCTTCTGATTGGTTCGTTAAATTTGTATTACCATCATTTACGCTATAAGTTCCTGTTCCTCCAAAAGTTACGACAACTTCATAAGTTAATCCATCCAAACAATTCAAGACAGGATTTACTGTTAAATCACATTCAAAACAATCATTTGTTCCACTTAATGTTTGATTACAAGTCGCATCTTCTTCACTCGTCAATACAATATTGTAAACATCATCATTATTATAAGGACCAAAAGTAAGAGTGCCTGCTGATTGGTTTGTTAAATTTGTTGCACCATCATTAACACTGTAAGTTCCTCCGCCTGTAAAGTTTACAAGAACATTAAAACTGTTTTCATCAATACATTCTTCTGTAGCAGTTGCATTTAAATCACATTCAAAACAATCATTCGTACCACTTACCATACTTTCGCAATCTTCTCCAATCTCACTGGTTACTGTAATTGCATAGGATTCCTCATTATCATAAGGACCAAAAGTTACCACCCCTGTTGTTTGATTTGTCAATGTTGTCACGCCATCACTAACTGAAAATGTTCCTATTCCTGCAATGGTTACATCTACATTATAAGTATATACATCTATGCAGGTTTCAACAGCAGATAAAGTCAAATCACATTCAAAACAATTATTGGTATCGCTAAAGTTAGCAGTACAACTTGGTTCTATCTCACTGGTAACAGTAATATTATAGACATCATCATTGAACGGGCCTATCATATAAGTTCCTCCGCCATTGGAAGCAAAAGGAAAACCAATACCTGTTGCCACAAGATAAGATCCAGAACCACTAAAAGTTAATTCTACATTAAACGTACTTTCGTCTATACAAATAGGCGTTGCACTTCCAACCAAATCACATTCAAAACAATTAAATGTTCCTGTCAATTCTTCTACACAAGTAGGATCAACTTCACTAGTTATCGTGATATTATAGTTATCATCATTATCGAATGGCCCTACGGTTATTTGTCCTGTACTTTGATTTGTTAAAATTGGATTGACTCCATCATTCACAACATATGTCCCAGAACCGCCTAAAGTAACAACTACTTCAAACTCTTCTAAATTTAAACAAGATGGTTGAGCATTTGCGGTTAAATCACAATCAAAGCAATCAAAAACACCTGAAACAATCTCTACACAATCACCCTCTACCTCACTTGTTACAATAATACTGTAAGGTTGCTCATTATTGAAAGGCCCTACCGTAATTTGTCCTGTACTTTGGTTATTTAATACGGTGCTTAATCCATCAAAAATTGAGTATGTACCTGGTCCTGTAAGATCTAATACGACATTGTAACCCACAACACCATCACAAACAGGCTCTCCTGTTACTGCCAATACACATTCAAAACAATTATTACTACCAGATACATCTTCTGTACAAGTTGGATCTACAGTACTTGTAACCGTATAGGCGTAGTTATCATCATTATTGAAAGGTCCAAAAGTATAGGTTCCTGCTGCTACATTGGCTTGTACCACACCTGTCGCATCTGAAATATTAAACATTCCCAGTCCTGTCGCTTCCACTACTACTTCAAAGGTAAAAGGGTCAAGACAGTTTTCTATAGCACTTGCCATCAAATCACAATCAAAACAATCATTATCTCCACTAAAAGTATTATTACAAGTAGCATCTTCTTCGCTTGTTATTATAATATTATAAGTTTGATTGTTATTGTAAGGTCCAAAAGTAAGTACACCTCCACTTTGTCCTGTTTGTGTCGCACCGCCCTCTTGAATGGCATAAGTACCTGAACCACCAAAGGTCAGAACAACTTCATAGGTTTCTAAATCCAAACAGTTTTCAACAACTGACGCATTTAAATCACAAACAAAACAATCATTAACACCACCTATTTCCTCCGTACAAGTTGGGTCTATTTCACTGGTCACAACAAAGTTATAAGCCACTTCATTGGCAAATGACCCAAAGGTAAGAGGTCCTGCTGTTTGTCCTGTTAAAGTTGTTGTGCCGTCATTAACGGTGTAAACGCCTGAACCAACAATATTTAAGACAACTTCATAACTCAAAGCATCAAGGCAAGTCTCGCTGATGCTTAATGACAAATCACAACTAAAACAATTGTTTGTTCCATTGACTGATTCTGTACACATGGCATCAACTTCACTTGTTGCTGTAATCGCATACAAATCATTATTATTGTATGGCCCTAAAGTAATCGTTCCTGCTGTTTGTCCTGTTAAAGTATTGGTACCATCATTGATTGTATAAGGACCTGTTCCGCCTAAAGTAACAACAACATTATACGTTTCTAAATCTATACACTCTGTTACAGCAGTAAAAGTCAAGTTACAATCAAAACAGTCTCCTGTACCCACCACTGTTTCTGTACAACTTGGGTCTATTTCACTCGTAATGACAATATTATAATCTGTTTCACTTGCATAAGGGCCTAAAGTAATATTTCCAGCCGTTTGTCCTGTCAAGGTTGTCGTTCCATCATTGACGGTATAAGTCGAACTTCCTGTCAAGCTTAATTCTACATTGTAAGACAATAGGTCTGTACAAACTGCGTTGGCTGTCGCTCCTAAATCACAATCAAAACAATCGAATGTTCCTGATACTGTTTCGGTACAGTCTCCTTCAATTTCACTGGTAATCGTAATGCTATAATTTGCATCATTGACATAAGGTCCAAAACTTAAATTCCCTGCTGTCTGTCCTGTCAAGGTATTGATGCCATCACTCACGGTAAATGTTCCATCACCTGTAATCGCAACTTGAACATTATAGTTGCTTTCATTATTACAAACTTCTTGTGCAGACACAGCTAATGTACAGTCAAAACAATCATTAGAACCTGTCACTGTTTGTGTACAAAGATTATCGAATTCATTGGTAATTATAATACTGTAATTGTCATTGTTGTTGTATGGTCCTACAGTAACTTGTCCTGCTGCTTGCCCTATAATTGGTGGATTGATACCATCATTAATCGTAAATGTTCCTGAACCGACTATATCTAAAACAACGTTGTATGTTTCTAAATCTATACAGGTTGGCGTATCTTCTACTGCTAAATCGCAATCATAACAATCTTTATTACCTCCATCAACTAAAACACAAGTACTATCTAACTCACTAAAAACAGTAAAGCTATAAGGGGTGTTTGCATTGTAAGGTCCAAATATTTGTAATCCTTCTGTGGCATTAACTTGGTTAATTGTATTGCCGTCTGTAATCGTAAATGTTCCTGGGCCATCTAAATCCAGTACAACTTCATAGGTTTCAAAATCAATACAGTTGGCAAAAGTATTGAGGCTTACATCATTACAATCAATCTCTGGAATACAAGTGATTACAGCCGTTTCCACACAACCTGTCGCATCTATCACTTCTAAGAAGAATGGGCCATTTGTATTTGGGAAAATACCTGTCATATTACTTGCCAACAATGTATTTCCATCGGCTGTGTACAAATTATATGTATATGGTCCTTGTCCTCCTGTTACAACGATACCATCATAACACGTATTTTCTGTTTGAATCGAAATTGGGTCTTGATTAATTTCTATGGTAACTGTCTCTGAACAAATATTACTAGATTGGCTACCATCTGCATTAATATGAATATAGGTAACGGTGATAAGATGCGTTCCCGTTATCAAACCTGACATGTCCAATGTTCCATCAGCAGCTAAACTACCTAAGCCTCCTTGTAAACTTGATGTCACTGTATAATTTGTCATTGAATAAGCTGGATGGTCGGGTTGTCCGCCCATCACTTCTAAATGAATCGTTCCATACTCACACATAATAGGATTGTTTACCACCATAATTGGATTGTATACTTCCGCTTCAAAAGGCACTTCACAACCATTTCCGTCTGTAACAATCAAGTCATACGTTCCTTCTCCTAATCCTGTAAAATTATCTGTAATTGTTCCACTTGTAGCAGTGATACTTCCTAAAGTCGTACCTCCTTGTAATAAGTCAATTGTGTAATCTGTAACACCGCCAACAATTCCATCAAAATTAATTTCACCAAAAGTACAAGCTACATCTGATACTAATAATTCTATCGGTGCAATTACTGTAACATCTACTGTTTCACTACAAGAACCATAAGATAAAGTAATCGTATGTGTTCCTGCTGAAAGATTGCTTGTAAACGTTCCATCTAAATTGGCATTTCCTAAGTTTCCATCCATGTTAGAACTTACTTGATAATCACTCAAATTATAATTTGGATGGTCAGGTTGTCCGCCACTAACTGTTAAACTAATCGTTCCATAATCACACAAAGCAGTCATTACATCAATATCAATTGGCTCATAAACTTCTACAGTGGTACTGACAGAACAACCATCTTCATCTTGTGCGATAATTTCATACGTTCCTTCACTCAATCCTGTAAAACTTTGTCCACTAATATTATTCCCTACCGTTGTAAATTGATCTAAGGTGACACCGCCTTGTTGCAAAATAATATCGTAGCCTGCGCTACCAAAAATAGCAGGATCAATTCCTCCTGAAATACTTGTAAAATTAATTGTATTCGCATTACAAGGATTATTGCTTACAACCAAATTAATAGGATTCGCAATAAATACCTCTATGGTTTCTTCACATGAAATACCTGTCGAAATACCATTCATATCAATGTGTTCATACAAAACAGTAATTTGGTGTGATCCAAAGCTCAATCCTCCTGTCGTAAAAGTTCCATCTGCATTAATATTTCCTAAATTGGTTGTACCATCCAAAATGACTTCATAATCACTTAAAAAATAGTTTGGATGATCGGGTTGTCCTCCACTAACAGTAATATTTAAATTACCATATTCACAAGCATCAAAATTACTGACAACTGTTATTGGCAAATACACTTCTATTGTTGTGGTATCTCCACAATTATTGTCATCTAAAACAACTACTTGGTAAGTACCTTCTGCCAAATTATCAAAAGAATTACTTACAGTATTTCCCATTGTTATAAATTGATTGAGGGTCACTCCACCTTGAGTTAATAATACTTCGTAGTCGCCTCCACCATTTGCAGGGTCGTTTCCTCCTGTGATATTACCATCAAAAGCAATCGTTTCATAAACACATGGATCATCATTCAAATCATAAGCCAAAGAAGCAAATACTTCTACATCCAAAGCAGGAGTAACACAACCATTCGCATCTTCTGCATAGACTGTATAAATGCCTGGTGTATTGTAAGGAATAACCGCATTAGCCAAATTTGCTACTTGCGTTCCATTCATTTGTGCCAATGAACCGCTACCTCCTGCATTAAAAGACGCTCCTTGTGGATATAAATAGAATGTCCAGTTTGGTGTTCCTCCGGTTACAATAACATTCGGTGTTTCATCAAAAGCACAACTTGCTTCATCAAAAGAAATTGAAATCTCTCCTGGTTGTCCTATATTAAATCCTTTGAAACTTGTACAACCAAATGCATCAGTTACTGTCAATAATAAAAGGTAATCAACTGCATTAGGGTTCACAGGGAATATTAACGTTGGATTCACGGCTGAAGCATCGCTAAAAATAACATCATCGGGTACAGACTCCCAAGAATAGGTTACAGCATTATTCGGAATTGTTTGGGTTGTGCCATCTGCACAGGTATACTCTATCGGCATAAAAGAAGAAACACTCGCATCTACATCTAAAATATTGCTTGTTCCACACTCATTATCGACAAAATTAATATTTAAATTATTGCTCGTTGCTCTTACATAAAAGCATACTGAATTCGTACAACCATCATCTACATTAATCGCTGAAATCTGGTAAAAACCATCATCCAAATCACTTACTGTAGCAGTTACATTATTCGCTAAAGTCATTGGTGGCCCAAAAGAACCGCCATTCCATGTTTGTAAAGTAATGTCAAAGTTTCCTGTTTCATTAATAGTAACGACAATATCTGTAGATGTACCAAAAGCATCAAAAACAAATATCTCACAATTGTTGCTACAAACAGGTCCTAAATCACTGGAACAAGCATCTGGTGCGCTAATTGTCAAATCTGGTGGCGTACAAACAGAAAAGATGGTCGCATCATCATCTTTCAAATCATCAGGATTTGTATTTGGGTCATCCGATAAAACAGGCGTAGAATAAACTCCTGCATTGACAACGCTCGCTTGGTTGCTAATCGTCAAAGGATCGGTAAAAGGATTAATGGTTGCTTCAAATGTTACTGTTGCGCTACTACCTACTGGAATTGAAGGCACATTGGCACTCACTGTTCCACCACTTGCACTTCCCGCACTACTACCATTCACCATAATTGAACCATTCACATAGGTTAATTCTGGTGGAATAACGTCTGTTACTGCTAAATTGGTCAGGGCTGTGTTTCCTGTATTGTTCAAGGTAATTACATAAGTAACCGCTTCTCCTACTTCATAATACCCTCCGTTTGCTGGGCCTTCTACTTGTTTAATGACATCAAACATTGGTAAATCTGCTTCATCTGAATCCGCTAATTCATCCAATGGCAAGCCTGTTCCGTTGGGTCCTGTGGCTGCATTCAAAGTAACATCATTGTCAATCGTCGCCAAACAGTTGTGAAATTCTGCTAAAATTCCTGCGCCAAATGTAAAGGTTACTGTCTCGTTTGGTTCAACTGAATTTGTGGGTTCTGATGATGTCGGGTCAGATGCTATTGTTACTGTTCCGCTATTTTCGTTAAAGGTAAATCCTGTTGGGATATTAATGGCGGTAATATTGCTTATATCATAGACACTTCCATCCAAAATATCTTCAATCAAAATGTCGTAAGCTCCTGCATTAACCGCTCCTGTATTTGTTACCGTTATTTCGATAATTATTTGATTATTTTGTACTTCGATTAAGGTTTTTGTTATGTCTAATTCTGGTTCTACAATGGTTACGGTTGCAGCATCATTAATACTTCCATATGTCCATGTCCAACTTGCGTTGTTTTCTAAAACTGTTCCACTTAAATTAGAGGCAATATTTTCTACTAAAACGGTATAAACAATCGTAATTACTTCATCCGTTCCATTATTGATATTGGTGGCATTTTGAACTGTTCCAAAATCAATGGTCATAATATTTCCTGCCACAACTTCATCGCCTGACATTGGATTTAAACTACTATTGACGCCTGTACTTGAAGTAATATTATCCACACTTACCAAAGACAATCCTGCGGGCAATATATCTTGAAAAATCACATTATTAGATGTTCCTTCTGGAATTGTGATATTTACTTCGTAAGTAACCGTCTCTCCTACCGTTACATCTGTTCCTGTTGTTGCAGATAAACCTGTAGATAAAACCGTTTTTTCGATAGCAGGATCAATTACTTGAACTATCGCAGGATTACTTTCTGCCAAGTCTCCACCATCTCCCCATTCAACCATTGCCACATTGCTCACCATCTCGCTTGGTTCTACTTGTGTTCCTAATTCACATTCTAAGATAATTTCTACCGTATTCGTATTGTTGGGTGAGCCTGCTGGTGGAATGATACCGTTGAGCATAATTCCTGACGATAAATCGCCCGTGTAATTTAACGGAAAGCCTCCTCCAGATTCAACTGAAACTACGGTACAATTTTCTAATCCTGTGCCTGGTGTTTCCAACACAATCACATTTGTTGCATTGGCATTTCCTTCATTTTTGATAATTAATTGATACGTTCCTACATCTCCTGCATCTCCCGTAAATGGCAATACATCTTTGGTGATGGTTAGATTAGGCGAACCCAATGTAAATACTTCTGTTGTTGATTGTTGGAAAGTAAACCCATTAGAATCTTGATTGGAAGCGAAGAGTAAGTTAGTTTGATTTCCAACCAAACTTACGTCATCTAAAACAGTCAATGTCAATAAGATAGACAATGTTTGTGTCGTATTAGAGTTACTCGAAATATCTCCAAAATCTAAACTCAAATTTGTTCCGCTCAATGCCACAGTGGGCGTAAAACTCATATAATCACTTGTTGGCGAAAACATAATGTCTGGTCCTCCAAAAGTCAAGTTTAAAGCGTTTAAGTCGAATATATTAGAAGGTACGATGTCCGTTAAAATTACGCTATTGGCATCTCCCGAAGGAACAGTCATCACCAACTCAAAGGTTACATCATCTCCGCCCTCATAAGGCCCTGTTGTCACCTCATTTTTTTCAATGGTTACCCCTGGAATACTAAAGAAGGCACTATTTTCATCGCTACCAAATCCTCCTGCGGTCAATACATAATTTCCCGTTACACTATTGTTGAAACCATCTAATGCCACAATTGCATCTCCATTTACATAATTCTGTAAAATATCTGCTTCATACTCGATAGTACCTGTTGCACCTGCCAAGCTTGTTCCGCCAAAAGCACCCACAAAATCCCATTTTACCGTTGTTGATCCGTCTGTATTTTGGGTGACTGTAGGCGAAGCCGTTCCACCTGTACTGATAGAAAAACTGGTCATGCCCACAAAACCCAATCCATCGGGCAATACATCCGTAATACACAATTCTGATATATCATCGGCATAGTCCGAAAGCTGAAAATCAACGGTATAAACGACAATATCACCAGGCGTTTGCCCATTGGCGGTATTGACCTCTTTTTGTACCGTCAATCGCTTAACTTGCACAAAGGAACTTGCCTGTAAATTGTACGAACCATTGGCATTATCTCCAGTTACAGAAGCCGTATTGCTAATAAATTGGCTCAATCCCTGTCCATCTGTTCCCACATCAATCACTTCTGCCTGATAGGTAATGGTGACTGACCCATCTACGATTGTTCCCGATGGACAAGCGATACTCAATGTTCCACCTGCTCCACTTGGTTCTGTAACATTGCAGGCACTCGCTCCATTAACCACCAAACTACCCGTCATATATTGCAAATCATTTGACAATACATCATTGATTGTCAGATTATCCAGCATATTGGCGGTGAAAGAAATAGTATAGGTAATGGGCTGTCCTGGTGTGATTTCTCCAAATGACCCATCGACGGGCGCATCATTCACTTTGGTCAAGCCCGATATTTGGGCAACAAGCGAAGGGGAGGAAAGACCTATAAGTAAGAAGGCAATCCCTAAGAAAACATTGGCTTTCAAAGAGAAATTTGTGAACGGGTATGTGTAACGACTCATAGAGTAATGGGTTTAGTTTTTTTCCTAAGCGTAAATGTAAACGTAAATGTAAATTCTTCGATGTCTCTTTAACTACAAGAGACCTTTATCTTAGCTTTAGCTGTCTATTCTATTTTTTATTTTTTTTTGGAGACGACGGTAAAGTCCTCCGTTTTTTCGCATGGGGCCCGCTGTCCGTTCTTATGGTGGCTTGCCTACGCTGCGGGCAGACACATGGGTCTGCCCCTACCGCCACTGCCACCATACCACTACCATCGGGTCTATTTTGGATGGACAGTATCTTTGACGCAGACGAAAGATGTAAGGCATCTTGGAGATGCCTTACATCTACCCCCACCTACCATGAAAAATAGACCTGATAGTAGCGGGTCCCTATGCGTAGCTTAGGGTATGAGCGGATAGCAGGCCTTTCTGTAACGACGAAGCTCCCCACCTTTCTCTCCTAAAAAAGTCCACTAATTAACTGATAATCAATTTTTTAGCCAAAAATTTTCTTTAATTGCTTTACGCAAACGACTAATTCTTTGCTTAATGGAGCTTCAAAGACCATCTGTTTATCCAAACGTGGATGATGAAATTTCAGTTGCTTTGCATGCAAACTTAGTCTATCCAACAAAGGACGTTCGACCTTATTGCGGTTCTCCCGATATTTCTTCTTAAAAGAGGATAGCAAAATGGGCTTGTCGGAGCCATACAAGGGATCAAAAGCTAAGGTATGCCCCAAATGTTTCATATGTACCCGAATTTGGTGGGTACGCCCCGTTTCTATCAACACTTCTAATTCCGAATAAGGGCCTAAAGCTCCTATGGTTTTATAGTGTGTGATGGATTTCTTCCCCTTTTGACTGACATGCATCAGCCCCTTTTTGTGTGGATGTCCTGCAATGTTGGTTTCGATTGTTCCCTCTTCGTCTTTTGGATAGCCATGCACCAATGTCCAATATTTTTTTTCAACCTTTCTTTGTTGAAACTGACCATTTAAATACTTGTGTGTTTCGGCATCTTTTGCAAAAACCATGACGCCACTCGTATCCTTGTCCAGTCGATGTACAGGAAAAATCTTTTCCCGTTTCTCTTCCAACAACCTTACCAAGCAAGGAATTTCTTTATTAAAACGGTCTGGCAAGACCAAAAGTCCCGAAGGTTTATTCAGTACAATCAAAGACTCATCTTCAAAAATAAAGTCTATTTTTGTTTTAGGATTTACTCGTATCAAGCTTATTTATATATTTTTTCGTATTTTGACACAAAAATCCTTTCCTACAAATTTCCATTTAAAAATAGAAGTAGAAAAGGACACTTTTCTTCAAATGTGCAATTACATTTGGGCAAACACAATAGTAATCAATTGACAAACAATACTTTATGTTTGTTTTTTCCGTATCAATGTACAAAAAAACACATTGATTTGGACAATTTTTTAAACAAAATCGTACAAAAATAACATTATGTTCACATACCAAAGCCAAAAATGGGTAATCTCTTGCCTTTTATTTTTCCTAACATTGGGTGTTTTTGCCCAAAATAAGATTTTGCATTGTGGTCATGTCCTTGATGGCAAGACAAAAAACATCCAAAAGGAGCTGAGTATTACGATAGAAGGCAACAAGATTACAAATATATCAAAAGGTTATATTGAACCGAAAGATGGGGATACAGAAGTGATTGACCTTAAAGATCATTATGTGATGCCTGGTTTTATAGATATGCACGTCCACATCGAAGGCGAATACAACAAAAGTAGCTATACGGAACGGTTTACGCTCAATGAGGCGGATAAAGCTTTTGCGTCTGTTAGCAATGCCGAAAAGACGTTGATGGCAGGTTTTACGACGGTAAGAGATTTGGGCGGTACGGGCGTTAACATCGCATTAGGTAAAGCCGTCAAAAAGGGAACAATCATAGGTCCTCGCATCTATTCTGTCGGCAAAGCCCTCGCAATCACAGGCGGTCATGCTGATCCGACCAATGGCTACGGTAAACATTTGCTTTGTCATATGCCTGGCCCTGAAGCGGGGGTTTGCGATGGTATTGATGAGTGTATGAAAGCTGTGAGACAACAGGTCAAAAATGGGGCAGATTGGATCAAAATTACGGCAACGGCTGGTGTGTTGAGCGTGGCAAAAGATGGTGATGGCCCACAATTTACGGAAGAGGAAATTAAGGCGATTGTACAGACGGGCAAGGATAGAGGCGTCAAAGTGGCTGCCCATGCACACGGTGTCGAGGGAATGCAACGGGCGATTCGGGCTGGTGTCGCTACGATTGAGCATGGGTCGTATATGGATGCAGAGACGATGGATTTAATGAAAAAACACGATACGTATTATGTGCCGACGATTACGGCTGGTCGAGCAGTAGCCGATTCTGCTAAAATTGAGGGCTATTATCCCGACATCATTACACCTAAAGCTCTGGCGATTGGTCCTGCCATTCAGGGAACGTTCGGAAAAGCGTATAAAGCTGGCGTCAATATTGCCTTTGGAACGGATGCAGGCGTTTTTCCACATGGTCGCAATGCGTTGGAATTTGAGTATATGGTGGAAGCGGGAATGCCTGCAATGGAAACCATCATTGCAGCGACTTCTGTGAATGCGATGTTGTTGGAGGAGGATTTGTTGGGGTCGATTGAGGAAGGTAAATTGGCGGATATTGTGGCGTCGAAGGGGAATCCTGTGGAGGATATTACGACCTTGCAGGATATTCGGTTTGTGATGAAGGATGGGGTGGTTTATAAGTTGGTGCTGTAGT
>Ga0209186_1000369_pt1 | contig 37324 bp, 25 predicted proteins | sample SidtaG_FD_187426 | JGI IMG/M metagenome (GOLD analysis project Ga0209186, IMG submission 187426) | Marine algal microbial communities from Sidmouth, United Kingdom - Sidmouth_Male2 metaG (SPAdes) (version 2) | ecosystem: Host-associated > Algae > Red algae > Unclassified | place: Sidmouth...
CAAAGATTGTAGTAATCAGTTTCTCAGTACCCAACGAAAACAACAACAAAACAGTAATGTGACTACCGTAAACAAAATCCTCCTAAATAACAGGAATGTCCTTGAACGGTTGTTCGATGGAGAGAAACCACAAGACCCAATTGGGAGCCTACCAAATCCTTTACGAGGGCTTCCAAAATAGAAATTTTCTGCTGCTCAAGAATCGTAACAAATTTCAAGTAGTGCAACGTCGTGCTAATGTATTCATGACTAAGCAACTGCTGAAACCAGAAAAATAGATCCACTAAAATTGAGATAATGGACAGAATTTATTCAACGGTACCAAAGTAACCTGTTAGTATTTTCCTGTTAAAAAAGTTAAATGACTACTTTATCGGCACCTATTTTTGTAATTTATTTACTCTACGCCCGCTGATCATTCTATTTTTTGAGTTTTTTGAACAATTAAATCATTTTCTCATGATCAAATTCTTCCTGATAGGTTTGCTTACATTTTAATTGTCAGCCCTCTCACATCCACAACAAATGGCATTTAATAATGGTGAAGTAATGGTACGGCGAGGTCAACCTGACCTAGTAGTTGTAGGATGCACGGTAACTCGCGCTTGTAAAACTGTCCAGGTTGATAAGGGGCAACTGATGTGACAGTCGTGGTCACTGTATTTTGGGGTATGGTATCAGCCCAATCAAACAAAACACCAGCGACTTTTGCATGGTCGTCGTAGTAATACACATCAATAGCGAGAATCAAATTCGTGGTATGTGTTAATTATTTAAGGATTTGCGCCAATTTTTCTTGTAACTCTTTTCCCTTGAGATTTTTAGCCAATATAGTTCCATCTTTATCCAGCAAAATAGAGTGTGGAATACTTCGAACGCCATAGAGTTTTCCAGCAGCGCTGTCCCATCCCTTTAGGTCAGAAACGTGTCCCCAGGTCAACTTATCTTTTTCGATAGCTGCGAGCCATTTTTCCTTGTTTTTGTCGAAAGAAACGCCAAAAACAGTAAAGCCTTTGTCTTTGAATTTGTTGTAGGCGGCTACAACATTTGGGTTTTCAACACGGCAAGGGCCACACCAGCTCGCCCAAAAATCAAGGAGTACGACTTTTCCCTTGGTGCTAGATAGTGCCAACGGGTTACCTTCTGGGTCGTTTAGCTTAAAGTCTATCGCCGGTTTACCCACTTCGGTTTTGATTCTGACTTCTACAAACTGTTTTAACTGTTTCATGTAGCGGGATGCGCCAAGTTGTGGTGCCATTCCATCAGAGATCTCAGTCAATTCTGGTAATGGAAGCGAATTGGTTAAATATCTCAAGGCGATATAAGGTGTAAGTGGTTCGGCTAAGTGACTTTTTACATGCTTTACGATGAAATTCTGCTTGGCGTCAAACAGTGAATCCATTTGAGCCTGATACCTTTTCTCTTTGGCGACCTCGTTTGCTTTTTCCGCAACTGCGGCTTTTTTGTAGATCTCATCGATCTGGTCATCCCAACCATCTAAGACCTTTTGAAATGCTTTGAACTTTCCTTCGGTCACTGATCCTGTTACCGTTCCTGCTGATATTTTGTCGCGTGTGGTATTGATTGTGATCTCTGCCGGGTCGACAAAAAATTGCATTTTTCCTTGATCTTCTTTCCCATCAGAAAAGATGAGTGCATAAATTTCCGGAATTTTGATTTTGCCACGAAGAGAGAAAGAACCATTGGCTAGTGCTACAGAGTCAATAGTTTTGTACCCACCTTCAAACTGGCGTAGTTTCAAAACAGCGGTTCCATCTTTTAGACCATCAATATTGCCATTGATTTTAAACGGTTTTTCTACAATTTTGATTGGAATTTTTCCTGCATTTTCAACAGTTAATGGCCCTTTCTTATTGTCTTTGCAGGCAAAAAGTGTGATTAGGCAAAATAAGAGGAGTGGAAGTCTCATGATTGATGGTTTAGTGTTTTCTTAGAAGCGCAAGTGTTTTACAGTCATCCCATTATTCATCAATTGCATTAATGACTCAATACCGATTTCCAGGTGATTGTTAAGGAAGTTACTACTCACTTTCTTGTCATTGGCCTCTGTTTTAACGCCGTCAGGGTCCATGGGCATATCTGAAATCAGTAACAATGCGCCAGTAGGGATGTAATTATAAAATGCAGTACTAAAGATCGTGGCAGTTTCCATATCAATAGCAATAGCTCTAAGTTTTCTTAAATATTTTTTAAACTTTTTATCATGTTCCCAGACACGTCTGTTAGTTGTATACACAGTACCTGTCCAGTAATCCTGGCTATGATCTCTGATGGTAGTAGATATTGCTTTTTGCAATGCAAACGATGGTAATGCGGGTACTTCTGGTGGAAAATAGTCATTAGACGTTCCCTCTCCTCTAATCGCCGCGATTGGCAATAACAGATCACCTACTTCGTTTTTTGATTTCAGGCCACCACACTTCCCTAGGAATAGTACTGCCTTGGGTTTTACAGCTGTCAATAGATCCATTACGGTTGCTGCATTAGGACTTCCCATACCAAAATTAATAATGGTAATTCCATTTGCTGTTGCGCTTCTCATTGCTCGTCCTTCGCCTTTAATTTCAACTTTGTATCGTTTAGCAAAGAGCTTAACGTAGGAGTTAAAATTGACTAGGATGATATACTTCCCGAATTCATTCAATTGCGTTCCGGTGTACCGTGGCAACCAATTTTCTACGATTTCTTTTTTAGTTTTCATATTGTTCCTAACAATTTGCGACCAAAGATAGCACAAAATATTAATTGTATTAACCTTCCTTCTAAGGTTTAACCTGTTTATCACCTACTCCTTGAGTAGTTTATCCTAGATTATTGAAAAGATTATTATGGCGCTGTTTCCGGCTATCCATTCATACTCAGCACGGCTACCGTCGGTTTTGCATAGTCATAGCTAGTCTGTACCAGCCGTCGCCATTCCTTGCATCACACGGCTGTAGTCGCACTTCGACCCACTACTATCCGGGCGCGGGCCACTTATTTTATTGGGGTTTTGAGCATCTAGATTGTTAATTATCCGTTACTATTTGCGCCCATTTGTTTAATAGTTCCAATGTTGATTTGTCGGTATCATACACGGAATACCATCCTTGATACTCAAATGGTGGGTCGCCGATGAACTCGTCTCCAAGTTGCCAAACTGATTTAGGGGAGCTCGGTCGTCCTGAACCGCCCCAAGCCCAAAAATTGGCGCCCATTGTGTGTTGTTCATCAGACTGAAAAATAATACTAAAAAGCTTATCGTAGTACGCTTCTCTTCTTTTAGTAGTGGAGGTTTCGCTATAACTTCCCTTGTCTCGGCCAATCCCAAACTCCTCTAGAACTATTGGTTTATTCAGTTCTTTGGCTTGACTGATATGGTGTTTTAAGTAGTTTTCCGCTTTTCGAGTTGCCTTATTGAAGTTTCTCATTCCTTTTTGTGGATTGTACCATTTCCAGTTCTCTATCCAGATATGCACCGTACAATAATCGATGGCCTTCAGACTGTGCTCGTCTTTGAACTTAGAGCTCAAAGGGAAAAACGCATTTCCTTCACTCCCTATTGATACCAAATGATTTGAATCTAAGGATTTAATATGGTTTGCTGTGGCGGACACCCAATCGAGGTATTTCTTTTTATGCAATAGGGAACGTGGTTCATTCGCTAATTGCCAGGCCATAATTGTTGAGTCTTCCTTATATGGAATTTTGCTGATAGCGTTGACTCTATTGATAATGAATTCCAAATGCTGTTTTGCTAGTGCCTGAGCTTCTGGTAGTTGGAAAAACTGGTCAGAATAGGTGGTGAATTTTAGCCAGCTACCGTTTGTTGCGGGTGGTGGATAGGGAATAGGATCATTGCTCACCCAGTTGACGTATTGCGCAAACCCTCCAGACCAAGGCCACATATTATTGAGGCAGACGACTGCATGCATATCTCGTTTACGCATTTCATCAAGTAAGAAGTCAAGGCCATCCAGTAGCGGTTGGCTGTATTGCTGTGCTTGAGGTTGTAGGGATGGAACGATTCTCCACGGTGCGGAATCCGGTCCTTCAGTTGCAGCCATGATTCTGAGGTTCTTGAGACCCAAGGCTGTTAGCTGGTCTAATTCCTTAAGGAGGCGATTACGGTTTCCTGTGGTATCTGAGGCGCCAAGGTTCATTCCATACCAGAAGTTGGTGCCTAGAAAGCGGTACGTCTCATTTCCTTTCTTGAATTGGGCGTTTTCTACGCTAATAAAGTCTTGGGCATTAGCCCTAGTGACAAGAAGCAATACAAGGAGGAAAAGCACAACGAATTTCAACGGATCTGAATTATGCATTGGTTTCAAGCATTTGCGACATTATTATCATTCGATTTCACTCCTAAAGTTAATTAAAAAGCCTTTAACCACGATCAAGTGATTAAAGGCTTAGAACATTTCCCAATGTTACAATCTTAAGATCTAAATTTTCTTTTAGTAACTGGAGTAGCAGTTGCGATTACCAGGTAGTTTCTTTTAAATTTTCGCGTAATCATAATAAATACTTTAATAATTAATTAATGCTGTTTATAGATAGCTGTTTTGCTATCGAAGCACGAATGTATTACAAATATAATTCTAAAAATAACTTTTACACAAAATTTATTTATAAAAATCAACATAATTTTATCCGTAATGCAAAATATAATTTTGTAGCGGAACTTTATGGCCGTTTTGTATTTCAACAGCATTTAATCCCCGATATAAAGCAATTCTAATAATAAAAAAGTCAGTTGTTAGTTTTTACAAAAAAAAACAAAACGATGCTCTCTTTCATGATACCTTTAATCAAATTTCAAGTAATTAGAAATTGGCTTACTGAACTGCCCGTTGTGAGCAGGGGTGATGTATAGCGCTAGCGCATGGTGCATTACAAGCCACCCAGCAAAGTTTTCATCACGTTGTTAATTTAAGGAGTGGTATGAGCTAGAAGAAGGACACTAATTTTTATGGCTAAACCACATATCTGTTTGTATTTCATGCAATTGCGAGCATAAAAGGTCATTGGGTAAATTTTGATTTAGACTAAAAAAACCTTAAATTCAATAGTTAATTCCATAAAATCGCTATGTCAGTAGCAAGTCGTATGTTTCCATTATTAATAGTTTAAACAGCATAGGTAAATGAAAAATAGATTCATCATTAGAGTAGGCAAGAGGAATGATTGTAAGATAAATGGGATAGACACTTTTTCCATCCACCAGTATACCAAAATAGTAATTGCCATGCTAATATTGCCGTTTCTCTTTCAGACAGGCAATTTAAACGCACAAATTAACTCGATTACAGTAGAAGAAAACAATGTTAGTGGTGGTGGCTTTCAAGGCGACGTCAGCATTACGGAGGACGGACTAACCGTTTATTCCTCAGCCGATGTCTCAGGGATCCATAAATCTACAGATGGTGGGTTGTCCTATAAAACGATTAATGAAGGTCTCAAAAGCCCAAAAGTAGCCTCGTTGGCAATAACACCAGATAACGACCAGATTCTATATGCCGGAACTGGAAATAAAGGTGGTTCAGGAGGTCTGTTTCGCTCTACAAATGGCGGTGACAGCTGGCAGTTAACAGGCGCAGGTAACGATGCACAGTTTTCTGGCAACCACTCAAGCCACAGTGATCCACTACCAAATGGACATGCTAGGTCGAATGGAGACCTGATCGTTGTAGTAGAAGGCCCTAATTCAGGAACACATACTGATGATATTGTAATTGCGGGCACTTATAAAGACGGCGTAGTTGTTTTTACGCAAGGTGGAAATGCGATTGCTGCAAAAGTTAACACTTCTGGGTTTGTGAGAGCAATTGCCTACAATCCTGCTGTTCCTACAAAAGCCTATGCTGCAATACAATTTAACACCAGTGCTAATAATGGAATATATGAAATTGACTTCTCAGATATAACGAATGTGAAGTCGACGCCAGTTTATAACACACTTCGTCCTGAAGGTTTAACGGTCCTAGGTAGTGGCAATGTCTATGCAGCGATTAGCGGACAAGGAATAGCAAAGTACGATGGAACGACTTGGGCATTAGTAAATACTGGTCTCGACATCAATAATCCAAGACGAACCTGGACCGCAGTTACGGGTTATCTTAAGGGAATGAAAGATGTGGTTTATGCTGGCGTAAATAACCTAGGCGGAACAGCAAATGGTTCCAACTACTCCAGTATCTGGAGAACCAAAGACGGTGGCGTTTCCTGGGTAGAATTGGTAGATGCCAATCAGAATGTAAATGACCAAATCTATGGACAGTCCTATGACTGGTGGTATCGAATTGATGCTTTCCCTCAGGCAGGCCTAGGACGCACAAACAGCGTGGTTAGTTCTATCGCAGTAGCGCAAGGAGCACTTCCTCTAGCAGTGACTGACGACATTATTTATGTATCTGGAAGAGGAGGAATTTGGAAGTCAGAAAACGGTGGTAACATCTGGAATCCCGCAGTTTACAATATGCAGGTTACCGCAAATAGAGACGTTGCAGTAAATCCGAATAACCCATCTCAAATAGCAATAGGAAATACAGACTACGTCGTACTTGAAACAAGTAATCGATTTGACAATAATAACCTCTCTCGAGATAAGCCTAACGGTGCAGAGTCTAGAGGTCATGATGTGATTTTCGATGCCACCTCAGACGAAATCATTCTGGGTGCGGGGGATAGAGATACCAATAACCCTGGAGGTGGAGAAGTATACGTGAAATCAGCTTCTGATCTCGGAACCAACGTGAACTGGTTGAATACAAACTTGCAAGCGGTTACCCCTTCTAACAACGGAAGAGTTCGGGCAGTAACTTACGGTTATCACAATGGTGCCGCATCTACTTCACAAACAATATTGGCTGCAGTGGAAGGAACTGCAACGGTAAGTGAAGGGGTGTATAGGCACCATAACGGAATCTGGTCGAAAAGTAGTGGAATAAGCATTGGCCCAACAGAGCGATCCAATTTTGTTTGGCCAGATAATGGGAATTCTGGAACCGTCTACATTTTAGACTTAAGCGCAGGGCTTTATCGGTCTAATAATGGTGGTCAAACCTGGACAAATATTTGGCCTTCTATGAGTTTTAATAATAATAACTTTTTTAACTCTGGCTACATTACTGCGGACGATAATGATCCTACTACAATTTACCTTTCTCTTCAAGGGCGAAGTGGTTCACCTATAGGCTCGTCCCATAAGGTCTATCGTATGAAGAATGCAAATACTGGCACCTTTTCCGCTCCTGCGTCGGACTCTGATATAGATGATATTACTAAGCACTCTGGCAATGTTAAGATTGATCGCCCAGGTCCTATAGTGATCGCCCCTGATGGTAATTTATGGTTGACCGAGCAGCCGAACGCTTCAAATTCAATTGATGCGGGACTATTTGTAATGGAAAACCCAGCAACTGACGCCTCGTTTAAAGAATTAACCACTAATGAATATCGTAATATTGCCACTCAACCAAGTGGGATCGATGTGTCAAGTGACGGCTATGTCTATATTTCTCAAAGCGGCACTGGTTTAGTTAAGGTGAAATACTCCGTAGCGAATGCGCCTGTTGTCTGTAACCTTGGTTTATGGTTGGAAGGGGCATTGGATCTTACTGCAACGCAAATGAACGACCATTTACGACAAAGGAGTTTGTTGCCGCCTGGTGGTCAGCCTTATAACAATGCGCCCTGGAATTATAACGGTACAGAAGGTGCTGGCTGGCAGCCGTCTGATTATCCTGACGGTGCGATTGACTGGGTACTGATTTCTTTGCGCTCTACGCCACAACCCTCAAGTGAAGTCGCACGAGCAGCAGCGCTGTTGATGGAAGATGGTTCTATTATACCAGCAAGCCTTGAGTTGAACGGCAATACCGCTACCGCCTTTTATATTGTTGTGGAACACCGAAATCATATTCCAGCAATGACACCAACGGCAGTTCCATTGATCAATAATACGTTGACTTACGATTTTCGCACTGCTAACAGTTATGCACAAGGGGCCGGGTTTGGTCAGACTCAATTGGGTACTGAGTGGGCGTTGTTTGCTGGGGAGATCAGCCAGTCATCTTCAGTCGGTTACGAGGTTACTGGTGCGGATCTTATCTTATGGCAGGCGACAAACGGTAGTTTTGGCACCTATTTAGGGGAAGATGTCGACATGGACGGTGATATAAATGGACAGGATCGAATCCTTTTGAATTTGAATAATGGCATTTCTTCTTCCGTAATGAAATAAGGAAGTTCCTAATCAATATCTCAACCCACAATGGTCTTCTTAACGCTAACCAAATAACTCTTCCCAATTGGCAATTTCTGATCTTCAAATTTAATTTGATTACCTACAATTGCTTTAACGTGATTGATGTTGACAATATACGATTTGTGGATTCTTAAGAATTGGTTGGAAGGTAGTTCGGATTCAAGCGTTTTAATCGTCTTTCTAACGATTTTGATGTTCTGGTCACTTAGGAAGAATTTTAGATAATTGCCCCAAGATTGAATGTAGTTAATATCAGCATATAATTATGCTTTTATGCCTGTAATTGGCTACGACCCAGATAGAGAAAACCACGAACCTTCTAAACGAAAACAATTTGGATTAGAACCAAGCGAAAGAACGCCAAAACTACAACATTCTTGTTCTGCTGCTTGCAATAATACTTATATCTCTACTGACTCGGATTGGGTAAAGGTATCCTCTACCTTAAGCACCGCGGCTGATCAAATAGCCATCGCTCCTGGAACATTAATGAAGGAGTGGCACTCAGACGGACGAAACTACTACCGCTATGAATTGGATAAACCAGTACTCAATTTTTACTCGTTCCTGTCTGCTAGATATGAAGTGAAACGAGAAAAATGGAACGGAGTAGACCTAGAAGTATACTATCATAAGGGACATGAATATAACGTAGAGAAGATGATGCGATCAATGCGATCATCCCTGACCTATCTTTCTAAGAACTTTTCTCCTTATCCTCATCAACAAGCTAGGATAATTGAGTTCCCTAGGTATTCCTCATTTGCTCAAGCATTTCCAGGAACGATGCCTTATTCCGAAAGCATGGGATTCATTGCAGATTTAAAAGATGAAAATGATGTAGACAAGGTCTTCCACACCGTTGCACATGAAATGGCGCATCAATGGTGGGCGCATCAAGTAATCGGTGCCCATATGCAAGGCGCAACAATGCTTTCAGAGTCCTTTGCTCAATATTCCGCATTGATGGTGTTAGAAAAAGAGTACGGTAAGGAAATCTCCAAGAAATTTTTAAAATATGATATGGATTCCTACCTCAGAAGTCGTGGCGGCGAAAGCATTGCAGAATTGCCACTTATGAAAGTAGAAAATCAGGATTATATCCATTACTCAAAAGGAAGTGTTGTTATGAATGCCATCAAGGAATACATAGGAGAAGACAGTCTCAATGTAGTCATGCAAAGATTTATAGCGAATACGGCCTATCAGGAACCTCCCTACACCAATACAAATGTGTTTATAGAAGAGTTAGAACGCATGGTGCCAGACACCTTCCAATACCTGATCAATGATATGTTTAAAGACATCATCCTCTTCAACAACAAAGCAGTAAAAGGCAACTACAAACAATTAGAAAACGGCCAATTCGAACTAACACTGACAATAGAAACTGAGAAATACAGAGCAGATACAAAAGGAAAAGAAGAGGTCCTAGCATTAAATGATTACATCTACATTGGAGTCTATGCCAAAGCCAATGCAGACAGTAAAAATGATAAACTTTTATACTATCAGCTTCACCAATTTTCCGAAAAAGAGAACACCCTTGTTTTGATTATAGATGAAGAACCTTACCAAGCAGGTATCGACCCCAGTCACCTCTTAATAGATAGAGTGAGGAAAGATAATATCATCGAACTTTCTAAAACTCAGTAAACATTTAAAAAGTGTTTTGAGCGCTGAAAGTGCGGCATCTGTCAGCCCTGGGTAAAACCCAGGGTCTCATGTCACCCCACAACAACAGTAGCGCTGAAAGTGCTACCAAATTTTCAATTCCGAAATAGCGTAAAAATAAGTGCCTAAAAGAAATACTAAAAGTATGTCCTGATCCCTGCCCTCCATTGCGCAGCAGGCAGGACTGAAAGTGAGGCATCTACCAGCCAATGGCAAAACCGGTAACTCCTGTGGTCTCCTTTACGTCAATAATTAAACATTAATCACTAAACATTAATCATTATTCCCTTATATTGGTGATCCAAAAACAGAAAAATATGCGCTCCAACCAATTGCTCGCCTTCCTTTTAGTTTTTATTTGCATCTGCATCTCGTTTTCAGCTGCTGCTAACACCAAATATAATGCACAAGCAAGATATGCCGCAATCACTGACCAGAGCAAGGTCATCATTCAATTCAATGACAGCGTACCAACTAGAGACCAAATCAGATTGATCGAAAATCTCCCTCAAGCATACAGTCATTTCTTTATCCCTGCTCCGAAACTAGCCATCATCAATACCAATTGCCAAACCACTAGACAGTACTTTAGTTTCATCGAAGCTCTGGAAAAACTCCCGGAAATTAGATACGTCGGAATCTATTGTACAAACAGCATGGACCACCAATTCGGTATTTTGAATACCGTATTCGTAAAACTGAAGTCACCAACAGACTTGCCGCTGCTGGAATCTAGCCTGGAACCCTTTGGAATCACACAGACCACCCGTTACCAGTACAACACCTTGATTTACAAAATTGATTTAGACAAAAACAGTAGCGTCCATCCACTAGACCTCGCCATTCAATTACACAACAGCCAACAGTTCGAGTTTGCAGAACCCAATTATCTGGTAAATCCAGATGTACACACGACAGATCCACTCTACTACCGGCAATGGTCCCTTGAAAACACAGGCGACAGTCTTCAATGGGGAGGAACCCCAGACGCCGACATGTCGGTTCCAGAAGCATGGACAATCACTAGCGGAGATCCAAATATCCTTGTTGCAGTTATGGATTCAGGGGTTGACACCACACATGCCGAGTTTTACCAACAACTCAAAACGGGATTTGATGCTGTCGGACTAGGCACCAATGGCTACCCTATCGCCAACTATAGAGGAGATGGCCACGGTACTGCCTGCGCTGGAATCATTGGTGCTGCAGCAAACAACAACCATGGTATTGCAGGTGTCGCCTACGATTGCAGCATGGTTCCCGTTCGCATTTTCTACTACGTTGATACTACGTTTTCGGGTTTTCAACTTGGCGTTGTACCGTTTTCTACTAGTGAGATATTGGCTGACGGCGTCAATTGGGCGTGGCAAATAGCGGGCGCAGACATTCAAAATCACAGCTGGGGCCTTCCAGATCTTTACCTACTATTTGGCTTCCCTCCTGGCAATCCCGCATTGCTTGATGATGCCCTAGACAACTCCTTCACCCTAGGGCGAAATGGTTTGGGCTCTGTTAACTTTTTCTCTAGTGGCAATGATGGTGCGCCTCCTTATTGGCCTGGACGAGACAGTCACTCTATCAGCGTAAATGCCACCTCCATGTGTGATGAAGCCAAAACCGTCACTTCTTGCGATAGCTCGGACTGGGCTGGTAATTTTGGTGTTAATCTCGACTTCAGTGCACCAGGCGTTCGTGTCACTACAACAGATATACGAGGCGCAGATGGCTTTTCTACTAGCGATTATATCCTTAGCTTTGGTGGTACTTCTGCCGCTTGTCCCAATGCTGCTGGCGTTGGCGCGCTCGTCCTATCTGCCAACCAATATCTAACTGCTACAGAAGTCAGAAATATCATGAGTGAGACCTGCGATAAAGTGGGCGGTTATTGGTATGGCACATGGACTGGAGTGGGCTCTTGGAGCGAAGAACTGGGTCACGGTCGTCTCAATGCATTTAAGGCTGTAGAGAAGGCCGCATGGTTGACCAACAATCAAGCAGTCAATACGATTCAACCCTTGCATTGCTATCCCAATCCTGCAACCGATCAACTGACGGTCTCCTTGGATCTGGAAGCGGAAAAACACTTCCAACTATACAATACCACAGGACAGTTGGTCCTAGAGCAAACATTTTACAATAAGACACACTCGCTTGACTTAAAAGGACTTGCCACAGGATGCTACTTCGCAAGAGTTACAGCAAACAATCAAGTGTTTAGTCAGAAAATTATCATCCAGTAACCAACACCTCTCATAGCTCTATCTTTATACTGTAATCAATTGATAACGATCGACGATTACAAGAATACAACAGAAATAAATGGTCAAAACAGATCGTAGGGAAAGCCTTTACGGTCTGTTTTTTATTATACTAATACAAAACAATTTACAATAACACCGTCCTGTCAGAACTAACAGTTTATTAGATTTCTATTTTTTATGACGCTTTCGCTAAAATATACCTTACTTGCTGTTGCTATTTCTAGAAAAAACAACTCATCCAATCTCTTGACTTATGTTTGTTTGGTTTGATAATATTGCTTGGCTTTGTTTGTTCATGACAGATCAATTTCTGTGCTTGATTCATTATACTATTCTACCTATTGTTTCCAAGAAAAATCTAACGTAGCGGAAATTCATGCATTTTCTAATGTCCTGTTTACGCAACGGAAGGCAGGTCAAACGTTCCGTAGAGAAAATTCATGAATTGTCTCTACTAGGCGCGTGTAAACAAACATAGTGTTGTCGCTATTTGTAAAAAAAAACGATTAACCTAAAACTTAAACCCGAGTTATAAAAACCTATTTTTCTAGAGAATCGGCAAAAAATGTAATCATTTAAGTCTATTGTAGTCAATTGTTTACGTAGCGATAAGTAATGGTTCCCCTAAAAAAAGTGTGGATATTCAAATAATATTGTAATTCCTTTATCCTAGTTATTGGATTAATATTACAATAGAAACAATGGAAGACATATAGTCAGCAAAACCGAAATATTTATTTGAGCATTGATATTTCAAAGTTCTTTCTCTAGTAATAAATAGACACACGAAAAACGTTACTCCAACTTCAAGGAGAAACAGCAAATTGATATACATTACAGTACCATAGATTTCTATCAAATAGACAATCCATTATTAATGCATAAAAATTATTTTTATAAAATAAAAAATCATATTACAAATAAACTTTAAAAGTATAAGCTCAATATTGCTTTAAAAGTTTCCAAATATAGAAACAAGTTAACCTTGATCGAAAGATCAGTTCAAATTACATCAACTCGGTTTTGCTCATTTAATTTAATCAACAATTTTGTCTGAAACAGACGAAAACAAAACCTTATATAATGAATACGATAATAAAAATAATGACAGTACTGCTTTTAACAGGTTTATTCCCCTATCAGCAGCTCACAGCACAAACCCAAATTAGTCCACCAGATGGATTTGTTATTTCATACCCCATGAGCATTTCATTTAAATGGAACCCCTTGGGACAGCCCACTAAGTCTTATGATTACGTATATACGCTTAGTCTTTACAAAGTGGAGAAAAATCAAACGATTAGCCAAGCAATTGCAAAGAATACACCATTGTTTGCGAAGACATTTCTCAATAAAACCGGGCACAGTTACTCTTTTAACAATACCTATGTAGAAAAAACTCAGTTAGTTTGGCGAGTTTGTGGCAAAAAGCAATCTAAAATCAAGGGTGGTCAAATATACAAATGGGTGTGTTCTAACCCTTCAACAATGCATGCCCTTATGACTCCACCACCACCTGTAAATTGTTTTAACGGGGGCTTAGAAGAAAATGATTTTTCAGGATGGACAGGAGCCACTGGTACATATGGCAATGTCAACACTCCAGGTTTCGTAAATAATCGCCATACTATCATGGCAGGAAGCAGTATCGTAAATGGAAATGTGGTTATTAACTACGATCCAAACGTTCAGAATCCAAATAACCCTGATATAATCCCTATTACTCCACCAAATGGAGGTGACTATTCCTTTCAATTAGGAAATGACGATGATAATCATGAATCTGAGAGTGCAACCTTCGATTTTATAGTCGATGCAAGCACAGCTACTTTCTATTACAATTATGCGATTGTATTGGAAGATCCGGGGCATAGTCATAGTGCAAACGAACATCCATATTTCTCAATAGAGTTTTATACAATTGATGTAGGAGGAAATGAGGTGCCAATTTCATCATACGTTGAATCAACACACAACCATAATGAATACTATAAGTATACGGATAGCGGCATCGCTTATAAAAATTGGGATTGTCACGTTGAAGACTTATCAAGTTATATGGGAGAACAGGTCTTTGTTAGATTTACTACGGCAGATTGTAATCTGGGAGCGCATTATGGATATGCTTATATTGATATGTTATGTTCTCAACCCTATGACAATCAACCCAATCCAGTTATCATTATGGATAATGAATATTGTATTGATGAAATAATTTATGCAGATTTTTCGCAAACTACCTTGGCCAATGAGTATACGCTTACTATTCTGGATCATCATCTTGATTACGAATTTACACATACCTTGCAGGATCCAGTCGACCAATTAAATATAACACTTTTCTATAAAAAGCATAGTCCTCACCCTTGGGCTTGTGGACATGAATATGAAATTACATTAACGGCTGCAAATGACTGTACAAATAGCGTAAGTACCTCGCATACATTTTCTATTGATTGCCCAACTCCTAATGTGACACCCAACCAAGTTTATTGTGAAGACAATATACCTTCTGGGATTTCGATTGGAGGTGCTGCTATTCCTGGTGCAACTTATAGTTGGACACCTGCTGTATTACTGGACGATCCCACAAGTGCTAACCCAACAGTTACTTTTCTTTGGCAAGGGAATCATACATTTGATGTTACTGTGACCTCAGTAAATGGTTGCATTGGGACAGAATCGGTCAACATTAATGTAGTCCAAAATCCAACTGTTTCGATTTCAATGACTGAGGATTTTTGCCTTTATCACCTTACTGCTAACGTTTCCAATCCCTCTAATGTTACTCCAATAATAACTTGGACAAACCAAAATACTGGGGCTACTTACAACGGTTATTCGTTAGATGTTTCTAAAGAAGATCCTGATGCTACTTATTCGGTTGATGTAGGTTTCGGAGGATCGAGTTGTGCTTTCGATCAGATTGATCTACAACAAGACCTTTACTATTACCATGTTTTTGAAGAATCTGATTTGGTAATTCCTAATGCTTTTACTCCCAACGGAACAAATAATCTTTGGAATATTATTGACGTGATTGATTATCCCAACAATCCAAGTACAGGCACGGGACCAGCATACCATGCAACAGAAGCCATTGTAGAAATCTATAACAGATGGGGGGACTTAGTGTTTGAGCAAGACTTAATAGCACCTCCAGGTGGTTTCTTGGCAGGAGATTTAGGAGGATGGGATGGTAATTTTAATGGTGCTCCTCAGCCAATGGATGTATATGTTTACTATATCAAACTAAAAAATTGTAATGGTGTGTGGACTGATCCTTTAAACGATATGTGGAAAGGAAACATAACGCTTATTCGATAATTTAATTTTTAATTCTTAAATAAAATAATCATGAAATATATAATTAATTGTACTCAACAGAGTCTACTTTTGGTCGCTATTCTTTTGATAGGAACTGCCTACGCACAAGAACGAACGTCCACTTACACCCAAACAAATTCAGTGGGCACTATAACTGGTGCAACAGACATCAGTGGCATACAGCTATCAGAAAAACTGATCTCTGGTTTGGAGTACATCATTGAGTTTGAGGTCAATCAGATTCCCAACCAAAAACAAAGCGAACGCACTGCTGCCCTTATCGGAATCAGTCCCGAGATAACAGGAACAGAACTGCCGAATACTGAATTTGCGAAACTAGATGACCTCGATTATCTGGCGACCTTTGATCTCGCGTCGAGCCAAAGCTTTTGCTTGCGAGTACACACGAAATCTGATATCAGTGCCCTGTTTGTCTCCTTGCAACAAAACGGTAAGCAGACAGTAGTGCCGATCCAGTCCCTTTCAGTAACAGACATCCCACAACCAAGGATGGAAGGTCCTGGCACCGTGTGTCCTGGAGAAAAAATCACTCTTCAGTCAAATCTGGATTATAGTGCTTATAGATGGACACGAGACAATCAAGTGTTACTAGAAAAAAACACCCCGTCTATTGAGGTGTCAGCACCTGGAATGTACCGCTTAACAGGTCTTACCGCTCAAGGATGTGAGGCAGCATCAATCAGTTTACTAGTACGAGAAGACCTGATATGTCAGTCGATTACCGACTTTAACTACTTTGAGCAGGAGGAGACCACCCAATTTAATGCGCTGGCAGATTTTAGCAATGAGGAAGTCGACTATTTCTGGTCTTTTGGTGATGGAAATACCTCGAAAGAGGTGTCACCTGTTCACACTTTCAAGTACAACGGTACCTATAAAGTGTGTCTGAGCAAACAGATCAACACTGCAACTGGTAGCGCAGGAGATCGTAGTTGCAAGACAGTAGTGGTCAAAAACAGTACGGAGAAAACAGCCGCAAAAAAACAGATTACCGAAAAACAAGGATTGACCGTTTTCCCTAATCCAAACAAAGGGGAATTCAAGTTAATGCTGGAAGGTGTTCAGCCAGGAGAAGAAATTCAACTCAGTATATTTGACGAAGCTGGGCGTAATGTCTGGAGTCAAAACAACACTGCTTCAGCTAGTGGGTTTTACAAAAAAATCTCCCTTGACAATCTAGCTACTGGTATTTACTTTATTAGAGTCACGACCCCAAGTAATAATTACAATCAACGGTTGGTGATCTATTAATTCATCTGCCCCGATTTTAACATTTTAACCATCGAAAGTGTATCCAGTTTTACTGGATGCACTTTTGGTGTTATCACTTGAACCCGGATTGTCAATGAGCACTCCTCAACAACTCATGAGTTTGCTCCGAAAAGTTATCAATAAACACATCACCAAGAAAATCCAAAGGTGAAATTCAAGAAGAACGTCAAAATCTGTTGTGGGGTCATTCATTACAAACATGTCATTGTGTTTGTTAGATTATCATCATTAAAAGCATAGGAGTTGAAAGGTGTTCCACCATTTATCCCAAGCTTTACAATAATTGGACGGTTTGTTTATACCTTTAACAAAGAAAACCAGTGAATCAATTATAGATTAATTTTGATGCCCTACTTTATTTTACGAATTTTGCAAAAAAGAAATTAATGATCGAAACAGATATTCTGATAATTGGTGCAGGTCCTTGTGGATTGTTTACTGTGTTTGAAGCTGGGCTAGTAAAACTGCGTTGCCACTTGATTGATGCACTACCGCAACCAGGAGGTCAATTGACAGAAATATACCCTAAGAAGCCCATTTATGATATCCCTGGCATTCCTGATATCTTAGCAGGTGACCTCGTAACCGATTTGATGAAACAGATCGAGCCATTCAGGCCTGGCTTTACCCTAGGCGAGCGCACTGAAACCATAGAAAAACTGGAAGATGGCCGATTTAAAGTAACTACTAATAGGGGCACCGTTCACATTGCTCCAGTCATCGCAATTGCTGGTGGATTAGGGTGTTTCGAGCCCCGCAAACCCCCAATTCCAAATATTACAGATTTTGAAGACAAGGGGATTGAGTACATCATTAAAGATCCTGAGCTTTACAGAAATAAGAAAATCGTGATCGCAGGAGGCGGTGATTCAGCATTAGATTGGACGATCTTTTTGGCTGATGTAGCAAGTGATATCACATTGGTTCACCGTCGAAAAGGCTTTAGGGGCGCACCTGATTCTGTAGAAAAAGTAATGGAACTATCAGAAAACGGACGAATCAAGTTAGTCACAGAAGCTCAAGTCATTGGCGTAAACGGGAACAAAAAATTAGAAACCGTTGTTATAAAACATAAAGAAACTGGCGAACAGGAAACAGCAACAGATCATTTTATCCCTTTGTTCGGCTTATCCCCCAAATTGGGTCCAATTGCCGATTGGGGACTAAACATAGATAAAAATGCTATTGAGGTCAATACTTTTGACTATAGCACGAATATTGAAGGGATATATGCAATTGGTGATATCAATACGTATCCGGGCAAACTCAAATTGATTCTTTGTGGATTTCATGAAGGCACTTTAATGGTACAGTCCGCTTGGAAAATGTTGAATCCTGAAAAAAAATTAACATTGAAATACACCACAGTACAAGGTGTAAATGGCTTTGAAGAATGATAACAATAACTGTGATAGATAGGGAAGGTGAATCACACAATCTGACTGCCCCCACAGATATGAGTCTCAACTTGATGGAACTATGTAAAGCCAGTGAGCTGCCAGTACAGGGAACCTGCGGCGGCATGGCACTATGCTCAACTTGCCATTGCTATATAGAAAGTGAACATGTGTTAAGAGAGGCTTCTGCAGATGAAGAAGATATGTTAGACCAAGCCTTTTTTGTAGAAGACAATAGTAGATTAGGCTGCCAAATTAAATTGGAAGATAAAATTGATGGTTTAGTCGTAAGATTAGCCCCTGAAGCAGAATAAATGATATTTTGGAAAAGTTATTGATTGTATACCTTAAAATGGTTAAATTGAATTGTACTTTGTCCTTGAATGATAAGGTGCATGCTTAACAAGACAAATATGAAAGACAGATTTGATCAATACCGTAAAGAGTTTTCAGAATCCAAATTGGTAGAAAAGGTGAATCATGTCGCCAAGCAAGTTGGTGCCAAAACGATTTATCCCGTTTTGTTGCTATACTATGCCTATAAGCGAAAGGAAACTCCAGCATGGGCCAAAAAAATTATCGCTGGCGTTCTAGGTTACTTCCTAATGCCATTTGATTTGGTTCCAGATTTCCTGATTCCATTAATAGGATATACTGACGACCTGAGTGTTCTCACCTTTGGTATGCTAGCATTGACTGCTTATATTGATGAAGGTGTCATCTCTAAATCCCGTAAAAAATTGACCAAGTGGTTTGGAGAAGACGCTACGGGAACAGCAGATGAAATCGATAAAAAAATCAAGGATAATCAAAAGAAATAGTTTGGTATTACCTTATCCCTAAAGTAGTTGTCAACTCAGCGATTTACTTAAAGTTGTGTCATCTTCATTTCATAATCCTGTATATTGTGTGGTACAATTCTATGCTTTTTGTATCTTTGTATAAATACTCCACTATTTTCCCTAGACAATATAGATAAGAATGTAACCTTAAGTGGTTATAATGTATTGTGATACCAATATTTACATAACATTAATTCACCGAATATTTTTCTTTGTAAGAAAAATTAACAAAGATTCTTTTTATAAAATCAAACAAACTACTGACTTATGAAAATCAAATTCCTTTACTCTTGGATTGGTTTTAGTCTGCTATTTCTATTATTAGGAAATAATGTAACTAAAGCATCCTCAATTAACACCTGGTCATTCGCTCCAGTGTGCACAACACCAATAATCTCAACGTTTCCCAGTACCGAAACTTTTGATGTATTGGTGCCAAATGATGGAAGTATCTTTGCCTGTATCGCTACAGACAATATGACCGACTGTTGGATCAATAATCCAGCAAATACTAATTTGTGGGCTGCCAGAAGTGCCGCTACAGGTAGTAGTAACACGGGGCCTGCGACAGATAACACTACAGGAACTGGGAATTATGTATTTTTAGAATCTTCTAGTTGCAATGGTATTACATCTATTCTTCAAGGACCAGTATACGACGTTTCAGCTCTTACTTCACCTGCTGTTACATTTTATTACCACATGCTTGGGGCAACCATGGGAACATTAGCACTGGAAGGGACAACCGATGGTGTAACATGGACACAATTGTGGTCACTTTCCGGAGATCAGGGCAACGCTTGGACTCCAGTTTCTGTAAGTTTATTTGCATATGCAGGTGCTACAACACTTTCCTTGAGATTCTCAGGAACAACCGGAACCAGTTTTACATCGGATATGGCTATTGATGATATTACTGTTGAGGAAATTGCTTGCGTAGCTCCTTCAGGACTTACAGCAACTAACGTAATCGGTACTCAAGCAGATCTTGGATGGCTTGCCGGTCCAGAAACACAATGGATCCTTGAATACGGACCAACTGGATTTACGCCCGGTACAGGAACCAGTATAACAGTTACCACAAATCCTTACACACTAACAGGATTAATGACTACAACAAGTTATGACTACTACGTTACCGCAGATTGTGGTCCTGGAGGTCTTTCTACTCAAACTGGTCCAGTTACTTTTACTACAACAGTCTTATGTCCAGCTCCTACTAATTTAGCAGCAAATAGCATAACAGATTCATCGGCCGATTTGGCATGGACTGTAGGTGGTGCAGAGACACAATGGGTTGTAGAATACGGACCAACCGGATTTACTCCTGGTACAGGGACTATGGTAACAACAACGACTAACCCTCACCCATTAACTGGCATACCATCTTCAACAGCATTTGACTTTTATGTAACTGCAGATTGCGGTCCTGGAGGTCTTTCTATTCAAACAGGACCATCGGCGTTTACAACGTTAAATCCTCCTGAGACGGCACCATACTGTCAAGCATTCGAAAATGCGGGAACAATTCCTACAGGTTGGACTAATCTAGCAGGAGAATTATGGAGATATAGTATCGGGCCAATAACTGGAGGTCATGTAGGAAATGGCGGACAACTTGTTGATCATACCACAGGAACTGGTTATTTTGCTTGGGTAGATGACAGTTCACCACAATCTATCGGGACAACGCTTCAATCACCATTAGTAGATGTTTCAGCACTGACATCTCCTGAAGTTTCCTTTTGGTACGCAAGTGATAATGAAGGCTTTACCAATGTTGACTTTTCAGTGAACCTTTGGGATGGTGCTGCATGGAATAATGGAGTTCATACTAGTAATACAAATACAAATGGATGGTTAGAAGTCATTATCGACCTCTCCCTATATACTATCACGGGACCTGTACAAGTACAATTTGTTGTTGATGAGAACAATGGATCAGATTTCTACGATGACCTCGCAATTGATGATGTTTGTTTTAGAAATACGCCAACTTGTTTTACAGTTACCAATCTTACTACAGCGAATGTATTAGCCACTCAAGCTGACCTTGGATGGACAGCTGGCGGAACAGAAACGCAATGGATTCTTGAATATGGTCCAACAGGATTTACGCCTGGAACAGGAACTTCTGTAACAGTTACTACAAATCCTTATACTTTAACAGGGTTAATGCCTACAACTAGTTATGATTACTATGTAACTGCAGATTGTGGCGTAGACGGACTTTCAACTACAGCTGGTCCCTTGGCATTCGCAACAATTGCTAGTTGCCCAGCACCAACTAGTCTCACTAGTAGTGCATTAGATTCTCAGGCAAGCCTTGCGTGGACAGCTGGTGGTACAGAAATACAATGGATTATTGAATATGGCCCAAGTGGTTTTACTCCTGGAACAGGAACTTCTGTAACAGTTACAACTAACCCATATGTTCTAACGGGTTTATTCCCACAAACTACATATGATTATTACGTAACTGCAGATTGTGGTGCAACGGATGGCTTGTCCCTACAAGTCGGACCTGAACCTTTTACTACACTCTGTTTAGCTATTTTAGCACCATACTGTGGAGATTTTGAAAACGCAGGAGCAATACCAACCTGCTGGAGTGATTTAGGAACGGAAGCCTGGAGATACAACATAGGACCATTCACAGGTCATACAGGAAATGCTGGGAACTTAGCTGATCACACTACAGGAACTGGTTACTTCGCATGGGTAGATGATAGTAGTCCACACAATACAGGAACTACACTTCAAACGCCTTTAGTTGATGTTTCAGCACTGACATCTCCTGAAGTTTCCTTTTGGTACGCAAGCGATAATGAAGGTTTTACAAATGTAGACTTTTCTGTCAACCTTTGGGATGGTGCTGCATGGAATAATGGCGTTCATACTAGTAATACAAATACAATTGGTTGGACAGAAGTCATAATCAACCTTAGTTCGTATACAATCTCAGGACCAGTAATGCTGGCGTTTGTTGTTGATGAGAACAATGGATCAGATTTTTATGATGATGTTGCAATTGATGATGTTTGTTTTAGAAATACGCCTTCTTGTCCTGCAGTAACAGGCCTTGCCGCAACTAACATAACAACCACACAAGCTGATCTAGGGTGGGTTGCTGGTTTAGAAACACAATGGGAGATTGAATATGGACCAAGTGGATTCACGCCAGGAACAGGAACTACTGTAACAGTAACAACTAATCCTTATACCTTAACTGGATTGATGCCCCAAACAAGCTATGACTTTTATGTAGCTGCTGATTGTGGCGTCACAGGACTTTCAGTGCAAGTAGGGCCAGGACCTTTCACAACACTGTGTGCAGTCGTTATGGCTCCTTACTGTGAAGATTTTGAAAATGCAGGAACTATCCCTAATTGTTGGGAAAATATGGGTGCGGAACCATGGAGGTACAACATCGGACCATTCACTGGTCATACAGGAAATGTTGGAGACTTAGTAGACCATACTACAGGAACAGGTTACTTCGCTTGGGTAGACGATAGTTCTCCACAAAGTACAGGAACCACGCTTCAGACTCCATTTGTAGATGTTTCAGGATTGAGTAGTCCAGAAGTTTCTTTCTGGCTTGCAAGTGATAATGAAGGCTTTACAAATGTCGACTTTTCAGTCAACTTATGGGATGGTGCTACATGGAACAATGGCGTTTATACTAGTAATACAAACACCAATGGTTGGTTAGAAGTTGTTATTGACTTAGCCACATACACTATTACTGGACCAGTAAGCTTAGCATTTGTCGTGGATGAAAATAATGGAACAGATTTCTATGATGACGTAGCAATTGATGATGTCTGTTTTAGAAACGCTCCTACTTGTCCAGCTCCTACTAGCCTAACTGCAACTAATATTACTGAAAATACTGCGGACTTGTCTTGGATGTCTGCAGGCACTGCCTTTAGTCTTGAGTATGGCCCTTGTGGGTTTACTAAAGGTACAGGTACTGGTGTGGGTACTGCCGCCGCAAATTATGCATTAGCTGGTTTGACACCAGGGACTTGTTATGAATATTATGTTCAAAATGATTGCGGTGCAATTTCTAATTTAGTACTTACTGGAATCGGTGATGGTCCTTTAACTGGTGGACAACCTAAATTTATTGAACTGTATGCAGCAAAACCAATTGCTGATCTAGGTATTTATGGTTTAGAATCAGTAAATAATGGTGGTGGCGCAATGGGTGTAGAGTTTACTTTCCCTGCTGGAGTCGCTGTAGCACAAGGAACTTATCTTTATATAACTGGAGATTCTGCGGCATTCAATATGTTTTTTGGATTTGATGCAGATTATCTTAATTCCGCAGCAACAAGTATCAATGGAGATGATGCTGTAGGGTTATATGAAAATGGAGTTTTAATTGATATGGCAGGTGATCCTAATATGGATGGAACCGGAACGCCTTGGGAATACCTAGACGGTTGGATGTATAAAGCTGCCGGTTTGGGCAACTCTGCAACATTTAACGTTACAGATTGGGTATATAGTGGTATCAATGTATTTGATGGACAGTCCACAAATGCAGGATCACCAACACCATTCCCATTACAATCATTTGATCCGCCTGTTTCTACTTGTGTCGGTCCATTTGCCTTTACAACATTAGTTGGATGCGGAGGCCCATTCTATGATAATGGCGGTGTGGCAAATGTCTATAACAGTAGCAGTAATGATACAATTACTATTTGTCCTCAAGTCGCTGGAGAGATCGTAACAGTTAACTTTACATTGTTTGATGTTGAACCACGTACAGATACTACTTGCTGGGATGCACTCTTTATCTATGACGGAGTAAATACAGGAGCTCCTGTAATTCAGTCTACTGCAGGAACTGACGATTGGTGTTGGGATGCGCTGGCAACGCCACAATTTGGAACAGGAAACCTTGTTGGAGTGCCAATTACTTCTTCTGACCCTTCTGGATGCTTAACATTTGTTTTCAATTCAGATGCATCAGTAGCGTTTGATGGCTGGGAGGCTACAGTATCATGTGATCTTCCTCCATGCCCGGATCCTTCTGCATTAGGAGCAACTAACATTACTCATAACTCAGCAGATTTAACTTGGGTAAGTCCTGGAACTGCTCATGTTGTTGAATATGGTGGAACAGGGTTTACTCCAGGAACAGGAACAATGGCTACTGCCACAACAAGTCCTTACACGCTAGGAGGCCTGATACCAAATACGATGTACGATTATTACTTAAAAAACAATTGTGGAGATCCAACATCGGATTTACAGATAGTTGGTATTCTGGATGCTGATTTACCGAATAATCTACATGCTGTGATGCTTTATGCGAATGCAGACATTCCCGACTTAAGTGCCTATTCTGTCAAGCAATCGACTAATGGTGGTGGTACTATTTCCTATAGTGTTATTTTACCAGCAATGCCATTGGCTGCAGGTACGCAATACTACATTGGCCGACAGCCTTCTAGCTTTACAGCGTTCTTCGGTTTTGCTCCCGATTTTGCTGCAGCTATCGCCCTTAATGGTGATGATGCTCTTGGGTTATATAAAGGCAATGTTTTGATTGACCTTTATGGTGATTATGCTGTAGATGGAACAGGAACTGCATGGGATTATACTAGTGGCTGGGCTGTGAGAAACAACAACACTCCAAATAATGGTGGTGTCTTCAACCCAAGTGACTGGAATATCAATAATCAGGTATTTGTTACTGCCGCTCCTAACTCTACGCAGCCTTTACCGTATCCGGTAAATCAGTTTGTAGGAAGTTCAGGGTTAGGATTATCCGCATGTATTGGTCCATTCTCATTTACAACTTTGTGTTCTCCTATTGCAACAGTGATAGACTCAGTATTCAATGTTTCATGTAATGGAAGTGTTGATGGAGCAATTTATATAACGCCAATCAACGGTGTTGCTCCTTACACATTTGCATGGTCTAATGGTAGTACTACTGAAGATTTAACTGGTCTGATACCAGGTACCTACGTAGCAACTGTGTCGGACGCAGTTGGTTGTTCGTTCGTGGCTCCGCCATTTACAATTACTGAACCAACGGCTGTAGCTATTACTGTTGATGGGTTTACAAATGTGTCTTGTAATGGTGGTGCAGATGGTTCGATCTCTATTACAACTACTGGTGGTACTCCTCCTTACACTTATACCTGGTCTAATGGTGCAACATCAGAAGACGTTACAGGATTGAGTGCAGGAACCTACTCAGGAACGATTACAGATGCTAATGGATGTATACTTGTAGCTGGACCAGTTAATATTACGGAACCCGCAATGCCAATTTCCTTTATTTTAGATGCAATGACTGATGTGTCTTGCAATGGTGGTGCAGATGGTTCTATTTTGATCGCTACTACTGGTGGTACTCCTCCATACTCCTTTAACTGGAGTAATGGTGCAAACACTGAAGACCTAACAGGACTGAGTGCTGGAACTTACGAAGGCACTATCACAGACGGCAATGGCTGTATACTGACTAGCGGTCCTGTGGTTATTTCAGAACCCGCTCCAATCCTTTTGAGTGCCACTCACGTGGATGCAACACCTTCAGGTGGAGGAACAGACGGTAGCATTGATTTAATGATTTCAGGTGGTACAACACCATACACCTATGCTTGGAATAATGGTGCCACTACGGAAGATCTAACTGGTCTTTCCTTAGGTTCCTATACAGTTACAGTTACAGATGCTAATGGATGTACAGAAACATATGTTCAAGCACTTGGAAACACTGCTGTAGTAGATATTGATGAATTACAGAAATTTGAGTTGTTCCCGAATCCTACAAACGGTCAAACTCAGATTGTACTTGAATTTGAAAAAGCAGTTGATTTGAATATCCGTATTGTGAATGTTCTTGGTCAGGTTATCCATGAAGAATCAGATAATCAGGTTAAGTCTAATCAATATACAATTGATATGACCAAAGCCGCTGCTGGTACTTATTTCGTTCACCTTCTAGTTGAAGGAGCCGTTCGAACTAAACAGCTTGTTGTTACCCGTTAAATTGGGATAACATTTCAATAGAATAAAAAGCGTGGCTCATCGAGTCACGCTTTTTGTTTTTTATGGAACTCTAAAATCTTGAGCTTTGTGGAAGAACAATGAATAATATAGTTAGGTTGGTTAAGCAGTAGTCATAGTACCGGGGTAATTACTGACCTTAAAGTTTGAGAAGAGCCATATCACTAGGTTATTTGTGCCAGACGGCACTGTAATCGTGTCGCCTTGTGTTGAATATGTAATTAAGTTTTTCCTGAAGTACTTCTTTAACTTATAAACAAGGAGATGTGTCTTAAAAAGTAACAATTCGAATTAAGTAATTTGTTGGCAGACTTTTGAATTGCCTATGCTATCCGATTCCTCTGCACCGCTTGCCAGCCCATCCTACAAAACATCAAACATGCCTGATCCAGTTTTGCGAACTTCTCATTATCTGTCAGTCCTTTGTGAAAGCGATAGAAGATTTGTTGCGCAATCACCGCTACTTTGAACAAGCCGAAAGCGTAGTAAAACACGATATTGTCTACATTTCGACCAGATTGCAAGGCATACTGATGTACGATCTCCGAACGGCTTGGGTTGCCCGGCAGTAACGTGGGTGAAGGCAATACTTTTACAGCAGGACCGTCTTCAGGTGTCATCCAATAAGCGATGGAGGTGCCAAGATCCATGAGCGGATCGCCAAGCGTACACATTTCCCAATCGAGGATAGCAGTAATCTCTTGCCAGCTATCATCTTTGAATACTACATTGTCGTACTTGTAATCGTTGTGAATGAAGGTGTGATCGTAGGACTTTGGTTGGTTCAATTCCATCCATTCCATTAGCTTTTGGGCTTCGGGAATGTCCATGGTGGCGGCTTTTAGGTATTGTTTCCCCCAGTTAGACACTTGTCGTTGGACATAGCCATCTGGCTTGCCCAGGTCTTCTAGTCCTGCAGCTTTATAGTTTACATTGTGTAAGGCTACGAATTTGGTGAGCCAACTGTTGGAGATGGTCTTAAAATCACTAGGAGGCAATTGTCGTTTCATGGCTTCTTTCATGGTGAGAATGATGCCGTCTACCTTTTCCATGAGATAGAAGGAAGAGTCGATTACCGTCGTATCATCACAATACAAAATGGCCTTAGGTGCATAGTCGAATTCCTTTTGCAAATTGGAGAGGACTTTGAACTCACGACTCATGTCGTGCCCTCTTTTTACAGCACCTTTGGGTGGCCGACGCAAGACAAACTCCTTGTTTTCTATTTGAAGTAAATAAGTGAGATTGGAATACCCATTAGTGTATTGTGTGATCTTCAATTCACTGGATTGTGATTGTACTAGGTCTTTTTTGTAGAGAAATGCTGTTAATCCTTCAATGTTCATCGTGCTATTCGCTTATTTACGGTGTAAAGTAACAATAATCTTATAATGATAAAACCCTCGCCAGTAAATTTGAGCCGGCATAGGTGCCTGGAATGGGCGGCGATAGCCGCAGTGCGCAGCGCCGAGCAGACTTGCGAGCATGGAAGGGACCGACCCTAGGCGGAAAAAGGGACATGAAAATGTGCTTTTTTCCGCCTAGGGAATGCCCCAAATAAAAATCAGTCATCAGCCCATCAACCACCAGACTTCTCCTAGTGTTGCAAGGCGTAGAATAATAGTGCCATTTAGGACCTTCGGTAACCAATTATCGTGTTGACAGTATTGCACCAGATAGACAGCCTTTCAGTCTTGAGCTAAGGACGACCTAGTTATCGCGGTACCCTCGACGAAAAACCATTATTCAAACGCCAAAGGATTCGGTCGGCACCAGTGACTTCACCAGACATATTGTAATCGGCACTGAAATAGCCAGAAAAGGTACCATTATCATTGAGCCATAGCTGCTTGTCTCTTCCATTGATATCATAGCTGACAGAGTCTAACCGCTGATCACCATCTCCAGCAATCATGGCCCAAATGCCTGGAGCAACTTCAGTAGCACCATAACTCTTGCCATTGCTATTATAACTGTCTTGCATCGTAAAGTCATGTGTTAGACTGCCGTTGGTCACTTTTACACGAGAAGCGCTCATCAATGCCATGTGATTGCGATGTTCTACGACAATAAAAAAGGAATCTTGAGGATTAAAACTAATGAATGGTGGCGCGACAAAACGAAAACGACCATCAGTATCCAGCAATCCTGCTACACGATACAAGGTTGTCGTAGCAGCGGTATCTGTGCGCAAGGAGACCAATACCCAGTCCACAACCTCGTCATTGTAGGTTAAATTAGTAAAGCCTTGCCCCTCGACGCCTTGATAGTTCCAAGGCAAAACGCCGTAGGGTTGTAGACTCACCACATTAGAATTGGATTGGCCAGGCAACACCTTCCTAGGAAGATTCAAGCTTGAATGCATTTGATTGAGGCTATCGCTATAGCTTCCTTGCAAAAATACTTTTAACTCGATGGGAAACGCTGGCTTAAGGATAGGAAAATTGTGCCAGGAAACAACGCCTAGTCCTTGAGAATTAGTCAACCATGGACCACGATACACGATATTTGTGTTGGTGTATTTGCTTGCAGGCAGATAGGTTAAGGATTGCGCGGATAGAGATTGCTGAAAGAATAAAAAGAGATGGTTAGCAATCACTGCAAAACTGTCTACGGGTATGTTTACACCATCTATGTAGAAGTAATCTTTTAAATTCTGAACGCCAGCACCTGTAATGGTATAGGGAGATTGCCAGAGAATTGGTTGGTCAAATTCGAGATCAATGCTTGTCTTTAGTCCGTTATAAGTCGCCGTGAGCAATTGTGGGGGATCGATTTCTGTATTGGTTGCCCCATATAAATCATCCATGATCTGTCGAAAAATTCTTTGGGCATAAAGCTGGTAACCAAGGGGTTCGTGGTGTGAAAAATTGTCAAAATGCCCAAGATTGAATGGTGTTTGTATTCTGACATCCTGTAAATTTAAAGCTAATAACCGCTGTGCTTCTCTGATCTGATGGGCAATTGGCTCATTGAGTACGGTATGGATTTGTGTGAGGTATATTTGTTCTAATGCTGGAAAATCAAGGTGCCACGCATTCCGTAAAGTTACGAACTGGTCGTAGTATTGCTGTTGGGTCTGCACTAAATCACCAAGAGCATCCCGTTCGCCTTGCCACCAGATAATTGCACGGACGTTGTCTGTTACGCCTGCTTGCTGCGCTCGGTATAAGAGTTGTCCGTAAAGGCTATTGGTATTGGTATCATACTGATGTATACTGATAGAAGAGCCTCCAACTGCTCCATTGAGTATCGCAACTGGAACTTGATTGGCAGCAGCGAGCATTTCGCCAAGTTTAACACCCCAAATCCCAATTCTACCTTGATGCGCTGCGATTGCAGTCGCCTGATGCCAGCTGCTGTCGCTTAGGACGGTGTTGGGGTCAAGTGTTGTAGTGCCAAACGAGCGAATCCATTGATTGTTAGGTTCAGCATAACCCCCGCCGTAATTATCTGCATAGGCATTAGATTGGCCTTGGATGACAAACACATCCCCTGCCACTACATTTTGCGTTTGGTGGACTACGGTCGACTGGCCACCACGACTGATAATTAAAGAAAAACCGTATTGGTGTAATTCTGCTGGTAGGTTAAAGTTGAAACTAAAAGGCTGATTGGCGGAGCCTGTAAGGTTGAGGACCAGATTTATGAGAAACTGACCATCTCTAGTTACTTCAAGGAAAATGGCGGAGTTACCACTGTCTGTTACCTGTCCCGTTACATTTATTATTGCTTGGTTGGTTGACAAATCCCTAGGGAATAATTGCCAATCTTGAGGAAACGAGGTGACCGTTGCTTGTTGTCCAAACAGCAATAAGGAGGTGAGTAATAAAAACAACAAGGCAGTTTCCCGCATCTACATTCTTCGTTTTTGGCGTGATCGGTAGACAAATATAACGATTCTAGCCAAGGTTATAAACTAAACCTAGAATATGCGTTATGATTTGTTAACGCAGAACCATTGAAGAAATTCGGTAGTAACTGAATTGTCTCGTCTAAATGGCATCAATTTTCTGTTAATTAACTACCTTACAATTCAAAACAACCTACATGATGGATCAAATTACATTTCCTAAAATAGAAACCCAACGCTTGTTGTTAGATCAGATCACTTTAGATCAAACAGATGATTTGTTTAAGGTATACGGTAATGAAGAGGCGATGAAATATTATGACATTCATAAGCTAAATAATAAAGAGAAATGCGAGGAAATTATTGAGCTCTATCAAAAACGATTTGATGATAATGCAGGTATTCGTTGGGGTGTTTATTTAAATTCTAAGCTGATCGGTACCTGTGGGTACAACAGAATTATTCGAAAACGAAAAGCTATTATCGGATATGATCTCAATCCTACCTACTGGAACCAAGGCTTTGCAACGGAAATGGTACAAGCAATTATTGATTATGGTACAATTGAGTACGAAGTACACAGAATTGAGGCGTTCGTAACACCAGGCAACATAGCATCAGAACGCGTGTTGCACAAATGTGGCTTCCAGAAAGAAGGATTACTCCGAGATGTTAGCTTTTTCAAAGGTCGTTTTCATGACCAATACTTGTTTGCACGGATCAATACCAGCCTTGTTAAACCAATTAATGGATAGTTATGTCATCGGATCAACTGTTTACAAAGACACGGGAGTTGGTGTTTCAGGCATTAGAGTTGGAGCAACAAACTGACTTTGCAGATGAGGCGGCGCTGCTTGACTATATAGGGGATGCGGTTGCTTGGTATTTGGAAAAGCGATTGGAGTACCTCATGCAGATCCTATATATGATGGACGTGGATGAGCAAATCTTGCAGCGTGCCTTCTCTTTTGACAATCCAGAACCTGCCAACATCAGTATTGCCAAAGCGATCCTTGCTCGTCAAAAAAAGAGAGCGGAAACAAAGCTCAATTACAAAAGTCAGAATAAGGGCGATTTTTTTGATGTAGAATAATCCAGGTTTATCGATTTTCTTCAATTTGTGACGTTGAAAACAAAGCAACTTTTCGCTTAATATTGATCGTATGCAGCTATTTTGGTTGATTTTACCTCGGATTTGGAATAAAAACGATTCTATAAATCTAGTTGGGAGTTAACAATCAAACATTTTTTTATTGATGAATCAAGTTACAATTACACCAACTAAACTGTTGGTAATTAAATTTTTAACTGTTTTCCTTCGGATAAACGGTGGTCACAAGTAATAATCATATCATTGATTCACGGTTGTCAGAGGAGTTGTAGTGTTGGTGGTGACTCTGGTGTAAAAGGCAACATATTAGTTGTCACAAGTGACCTAAAAACCAACTGATTATGTAAAATTCGATTTGTGTGACGTGGAAAATTCCTGCACCTTACAATCATAATCATAACAACATAAACAATAATAATGAAGTCAGTAATCATAACAATCGTTTTCTCCCTTATTTTCGTTCTTACCTCATTTGCAAATAACAACAACCCTACTACTAATAATAATACTCCAGCACCAACGGATAATTGTTTCTTTTTAGATCCTGAAGAGAAAGTTTTGTTTATTGATTTTGAAGAGATCGCTGGATTTGCAAAAGAGGTAGTGATTAAAAACGGAAATGGTGAAATCATTTTTTCTGACCAGTTATGGGACCAAGTTGATCTTAATGGTAACATTTACGAGTGGAGTTATTCCGAAGAAGAGGCTGCAAACATCACAATAGAGTTATATACTTTTACAAAGGTCCTAACAAAGGAAATACAAACAATCTCGCCTTTTGCGAGCAAGTAAGGTTACTGAAAACTTATAAACATCATAAGACTCAAGCTCTGAACAGGCTTGAGTTTTTTTGTGGTTAATAATACGTTATCGTAATCCTTATTAAAACCAAAGTCTTATTAAGGTTATAGAAACTTTAATTGGTCCATTATTATGGCATCTTCTTCCAACTCATAAGTTTGGTTCAAAACCAGTTTATCTCCTTGCATTGTTGGGCTAAAACGAATGACTACCTGCCTTTGTCCCATAAGATTAGAAGTAAACAAAAGGAAGGAGATTGCAAACAAGACTACGATCTTTTCCAATAATGAAACAATTGGTGCTAGGGTCATAAACTTTCAGACTGAAGAACTTAGAAAAGGTTTAATCAAGCATATCGGATTATTGCAGCGAATCACAATTTCTTGTTTTTACTTGGCCTTTTTCCTTGAAAACCACTCTTTGCTTAGCATGCTATAATATACAGTATTTCTTCTATGACCATCTGGCATGAGCACATGATGACGCAACACACCTTCCATTTGACAACCCAGTTTTTCGGTTGCTTTCCTTGACCGAATATTGCGTTCATCGATTCTCAGTTCTACCCGTTCGTAGTCTAATGTCTCGAAAGCATAGTGGAGGAGCAACTGTTTGCAAGCTCCATTGAGCCCCGTACCTTGAAATTCGGTACCGATCCAGGTCCAACCGATTTCTAGTCTACTGTCATATTCGGAGATGTTTCCAAAGCGGGTACTGCCTGCCACTTTATCTGTTTGCTTATCATAGATTAGGAAGGGATAACTGTTTCGTTCTGAGACACGTCTTAGTGCTGTTGTTATGTATTGCTCTAGTAATTCAGGGGTATGGATATCTGTTGGCGAATATTGTAACAAGTCCTTATGTTTTGCAATGGACCACAATAACTCAGCATCTGTTAGCTTTAAAGGCGTAAGCCTGGCGCGGTCATTTTCGAGAGTGATAGGCAGTTCAAAAGGGAAGTTAGACATGTTTTTTAAAAAATTGGTTGTAGTTTCAAATCTAAAGAAGTAAGTATATTCCAATAATGCTACTAAATACTTCGTAATTACGAAATTAATCAATTAAGTTTAAATGATAATAAAGTTTCTAATATCATTTTACAATTAGATTCCTAATCATAGTTCAAATCAAAAACCATATTTTATGGATTTATTTCTTCCTTTAATTATTTCATTAGTAAGTGGAGCAATCGGTGGCAATGCAGCTGGTTCATTACTAAAAAGCGCATCTCTTGGTACATAGGGTAATTCTCTCGCTGGGGTGGTGACCACATCGTTGTCAAAGTATGTTAGCAAAGGCCACAAGTATGAAAATCGACCCTGTTATGGGTCGCAGTATGTTTCTACTTTAAACATATTGCATTTCGACCTGTCTGCTGAGACAGGAAGGCGGGCCCAGTATGGGTCATATGTTACTTATTTCATGAAATCTGCTCACTTTTTACTATAAAAATACAACCATAGCGCTCCTGATAGAAACGGGTCGAAGTGCGGATAAAGGCGTGTGATGCAAGGAGTGGAGACGGCACGTAGTGACTAGCCACGACTATACATCACCGACTGTAGCCGTGCTGAGTACGAGAGGATAGCAGGAAATAGCGCCCAAAACAAAAGCACCTTACCCAATGATTCAAGCTTTAAGTTCAACCGACATCACCATTCTATTCAATAAAAACCAATTCCTTCCGTTCAAATGAGATTAATGTTTTTTGCCTTGAAAGAATAGGAAAACCAATCAATCCATCAATATTGAGTTTGTTGGCCTTGTTTAAATGTGAAATGTCGCTATACACTGTGGGCAACAGCTTGAACGTTTTATTTCCCAATGTCATTCTTTTAATATCCCCTGTGTTGACTGTTCTACTGTTGTTGTCTGCACCTATCAATTCATCAGTACTTTGATTTTTGGTACTTTTCTTCAGCGATTTGTAAAGACCATCGTCAATCAAATTCGATTCTGCGCCACTATCAATTCCCAAATTAAATGTTTGGTTGTTAATGCTGCCTTCAACAACAGGTATATGGCCTCTTAATGACAGTTGAAGTGTGGTCAATTCCTTGTTAGCAAAATTGTTGTTTTTGAACGTTTCAAATACTTCTGGTTTAATAAGTGTAAGGACTTGTTCTTGGTAGTCAAAAAGAAGGTCGTAGTCCTTAATCATTTCAAAACCGATTAATCCATAAATGTCTTGCTCCAACCCTTCTTCCAAGTGCGTTAAATCAAGCGTTAGGATGTCTTGACTGTTCATTTGGATACCGCCAAAATCGAGGGATTCTAATTCTTGAATGTCCAACCCCGCAATCTTACCTCCAACACCTTTTACAGAAGATAACCGCTGTTGCGTGGTGTCTCCAGATGATATATATCTAGCGTTTAGAATGACTCTAGGACAACCTGTATCCAAAATGAAATTTCTTGTCACAGTATTCAATTGGACCGCTACCACAATTAGGTTGCCCGCTAATTTAAAGGGGATTGTTATGACATCACTGCTTCCCATTGTTACATCGCTACGCTCACTCATTTTCTTGACTTGCATTTTGAAGAGGTGAAGTTCCTGCAGTAAATTTTGATCGTTAAACAGAAAAGTAGCTTGTTTTGCGCCTTTCCTTTCATATTCAATATTGTATTTAAGCTCCAATCCGCTATCCGTTTTATTATCACTTATCATGTTTGCTGACAATACAGTTTCATCTAGCTGGGTCAACAATTGACTTAATATCATTTTTGCTATTTCCCCTTCGTGACCAGCCATTGAGAAGTCTGGGGCAAGGTGTTCCTCTAGTTCTGCTTTTGATTGGTTATTAATTGATTCGATTGTTAGATTGACTATCTTTTGGCAGGTTTCCAGTTCTTGCGAAAAGGATTCTTGACAGATGGATATTAAAATCAGTAGGATGCTTAATACGTTCTTCATTTTATTTATTTTTGGTTAAACTGGGTTAAAAAATTATTACCAAATAAAATGAATTCAAGGGCAAGAACAATGGTTTTGTGGGTGGATTTTGGTACTAGTACCTTGTTTTTAAATCTTTTGTAACAATTCGTCCCTAGAAGTCACCCCTACTTTTTTAAAGATGTTGTTGATGTGTGTTTTCACTGTACTTGTGCTAATGGACAATTCAATTGCTATTTCTTTATTGGTTTTTCCTTGTTCGATAAGCGACACTACTTTTTGCTCCTGCTTTGAGATTTTGCTCCGTAAATTGGGAGTTGGGGTAGGTGGTGATGGTGCTGGATTGAGCAAAAAGGTCTGAAGTGTCAGTAATACTGCTATTGAAATGAGAACAATGCCCAAGATTAGTGGGATGCTGAAGTCACTACTTTTGTCTGACAGATCAATGACCGTTATCGTCTCGTCATTTGATTGAAAACTCGTCTTGTAATTCTTTTTATTGTAGTCAAAGTACAGCAATGCTACCCCTGAAAGTAGAAAAATGACTATTGTGAAAAACTTTATTTTGATTGATTGATCTCTTTCCATTATCTAAATTTTCATTCAACTATACCAACGGTTTCGTGAATTATTTTGTTGCATTGCATCTTGGTACAATCATAACTACTTATTCAAGATCTTATCAGCAATTTCCTTGGCATCCACGCAATACTTATCATCACCTTCTAGCTTCCATTCGCCTGATTTTTCGATATAAAACCGAACCGTTTTCTCTACAACTTCTTCATAACCCCCAAATGACATCAACGTACTTTGCACCTCGTCAAGATAATCTTTGATGTTTAACTGGTCTCTATTCACTAGACCCCAAAGTCTGTTGATACGCTTTGATTTTTCTTTATGGATAGGGCTTGATTTCTTAAAAGCCATTAAATAAAGAGAAAGTGCTTTTGCTTCTGGTGATGGTTTTTCCGATTTCTTCATGGTGGTTTAGTGTAATGTTAAACCTGTATTATGCATTAGAAATTGGCTGCAACAGGTAAGTGACAGTCTATGAGCGAATTACTCAAAATTTGATACTCGACGATATTCACATCGCCTGCGTGTCAAATTCCTGCGTATCCAATCATAACCAGCCACTTAGCTGTTTCGCTCAAAGTCTAATGCATAATCCAGGTTGATTGAGAAGCTAAAAGTAATCTATTTTTTATGGATTAAAACAATAAAAGACAACAACTAATAGCGAAAATCCAGAAAGGAGACATATTACAACATTAAACACTTGGGTGCAATGCTAATTACTACCCCTTTCCATATAGTCGTGCTAGGACTGGGATTCCGCAAAATTCTATAATCTGTGTTCTTGTAGCATGTTGCAATCGTTGTAATAATCGTAATCTAGCTTTGTAAGTAGTCCGAATTTTTAAATAAAAATGTTTGTTTTTACTTTAACCCAATAAATACAAAGCATTGATTTACAATTTTATATGGTGTTTGTTAATTCAACATCTATAGGTTTTTATTTCACAAACGATAATTTTTGACGGTTGCACAAATTTCGCATTGCATATATCTTACATATAGATAATTGATTAATTATAATGAAAATTAAACGTTGTAAGAAAATCAAACTTTGAATAGGTTATCATTTAAATTAAGTATTCACTTAGGTTTGAATGTTGCCATAAAAACTTCTAAACATGATTGTAAAATGGAACATCCTGACGGTACTCCAAAGTAAGGAGCATGCTTCAAAGATTAGCGCACACCCACCTGTTGATTCAGTACTGAAAAGAATTTCGGAACCCTGTAACCTCAATTTATTGACTATTAGCAATTTGCAAATAGCGTAGGGACTATTAGGTCTGGAAAAACTAACAAATCAAAATGCTCACCTGAGAACAAACCACATAGTTTGAAAAGTGGAAAATATGTTTAGAAGTGGAGGGGTGGTATAATTTGTTTGCTGCTCCTCCAAATTCAAACAGTATTCTCCAACAAGAAAAATTAATCAATTCTATGTCTAATATTCATAAGAGTTTGATCGCGCTTCTGAAGCAATTGGAGGTAGGCAGTGTTCAGGTGCATAAAATAAAGAAAAAGGCTTTAGATGAGGTGGAGGAGCTAGGCCACTTGTTTGAAGGATACATACAAATTATAATAAACATCAATAAACGATTAACTTTTTATTCAACCAATTGAAAACCATTATTATTATGAAAACATTATTACACCTGATCTTTTGTTTTATCTGTGTCGGATTATCGGCACAAACACAATTTGGGGCTGACTTAATTGGCACACAGGGCTCTTTAACTGGTCTTGATCTGGATATTACCCCTGATGGTAAACGAATCGTGTATGGCGCGCCAGGAGTATCAAACCTTACTGGACTTGTAAAAGTTTACGAGGAATCAGGCAGCGGCTGGTCGCAAGTCGGCACCGACCTTTTAGGGTTAGCATCTAGCGACGCTTTCGGTTGGTCAGTTGCCATTTCTGACGACGGAAAACGCATTGCAGTTGGCGCATCTTGGATCAGCACGCTCTCCATCTATGAAG
>Ga0209186_1000370_pt1 | contig 37256 bp, 27 predicted proteins | sample SidtaG_FD_187426 | JGI IMG/M metagenome (GOLD analysis project Ga0209186, IMG submission 187426) | Marine algal microbial communities from Sidmouth, United Kingdom - Sidmouth_Male2 metaG (SPAdes) (version 2) | ecosystem: Host-associated > Algae > Red algae > Unclassified | place: Sidmouth...
GGCGAAGAACTCGAACTGGTAAAGGAAGCTTTCGCCTCAAACTACATCGCGCCGATCGGTCCGATGATCAATCGGTTTGAAGCTGAGATGGCTGAGTACCTTGGCATCCCGCATTGTCTCGCGTTGGCCAGCGGCACGGCCGCCATGCATCTGGCGCTACGCGAACTGGGTGTCGGCCCCGGGGACCTGGTGTTCGCCTCGACGCTCACCTTTATCGGCAGCGTCAGTCCGGTGACCTTTCTCGGCGCCGAACTCGTGTTTGTGGACTGCGACGAAACGTGGAACATCGACCCCGAACTGGTCGCGGCCGAACTCGCGCGGCGCGGCGCTGCCGGCGAGCCCCTGCCGAAAGCGGTGGTGCCGACCGACCTCTACGGGCAATGTGCAAACCTGCCACGCTTGGTGGAGATCTGCGATCCCTTAGGGATTCCGGTAGTGGTGGACTCGGCGGAAGCCATGGGCGCCACCTGCAACGGATTGGCGGCGGGCCGGGGCGGACGCGCGTCGATCTATTCGTTCAACGGCAACAAGATCATTACCTCGTCCGGAGGCGGCTTGCTCGCCTCGGACGACAAGGACTTGATCGACCATGCGCGCTTTCTGGCCACGCAAGCCCGCGATCCGGCGCCCCACTACGAACACAGCACCATCGGCTACAACTACCGGATGAGCAATGTCATCGCCGCCATCGGGCTCGGCCAACTTCATGTGCTTGACGACCGAGTAAACCGCCGGCGTGAGATTTTCGACACCTATGTCGAGCACTTGGGGGACCTTCCCGGGTTCGCGTTCATGCCGGAGGCCGAGTACGGTCGGTGCAACCGCTGGTTGACCACCTTGACGGTCGATCCTGCGGTGGCGGGCACGGACCGGGAAACTGTACGGCTCGCACTGGAGTCTGAGAACATCGAATCTCGACCAGTCTGGAAGCCGATGCACCTGCAACCGGTGTTCGAAGGCAGTGCGGTATTGGGCGGCGGACGGTCCGAATCCTTGTTTGATCAAGGCTTGTGCCTGCCCTCTGGAACCGCTTTAACAGAGGCGGATTTGCAGCGCATTATTGGTTGCGTGCGCGCGACGATCCGATAGCCTCCGGCTTTCGCGACCATCTGCTTAGTATCTTATGTTAGAGACCTTACCACCGTGGTTGAACCGCTTAGAGGTTCGCAGAGCCATAGTGTTCTCGTGGCACATCCTCGGGGTGGTGCTGAGTTATCTGTTCGCGTTTTTGTTGCGCTTCGAATTCGCCCTGGAACCGGATAACTGGCAGTCGTTCAGGGAGTATCTACCGGTGGCGGTGATGATCTACTTTGGCGTGTTCGTCGCCTTCCGGCTGTACTCGGGGGTGTGGACCTATTTCTCCTTTCAAGAGAGCTTGAAGGTGTTCCCGGCGTTATTCATCGGCACCGGTTTGTTCATCGCGGTCTCGTCCGTTCTACGGATGTTTTCGGGTACGAGTTTCCCGCGTTCGGTGTATGCGTTGACGCTTTTGCTGTTGCTCTCGTGGGAGTTTGGCGGACGTTTTCTGATCCGCTGGTTGCGCCAAAGTAGTGACCAGCGGGACCGTGAAGAGCAAGAGCACCGATGTTTGTTGGTCGGTGACACGTCGGATGTTTCGCAAGTCTTGCGTGGGGCTCGGACCTCGATGCAGGAGGTCGGCAAAATCGTCGGTATTCTCAATGACGATCTCGGACGCCGCGGACTGTCGATCGACGGCGTCAATATTATCGGATCGCCGGAGGAGGCGGGGAAGTTGGCCAAAAGCCTCGACGTTACCAAGATGCTGATTCTGCCGCCGTACAACGCGCCGCGGGCGATGAGTCAGATTGTTGATAGAGTGGCGGAGTCCGGGGCGGCTTGTGCGATGCAGGTGATCCCGTCCTTTCAAGATCTGGCCAGTGGTCGGGTTAACATTTCGATTCGTGATGTGGAGATCGAGGATTTGCTCGACCGCGAACCGGCGGCCTTCGACCGGACGATTCTCGATAGCTTTATCCGTGGCAAGTCCGTGTTGATCACGGGGGCTGGGGGCAGCATTGGTTCGGAAATTTGTCGGCAAGTGTGTACTCATGGTCCGACTTGCGTGGTCCTGTTCGAACAGAGCGAGTTTGCCTTGTTCGAGATCGAACGCGAGTTGCGTAAACAGCATAAGGAGTTGCCGATCATCGCTTACGCGGGGGATATTCGACGCGAGTGCGATGTGCGGCATGCGATTCAGAAAGCAGGGGGGATCGGCATTATCTACCATGCGGCGGCGTACAAACATGTGCATCTGATGGAGAAGAATGTGCCGTCCTGCTTTGACAACAATGTGCTGGGTTCGGTGACATTGGCTGAGGTTGCCGAAGCCGAGGGCGTTCAGGATTTGATTATGATCTCGAGCGACAAGGCGGTTCGGCCAACCTCCGTCATGGGCGCCAGCAAGCGGATCGCCGAACGCTGTGTGTTGGAAGCTTCCACGCCGAAGATGACCCGTAAGGCGGTTCGTTTTGGTAATGTTCTGGGGAGTTCGGGCAGCGTGGTTCCCTTGTTCAAAGAACAGATTCGCAATGGGGGGCCGGTGACGGTCACGACCGTCGACACGCGCCGCTATTTCATGACCATTCCCGAGGCGGTCGAACTGGTTCTTATGGCTAGTGCGGTGGGTCGTGACCGCGATGTCATGGTGCTCGAAATGGGCGACCCGGTAAAGATTGTCGACTTGGCGCGTCGCTTGATCCGCCTGTCGGGTTTCGTTCCCGAAGAGGATATCCCGATTACTTTTATCGGTCTACGCCCCGGCGAAAAAGAGTATGAGGAGCTTCTGACCGAGGACGAGAACGTGGTAAAAACCGCGCACGACAAAATTTGGGTGCTGGGCAAAGACGAGGACGCGGAAACGCTGCCGCAGATCAAGGTGGAGGAGGTCGAGCGTTTGGTTCGTTCGAAAAACCGCGACGGTTTGCTGATGATGACCATGGCGTCGATCAAGGAACATCGCCTGCAACAACTCTCCAGTTCCTCCGGTACTCTTAATCCCTCCAATCCCTCCAATGTCTCAACATCGGTGAATCAACAGGCTTGATTCGCCTTCAATCCTGTACTTTCTCTGTGCGGATGAACGAAAACACCTTCGAGCAACATTACGATGTTCAAACGGAAGACCGCTCCGCCTTGCTCGGCCAACGCGGTTGCGTTGTCTGGTTCTCAGGATTGTCCGGGGCGGGAAAATCCACCTTGGCCAACGCCTTGGAAAATTATTTGCTGTCCCAGAAACGCCTGAGTTTTGTGCTCGATGGCGATAATGTCCGCCGCGGTCTGTGTGCGGATTTGGATTTTTCCCAAGAGGGCCGGGTGGAGAATCTGCGCCGGGTGGCGCAAGTCGCAAAACTCTTCGCCGACGCCGGGACCGTTTGCATCTCGGCTTTTATCAGCCCGTTGATTGCCTCTCGCCAGCTCGCTCGTTCGATCATTGGCGAAGACCGGTTCATGGAAATCTATGTCTCCACCAGCCTCGCTGTCTGTGAACAACGCGACACTAAAGGACTGTATAAGAAGGCGCGCGCCGGCGAGGTGAAAAATTTCACCGGGATTAGTTCGCCGTTCGAAGCGCCGCTCAACCCGGACATCGCCGTCGATACCGAACAGACCTCGGTCGCGGAAGCCGTCACGCAGATTGCCAGTCTGTTGGAATCGCGTTCGATTTTTGATGTCTGATCTTAGCAGGCTATTGAAAAACTCGGATCGAAGAAAAACGGATTCATTTCGCCCCCAGCATTGTCGCCGAAGAGCTCAAATATACCGATATTCTCACTCATCGGCTCCGCGCTGGGAACAAAATGCTCTCCGTTTTTCAAGCGAAGCAATTTTTCAACAGCCTGCTCGCGCATTAGCGCTTTGCACCGTCGCGCCGCTCCGCTAACACCTGCGGATGAGCGAATTTAAAACGTCCATTTTATGCATCGGTGCCGGCTATGTCGGCGGCCCCACCATGGCGGTGATCGCCAAGAACTGCCCGGACATCAAAGTCACCGTTTCGGATATCAACCAGACGCGGATCGACGCGTGGAACTCGGACGAGCTGCCCATCTACGAACCCGGCCTCGACGAGGTGGTGCGTGAAGCGCGCGGACGCAATCTGTTTTTCACCACCGACATCGATGGCGAAATTCCGAAGTCCGACATCATTTTCGTCAGCGTCAACACCCCGACCAAAACCTTCGGACGCGGCGCTGGTAAAGCGGCCGACCTGCAGTTCTGGGAAAAGGTGGCTCGGAACATCAAAGACCACGCGGTGAAGGATACCATCGTGGTCGAGAAGAGCACCTTGCCGGTTCGCACCGCCGAGGCAATCAGCCGGATTTTGCATTCCGGTCCTAGCGACGTGCATTTTGAAGTGCTGTCAAATCCCGAATTTCTCGCCGAAGGCACCGCCGTTCACGATCTGGAAAACCCTGACCGCGTTCTGATTGGTGGCGGCGAGGACGAACGCGGCCAAGCCGCCATCCAAGCCTTGGTCGAGGTGTACGCTGCTTGGGTTCCGCGCGAGCAAATCCTGACCACCAACGTCTGGTCCGCCGAACTCTCCAAGCTCACCGCGAACGCGTTTCTCGCCCAGCGCATCTCCAGCATCAACGCCATTTCTGCGCTCTGCGAAGCGACCGAGGCGGATGTCGACGAGGTGGCGCGGGCGATCGGTTCGGACTCGCGCATCGGCCCAAAGTTTCTGCGGTCGAGCGTCGGCTTCGGTGGCAGCTGCTTTAAAAAAGATATCTTAAACCTCGTCTACCTCTGCGAACACTACGGGCTCGACGAGGTCGCCGCCTACTGGGAGCAAGTGGTGCACATGAACGAATACCAGATGAGCCGCTTCGTCGAAAAGGTGGTCACCGGTTCGTTCAATACCATCGTCGGCAAACGCCTGGCGCTGTTCGGCTTCGCGTTCAAGGCGAACACCGGCGACACCCGCGAGAGTCCGGCGATTACCGTCACGCGCCGTCTGCTCAACGAACGCGCGTCCGTGGTGATTACCGATCCGAAGGCGATTCCCGAGGCCAAGCACGATCTCGCGGACGTGATCGATCAGGTGGAGTTCTGCGAGGATCCCTACGAAGCTGCGGTCGGTGCGCATGCGATTTGTGTGATGACCGAGTGGGACCTGTACAAGGATCTCGATTACCAACGGATCTTCGACAGCATGATGAAGCCGGCGTCCATTTACGACGGCCGCAACATTCTCGATCACGCCGCCTTGGCCGAGATCGGATTCAATGTATATCCGATCGGCAAACGCGCTTTGGTTAACGAATAGTCGGTAGCCGGTAGCGAGTAGTTAGGATTTGTCGCCCTTCGGGCGCTTGGATTTAGCGGTCCTCGGTCCACAAATCCAAACGCGTCTCGAGCGTTTCGCCGGACGCGATCCAAGCGCAGGCACCGGCGGTGTTCAACGAGTTGGGATGGCTCATCCACGGTTCGAAACAGAAGAAGCCTTTGTCATCCATGGTGTAATGCTGCACGTAGCCGTAGTGTTCGGAAGTGGTGCAGTGAAGCGAGAATCCATCGGGGAACTGCATCACCACTTCGTTCCCGGACGGGACGACGGTGAGCAATTCGCGGAGTTCGGGACTGGTCACCGGTTGGGGGAAAACGGGGCAGGGGGCTTCGCCGACCAAGTCGTTGAGCGCCTCGTTGTAGGCGAGGCGTTTGAGCGGGGAGTGGTCGACCGTCACCTCGGACTTGCCGGCGCCGGGTTCGGGCGTGGCGATGTAGGGATGAAAGCCGGCGTAGATTGGCATCGCGCCATCTTCTGGGGCGCTGAGATTGGTGAAGCGGGGTTCGGCGATGAAGCGGTCGTCTTCGATGCGGTAGGTGATCTCCACCCGGAACGCGAAGGGGTACATGGTGCGGGTGGTGTCGGTGTCGGTGAACACCAGACGCAGTTCGTTTTCGGACGCGCCGGGCTCGGCCGTCCACGGCATCTTCGGACCAAAGCCATGACTGCGCAGCGGATACCGAACGCCGCGAAACAACCAGAGATCCGTTTCGCCGTCGCGTGACAGCCGGCCGCAGTTCGGGAATAGGAAGGGCCAGCCGCCGCGGGTGCGCGGCGTGTCCGGATCCCAGAAGAAGTCGTGTTGGTAGAGCAGCTCGCGTCCGCCCATGACCAGCGAGGAGCCGATGCCGCCGTACTGCGGAACGAACGACGCCTGATTCTTGCCGTTCGGGGAAGTGATGGTCACAACCTCGACGCTGTGTTGGGTTGTTGTTTTCATCGTCCCACTTCTCGGCTATGTCGCAAACACTGCCTGCAGGAAGCAGGCGTACCTACACCGCCTAGAAGACGGCGCTACGAGAGCTTACTTCTTTTGGTAGAAGTGCGGACTGTGGCCGTAGTACGCCTCGGCCGATTCCATCACCGTTTCCGACAGGGTCGGGTGCGGGTGGATGGTGAGCGAGAGATCTTCGACGTTGGCGCCCATCTCGATGGCGAGCGCACCTTCAGCGATCAACTCGCCGGCACCGGGGCCGCAGATGCCGACGCCGAGAATTTGTTCGGTCTCGGGGTGGACGATGAGTTTGGTCAGGCCGTCTTTGCGGTCGAGGGTTTGGGCGCGTCCGGACGCGGCCCAAGGGAATTTGGAGACGTTGACCGCGATGCCTTTTTCTTTGGCTTCTTCTTCGGTCAGGCCGGCCCAGGCGACTTCCGGGTCGGTGAACACGACGCAGGGAATGGCGGCCGGTTCGAAGATGGTGCGCTTGCCCATAATCGCGTCGATGGCGACTTTGCCTTCGGCGGTGGCCTTGTGGGCAAGCATCGGTTCGCCGGCGACGTCGCCGATGACGAAAATGTTCGGGTCGGCGGTGCGGCGTTGGTCGTCACTGACGATGAAGCCTTTTTCGTCGACTTGCACGGAGGTGTTTTCGAGTCCGAAGCCGGTGGTATTCGGACGGCGACCAATGGATACCAGCACTTGGTCGAAGATCTTTTTCGTTTCGCCGTCTTTGGTTTCCATGGTGACGGCGATGCCGTTTTTCTGCTGCACCATTTTGGTGACCTTGGTTTTGGTCAGGATCTCTTTGAATTTTCCTTTAAGCCGCTTCTGCAATTGCTGGGCGAGGTCTTTGTCGGCGCCGGCGAGAATGCGTGGTAGCATTTCGACGATGGTGACGTCGCTGCCGAGGGCGGAATAGACGCAGCCCATTTCGAGTCCGATGTAGCCGCCGCCGAGCACCATGAAGCGCTTGGGCACTTTGGTGATTTCGAGCGCGGTGGTCGAGTCGAGCACGTTGTCCGAACCGATGTCGAAGACTGGAATTTTGGTCGGGTGCGAACCGGTGGCGATGATGCACTTGTCGAAGTTCACCGTCTCGGAACTGCCGTCGGCTTTTTCCACCTCGATGGTGTTTTTGTTAACAAAGCGCCCGTAGCCTTGGATGTAGTTGACGTTGCGCATTTTGGAAAGCTGACCGAGTCCGCCAGTGAGATTGCGGATGACTTTATCTTTGAAGCCCATCAGTTTCTTGAGGTTGATCTTCGGCGGCTTGAACTCGACGCCCCACTCTTTGGCCTCTTCCGCTTCTTCGATTAGCTTGGCGATGTGCAGCAACGCCTTGGACGGAATACAGCCTTTATAGAGGCAGACGCCGCCCGGGTTTTCGTCGGCATTGATCAGGGTCACGTCCATGCCGTGATCGGCCGCGAGGAAGGCTGCAGGATATCCGCCTGGCCCACCGCCAAGCACAACTAGTTTAATCGGTTCGCTCATCTTGCTTGCATACGACTCCGTTTACATAGGTCAACCACTGTGAACGTCATAAAGGCCGGAGAAACGTAAAGAGGCACAAAAATGTGGGCTTCTTAATGGGGGCCAATGCTGGCGCTTTTTAGGGAACGGGCTGGAACCTCTCGTTTGCCATTCGCCGTTTGTATTTCCACCGATGGTAGGAACGCCGGATGTGATGACCGGTGATGCCAATCAATCCGAATCCCAAGGGCAGCATGATGGTGAGCATGACACCATACCCGATCAACTGGTTTGTCCAAGGTAGACACCGGCAACGAGCCCGAAAAAACAGAGGCAAATGAACAGACCGAACAACCCTTGAGCCATATGAAATCCGGACGAATTCCAACCATTGGCGCATGGAACACACGTCCCTCCGTTACGCTTCGCGGTCATCGAAAGGACCCCCGCCCCGCACTCCGAGCAGGGCCGACGTGCCGGTTCTGGATCGGGCTGCATGGTGTCTGGTCGTGGGCGATTCAGTGTGCGTGATCGCAGGTGCAGGCGTATTCGAGGCTGTCGCACTCGGGGCAGTCGCGTAGATTTAGTTGCAATTTTTCGGTGATGGTTTTCACGCCGCTGGCCGGCGTGAGCATCAGGACAAGGGGAATGTCCATGCCGTCCGGCAGGGCGTTGTTGGAGACCAGCACATCGCCTTTGCGGACGAAACCCATGTTGGTCGGCGCGGCGCGCTTGCCGCCGATGGCCATGGCGCTTTGCGTGGTGATCGGGGTGGCTTTCTTGTCGTCGCCGACAGCGGCGAGCTGGAGTTTGCGGTCGGGGAGAACCAGTAGTTCGAGATGCGGTTCGATGCTGGTGATCAGGCGGCCGCCGTTCGGACCCGCCTCGATTTTTCCGTGGTCGTGGCCATCGCCGTGCGCGTGGTCATCATCGTGGTCGTGACCGTCGCCGTCTTTATCGTGGGCGTGGTCGTCTTTGTGATCGTGATCGTCTTCGTGCGCGTGGTCGTCGTGATGATCGGGCGCGGACGCGACTTCGGGCGACGTCGGGGTGGGGGACTGGCCGCAGCCGGTGAACAAGGCGAGGGCGCCGGCGAGTATGAAGGCGCCAAAAAGCGCGGGAAGGATACGTGTGGGTGCTTGGTTCATGGGGATTCCTGTTGGGTGATATCGTGAATGTTTGGGCAAGGTCGTCAAGGGGGGAATGTTCAGCCGCTGGCCGCCGAACGGACGCGGATCGAGTGTTCGGCGGATCGGTGACAGAAGAAATAGAACAGGCAGGGCGTGATCGCGAGTTCGAGAATCGTCGAACTCATCAAACCGCCGATGATCACCACCGCCACCGGGGTGAGGATCTCTTTGCCCGGTTCGCCGGCGATTTGTTCGGCGCCGAAAAATTGACCGGACTCGAAGCCGAGCACCAGCGGCACCAACGCGATGCCGGCCGAGAGTGCGGTCATCAGCACCGGAACGAGGCGTTCGAGGGTGCCGCGGATGATCATGCGGCGTGAGAAGGTTTCCCCCTCGTGGCGCATCAGATGAAGATAGTGCGAGATCATCATGATGTTGTTGCGCGCCGAAATCCCGGCGACCGCGATGAAGCCGACCAGGGTGGCAATGCTAATGTTGTTGAGCGTGATGCTGGTGAACAGGACGGCGCCAATGAGCGAAACCGGTACGATGGTCAGCACCATGAACACGAACAACACGCTGCGGAAATAACTGGTTAGCAGGAAGATGATGACCAACAGGATCAAACCTGCGCCGAGCGTGATGACCCGGCGCGCCTCTTGCTGCGCTTGGTATTCGCCTTCGAGCGCGAGGCTGTAGCCCTGCGGCAGGGTGATGTTGGCCGCGAGGTCGCGTTCGAGTTGTTGGACTGCGGTGTTGAGGTCGCTGGTGGTCGGATTGATCGACACGACAAAGCGGCGTTGGGTGTTCTCGCGTAGGATGGTGTTCGGTCCCGATGCCATGCGCAGATTGGCGACGTAGCTAAGCGGGATGCGCTGGCCGCTTTGCGTGTCGATATAAAGCTGGTCGAGTTTCGCCGGATTCTCGCGCCATTCGAGCGGCAGGCGAACGACAAGGTCGTAACTTCGAACGCCCTCGTAGACCTTGGCGACCGTTTCGCCACCGATCAGTCCGGCGATTTCGCGGTTGAGGTCGCCGGGGGTGACGCCGTAGGCGAGGGCGCGTTTGCGGTCGATCTCGATGCGAAGTTGCGGCACCGAAGCTTGTTGTTCGAGGCGGGCTTCTTCGAGTCCGGGAATGGCGCGCGCGACCTCGGCGACTTCAGTGCCGAGGCGGCGCAGGGTGCTGAGTTCGGGGCCGTAGATTTTCACCGCGACTTTGGCGGAGACGCCGCTGAGCATGTGGCCGATGCGGTCGGCCAGCGGGCCGCTGAATGCGCTGAAAGTGCCCGGAATCGTTTTCATCGTGGCGCGCATTTCGGTCAGCAACTCTTCGCGTTCGCGGCTGTCGTCGAACTCGACGTCGAACTCGACCGTCGAGACCGGCACCACGTGATCGCCGCGTTCGGCGCGGCCGACCCGGTAGCCGACGGTTTTTACACCGGGGATTTGCAGCAGCTGATGCAGCGCGGCTTCGGAGAGTTCGGTGGTGGTTTTCAGCGAGGTGCCGGGCGCGGTGGCCATGGCGATGACCACGGTCGGCTCGCGGAACGGCGGCAGAAAGTTTCCGCCCATGCGGGTGAGCGCGAACAGGCTGGCGGCGAACAGTACCAGCGTGATCAGGGCGAGGAGCATCGGCTGGGTGAGCGCGAAGCGCAGCCAGGTGTGCAGAAAGAACCATTTCAATCCGCGAACCAGAAAACTGTCGCGGTGCGGCCGACCGGGTTTGGGATGGAGCAAAAACGAACTCAGTACGGGGATCACCGTCAGTGAAACCACGAACGAACTAGCCATGCTGATCATGGTTGCAATCGCGATCGGCGAGAACAGGCGGCCCGCTACTCCGCTCAGCGCCAACAGCGGGATGAATACGAGAATGATCAACACGGTGGCGTATAAAATCGACGAACGCACCTCGCTTGAGGCGCGTGCGATCACTTCGAGACGCGGCAGTGGTTCTGGGCGGGCGGCGTTTTCGCGGAGACGACGGTAGACATTTTCCACGTCGACAATCGCGTCGTCGACCACGAGTCCGATTGCGACGGCGAGCCCGCCGAGGGTCATCGCGTTCACGCTAAGGCCCATGAACTTGAACGCCAGCACGGTGATCGCCATCGACAGCGGGATGGCGGTGAGCGTGATGGCGGTCACGAGCAATGTCAGCAATGGCTGTCGGAGGTTGAGTAAGAACAGTAACAGCACGATGGAGACCATGGCCACGCCCCACAGCAGCGCCTCTTTGAGATTGTGGATCGCGAGGTCGATGAAGTCGCCTTGACGGTAGAGCGTGACGATTTCGATGCCGGGCGGGAGCGTGGCTTGGATGTCGTCCAGCACGGCCTGCACCTTGGCCGTGAGGCGGATGCTATCGACGCCGGGCGACTTGCGAATGTTGAGAATCACGCCGGCGCCAGAGGCGGGCTGCGGGGTGCGGGAGGCGGGATGCGGGAGGCGGGAGGCGGGATTCGGGGTGCGGGATTTGGGGTTTTTGGTTTCGGGATTGACGCCGAGTCCGGCGTCGCCGCGCATCGGTTCGATGTCCCAGGTGATGTTGGCCACATCGCCGAGCCGAACCGGGCGGTCGCCTTGCATGCTCACGACCGTACTGGCGATGTCGTCGAGGTCGGTGGTCATGGCGAGATTACGAACCATGATTTCCTGGCTGCGTTCGGTGAGAAAACCGCCGGTGCTGTTGTCGACGGATTGGGCGGCGGCGGTGCGGAGCTGTTCGATGTCGATGCCAAGCAACCGCATTTGGTCGGGCTTCGGTTGAATCTGGATCTGTTTAATACCGCCGCCCATGGCGACCACTTCGGCCACACCTCGAACGGATCGAACCCGCTGCGCGATGGTCCAGTCCGCGATGGCCCGAACGTCGCGCGGCGCCATCTCGCCGGTCGCATCGCGAACCCCGATCATCAAGATGTCGCCCATCAGCGAGGTGGCCGGTGTCATGTACGGTTGGATGTCTCCCGGAAGTTCGGCGCTGATGCCGGCCAGCCGCTGCTGCACGTGCACGCGCGCTTGATCGATGTCGGTGTCCCAGTCAAATTCGACAAAAATCAGCGACAGCGAGACGTCGTTCACCGAACGCAATCGGGTGACTCCGGTCACGCCCATGAGCGCGTTCTCGAGCGGGATCGTGACCAAGGTCTCGACTTCCTCGGCGGCGTATCCGGGGGCTTCGGTGAGCAGCGTGACGGTCGGTTTGGTCAGGTCGGGCAGAACGTCGACGGGCAGTTCGAGCACGGTTTTGAGTCCGAACACCAGCAATACCACGGCGCCCGCGAGCACCAGCGCGCGTTGGGACAATGAGAAGCGGATCAGGGCGTTGAGCATGGACTACGCCTTTGGTCTTGGTTCGGGTTTTGAGGGAGTAGCATCGCTCTTCGATGTCAAGGGGGACGTAGACGGATGAGAAAAGCCTTTTGCAGGGGCGGCTAACTGGCGTTTGCGACGAGCGTTCCAGAGCAGTTGAAAGAGCAGCAACGCGATGCCCGTGACGACTGCCGCGTAGATAAACAGAGGTTTGTTCCCGATTTGGAGTGTGGTCGGAACGCGGCTGAAAAGTCCCTTGCCGCCAGCATCTGCTCCGGTTCCGGCGTTCTTCTGTGCCTTCTGCGCCTCGGTCAGTTCGGAGCCGTCCTCGTTGTGTTCGTGTCCGTGGGCGGCGTCCAAGGCCTCCTTCAGCGACATGCCTTGGCTGCCATCGGCGAAGCTCAGCGCGTAGGATCCTTTGGTGACCACCGCGTCGGTCGGGAACAAGCCACTGATCACTTCGACGTAGCGTTCGTTCTCCTCGCCGAGCACGACGGGCACGGGCAGAAACGCGTTGGGAAGTTCGAAATCCTCGACGAAGACCACCCGCTTGGTCGGGTCGCCTTGCACCGCTTCGCGCGGAATGCTGAGCACGTTTTCGCGCAGCTTAGTGATGATCGAAAACTCGACGCGCATGCCCGGTTGCAAGCTGCCGTCGAGGTTTTGAATTTCGAAGATTCCATCGAGCGCGCCAGATTCACGATCCGCTTCGAGGCCGTAGCGTTTGAGTACGGCGACCCGTTCGCGGTCGCCGAGAGCGGGGACGCGAACCCGGGCCGGGGTGCCGGCGGGCACGCGTGTGACTTCGGGTTCAGGAATTTTCGCCACGGCCCACAAGACCGAACGATCCGAAATGTCGAGCAGCTCGGCTTCGGGCGTGACTGGTTGGCCGAGACGGACGTGCGACTCGACGACGAGTCCGGACTGCATGGCGCGGAGATCGATGGTCGGCGGCGGACGCCCCGGCTGGCGGCTTTCGACCCGTGCAAGGACTTGGTCTTTCATTACCCGGTCGCCGGGAAAGACGCGGATGTCGACCACGCGTCCGGGAATACGGGACGAGAGCACTGAACGTCGCGCCGGAATTTCTTCGAGTCGGCCGATGGCAAACAGCGAACTCTCAAACGACCGCGGCATCGCCTCCTCGGTTTGTATCCCAAGGTTTTGCACTGCGGTTTCGTCGAGGATGATAATGTTCTCTCGGTCGTCGTTCGTCTCGGCGGCGAACGACAGCGAGGTCGTGAGTAAAAGTCCGAGGGCAACAGCAGCACTCCACTTGTAGCACGGAGTTGCACTCCGTGTCCGTGGCGCGGATTTGCAATCCGCGAGGGAACAAGAAAAAGGCTGAGCAGGATACAAAAACGCCCGTAAACCCGCGAGAAGGGCAGACCATCTCCCAAACAGGGACAGGCCATCTCCCGAACGGGACAGACCATCTCCCAGCTCTCCCGGATCGAACAGGGACAGACCATCTCCGCCCTCTCCGGAACAGGGACAGACCATCTCCGGACCAATCTTCCGCGTGCCAAATTCCATGGAAAACGCCCGTAAACCCGCGAGAAGGACAGACCATCTCCCAAACAGGGACAGGCCATCTCTAAACCATCTCCAGAACAGGGACAGACCATCTCTGAACAGGTCAGACCATGTCCGGACTGTGCCATATTGGCGCAAATTCGCGTTCACAGATACCTCCCTAGGTGAATGCTGTTGCGGTAGGCGGACGCGGCTCGATGGTAGTCGGCGGAGGCGTTGAGGGCGGCGCGGAGCACATCGACTAGGGATTGCTGGGCGCGTTGGACCTGAGTAAAGGTGGCGAGCCCGGTGGCGTGGGCTTCCTGAGCGTCTTTCAGGTTTTTCTCGGCGAGGGTGATGATGTCGCCGTTGGTTTCGCGGGCGAGCAGAAAGGCGTTTTCCATCCGCAGGCGGGCGATGGCGCGGGTGTGGGCGAGTTCCTTGCCGAGCACCATGAGTTCGGTTTCGGCCATGCGAACGGCGCCTTCGGCGTCGGCGAGCTGGCGTTGATTTTGGCGGCGGAGGGGCAGGGGGACCGAGACGCCAAAGCCGAGAAAGGCGTTGCGGTCGAGGCCGTCGGGGGCGTCGACGGCTTTGTCTTGGCCGAGGGTGACCCCGAGCGAGAGATCCTCGTACTTTTTCGACTGCTCCAGTGCGACACCAGCTTGGGCGGCGGCGATGCGATGACGGACAAGCTGGATTTCGGGGTGGTTTTCGAGCTGGTGGGCGAGTTGAAGGGCCGTGGCTTTTATCGGCAACTGGGTGGGCAGCGTGAGGTCGGCGCTGACCCGGAGCTCGGCGGCTGGATCGAGTCCGATGTGGCGTTTTAGAACGGCGATGGATTGTTGCAGGCGCAGTTCGAGGCTGCGTTGTTCGCGTTCGAATTTCTTGCCGGCGAGTTGGGCCTCGTTGATATCGAGGGGGGAAATCTCGCCGGTCTCGCGTTGCGATTCAAGAAAGCTGAGCACCTCTTGGTTGATGCCGCGTTGAATCCGGAACAGCGTTTCCTGCTTGGCCTCGATCGCGTGTTCGAGCACGGCGGCGCGCACGGTGGAGGACAACGCGTGCCGGGCTTCGCCGAGTTCGGCGCGGGCGAGATCGACTTGAACCCGGCGTAGATCTTTGTCCTTTTGCAGGCGGTCGGTCATCGGAAAGCGTTGCCGCAGTTCGACCTCGAGCGCGTGTTCGCTGTTTTGGTCGCCGATCACGTCCGAACGCACCGAAAAGCCGAGTTGGGGATTGGCACGGATGCCGGCATGGCGAACGCGGGCTTCGGCCTGCGCGATGCGGTGTTCGGCAAGGCGGAGAATCGGATGGAGTTCGAGCGCGCGCTCAACCGCCGTCTCCGGGGTGAGGACGGACGCGGCGGGCGGTGCATTTGATCTGAACGCTGAGGCGGATTCGGGGAGCGTCGGCAGCGGACGCGGTCGCGGCCGTTGCGCGAGGCTGGCCGTGCCGAGTCCAAGGAATAGGATGGAGAGAATGAAGGGACGGGGATATCGAAAATTGAAGGGATTCATGGGGATTCCAAGGGGTAAACCGGAACAGGCCGCTTGATTGCCAGATGGTTTGCCACGGCTGATTGCCGGGCAGAGAACGCGCTGGTGCAAACGGCGGAAGACCGGCACGAGCGTGGAAAAATGGTCCGACGCGGGGGGGGGGACGCGTCAGTTGGAATCCAAGGTCAAAGCAGGAAACAGCCGGTGAAGGCCGGGTCGATCAACAGGCCTGGAGGTCGGGCCTCGTTCGGCGGGGCGCGTTGGGCTCCTTGCATGGTGGTGCAGGTCGCCCACGTGCGGATGTGTTCGCTGGTGTTCCAGAACGGCAATACCGAACTCGGCACGTCCACCGTGCTGCGCGTGGCCGGTCCGAAGAACATTTCATGGCTGTCAATGCAATCGCCGGAACACGGCTGTTGGTCGGTTGAGTCATCGGAATCGGGCGGTGGATGATCGTGTCCATGCCCGTCATGGCTGTGTCTATGGTTGCCGTGATGGTGTCCGTGATGGTTGCCGTGATGGTTGCCGTGATCATGTCCACAACAGCGGTGCGCCTTCGGCTGGTGTTCGGTGACGCAGGCCGCAGAGGATCCGCCGTGGTGATGCGGGGTCAGACCAAAAGATACGAGAAGCTGGCACGCCGACAGATTCGGCGCGAAGCTTAAAATAAGTACCAGCAGGCACAATATGGGTTTTAGGGCCCGTCGCATAACGGTTTATAAAGTGGACCGTGAATTGGCGATTGCAAGGGGAAATTCCCGCGCTGGGGCTGAACGCGTTGCCGTTTTTCTTCGTCAGGTGGAGATTGCCGGCTTACAACGTGGCGTATGGAATACACCACGTTCGAGACCGAAGTCGCCGTTCGACCTGGCGATATCGACCTTCACGGCCACGTTCACAGCCCGGAGTATCTCGCCTTTTTTCTCACCGCTCGGTTCGACCAAATGGAGCGTTGTTATGGGATTTCAATGCAGGACTTTCAGGAGCAAGGCCTCACCTGGTTTCTGCGCCGGACCGAAATCGACTATCGCAAGCCGCTAAAGCTCGGCGACCGCATGCTGGTCCGTTCGCGTATTTCGGAGATTACAAAATCCAGTGCGTGGGTGGACTTCGACATTGTAGAAAAGGAAAGCGGCGACCTGTGCTGCAACGGTCGGGTGCTCAATGTTTTGATCAATTTGGAGACCGGTCGGCCGGTTCGGATTCCCGATTGGGTGATCGAGAAATACTGCGTGTAAATAGCGGAGGGCAAGCATCGCAGAGTGCTCGGGGTGCCACCGCTACGCGGCTCCGCTTCGGGCTTGGCGGTACCCCGGCCTTGCCCTGCGTGCGGCAGCCGGGGCTATTCAGGGTGCCACCGCTAGCGCGGCTCTTTTCTGGCTCTGCCTTTATACGCGATGCTCAGCTTATTCGCTTACAGCGATTCGCCGTACTGCTCCCGATGCAACTCGGCGGCTTGGGCAATCCATTCGTCGCGGTGGATGCGATCTTGGAACGTGGCCAGTTCTTCGGCGAAGTCGTCGGCTTGCTCGCGGGTCCAGAGGGCGATTTGTTTCCAGCGGTAGACGCCGTGGTTGTGGAGCTTGTCGTTGATGACTTGGCCAACGCCTTTGATCGCGGTGAGGTCGTCGACGGTGGCTGGACGCGAGCTGTAGAGCACGCCGAGTTTGGCGTCGACCGTCACATCTTCCCCGGCGAACTTGGCGGCAGTCGCCTGATACGCGTCGGCGCGGGCGCTGTAATCGCGACTCGGCTGTTGCGCGGAGGCGGCGGGAGGCGGGGCGACTGCGGGCGTCTCGGGGACTTCGGTGAGCGCATCAAGATTGGAATTGCGGTACCCTTCGCCGGGCAAGCCGAGGCTGGCTTGATCGGCCCAGGCGTAGAGCAAATCTTTGGGCACGCCGAGGCGTTGGGACAGATCGCTGACGGCGTCTTCGGACCAGTGCGAAATTTGTAGGGCGCGGTAGATGCCGAGTCCGTTGAGCTTTTTGGCCATGCGCGCGTCGACGCCCGGGAGGGTGGTGAGATCGTCGGTGGTCGGAGGGCGTTCGTTGTAGACGACGCCGATGCGTTTGCGGATGGAAACGTCTTCGCCGGCGTAGGCGACGTTGATTAGTTCCTCGTACTCGAGGTCGGAGGGATTGGTGGTGTCCCAGCCGCTGATGCGGAAGCGTTCGGCGTGCTGGCGGCGGGCCTGAGGGATCCACTTGTCGCGTTCGATGCGGTCTTTGAACGTGTCCAAGCGTTCCGAGAAAACATCCACGTTGCGGTCCGACCAGGCGGCAAGCTGTTTGTAGCGGTAAACGCCGAACTCGTTGAGTTGCTCCTCCATCTTCGGACCGACGCCGTCGATCGCCTGCAAGTCGTCGCGCAGGTCGGGTTCGACGTTGTAGACAATGCCGAGGTCGCCGTCGATGCGGACGTTTTCGCCGCCGAAGTCGGACAGCAGCTTGGCATTGTGGTCGACCGAGAGCGGCGCGAGATAGGACTCGCGTTCCTCGGCGCTGGCGAGGTCGGCGAGGCTGCGCGCCTGTGGCACCCACTTGTCTTGTTCGACGCGGTCGGGGAAGGTGCCGAGTTTGCGCGAGAAGGCTTCGACGTTGTGCTTGTCCCAGGCGGCGAGCTGTTTGAAGCGGTACACCCCGCTCTCGTTGAGTTTGTCTTCGAGGCCGGGGCCGACGCCTTTGATCAACTGCAAGTTGTCGACTTTGCCGATGCCGTTGTAGAGGATGCCGAGGTGTTCGTCGGCGCGGACATTTTCATCGGCGAACTCGGCGCGCATGAGCGCGTCGTAGGACTCGGCAGAACGTGCGGTGGTCGTGAATGGTTCGGCTTCTTCTTCGAGCGCGTCGCTACCGAGTCCGGCGGCGCCGGCCACGCCTGCCGTTCCGGCACCGATGGCGGCCGCGGCGAGGCCTAGACCTTGAGCGCCGGAGGGCGCGTGTTCGGCGTCGAGGTCTTCTTCGACGGAGAGCGAGACGCCGCGGTCGGGCGAGTCGGCGAGATCGCCGCTGGCTTCGGGTGCGGCTGGTTCGGTGGATGCTTCCGCATGGAACAGGGCATCTGCCGTATCCGGGCGGACGATCAAGCCGGAGTCATCGGTGGGTTTGGGGCTGGACTCGGTGACGCTGACCTCTGCTTGAACCTCCGGGAGTTCGGGTTCGGGAAGTGCGACGGCGGGGGCGGGCGTTTCAACCTTTGCGGTCGCTTCTCCGGACGCGCCGGCTTCGAAATCAGCGGCGTTGGTCGGACGGGATGTACCGCGTCCGATGCCCCAGTCGTATTCCTCTTTTGTGTCGTCGGATGTCGCGAGTCCGGCGGCGGCGGTGCCAGCGACTGCGGCGGCACCCGCGGCGGCCGCAGCGCCTTTCGCGGCGGTGCCGAGATCCCAGCATTGTAGGTTGTCGGTTCGATATCCGCGGATGCCAGCGAGTTTCCGATTGAGCAGGGTCTGGCGGTTACGGGCGACGTTTAGTCGCGACGAACGGTTAAAGAGGAACCTGGCCATCAACAGCCCGAGCAGGAGGGCGAGCAAGGCGAGCAGGATGCTCCACCAAGAGGCGAAGAAGGCGAGTGGCAGTTGCATGGCGGGAACGGAAAAGAGGGGGGCGGAAAGAAAACTGGCGAGGGTGGTCATCGTGCATCTCCTTGGCGGCGTTCGCTTTCGGCGGCGGAAATCTCGCGTTCGAGGCGGTCGTTTTTCTGCAGGACATCGGCGATGCGTGAGCCGTCGCGGCCCCAAAGCCACCATCCGACCGCGAGACCGATGGCGAAGAACAGCAGAATGCCGAGAACGTTGGTGAAATCAAAACTTGCAAGAATCATGAAAACTCCGAAATTTGGCTCCAGCACACTTTAATAGCAGCGGCTCGAACTCAGATGGAAAATAGAGGTAAGATGTTGTAGGATTTGTGGGTCTTATGTTGTGGGTCAGACGCAGGCGCAGAAGTAGCCGGCAAGTGGCGAACAAACGGCAAACCATGTAAGATGACCTAATTGAAACCATCGTAATCGCAAGTGACTTTTCCCGCTCAACACTCGACTTTTCCCAGCCAATTCTTGACGTTTCCTTCCTGATTTCGACCATTCTTACCCATGAAGTTTCCCATGAAAACGATCCTCTCCTTTCTTACTGTTTTTGCTGGTACTGTTACCGCTGTTTCCGCGGTGATGCTGCTCGGCGTCACTGGTTGCAACAAGGCCACCGCCCAATCCAGCCAAGCCAAACTCGATAGTGCTCCGGCCACCATTCCCGAACCGGCACCCGCCGCGCCCCTCGAAGCTTCGCAGGAGAAAACGACTCGCTCCACCGGTGCCGCCAGCGCGCCCGGAGCCCCGGCCAAAACGTACTCCAAAGCCGAACTGAAAAAACGCCTGACCCCGATCCAGTATGAGGTGACGCAGGAGGACGGCACCGAACGCGCGTTCACGGGCAAATATTGGGACAACAAAAAGCCCGGCATCTATGTCGACATCGTCGATGGCACCCCGCTGTTCTCGTCCAAGACCAAGTTCAAGTCGGGCACCGGTTGGCCGAGTTTTTGGGAGCCACTCGATCCGAAATTCGTCAAGGAGATCAAAGACCGCAAGTACGGCTGGGACCGGGTCGAGATTCGTTCGGCCAAGGCCAATTCCCATCTCGGACACGTGTTCGACGACGGCCCCAAGCCCACCGGATTGCGTTACTGCATGAACTCCGCCGCCCTGCGTTTTGTCGCGGTCGAGGACTTGGAAAAAGAAGGCCTCGGCGAGTACAAGAAACTCTTCGAGTTGAAGAAGTAGTACGTCCGAGAACAATCGGGGGAGGTTCTCGCTTCTCCTAAAGCGGCGTGCTTCGCCGCGAATGCTCGCCAAAGAGATTTGAAATTTCGAAGGTTATCGAACCGACTTCACGAGCCGCGTTAGCGGTGACATCCGAATAGCCCCGGCTGTAGGCCGCAGGCCAAGGCCGGAGTTGGCATCAGAGCATGAGTAGTCCCGCAAGGCGGGATGACACAGGGCACCCAATGGTGCGTCCGGCCAAACAAACCAGGCAGTAGACCCTCTCGGAGCCATGAGGCCGTTCCGACCGGACATGTAGCGAAGAACTCGTGCAGAGGGGCAGACCGGTCGGTTCAAAACAACGGTCCAGCCACCCCCGGTTTCCGCTCGTACCTCGCTCCACCCGGGGCTACTGGCTTGCCACCCTCCGTGGTTCGTCAGAGAGGGTTCGCTATGTTCTGTCCTTATCGTGCATCGACCAAGAGAGAAGTTGAACGTTTGACTCATTTAGTCACGAAATCGACAAAGTAAGGACCTAATGGATCGCTTGATCGCTTTCTTTTTGTCCATGCAGGAAGACCTTCCCCATGCCGGTCGTACAGAGGATGATCGTTTGATAGACGGGACGTACCTGAGAAAAATCCAAATAAAACTGAAACACTGAGCAGGATCGCTACAAAGCTTGTTCAGAAGTCTCCGATCCGAGGCGACGTCGGTTCGTACGATTGAGTTATCCCACAACTATACTATTCCCAACATGCACTTTTTCCACACCCTTGTCCTTGTTCTATGTTCGGTCATCGCTTTTCCTTTACTCAGTCAGAGTGCCGAGAAACCACACGCCGTTCTGATTGCCGGTACCCATCACTATTCTCCGCAAGCAAGCATGCCGAAATTCGCGGCCGAACTCGAACGCCTCGGCTTCCGGACGACGGTCATTAATCCCGCGTGGGATCCAGAGAAGGACAAGCGTGGCTTGCCCGGACTTGAGGCGTTGGTCGACGCTGATGTCGGACTCTTTTTTGTCCGCTTTCTGAAACTCCAGGACGAACAACTTCAGCATATCACCGCCTTTGTCGAAGCGGGAAAACCCTTGGTCTGTTTCCGCACCAGCACCCACGCGTTCAATTATCCCAAGGGGCATAAGCACCACGCGCTGAACATGGACTTCGGTCGCGATGCCTTTGGCACACCTTACCGGATTCACCTCAAAGGACAGACCAAGATCGCGCCCGTCGCGGACGCGAACAAGCACCCGATTCTCACCGGCATCGATACCGCGGATTGGATCTCTCCCGGAACGTTGTATCTCACGCAACTCCAACCCGGCACCACGCCCCTGCTGGTCGGCACCGGGAAGAGTCGCCCCGGCAAGCGCACCAATGCCTTCGGCACGCACGACCTCAAAGCGGAGATGACCGACACCGTTGCTTGGACGTGGGAAAACAAATGGGGCGGCCGCGTGTTCAGCACCTCGCTCGGGCACCTCGGCGACTTTGCCGTTCCCGAATCGATGCGCGTCATGGTCAACGGCACCTTCTGGGCGGCTGGCCAAGCGGTCCCGAGTGCCGCCACGCCGATCCAGACCTTTGGGCCGGGTTCGAACAAAAAATCGGCAGCGAAGCCGGCCGGCAAACTGGCCGCGAAGCCGGCGGTGAAGAAGGGCGCAGAGAAGAACGCGAAGCCTGCAGCCAAAGCCCGGCCCAAGGTTGCGGCCAACGCCGCTGCTAAAACCGGCCTGCCCAACATCGCCTCCAATGCGGATGGGCTGACCATTCTCTACGGCAACAGCTTCGTCGAACGACTCCAAGAAGAAGGCACGTTCGAAACGATTATGCACGCCGCCGGCCCCGGACAGAAACACACCTTTCGCTCCTTCGCTTACACCGGCGACGAAATCGACTTCCGCATTCGTCCTGAAAAATTCGGGCCCCACCTTGGCTATCTTTGCAAGCAGCTCAAGGCCACCCGGGTGATGATGTGCTTTGGTATGAACGAGTCCTTCGAGGGAGCTGAAGGACTCTCGTCGTTCGAACGAAGTCTCGAAACCTACCTCGCTATCATCCAAGGCCGGCATGAGAATGCCGAGCTGATATTGGTCTCGCCCACTGCGGTTGAAGCGGCGCCGGCGGTTGGCCTGCCCGACCCGTCCGCGCGCAATCAAGATGTCGCATTGTACGCCGAAGCAATCCGCCGGGTGGCGGCAAAAATGCCATCGATTCGCTACATCGATCTGTTTCAACCGAGCCTTGATTTGTTCGCCTCCGCCGCCACGCCGCTGACCACCAATGGCCTGCACCTCAACACCGCCGGCAACCAAGCCATCGCCAAGGTGCTCGCGAGTGCCCTGCGCAGTCCGGAGACCATCAAGGCCATCGACACCACCTCGCCCGGCTTTGTCACCGCCCGCGAATGGGTCGGTCGTAAAGCCTACGAAGTCGCCATGGCTTACCACCCCGCCAATGGCATTCACTACTATGGGACCCGTGGACGTAGTTATGAGTACGTGGTCGAAATTCCGCACCACTTGAAACTGGCCAACACCCTCGACGCGGCGGTTTGGAGACAGGTGCAAGAACTCGATCGCGCCCAGCCCGCGCCCGAACTCGAAACCGTCTCCGCGGTTCCGCCGCCCAAATCACCGAGGAAAGGACTCGGAACGATTCAATCCTCCGCCGCAGACTTGGCCCAGTTCGACGTAGCCGACGGGTTCGAGGTCAACCTCTTTGCTTCGAGTGAAGACCATCCCGAACTCATCAACCCGCTGCAAATTCAATTCGACGCCCGCGGCCGTCTCTGGGTCACCTGCGTTGAAAGTTATCCGGTGCCGCTCCCGGGGGTCCTGTCCAACGACAAGATTCTCATCTTCGAAGATTCCGACGGCGACGGCAAAGCCGACAAGAAAACCGTGTTCGCCGACGGCCTAAAAATTCCGGACGGCTTCGTGCTTTACCAAGACGGCATCATCGTCTCGGTCACTCGCAAACTATTGTGGCTGCGCGACACGGACGGTGACGGCCAAGCCGATACCACCGAAGAACTGTTACGCGGTGCCGACGATACCGACACCCACCACTCTGGCTACCTCGCGCGCACCCCTCAAGGACACGTCATCTACTGCGAAGGTCTGTTCCATCGCGGCCAGTTCGAAACCCCGCACGGCCCCCTGCGCACCAAGGACGCTTGCGCGATGTACTTCCATCCACGAACGCAAAAACTCACCATCGAACGCCAGACCACGCATCCCAATCCGTGGAAGATCACCTACAATCGCTGGGGCGAATCCATTCAAATGTTTGGCGGCGGGCAAATCATCGACTGCGAACTCTACAACATTTCCACGCCAGTCGGGACCTCGAGTTCCGCTACCATGGGCATGCCGTTCCGCGACGACAAAGGCTGCGCCATCGCGGTCGTTTCCAGTCCGCACTTCCCGGACTCCTGGCAAGGAGGCCTCGTCACCGGTCACCTCCTCGCCAAAAACGCCGTCCTGTTCACCCCGCTCAAAAACGAAGGCGGCACCTACGTCAAAGCCGAGAACTCGATCAATCTCGTTTCGTCTCCGAACAAGGTGTTCCGGCCCGTCGACCTGAAGTTCGGAACCGATGGCGCCCTCTACATCTCCGATTTCTATTACCCGATTATCGGACACGCCCAGCACTCGGTCCGCGACAAAAACCGCGACTACGACAACGGCCGTATCTGGCGCGTCACCCAAAAAGACACGCCCGTCGCCACCCCTCCCGCGATCGACGGCGCGAACACCACGGACCTCGTTTCCCTGCTCGCCCATCCGCAGGTGCTGGTCCGCGAACTCGCTCGCTACGAACTTGAAAAACACCCAGCCGACTCGGTCCTCGCCGCCGCCAACGCCGCCTTACCGACCGCCCAAAAAAACCAAGAGTTCGGTCTCGAACTGCTCTGGCTCTACGAACGCCTCGACGACTTTTCCAACGTGGAATTCCTGCGCCAGCTGCTCGACGCGAGTGACGTCAACGTCCGTCGGGCAGCCGCGCGCTCCCTGCGCTGGTGGGCACCGGTCCTCGGTGAAGAGGCCAAAACCATCGCCCAAACCTTGCTCGACAGCGACGACGACCGCACCACCCTCGCGATCCTCTCCGTGGCCAGCCACCTCCAGCAGCAGGACGCCGATTGGCGCCGCTTTATCGACAACACGAAGGCTGCGCCCAGTTCGCCGGTGGATCGCGCCGCCAAACTCGCAGCGCTGTACAATACGCCGCCGCTCAATCCCGAATTCCCTCTGCTCGAGGTCGACCCAGACACCCGCCTCGCTGGATGGAAAATGAATGACAACAAAATGGGTGGAGCGATCTACGTGAAAAGCGACACCACCCAAGATCTGATCTACGGCTTCCGCAACAATCACCAAGTCAATCTCAACCTGAATAACAGCCCGCTCCACCGGGCGACGGGCAGCCAGCACACCAAGTCTGGACAGGTGAACATCACGCTCAAGCCGGGCATCAACAAACTCGAATATTTCATCAGCGGCAATCCTCGGCGTGTGCGGGCGCCCGAACTTTACCTCGCCAGCCCCACCGGCAAGCGTCCAAAAACCGTCACCTTTGCCGCCGCCGAGTCCGAGCACACGGCATGGGCCACGACCTATGACATGGCCAATGCCACCGTTACCGCGAACCGCATCTACCTGAAAAGCGTGCCCTCCAAACTCGCCTACAACGTCACAGAAATCACCGTGGTGGCCGACCGCAACTACGATGTCGTTTTTGAAAACCCGGACCACATGCTACACAATCTGGTGATCACCAAACCCGGTCAAGGCCTCGCGGTCGGACTCCTTGCAAACCAGATGGCCGCGCAACCCGATGCCATGGCCAAGCACTATGTTCCCGACAGTGACCTCGTGCTGTTTGCCACCCCGCAAATCCCCTACGGCGAGAAAGTCACCTTGCCCTTCAAGACGCCTGCGGAGCCTGGGAGCTATCCTTTCATTTGTTCCTTCCCCGGGCACTGGGCTGTGATGAAAGGCGAGATGATCGTCAAAGCCGCCGCCAAGCCGCCCGCCGCCGCCCCCGTTCCCGTTCAGAAAAAAGCCGCAAAGGAACCGGCACCGAAGGCACCGAAAGCGGCCGCGCACCCGACCAGCAAGAAAGCCGTCACGAACCCCGAAAAAACCGATTGGAACGCGCTGCTCGAATCCTCCAAGGGCCTGTCCTTCGAGCATGGATTTGCCGCCCCGCGTGGAAAAACCGCCAGCCTGCGCACCAAGATGAAATCGTTCGAGTCCAAGCGGTCTGCCGCAAGCCTGACGGTCAAACAGTCTCCCGTGTGGCAAAACTGGAACCCAATCCCGAACATCGGTCCGGCGAATCTTGGCGATGCGCCGGTCATGCTCACGCTCGGTCCCGACAACTACTGGATGTTCGGACGCTACCGTAGTCCGCGTGCCAAGAAAGGCGCAAAACCAGTGCCCAAATTCAACCCCGAACCCGCAACCGTCGACGGCTTCGATATGCCGCTACAAACCACGCCCTATGCCAACCAATACGTCGCTCCGGGCGGACAAAAGCCGAACCCCGGCGGGTACCACGCCTGGCAAAGCCGCGACATGAAAACCTGGGTCCACCACGGTGCCGTCACCGACCGCACCTCCTCTTGGGTCACCAGCGCCGAATACATCGATGGCAACGCGTATATTTATTACGACTTTCCCAACGACCAAGATCCGCACCTCACCATCGACGATGATCTCTTCGACGGGCTACCCGGCAAAAAGATGGGCAAGGTGCTCGACGATCCCTCCCACGGTTCGGACTCCGGCTTCATACGCGATCTGCAAGGCAAGGTGCATGTCATCTTCGAAAATTGGGATCCGATCAGCGCCAACAAACGCTCTTGGGATTCGCCACTTGCCGGACACGCCGTCAGCCCCGACGGCAAAAAGCCCTTCGAAATCAAAGCGCCGGCCGTAGACTACCGCACCAAGCCCACGGGCAAAATGGCGACCTACAATCACCCGCACTGGGTCAAAGAAGATCCCAAAAACTACAAAACCAACGTGGCCAAATACGAAATCCACGAACCCGAACAAGAAGCCTACGGCGACTGGGCCGCGATCGCCATTGGCGGCCAATACTACCTCTTCGGCGACTTCGATCCAGTGGGCGGACACCAAATGTCCGTGGGCTGGTTCACCGCGTCTTCGATCGATCAACCTTTTGTCTGGTGCGATAACATCGGCAAAGGCCACCCAGACCCGGACGTTTGTTTCGCGGAAGGGCAATTCTACCTCGCGACCCAACAAGCCATCGATTACGTCAGCCCCGGTCCTTGGGTCGAACGCGTTCAAGCGCGCGTCGGAGTCGATACCACGAAGGATGGCAACGCCGATCATTGGTCCGATTGGTCTGACCTTAAAGAATCCTACGATTATATTTCTGGGTTCTCCAAACAGGTGAAGCGCATACCCGCTCAGCTCGATCTTGCCTCCCTCCCCGAAGGCTACGGCTTCCAAGTCGAACTCAAGATCGAAGACGTTACCGACAACAAATCCAAGCCGATGATCCAAAGCATTGACCTGTCGATAAAAGAGTAGGGGACGTCAGATTGTAGGAGATTTCGGGCACGAAAATTGTCGCGTGGCTGGCTGCTTAAAGCCCCAAAGGGGCGAGACAACGTAGCCCGCGGGTGTAGTGAGGCACGAACGAAACCCCGGGTATTGTCCAAAGTTGACCGAGGCGCCCCAACGGGGTGCGACAAAAGCTCGGGCAGAAAACAAATCCGATTGTCGTCCCCCCGTAGGAGAACCTCATCCACCCCATCACAACCCGGGGTTGCGCTCATCCCGCCAAAGCGAGATTCGCTGACCCCGGGCTATCCCGCCCTGCGGGATCTCGCCCACTTTGGGGCTTCCCTAACGTTTCTCATAGAACGCGGACAACACGTTGGGTCCGGCTTCGCCTTCTCGAAGCCGGAGCCCATCTTCGAAGGTATTGTGTTCGACCCGCTCGAAGCCGTGATGCGCCATCAGCGCGTCCAAGGAGGCGGGGTCGAAGTGATGCAGATGTTCGTCGGGTAGGAGCATCCGCCGAGTCGTTGGTAGCCGAGCTTGATTGTTCGCTCACGCAGACCTTAATAGTAGTTCATGTACTCGGCGTCGTAGGACTTGGGCTGCCAGTCAATTTGATGGATGACGCCGAACGCATCCGGTTCGTAGTTTTCGATCACAACACAACGCCATCCGTACCGCCATCCGCAACGCCATCCGCGCCGCTGACGCCAAAGTAGGCCTCACGCCAAGCATCCACCAATGGACCCGATGCGCTTAGATGCAGCGACGGCGCGTCCGGGCTCGCCACCGCGGACTCGGCGGTGATTCGGAAACCCGGCACCCAGACCACTTCGCCTACCGCGTCGATAGCGACCGGCCAGAGCTTTTTCTGCGCCGCGGGAATTTTCAAATCGGTGAGCACATCCTGCAACTTACGCGTGCCGGTCATGCCGAACGGACGCATCCGGTCGCCGGCCCGCCAAGGCCGGATCAGAATGGCATTTGCCGGTCGGACCCACGCCTCAAACGGACGCCGTTCGGCGTAAAACCCCGAACTCCGTTCGGTCTCGAAGGTCCACGGTCCCCAGTCCGTCGTTGCCGGAATGCCCAAGGCAACTGGGTCTTCAAGCCGCAGGTCTTGCTCGTAGACGACCTCGATCTCCGTCGTTCTGTCGGAGACGGTGGTCCGCGTGGTCACGTCGCGTAGTCCCACTTGCCCGCGTGCGAACTTCATCGCCAAGCCCGCTTTCTCATGCCCGAGCCAAGCCAGCGCCATTTTCCGGCGGATCGCCAGGGGCTCGTTCCAAAACGCCTCGTAATCCAAGCCCTCGCCAGTCATCATTTCTTCCAGAATACGTCGCGCTTGAATTTCGTTCCATTGGTCCTGCTTGCGAGCGAACCTTGCCGCGTGGACCATGTCCCAGCACTCCTTGCGCGATAAGGTCGGCAGAATTTCGTGGCGGATTCGGTTGCGCGTGAACGATAAATCCTGGTTCGAACGGTCCTCGCGAAACGGGTGTCCGCCCGCATCGAGCCAGTTCAAAATCTCGGCTTTGGGCCAGTGCAGCAAGGGGCGGATCAGCCGCAGCGCTTCGCCACCGCGCCGAATCGTCACATCGTGTTCGATGTTCCAACGCGGATCGTTCGGTTGCCGTTCGCGGCGCATGATAATGGTTTCCACATTGTCGTCGAAGTGGTGCCCGAGCGCCACCGCCTGCGCCGGTTGCTCGCGCAGGCAGGTGCGAAACACCCGGTGGCGCAAGGCGCGTCCGGCCATTTCGAGCGAAACCGATGGCGCGGTTTGCGGGCGTTGGCGATGGACGTGGAGTTCGACCAATAATTCCGCGCATAGCGCGCGGACAAAAGCTTCGTCCGCTTCTGAATCTTCACCGCGCAGAAGATGGTTCACGTGCACGGCGCGGCAATCATATCCCGCCAGTACCATACTGCGCAGCAGGCAAGCCGAGTCGGATCCACCAGAGACGGCGACCCAGACGGGCTGGTCTAGGGTCAGTCCATCAAAATTGGGTTTTAGCTGTGAGCCGTCCTGCATTAAGGGAAGGATACGTTAGTTGTACACGATGGCAAGCGTTTGCCATAGAGTGGCAGGCGTTTGCCATAGAGTGGCAGAAGTTCGCCATGCTATGGCACGTTGTTGCCATAAGGTTCGGTGGCGGCTTCTCCATCCCGAACTCGCTAAGTCAAACGCTTAGAGGTCGTCCGCCGACAACTTGCCGCACGCGGCTTGTTCTTTGAAGAATGCGATCGAGGCGGCGATGCCGTCGGCGAGCGGGGTGAGCGGCATGTCGGGGAACGTGTCGAGCACTTCGGTATTTTCTAGGTCGTAGACGAAGGGCGTGTCGACGGCATCGTCGGGGATCGTCAGCGGTGCATCGGTGTGTTGGTTAGCGAGTTCGAGGAACGCGGCCAAGTCGGCGGTTTGCCCGCGTAGGTTGAAGGTGCCGCTGCCGGAAAATGTTTCGTTGGCCAGGCAGGCTTGGGCGAAGCCGACGGCGACGTCGTGAACGTAGTGGTAGTGTTCGCGGCCGCGGTAGGGCAGGGCGAAGGGGAGGCCGAGTCCGGCGGCCTTGAGCGCGGTGGTCGGGGCGGAGGTGTAGCCGGCGTCGCGTCCGGGGCCGTAGGTGGTCGCGAGGCGCAGGGAGACCGTGGGGACGCCGGACTCCATATGAAACGCTTCGGCGATGCCTTCGCCGCAAATTTTCCAGTAAGAGTACATCGAACCCGGCACGACGGGATGGCGCACCGTGATCTCGCCGGCAGGGTGGGCGGCGCGCGGGCCGTAGACGGCGGAGCTGCTGGCGTTGACCAGGCGCTCGAGCGAGTCGAGTTCGGCGGCGGCTTGGAAGAGGTGGATGGTGCCGGCGACGTTGATGTCGAGTCCGCGGAAGGGCTGGGATTGGCAGTCGGGCGTTTGGAACGCGGCCAAGTGGATAATGTGGGTCGGGCGCACTTGTTGGACCGCGGCGCGGACCGAGGTGCCGTCGGCGATGTCGCCTTTTACTAGTTCGATGTCGTGTTCGAGACGGGAGCGGTCGGCGCTGCGGCTGAAGCCGACAATTTCATCGGCGCCGAGTTGAATGAGCTGGTTCACAGTGGCCGCGCCAATGCAACCGGTGGGTCCGGTGATGAGGATTTTTGACATGGTTCGGATGTGTACGCACCCGCCAATAAATGGCGAACCCAAATGACGATTTCGTCTTTCTAACGAGAGTGTCAGACACTGAGGGGTCGTTTTTTCATGGACTTCATGTAGTCGGAAGAAGTGTACGCTTTCATACATATTCCTAAAACGGGAGGATCAACGCTTCGTCATATGCTGCGAACGGGTTACGGCGCGCAGCATTGTGACATTCGCCCGCCCAAGAGGATTCGCGGCAATCAAGAGCTGATGTTGGAAGCGACGGATCTCAGTCGACTGCGTTTGGCCTATCCCAAACTTGCGGGCATTTGTGGTCACCGAGTCACCGCTTGCAATGGACTGGAGCAGGCCGGCGATCTGCGATTTTTTACGCTGTTGCGCGAGCCGCGTTCGCGCTTTCTCAGCCATTTTAGCCATTGGGTTCGGGATCGCGATCTGGCCGGCACGCGCGACGATTTTCTGCGCTTCTGCGCGGAGCCGATTCAGGCCAATTTGCAGTCGCGCATGTTGGGTGGCTCGAACGATCCGCAAGCGAGCCTGGACGCGATTGAACGACAAGGAATCTTCGTCGGATTGATGGAGCAGTTCGACGAGTCGGTGGTCATGCTGGGTGATTGGTTGGGCGGGGTGGGGGAGCCGAGTCGTTTGCCGAACGGCTACCAAGCTCGTAACACTGGCAAGAAGCAGAGCGGCCTGACGATCGACGAGGAACTCGCCTCGCTCGTGACCGAACGGAACCAATGCGATCTCGCGGTGTACGAAGAGGTGAGGGCTTCATTCTTCCCGGCGCAGATCACCGCCTATGAGGCGGACCACGGTTGCTTGAGCCAGGCGGTGGAGGAGATGCGTTCGCGGATGGAGACCTGGGTCGACAAACCGGAACCGCTGTGGGCCAAGGTGAAACGTAATTTCATCTACAAACCGATGCGTTCGATGCGGGCCGTCTAGCCGGAAGGCAACGGGCGGAGCCACGTGGAGAAGCCGTAGTACCGCCTTCAAGGCGGTATTGTCTCGGCAACCTGGAAGGTTGCCGGGACAGGACGGTCAAGGATGGCCGTCCTACTTGAATGGAACTTGTATAAACGCCGTCTATTCAGCAGTACTTTAGCTATGAAGAATACCCGTCGCTCCTTTGTAAAAGCCGCCAGCGCTGCCTTCGCGGTGCCGTTCATTCTACCCTCCCATATTTGGTCCGCCGAGACCCCACCAAGCGAACGCCTGACCATGGGTTTCATCGGCATGGGCAAACAGAACAAAGGCCTGCTCAACAATTTCCTGCAGCAAGACACGCAAGTGCTTGCGGTTTGCGACGTCGACAAAAACCGTCTCACCGCCGCCAAGGCGCGGGTCGAGGAGTTCTACAAATCCAAGCCTGAAAAAGCCGGTGCGCCGTGCATGGCGACCAAGGATTTCCAGGACATCATCGGCCGCAAAGACATCGACGCGGTGTGCATCGCGACACCCGATCACTGGCACGCGATTCCGACCATCGCCGCGCTCGACGCCGGCAAAGATGTCTACTGCGAAAAACCACTCACCCACAACATTCACGAAGCGGTTGAAGTAATCGCCGCCGTCGAACGCAATAAGGGCGTGCTTCAAACCGGTTCGATGCAACGGTCGATGAAAGAATTTCATACCGCCTGCGAACTCGTTCGCAACGGCCACATCGGCGAGATCGAACGGGTCGAAGTGAGCTTCGGCGATCCCGGACGCCCTTGCGATCTGAAAGAGGAAGAAATGGAACCCGGCCTCGACTGGGACCGCTGGGTCGGCCCGGCCGCGATGCGCTCCTACAACTCGGTGCTCAGCCCGCGCGGCGTACACAACCACTTTCCAAACTGGCGCGCCTACAAAGAATTCGGTGGCGGCATGGTTACGGACTGGGGCGCCCATCACATCGACATCGCGCAGTGGGGCCTCGGCATGGATCGCAGCGGACCCGTAGAAATCAATCCGCCCGAAAAGAAGGGCGCCAAGCGCGGCGCGGAACTCGTGTATGCCAACGGCGTTACCGTCACCCACGCCTCCGGCCCTGGCGTCATATTCTACGGCACCGACGGCGAAGTGATGGTCAGCCGCGGGAAGTTTAGCATCAAGCAAGGTGACGAGATGAAGTACCAGTTCACCAAACGCGAAGACGGCGGTTCGCTCGAAGGTGCCGTGTACCAAGCGCGCAAAAAGATCCTCGGCGACAGCATCGAGTACCCGCTCTACAAGAGCCAGCAACACATTCAGGATTTTCTGCAAGCGGTGAAGGCCCGGACCAAGCCGATCACTAACGAGATCGTCGGCGGCCGCACCGCCATCGCCTGCCACCTGATGAACCAGGCCTACTACAACCACGAAACCATTCGCTGGAACCCGAAGCGGATGGCCTTCGTCAAAGGCAACGGCAACGACGCCTGGCTAACGCGCGACTATCGCGCGCCGTGGAAGGTGTAAGATCTGGCTGCCATTGATTGAAACAGACCGGCTTGCCTTCCGCCGGAAGTAATTCCAGCGTACCTATCCGGATTGAAATCCGGGCACCTTCGCGGTCTGGACGGGCGGGCTCGGGCGTTCTGTCCTTGCCTATGCTTTATGTGGCAGGCACCTCAGACGTATCCACGGTTGCTCGTTTACCCTGATGAAATTCAACGCCTTCCGCTTCCACTTCGTCCGTTGCCTCGTCGCTTCTGCTTTTCTTGGAACGCTCGCCAACTTCACGGCCTGTTCCGGGTCGAGCGCCGTTACGAGATATGTCCTGTCGACCGATGAGGCGACCATTGAGGAGACCTTGGCGATTCTCCAGCGTCGTCTGAAAGACGTTCGACGCACCAAAGCCTTCATCGAGGATATGGGCGGCACGCAACGGATGGTGGTCGAAACCGCTTTTTCGGCCATGGACGATGAAGAGTTTGAGGCCTTGATGATCCGCCCGGGCGTGCTCGAGTTCCGGATGGTGGACCACGACAATGAGACCTTAAGCCAAAAAGTCTTGGAGCCGAGCAGGACGCCGGAGGGGTTTAAGGCCGTGAGCCGCGCCATCACATATGAGCGGGACTATTTGAAACCATGGGAGTTGGACGACTGGCGAGCCCATCCCGAGGTGGCCGAACGCTTTTCAGTCGATGTGCACAATTTCGATCGGTCCATCAGCCAAAGTCCCTTCTTGGAGAAGATCGAACAGAGTATCCGTGAGTCCAATGTAACGTCCAACAGTGATTTAATGCTTCAGAAAGCCATCGACCCGAAGACCGGCGAGCTGCTCTACGAACCGTACTACATCGAAGTTCAACCACGCATGAAAGGCTCCAATATTAAGGACGCGCGCGTGGAGGTCTACGCTGCCGAGCCCCATGTCCTGCTCTATTTCACCAAACAAGGCCGCCAAGAGTTCGGCGAACTCACGACCAAACTCAGTCCCGGCGGGGAACTGGCACCGCCTCCCCTGAATGGTCGTCCCATTGGAGGCGCTCTCGCCGTCGTGGTTGATGGGACATTGATTACCGCACCGCGCATCCACGAACCCATTTTCGGTGGCACCGCCCAGATCGCCGGTGAATTTTCAACCGACGGTGCCATGCAAATGGCCCGCATCTTGAGGGCAGGCGAATATCCTGCACCCGTGAAGATCGAGTCACGTCAGACGCTCCCCCGTTAAAACCATCCCTTCATTCCAATATATAATGTATCTTCCATGGAGCCATTGTAGGGTGGGGGAGAAACCCCAGCGATTACAATGCCGACGGCTTGTTGCACTGAGGCCGTTCGCGAACCCGATCGGTGGGTTGCATTTTCAATCTTCCATCTTTCATCTTCCCGCTTCCCTCTATATTCTTCCGCCATGAAAACGGCAATTTACGCGGGCACCTTCGACCCCATCACCAACGGGCACCTCGACTTGATCGAACGCGCCTTGGCTTGCTTCGATCGCGTGATCGTGGCGGTCGGGGTGAACCGGCGCAAGCGCACCTTGTTCACCATCGACGAACGTCTCGATCTGATTCGCCGCGCCATTCCCGCCGACGAACGCGGCCGGGTGGATGTCGAAGCCTTCGAGGGATTGCTGGTCGCGTTCGCGAAAGAGAAGAAGACCAATGTGTTGATCCGCGGGCTGCGCGCGTTCAGCGATTTTGAGTTCGAACTGCAGATGGCGCTGACCAACCGGCAGCTCGATCCCGATATCGAAACGCTGTTCCTGATGCCGCGCGAAGAATACAGTTATGTGAGTTCCAGCCGGGTGCGTGAAGTCGCAGCGCTTGGTGGCAGCATCAAACGTTTTGTCGTGCCTGAGGTTGAAAAAGCGCTCAAAGCGAAGAAAGAAGCAGGCGAACTCTAGAAACACCCGCAGCTTAAAGCCGTATTATGCCCGAACCCGAAACATCCCAGTCCGCCGTACCACCGGATCCAGACACGCCGACCACGCCCGAAAAACCGGCTGGTCTGGTGGTGCATCTCGACCAGATTCGCGACAACCCCAAGATTTTCACCGGCGAATTGCCGCCGGAAGCGCTCGAATTGGATTCGCTCGACGGCGCCCGGAACATCGCCCCGATTGCCTACGATTTGCGGATCACCATCGCCGGCGAAGAGGTTTTGTTGCAGGGAAGTCTCGAGTTGCCGATCGAATTTGAGTGCGTCAAATGCGCCCAATTTTTCAAAACCACCCAAAAAGCAGCCTCTTTTGTGCGTAGTTTCTCGCTCAGCGAGGTGCCGGAGGGGCTGGATATCGGCCCTGAACTCCGTGAAGAATTGCTGTTGACCTTCCCGACGTTTCCGCAATGTTCCCCGACCTGCTTGGGGCTCTGTCTCAAGTGCGGAACCAATTTAAACCAAAACACCTGCGACTGCGTGACAACGAAGGAAGATCACCGTTGGAGCGCGCTCGACAGTCTTGATTTGGGCGAGAAAGCCCAGGAGTAGTACCGATGGCCCAGCCGAAACGCAGAACTTCAAAGTCGAAAATCCGAATCCGTATCCGTTCCCACAAACGGAAGTACCCGCGCGTGCACGAGTGCAACGAGTGCGGAATGGCGAGCCTGCCCCACCGTGTGTGCCCCTCTTGCGGGATGTACAACGGCAAGCAGGTTCTCTCCATGACCGGCGACGAGTAAGCCACGATCCGTCACCCCGGACACCCGCGCGAAAATCGAACCCTCTGAAACGATGCGCATCGCCATCGACGCCATGGGCGGGGACAATGCTCCCCAAGCCATCGTCGAAGGGATTTGCAAGGCCGCTCAAACGTATCCGTCGGTGGCCTTCGTCTTAGTCGGCCGCGAGGACGACATCCGCGCCGAACTCGGCAAACGCGGCGAGACCTTGAGCAACGTCGAGGTGGTCCACGCTTCTGAAGTGGTGGAGATGGGCGAAAAACCGGCCAACGCGATCCGGCGCAAAAAAGATTCCTCGATCAGCCGGTCGATGGACATGGTCAAGTCCGGCAATGCCGATGCGTTCTTCAGCGCCGGTAGTACGGGCGCCGCCGTGGTCGCGGCCACCCTCAAATTGCGCACCTTGCCCGGCATCTCGCGTCCGGCCATCGCCACCGTGCTGCCCACACCCTTTACCCCGTTTGTGTTGCTCGACGCCGGCGCGACCATTGACTGCACTGGCGAGATGATCGCCCAGTTCGCTTACATGGGTTCGGTGTACTCGCGCGATGTGCTTGGGGTCGAAAACCCGCGCGTCGGTCTGCTCAGCATTGGGGAGGAAGATGCCAAAGGGAACGAGGCTAGTAAGGTGGCCTTCGCCATGCTCGAACAGAGCGACCTCAATTTTATCGGCAACGTCGAAAGTCGCGACCTGTTCGAAGGCAAGGTGGATGTTTGCGCCTGTGACGGCTTTGTCGGCAACGTCGTGCTAAAAACCAGCGAGGCTGTCGCCAAAACCATGGGGCGCTGGTTCAAGGAGGCGATCACCGCCAACTTGCTCAACAAACTCGTCGCGGTGGTCCTGATGAAGCAACTGCGCGGCATCCAAAATAAATCGAACCCCGAGAACTACGGCGGGGCCCCTTTGCTGGGCGCCAACGGCATTGTTGTAATTGGTCACGGTTCTTCCTCGGAACGCGCGGTCGAGAATGCCATGCGCGTCTGCGTGGAAGCTCATGAAAACCAATTGAACCAGCATATCTCTGCTGGAGTCGCAGCCCTGTCTTCTGTGGATGACCTGAGTGAAACGGAGGTGGTCTCTTGAATCTGGAACACGTTGAAATCATCGGCACCGGCTCCTACGCCCCGCCAAACGTTCTGACCAACGACGACCTGCGGACCAAAATGGGCGTCGACACCACCGACGAGTGGATCACCACCCGCACCGGTATCAAAGAACGCCACGTTGCCGACGAGAACACCTTTACCTCACACCTCGCAGCCGAAGCGGCCCGGCGCGCGTTGACCGACGCCGGTCTCGAAGCCACGGACATCGACATGCTCGTCGTCTGCACCTGCACGCCCGATATGTTCTTTCCGAGCACGGCCTGTTTCGTGCAGCACGCCATCGGCGCGACCAACGCTTTTTGCTTCGACTTAAACGCGGTGTGTTCGGGCTTTGTCTACGGACTCACGATGGTGCGCAGCCACCTTGCGGCTAAGCCGGGCATGACGGCTCTACTGATCGGCGCGGAAAAATTGTCCTCGCTAGTGAAGTGGGAAGAGCGCGCCACCTCGGTGTTGTTCGGCGACGGCGCGGGCGCAGTGGTGCTGCGCAGCGGCGGCTCCGGACGCGGCATCTACGATGTCCTGCTTGGTTCGGACGGTTCGCTCACTGATTTGCTACAAGTGCCGCTCGGCGGTTGCCGCGCGCCCGGCGAACGTCCGGTGGTGCAAATGAAAGGCACCGAGGTGTTCAAGCACGCGGTCACGAACATGACCAGCGCCTGCGTCGAACTGGTCGGCCGCAACAATCTTGCCCCCGAAGACATCAAACTGGTCATTCCCCATCAGGCCAACAAACGCATTATCGCCGCCATCCAGGAACGTCTCGATCTGCCGGACGAACGCATGATGATCAACGTCGACCGCTACGGCAACACCTCCGCCGCCTCGATCCCGATCGCGCTCGACGAAGCCGCGCGCGGCGACCGACTTGCGCCAGGGGACAATGTGCTGTTTGTCGCGTTCGGCGGTGGGTTTACGTGGGGCGCTTGTTTGGCGGAGTGGGGCAGCTGCGCTGCTGAGTGATCTCGCCCTGCGGGCGGTTTTTAGTGATCGGTTTTTAGTGATCAGTTTTTAGTGATAAGTAATCAGTGATCAGTGGGGACTCGCCCTGCGGGCGGTTTTAGTGATCAGTGACTAGTGGGGACTCGCCGTGGGACGGCGATTTTAGTGATCGGTGGGGACTCGCCTTGTGGGCGGCGGTCTTAGTGATCAGTAATCAGTGGGGACTCGCCGTGGGACGGCGGTTTTAGTGATCAGTGGGGGCGGAAACAACGATTATGCTTTATGGCAGAAGTTTGCCATAGAGTGGCGAGACCTTGCCATAAGGTGGCAGCGCTTTGCCATACTATGGCAAGACCTTGCCATAGTACGGCGGATCGATTCGGCATCCCAATCTTCGGCATTCACGTGGATCACGGATCACGCTTCCACAGGCCGACGGCCGGCTCCCACTAATAACTGATCACTTCCAA
>Ga0209186_1000378_pt1:0-30000 | contig 36626 bp, 27 predicted proteins | sample SidtaG_FD_187426 | JGI IMG/M metagenome (GOLD analysis project Ga0209186, IMG submission 187426) | Marine algal microbial communities from Sidmouth, United Kingdom - Sidmouth_Male2 metaG (SPAdes) (version 2) | ecosystem: Host-associated > Algae > Red algae > Unclassified | place...
TTAGTCCTTTAAGGGATTATTTCTTTTACAATCATCTTGTTTTACCTTTTTCCCTTCGCGGGCCTCCTACTCTAGTTTAATAAACTTCGACAAACTAGTAATTATACGACCATAATATATATATATATATATCATAATGAGACACAATCTATGGATTGTGGTTTTATTCATTTTTAGTGCTATTCATAGTCAAAACTGTAACTATACCTTTATTGGTGAGGTCATAGATTTTCACGATGGCACATCAATGTCTGGAGCAACAGTAAATATCGAAACACTTAACCGTTATACCGCAGCAGATATTAATGGCAAATTCTCTATTAAAAATCTGTGTAACGGTCAATTAAGTCTTGTTATATCCCATGTAGGATGTGAAACCAAACGTATTCTGGTGACTATTAACGGCGACACATACAGCAAGATAAACATGGAACATCATTTAGAAGAATTAGATGAAGTGAGCCTAAGAAATAGAGGCAGCAAAATCACAAAAACAGCTCAAGAAACAGTTATTAAAAATAATGTTTTAAAACGCTATAGCAATTTAAGTTTGGGTGATGCATTAAAAGAAGTTTCAGGTATATCATCAATAAATACAGGAAGCACTATTGTAAAACCTATGATTAATGGTCTACACAGTAGTAGAATACTAATTTTGAATAACAACGTGCGTTTACAGGATCAAGAATGGGGTATTGAACATGCACCTAATATTGATATTAACAGTGCAAATCAAATTTCTGTTATTAAAGGTGCAGGAGCATTAGCCTATGGAGGAGATGCCATAGGTGGCGTTGTAGTAATAAACCCAAGTATAATAGTACGCAAAGATACCCTCTACGGTCGAACCCTTTTGGGAGGTCAGACCAATGGCCGAGGTTATAACATATCATCAACATTAAATAAAAATTTTAGTTCAGGCTGGTTTGCACAAGTACAAGGTTCTTATAAAAGGAATGGAGATTTTAAGGCTCGAAACTATAATCTTACTAATACTGGATCAAGTTCAAAAGGTTTAGCGACACGATTTGGAAAAAACAAATTTCAATCTGGCTTTGAAATTTATTATAGCTTTTTAAAAAGCGAAATTGGCATTCTTGGAGCCTCACACATTGGTAGTGTTTTTGATTTGGAGCGTGCTATAAATTCTGGGCAACCGAGTATTAATAGAGGTTTTAGTTATGGTATAAATGCACCAAAACAGGACATAACACATCATTTGACAAAAGCGAATTACTATAAACGTTTTTCAAACTTTGGTAAAGTTACCCTTCAATATGATTATCAAAATAACAAACGCCTTGAGTTTGATGTTAGAATTGGTGATAGAAGAGATATCCCAGCTATTGATTTAACATTACAAACGCAAACCGTTCTGGCAGACTTAAATTTGGATGCAAACCTAGACAGAAAATTAAATTTCGGAATTATGGGGCGTTTTCAGGATAATTTTGCAAGTCCAGAAACGGGAGTAAGACGTTTAATTCCTGACTATAAAAAATATGATTTTGGAGTATATACTACGTCAGAATGGCGAATAAATAACAGTCTTATTATAGATGCTGGCATACGTTATGATTTTAATAGAATTGACGCCAAGAAATTTTATCGAAAATCCCGTTGGGAAGAACGTGGTTATGATATTGATTTCTCAGATATTATTATTGAAGAGCTACCAACACAGTTGTTAACCAATCCGATATTTAATTATCATAATATATCAGTATCAGCAGGCGCAAAATTCTACTTAAACGATACAAGCTACCTTATCGGTAATTATGCACTTTCCAGCAGGCCGCCAAATCCTTCAGAGTTGTTTAGTGATGGCTTGCACCACTCTGCTGCAAGATTTGAGCTTGGTGATATCAGGTATGGTAAAGAAGTTTCTAATAGAGTTTCGATATCATATAGCTATAAATCAACAAAATTCAATCTATTGACTGAAGTATTTTATAACAACATAAAAGATTTTATCTACTTAAGACCTTTTGATTTTATAAGCACCATAAGAGGGCCATTCCCCTTTTGGGAATATCAACAAAACCATGCCGAGCTGTTTGGTATTGATTTAAATACTACTTACAATTTTACAAATAATTGGCAGTGGCAAAACAAAACAGCTCTTACAAAAGGGTATGATCTAGAAAATGATATCCCCTTGATTGATATACCAGCATTTAATACCATGAATCAAATTACTTATAAAAAGAAGACGTGGCATAATTTTTCAGCTAGTTTAAAATCAGAATGGGTATTTGAACAGAATGAATTGCCCGATTTTAATTTTGAGGTAGAAAATCAACTTAATGGCGAACGTACGCTTATCGATATCAGTACACCTCCACCTGCCTATAATTTATTACATTTTTATAGTGAAGCTACTTTTACATTTAATAAAAAAACAAACTTGAATGTCAGTTTTGGAATAAATAATATATTAAATACATCATACAGAAATTACCTAAATCAATTACGCTTTTTTTCAGACGACCTAGGGCGTAATATAACATTACAAATACAATTTAATTATTAATAAACATGAATACTAACATCTTAAATTTTAAAACAATGAAAATCAATTATTTAACATTAAATCTTATGAAAACTACTAAATTTTTTATTGGTGCATTTTTTTGCCTAACACTTATTACTTCATGTTCTGATGACGATGATAATCCAGCTCCGGTTCTTGAAGAAGAATTAATTACAAATGTGACACTTACTTTCGTAAACAATGATGACCCTTTAGATATTGTTACTATGGCAAGTGTAGCACCCGACGGACAGGACGGAGCTTCAACAGAGCTTGTTTCTGGCACTTTTACCTCTGGTGAAACATATGCATTAACTTTAGCCTTAACTAACGAGTCTGAAGACCCTGCAGAAGATGTTCTTAATGATGACATCATTCCAGAAGCAGATGAGCACTTTTTTGTTTATGCTGTAAATGGCATAAATTTAACACTATCGAGAGATGATGATGACGTTGACGCTTCTGATAGTGAGAAGTTAGGTTTAAATACGACTTGGGTTGCAGGTGCTGCAAGTACTGGAAATGTACAAATTATTTTAGTACATGAGCCAGAGGGTGCAGATGATTCTGATGAATTTGGTTCGGTTACAGGTGGTTCTGAAGATATAAACATTACATTTTCTAATGTTGAAATCCAGTAAATAACCATATGCCGTAACTTTTAAATTAAATTTACAGGTATAGAAATAAAAAACCAGAGAAGTTATCTTCTCTGGTTTTTTATTTATGGCTTTTTGTCAAAAAAAACTACGCTTAATCAGGAGCGACTATTTAGGACTAGTCAATCAACACCAATTATCTTGAATAATTAGGAGACTCATTAGTAATAGTAACATCATGCGGATGGCTTTCGTTAATTCCACTAGACGTAATTTTAACAAACTGTCCAATCTCCTTAAGCGTTTCAACATCTTTTGCGCCACAATAGCCCATACCTGCTCGTAAACCACCAATAAATTGATGGATACTTTCAAATAAATCGCCTTTGTATGGTACACGACCTACAATACCTTCTGGTACTAATTTTTTAATATCATCCTCAACATCCTGAAAATAACGATCTTTACTACCTTCTTTCATGGCTTCAACAGAACCCATGCCACGATAGGATTTAAATTTTCGCCCTTCATATATAATGGTTTCTCCAGGAGACTCTTTTGTTCCTGCTAAAAGCGAACCTAACATAACGGTATCTGCACCCGCTGCAATCGCTTTTGGGATATCTCCTGTATATCGAATACCTCCATCTGCTATTACGGGAACACCAGAGCCTTTAATGGCTGCTGCGACTTCCAGTACGGCAGAAAATTGTGGAAACCCGACACCTGCAACAACTCGCGTTGTACAAATAGAACCCGGGCCAATACCCACTTTCACGGCATCTGCACCTGCTTCAACTAAATACTTAGCCGCAGCACCAGTCGCTATATTTCCAACAATAACATCCAAATTCGGGAATTTGGATTTTATAGCCTTGAGCACATTAACAACCCCTTTAGTATGGCCGTGAGCCGTATCAATAACCACTGCATCTACGCCTGCATTTACTAAAGCCTCTGCCCTATCCACAGCATCTGCTGTAACGCCTATGGCTGCCGCTACTCGTAAACGCCCATATTGGTCTTTATTTGCGTTAGGTTTTTGGGTCACTTTGGTAATGTCCCTAAACGTTATTAAACCTGATAATTTAAAATTATCATCTACAATAAGTAATTTTTCAATTTTATGTTCTTGTAGAATTTTTTCGGCATCTTGTAAGGAGGTTCCAACAGCTGCCGTAACTAAGTTTTCACTTGTCATTACTTCCACTATTGGGCGCTTGTTATTATGCTCAAAACGTAAATCACGGTTGGTTACTATTCCTTTTAAAATACCTTTATCATCAACAATAGGGATGCCTCCAATACTATATTCAGACATGAAATTTTTAGCGTGTTTCACTTTGGCTGTTAACGGCAAAGTTACGGGATCTATAATCATACCACTTTCAGCACGTTTTACCTTTTTTACTTTTTGCGCTTGTGCCTCTATAGACATATTTTTATGCAACACACCAATACCACCCTCCTGAGCCATAGCAATAGCCATTTTACTTTCCGTTACCGTATCCATTGCTGCGGATATGATTGGTACGTTTATAGTAATGTTACGTGTAAATTTTGTTTGAATATTTACCTCTCTTGGAAGTACTTCAGAAAAAGCTGGGACTAGCAAAACATCGTCATAAGTTAAGCCTTCTCCTAGTATTTTATTTTCTTGTGCAGTCATGGCAATTATAGTTATAATTGCGTGCAAATATACAACTTAAATACAAACTAGGATTATAATTTACTGTTAAGAAAATGGCATTGCTCAACTGAATTTATTTTGTGAATTATAAAAATTATTTGGGCGTTACCCGAAAAGGGTCAGGCTTTACGTTACAAGTCCTCGCACCTCCTAAAGTCGGGCTGTGGGCTTTCCACTACTATCCTTAACGCGCTTGTGCGCAACATAATACTATAATCTAGGAATATTTTTTGTTTTTTATAACCTGTGATTTATAACATGAAGTCTATTCTAAATCGTAATTTTGTCTAGCCTTCTTTGCCCAAGTTACTAATTCTTCTTTTTCAGTTTCGGAAATCGAACCATGAAGCATGGTATAAAATTCCAATGGCATCTCCCCTGCTAAAACCTCTTCAATTAATTCGTCTAGTTTATGGTCTTTCTTTTTATCTGAATAACTTTCCCATTTAGACACATTAAAATGCTCATTGCCTTCTTCAATATGGTCATGTAACCAGAATGAAACTGGTGCAACCTCTGCATACCAAGGATATTCCGTTTTATTACTGTGGCAGTCATAACAGTTGTTCTCTAAAATGGCTTTAACCGTTTTACTAGGTTTTGTTTCAGCATCAAAAGCAGCCACATCCCTATATTCTGCATCATTTTTTTCTGGTCTGTAAAACTGAATTAAAACTAATCCGATTAATAAATAATTAATATTTTCTTTACTATTTTCATCTTAAAAATGTTTAAAATTTAATTTGAAGTGTGGCGTACCAGTTTCTTGGTGCTGATGGAATAATTCCAGGTCCAGGATAACCCGTTGCGCGTCTTGTAAAATAACTATTATCCAAAACATTGTTTAAACCAGTTTCTAATTTGAAGTTTTTATAATTATAGGATAATGATACGTCTAAAATATCGTATTCTGGAATTCTACCAACCACACTAGTCGCTCCATCACTTAAAGCATTTGTTGCATCACTAAATTGATTACCTAAATAACTATATTGAATATTAGCTAGCAAATTTTTATATCCACCTTGAATACCCGTTTTCAGATTTAAACCTGGAACAAATTCCACCTTATTTCCTTCAATTCCGTTAATATCAGATTTTAAATATTTAGAATTAATAATGGATGTATTTATAAAATAATTAAACTTAATATTACTATTCAAATTGAAAATCTTCTTTAAGTTAAAATCAAATAAAGATTCTAAACCGAATATTCGAGCATCTCCAACATTTCTACGTTCGTTAGTGGTTTGTCCTCCTGTACCTGGAATTTCTTTAAATTCAAAACCAATTCTGTTGTTATAAAATAGACCGAAAATGCCCAAATCATAAGATATTGTATTTTTAAAATTTCCTCGTAAACCTAAATCTATGGTAAAACCATCTTCATCTGTAATATTTGGATCAATTGAAAATCCTGGATTATTAATAGCAATATCTGAAAATGTCACAGAACGGTAATTTTGAGAAATATTTCCGTAAACTTCAAAATTAGTAGAAGGCTTATAGCTTAACCCTAAACCTAATAATAAAAATGAACGTTCAAAATTTTCATTTTTTTCTATAGTTTCTTCAAAAATGACGTTGCCTGCGGCATCCGTTCTAATTTCTTCAAAAAAACCATCACTTTGTGTTTTGATGTATTCAAATCTAAATCCTGGTGTTGCTGAAAATTTATCTGTCAAATAAAAAATATTTTCTCCAAAAACAGACATGTTTAAGTTTGGTAAATCAAATTGAGATTGATTATCATAATTGGGATATGTTTCTGTAACCAGTTTAAAGTCGGGCCCATTACCATCACTCCCAGGGCCTTGCTCTTGAAAATTATTTGCTTTATAAAACTTAGTACCAATTAAAAATGTGGCGTCTTTATTAAAGGCTTTATATTTAGTTAATAGACGTGATTCAAAGCCAAAATTATTAAAATCGCCTTTAATTAAATCCCGTTCATTTCCTGAATCTACTTGACTTACTCTATTGCTTCTAAAACCTAAGGCGTCACGAGATGCATTCAACCCAAAGAAGTTAAACGTAAAATTTGTTTTTTCAGAAAAGGCGTGTGATAATTTAAAATTATATAACAACCAATTGACTTGAAACCAATTACGTGAGCGATTGCTTTGTAAAGGGTCTTCATTAAACATATCATCAGTTAATCCGCCAGCTTGTTGTGCTAGATATCGCATATAAGTAACCTCACCTGTTAGTTTTGTTTTTTCATTAAACTGATACCCTAAATGAGCAAATACGTTTTTAGATTCAAACTGAGAATTTGGTCTGAACCCATCGCCTGTTTTATAGTTGAAATAAGTATAATAACTCCATTTATTTTTTGTTCCACTTAAACTCGTAAAATTAGTGTACAGTCCAAAACTACCAGCTGTGTTTCTAGTTATAATTTCTAATGGTTTATTTGGATTTGGCGATTTCATTTTAAAATTAATTAGACCTCCAAACTGCGTACCGTATTGTAAAGATGCTGCACCACGAATCACTTGAATTTCTTCTAGACCTTCAGAAGCTGGTGTGTAATAACTTTCTGGATAACCCAAAACATCGGCACTAATATCGTAACCATTTTGTCTGGTGTTGAAGTTGGCAGTTCGGTTGGGGTCTAATCCACGTCCACCAATATTTAGTTGTAAACCAGCATCATCATTTTGGTAAATATTTAAACCGGCAACTTGACTATAAATTTGACGCGCGTTGTTGGATGCTAAATTTGCCATAGACTGTCCCACTAAAACAACCTCTGTTTTTTTACCTGCATAAATAGCCGTTTCTTCAACATCATTCAAACGTTTTAATTCGAAGATGCGTTGCTTTCTGGCTGTTATTTCAACTTCTGATAAATTCTGAGTCAAATCTTTTAAAACAATATTTAGTTCTGAAGTGTTTTCCGTTTGTATAGTGACTTCTTCAACATCATATTCAAAAGAGAAAAACACCAAAGTGATTTCTTTTTTAGATGTTTGAAACTTAAAATAACCTGAAGTATTTGTAGTTGTTATTAATCCTGAAACTTTATCGTAAACCTTGACATCTGCAACTGGTTTGCTATCTTTTGAAAAAATAACTGTACCCGAAATATTATTTTGAGCGTATAATGACACACTGAAAATAAGTGCTAATATGATTTTAAAGTCCTTTAATGTCATCCTTAAATGGTAAAATCCAATGTTTAGGTTTAAATGATTCTTTTTCAGCGTACAAATCTACGTTTTTATCTATAAATGGTTGGCTTAATCTGCCATTTAAAGCTACATAACTTTCAACAAAAACCTGAATATTTTTATGCCCTTGCGATTTAAAATGGTCGCCTAAATAATGTGCATATTCTAAAATGAAATCAGGTTGAGAACTCATTTGTTTTTCTTGCAGAGGTGTTAAAAAATCTTTATTATCCACATAGAAAAAATTACCAGTTTTAGCATTTACAATTTTGAATGTTGCAATGCCCATTTTTTCCATGAGCATAACCCGCCATGAAAAACGATAGCCTTCCTCAGTCCAAAATAATTCGTTTGGATATAATGCATAACGAAAAGGAACAAATAATTGAATACAGAAGAATAAGCCAATAATTATTAAAACTGGTTTTTTAAAATGTGTCTTACACATTTCAATACTTTGAAAACTTGTTTTTGAATTAAAAATGCGTTTTAAAATTTTGATAATCTTCTGATGAAAATTGGCATCAAAGAATATCAATGCTGAAACAATCATAATAAACGGAAACATACCAATAGGAAACAAAACTCGAGTAAATACATGAAAAACAACCACTAATATGAAAGCAAAAACGCGTGTTCTTTTGTATGACAATAAAAATGGAATGCTTAAGTCATATAAAGCACCACTCCAACTCATAGCAAAATGAAACCAGTTTTGTTGCATTAATGTATCTCCAATAAGTGGTAAATCATATTTTGAAGGCAACCATATTTTTAAAGGTTGTGCTCTAAATAACCAATCGCTGTTTAGTTTAGCTAAACCTGCGTAAAAATAAACGATACCTAAAAGGAGTTTTACACTATCAGTAGTCCATTTTGGAATATATTCATAGCTTTTCTTCTTAAGAATATTATCTAATGAAAAAGTAGCATTTGCAGGTAGAAAAATCATTAAAAAACTTAATAAACTTATAAAGTAATAATGGTTTAAATAGGTCGTTTTATCCATCAATTCGATGTAAGTAAAACTCAGAAAAAAAGTGATAATGGCCATACGATATTTAAAACCTAACGCCACAAAAAGTGAAGCTAATCCGCAGATTAAAAAAAGCAAATAAGTATAGTTCTCAAGAGATTTTACCCATTCAAAACCGTAATATGAAAAATGAAATTTTGGTTGAATGTAAAACGTTTCAATCCAGCCATGGTACCAAAAACGCATGATACTAAAACACATTATGATACCAAAACACATTCTAAATACAGCTAATGGAGCTGCGTGAGTGGTTTTAGATAGATATGTTTTTAAATTGAATATCATTGTATAAAAAAAGGTTGCCATATTTTATTGGACAACCTTTTAATCAATTTTTATTTTTTATTAATCACCATCATTATCTGTAAAATCTAGATTAACATCAAACGCTTGAACCATGTCTATTTTTAGGCTAACAACTGCTAACTGTAAAGCATCATAAGCTTCTGTCATCTTTGTGTTATCTGTATTAATTTGAGTGACAAAATTGCTGTCTAATACCTTTATTTTTTGGCGAGCATCATTAAATCTAGTATTTATTAAAGTAACTAAATCCGCTCTATCTAAAAATTCTAAATATGTTTTAAAACTTTCTCCATTAGAACTGCCTTTATAAGCTTTTCCATTGAAAAAATCCTGTGCGGCATTAAGACCTATTAGCGCTAAATCTTTTGAAACATCTTTTTTATAAAACGCTTCTACGGTTTCAGGCAAAGGCATATTCGAAAAATTACCTGCCGGTGTCCCTATTTTTTTTGCTCTAAGTAACTTTTCGTAATAAAAAATGAAATCATTTACAATTTTATTTAAAGAACTTGTTGCCGTGTTACCAGTTCCTCCTATAAAAGTGGATCGGTAATTACCTTTCCAATCACTCAAATAAGAATTATTTAAAGTCATCATTTGTGCAATAACATCTGTTAAATAATCAGCATAACCGGCGTTACTTGTATTTGATGTAAATTTATCTATAGCATTAGCATCACTATCTGCTAAACCATGTATTAAAAAATCTAATGCCGGAAACCCTTGTGCATCATGAAAATTACCTGAATCTAAATCGTAATTACCATTTTTAGCACCATTTTGTACATCATCAACTGTTAATGGATGTATGTTAAAAAAACTAACAAAACCAAACTCTTTTCCACCACGTTCTTCAGCTTTACCAATATTAAACATTTCAACATATTGCCATGACTTATATGCTTCTAACCAAGCATCACTTAAAGCATCTAAATTCGTTTGACTTTTATCATCTACAAAAGTGCTTTTAGTAGCATCTAAAGCGGAAAGTTTCACTTGCAAATCTTCAAAAGCTGGTATAATAATATTATCAGCAACATTAATTAATAAGGCGTCTCTATCAAAATTATCATTCCCTCCTTTTGGATCATCATCAGAAGATGAAGAGCTACAAGCAACTATAAAACCTACTAAAATTAATCCTAAAAAAAACTTTTTCATTTTCATAATTTATCTTTATTTTTTTTTTGCAAAAGTACAGAAAAGTAGTTGTTGTGTAAAATGTGGCAACAACTACTTTTTATTATTTATTTCTAGATAGCTGGTGCAGCTTGAGCGGTAGTAAAACCAAACGTTGCTGAAATTTCATCAGAAATAGTATCTAAAGTTGTTTCTGTAACATCCCAAAATCCGTTACCTGTCATTAGTTGCGCTAAATACCCATCAACTTCTGCTTTAGTGAAATAAGGCGACGTTGAGTCTGGCATTCTTGTAAATTGTAAACTATAAATGAATCCGTAAGCTTCAGATAAAGCATGAAAAGCCTTGGCATTATCAGCTGTTAAATTGGCTTTTCCTGACTGTAAATAATACACCGCTCTAACCGCTGGAATCATAGAGATATTTTCTCTAATAATTTCTGCTTGTTTATCTCGCAGTGTATAATCTTGTTCAACTATAGCAGCTCTTCCTAATTTGAAAGCATCATAAACATCATCAGCAATACCTTTAAAATCTTCATCTTTTTCAACTCTGTCAATATATTCACTTAAAAACTGATCTGCTTCTAATTTTGGTGCATTAGGATCTGCTTCATTTCCATATAAGTAACCAAAAGCTTCATCCCATTTATGCTCCATAGTGGTATAATTTTTACCTTCATCTAAAACACCATTGTCATTATTTACTTTATTTGAACCCGCATCTAAAACGTCCGGACTCAAATAATTATTAAGTATTTGATCTATCATTAAAGCACCTATCAAGCCTTTAGCAAAAGCTTGGTTATACTCTAAACCTTTACCATTTATATAACGTATAGTTCCTCCACCTGCTTGTTGTAATTGACCTGCTTGACCAGCTACTGCAATATTTGCCCAATTTGGAAATACATCATTAGCTTGAGAAGCTATCCAACCATCAAAATCTGCTTTGATAGCATTTGCATTGGTTGTATTTGCTGAGAAATAATCTGTTGAAGCTGCTGTTTTACTACGAACACTCTTATTAGAAGCATTTAAATTAGCATCGCTAAAATCTGCTTCACCTTCAACGTGTGCAAACATAGCATCAATTTTAGCTTCGTTATTATTATTATCTTTTAAAGCAGATACAACCTCATCTGCCATTAAAATTCTTGTGGATTGACCACCAAAACTTACTGTAGAATTTCCATTTCTTGTAAAATCATACGTTGCAGGAGATTCAACACTGTTACTATCTGGACCATCATCATCATTTGAACAAGAAGTTAACATACCTCCTATTACGAATAAACTTAGAACTAATTTTTTCATTTTAATTGATTTGTTGTTTTTATTTAGACTTATTATAAATAATACTTTTATTGAAGTTGCAAATATAAAAACACATTATAATTTACGCAAAGTTTATTTAGATTAAATTTAAATAAAGAAAATTAAAATTTTATAAATAATTGTTTTACAAGTATTTATATAAAATATTTTAACATTTAAAAAACTTATAATTGAAAAATTTAAGCTTAATAATTAATGATAATAGTTAAAAATTTTTGAAGCTTCATTATAAGCACTTTCAAAACTAAGCGCGTTTAAACTGTTAATTTTTTCTGAAGTAAAGTAAGAAAGTAGTTTCTCAGTTGGCATATTGCCTGTTAATTCATCTTTCGCCATGGGGCAGCCCCCAAAACCTTGAATAGCACCATCAAAACGATGACAGCCTGCTTTGTAAGCCGCATCAACTTTTTCAAACCATTTAGTTGGTGTAGTATGAAGATGCGCACCAAATTCTATATTAGGATATAAAGGAATTAAGTTTGAAAATAAATAATCTATACTTTCTAGCTCAGAAGTTCCAACGGTATCACTTAGCGATAAAATTTTAACACCCATGTTGGCAAGTTTTTCAGTCCACTCGCCTACTATATCTACATTCCATGGATCGCCATAAGGGTTTCCAAAACCCATAGAAATATAAACCACTAATTGCTTGTTTGATTTATCTGCTATATCAATAATTTCAGAGAGTGCAACAATGGACTCTGCAATGGTTTTATGCGTATTACGCATTTGGAAATTCTCTGAAATTGAAAATGGATAGCCCAAATAATCAATTGCCGCATGTTTGGATGCATCATCCGCTCCTCTGGTATTTGCAATAATGGCCAAAAGTTTGCTTGTAGTTGTACTTAAATCCAATTGAGATAGAACCTCCGCAGTGTCAATCATTTGAGGAATGGCCTTTGGCGACACAAAACTTCCAAAATCAATAGTGTCAAAACCAACTCGTAATAAACTCTGAATATATTGCACTTTCTGCGCTGTAGGTATAAATTGCTTTATACCTTGCATAGCATCTCGCGGGCATTCAATAATTTTTATTGGTTTTATCATTATAATTGCAGGAATTCAGTTGATAAAAATACTACTATTTTTTATGAATGTAAGTTTTAAAAAGTAATTACGACATAAACAAATAACTATTAACCTTCAAAATATATAACATGAAAGAAATTACGCTGTTATTATTTTTTTCAATCTTTGCTTATAGTTTTGGGCAAACCAGTATAGCTAATTACGATGTTTCAATTACTACTATCTGGAATACTACCGACCATACTACACTACCCCCTAACGCCCATTGGTCTCCTCTTATAGGTGCGACACACAAAAATCTAAATGATGTTTTAGAATTTGGCGTTCTTGCCCCATCCACTAATGGGATTAAGACTATAGCTGAGACTGGTAATACAAGTGATTTTCAAAGTGAAGTTAATAATAATGCTAACGCAAATTTAATACCCCAAAAATCCTTTTTACCATTTGCGGGCAATAATAGCATTGCTAGCATTTCTGGGCTAGAAGTTACTACAGAATTTCATTATGTAACTCTAGTATCTATGGTAGCTCCTAGCCCAGATTGGTTTATAGCGGTTAACAATTTAGATTTAAAATCCGGCAACCCTTCCATAAACAATGGTTGGAAAGACACTTTTACTATGGATATTTTTGCCTATGATTCTGGAACAGATTCAGGAACCAATTACACTTCAGCCAATATGGTTACAGTACCAAGAATTCCTATTGCTAAGGTATCCGGATTTCCTATAAATGGAAATAAAATGGCAACTATTATGTTTACTTACAATTCTTCAACTTTAAGTATCGGACATATCAATTCCATTGAAAATTTAAAAATTTATCCAAACCCTTCAAACGGAGAGGTTACAATTTCTAATATCAAAGGTATTGATTTAGAAAATGTAAAGGTTTATAATGTTTTAGGTAAATTGGTAAAGCAAATTCAAGTAAAAAAAAATTCACCTAAATTAAACTTGGATTTATCTCAATTAAATAAAGGTATTTACTTATTAAAAATTTCGAATACCGAGGATTCAAGTAACATTCAAAAACTTATAATTAATTAAAAAAAATCACTTTTTGAGTATCGCTTTATTAATTGACTTAATTAATCCTGGTCCCTCATAAACAAAGCCTGTATAAATTTGAATTAAATCTGCTCCAGCATCAAGTTTTTCAAGAGCATCTTTAGCTGAATGAATACCACCAACCCCTATAATAGGAAATGCCTTACTGCTTTTATCTGAAAGGTATTTTATAACTTGAGTACTTTTTTCTCTAATAGGCCTTCCACTTAAGCCACCGTTTCCTATATCCTTAAGTCTTTCTTTTGAAGTTTTTAAATGACTTCTATCTGTTGATGTATTACTCGCAATAACACCATCAAGATTGGTATGGTTTACAAGTTGGATAATTTCATCTAACTGAATATTGTTTAAATCTGGTGCTATTTTTAGAAGAATCGGTTTTTGTTTATCAAATGTTTTATTTGTGCTTTGAACAGCTCCAATTAATTCTTCAAGATAATCCTTATCAGTCAATTTAGCATGACTACCAACATTTGGGCAACTTACATTCAATACAAAATAATCCACATAAGGATGAAGCGCATTAAAGCACTCCAAATAATCTTTTGTATATTCCTCTGGCTTTGTATCGGTGTTTTTACCAATATTACCACCAATAATCAGTTTGCCTTTATTTTTCTTTAAGTGTTTAATTGCAGCATGTATACCTTCATTATTAAAACCCATACGGTTAATAATGCCTTGGTCTTCTTTTAGCCTGAATAATCTTTTTTTTGGATTTCCTGCTTGTCCATTCGGCGTTACGGTTCCTATTTCAATAAAACCGAAACCAAAATTTGCTAATTCGTTGTATAATAAGGCATTTTTATCGAAACCTGCCGCTAAACCTACTGGATTTTTAAATTTAAGTCCGAATAGTTTTCGTTCTAACTTGTTGTCTTCCAAAACATATAAACGCTTGTACAGCCTTTTAAACCCAGGTAATTTTGAGGTGAATTTTATCAATAAAAAGGTGAAATGGTGAATTTTTTCAGGGTCGAAATAAAAAAAAAGTGGGCGAAGTAGTACTTTGTACATCAATAGAATTTAATGCAAAAATAAGTTGAAAAACTGTAAATAAAAAATCAAGCGGCACATACTTATTCACGCTTAATAATTGTAAATTACAGCCAATAATTAGCAGTCGATAATACCACTACAAACTCAAATTTTCATGATATTAAAAGAGCATATTATAAAGCGTTTTATAAGTTACGTTACTATTGATACCGAATCAGACCCAACTTCTGATACAACTCCAAGCACAAAAAAACAATGGATTTTAGCCAATAAGCTTGTTGAAGAATTAAAGTCTATCGGTATGCAAGATGTAAGTATTGATAAGCATGCATATATCATGGCGACTTTACCAAGTAATGTAGAACATGATGTACCAACTATTGGTTTTATTTCGCATTTTGATACCTCACCAGATTTTACGGGCGCTAATGTCAAGCCTCAAATTATAGAGAAATACAACGGAAAAGATATCATTTTAAATGAAGCTGAAGATATTGTTTTGTCTCCCGATTATTTTGAAGATTTACTACTTTATAAAGGTCAGACACTAATCACCACAGACGGCAAAACCCTTTTAGGAGCGGATGATAAAGCAGGAATTTGCGAAATAGTTTCAGCTATGGAACATTTAGTTAAACACCCAGAAATTAAACATGGAGAAATAAGAATTGGTTTTACCCCAGATGAAGAAATTGGGAGAGGCGCACACAAATTTGATGTCGCAAAATTTGGAGCAGATTGGGCATATACTATGGATGGTAGCCAAATTGGGGAATTAGAATACGAAAATTTTAATGCCGCGGGTGCTGTAGTAAAAATAAAAGGTAAGATTGTGCATCCAGGTTACGCAAAAGATAAAATGATAAATTCGATGTATATTGCTACGGAGTTTATAAATTCATTACCGCGACTAGAAACTCCAGAACATACAGAAGGGTACCAAGGTTTTTTTCATTTGCACGACATAATTGGTAATGTTGAGGAAACTACTTTACATTATATTATTCGCGACCACGACATAGAACATTTTGAAGCTAGAAAAGAAATGATGATGAAACTTACAAACGAGCTTAATTCCCAATATGGCAGACAAGTGATCACTACCGAAATTAAAGACCAGTATTTTAACATGAAGGAGAAAGTTGAACCAGTTATGCATATTGTTGATTTTGCTGAAGAAGCTATGAAGCAATTGGATATTAAACCTCTTATTAAAGCCATTCGGGGCGGGACAGATGGCTCGCAATTGAGTTATATGGGATTACCTTGCCCTAATATTTTTGCTGGTGGACATAATTTTCATGGGCGCTACGAGTATGTGCCTGTTGAGAGTATGGTAAAAGCGACTGAAGTGGTTTGTAAGATTGCGGAGTTGGTAGCTTTAAAGCCTGTTAAATAACAAATATTTTAAAAAAAATTAACAGTTTCTCCATATACACTACATAATTAACTATTATTATGAAACTAAACTTATTATCGTGCGATGCCCAAAGACCAGATAAAAGAGCCATAGCTAAATGCATTGCAGAAATTTCAAATGCTGATGATTCTTTATCACATGGCCTTACAGATATTTTGTTGGAAGGTGATACTGTAGATATTGAAGTAACAGACAAAAATTCTGGATCGGCATTAAGAGCTTTACGAAAACTAGATATAGATTATGAAATTTTGGAATAAACCAAATCACAATAAAATTTCCTTACTTCTTCCCGAACAATTAAATTATATTTGCGCTAATTAAATACTTACCATGCGCATAGATATAATTACTGTTTTACCAGAATTACTTAAAAGTCCGTTTGAAGCGTCTATTCTTAAACGCGCTATTGATGCTGACTTGGTAGAAATATATTTTCATAATTTAAGAGACTATACTACAGATAATTACAAATCTATTGACGACACACAATTTGGTGGTGGCGCAGGCATGGTTATGATGGTGGAACCTATTGATAAATGCATTTCGGCACTACAAGCAGAGCGCAGTTATGACGAAGTTATTTATATGACGCCCGATGGCGAAACTTTAAAACAAGGTATAGCCAACCAATTATCGCTAAAAGAAAACATAATTATTTTATGCGGTCACTATAAAGGTGTGGACCAACGCGTGCGTGATCATTTTATAACTCGCGAAATTTCTATAGGTGATTATGTATTATCTGGTGGCGAATTAGGAGCTGCTGTACTTTGCGATGCTATAATAAGATTAATACCAGGCGTTTTAGGAAATGAAACCTCCGCATTAACCGATTCGTTTCAAGATGGTCTGTTAGCGCCACCTATCTATACAAAACCTAGAGACTATAAAGGTTGGAAAGTACCAAAATTACTATTTGGTGGTAACTTTCCTGAAATTGAAAAATGGCGTGAGGAACAGGCTTATTTGAGAACTAAAGAACGTCGTCCTGACTTGTTGGATAATTAATATTGAAAAAATCTAAAACTAAAAAAAATTTAGTACAAAACAAGTAATATCTTAACTAGTAATGATTTAAAACCGCTTGCCTTTAAATGTTCATTGAGATTATAACTGTTTACTCACTTCGTATTAAAAACAACAACCGTATGATTTCCGTGAAGCGTTAAATAAAAAATTTAATTTGAACTTAAACATAAATTAATTAATGAGTCCGGATCAAGTTCGTGACTGCTCATAAGAAAGATAAAGCAAACAGCCTAACCTTCTGTGACCTCATAAGGTTTAAAAACATTGAAGATATGAGCAAAAAGAAACACCCTTAAAAAAAACAGTTATTAATTGTACATTCTTAATTATTAATTATATTTGCAGCCAATTTCGGGTTAACCTCTGGCGAGAATCGTGAATGTTGTTCTGAACTAATTATAATTAAATTTAAAGATATGGAATCTTTAGTAAAATTTGTACAAGACGAATTTGTAACAAGAAAAGATTTACCAGAATTTGCTGCTGGTGATACAATTACAGTATTCTACGAAATTAAAGAGGGTACTAAAACACGTACTCAGTTTTTTAGAGGTGTAGTAATTCAAAGAAGAGGGTCTGGAGCTTCAGAAACTTTTACAATTAGAAAAATGTCAGGATCTATCGGTGTGGAGCGTATCTTCCCAGTTAATTTACCTGCATTACAAAAAATAGAAGTTAACAAACGTGGTAAAGTGCGTAGAGCACGTATATTTTACTTTAGAGGCCTTACAGGTAAAAAAGCTAGAATTACCGAGCGTAGACGTTAATAATATATCTGCAATTGTAGTATTTAAAAGACTTGAGTTATCTCAAGTTTTTTTTTTGAATTATCAACTACATATAAGAAAAACCATTTACGTAAATTAAAAATATAGTATAACTTTAGTAACAGTCTATTTTTGAAATAAACAGAAACAAATAGTGGGATAATCATCACAATAGATTTGATTCATAAACTAAAGTTATTAACAAATGTTAACAACTTTAGTTTGTAAGATGTTGATATCTAATAAGTCAAAAATTTTTTTTTTCTGCAATGTGATGTTACATTTACATATGAAGTAAAAGACAACTTAATGTTGGTTTCGCCTCAACAACGAATTTACATAAACTTCTAAATAAAGATAACGTTCTTTATATATTGTTTTCTAGGTTTTAATGTGTCACTTTTACATGTGAGTATCATGAAAAATCAAGATGTTATAAAAAGTTTTACATGTGCAAGCAGGTAATGGCTAGTATAATTGAAAGCTTAAAAAACAGCAGTAACGAAAGTAATTGTTGAAATGTAAGCCATGTTAATAATAATTTTAACACGAAAGTGTGATAGTTAATTAATAACATAAAGAAAACAATTAAGAAACATATTTGTAATAGGTCAATACATTTTGAAAATTACAATTATGTTTCATTGAAATAAAAATACTTGAACCGAAACCGTTTAAATGAAATTTTAAACAATTATGAGTAGCAATACTTATTAGGTCATGTTAATTTATTTCAAAAAAAGCCATATCAAAGTAGATTAAATTCTGCAGTGATATGGCTTTTGTTTTTTAATACATTAATAGTATAATTATTATCAAATTCATATCGCTTCTAAATTTTATTAAATAAACAGTAAATATGTACTATTTCGATGCTATTCATCAATATATTCTTCATTTATAAATCTCATTTTTTGTATATTCGCAATCGTTAAAATTTAATTTCTATACCATTTCAAAATTGAAATTGTAATAAAATAAAATAATTGTTATTTCTTTATATTGAATAGAAAAATTAAAGCATAGCCTTAGTTACAGTTTATTTTTATATTTAGCAGAAAGCAAAATTAAGGACATTTTATTATTGCTGTTTTTGAAGCTAAAATGGTATGCATTCAAATTTTAGTTTTATACTAATTAAAAAAAACAAGCGATATCAATGTCTAAAATTATTTATACAAAAACCGACGAAGCTCCAGCTTTAGCAACCCGCTCATTATTACCAATTATACAAGCTTTTGTAAAATCTTCTGGTATTAATATCGAAACTAAGGATATTTCTTTGGCTGCTAGAATTTTAGCTGTATTTCCAGATTTTTTAAATGATGACCAAAAAGTCTCTGATGATTTAGCGATACTTGGAGAATTAGCAAAAAAACCAGAAGCTAATATCGTAAAATTACCAAATATCAGTGCTTCTATCCCACAATTGAAAGATGCGATTAAGGAATTGCAAGCTAAAGGTTTTAACATTCCTGATTATCCTAACGAAGCTAAAACTGATGCTGAAAATGATATAAAGTCGCGTTATGATAAAATAAAGGGTAGCGCTGTTAACCCTGTATTACGTGAAGGTAATAGTGATAGACGCGCCCCTAAGGCGGTTAAGAATTATGCTAAAAAAAACCCCCATTCTATGGGAGCATGGTCTAGCGAATCTAAAACACATGTAGCGACTATGAGTACTGGTGATTTTGCTCATAATGAAAAATCTCTAACCTTAAAAGGTGCTACCAAAATTACTATAGAGCATACGGATAGTAAAGGAAAAAAAACAGTTCTTAAAGAAAGTTTCCCTTTACTAAAAGATGAAATTATTGATGCTACTATAATGAGTAAAAAAGCATTAATAGAATTTTTTGAAGAGCAAGTAGAAGATACTCTAGATAAAAGTATATTATTTTCCTTACACATGAAGGGAACTATGATGAAAGTTAGTGATCCGATTATATTCGGTCATGCTGTTCGTGTTTTTTTTAAAGATTTATTTGAAAAGCATGGAAAGACTTTCAAAAAAATTGGTGTAGATGTCAATAATGGTTTTGGAAACTTACTTGAAAAACTTAGTGACCTACCAGAAGATAAACGTGACGAAATAAGAAATGATATAAGATATGCTTTAGATCATGGATTAGATCATGGAGCAGATTTAGCCATGGTTAATTCAGACAAAGGTATTACAAACCTTCATGTACCTAGCGATGTTATTATTGATGCTTCAATGCCCGCAATGATTCGTACATCCGGAAAAATGTGGAATGCCGACGGTAAATTACAAGATACCAAAGCGGTAATTCCAGATAGCAGTTATGCTGGCATCTATGCAGCAACTATTGATTTTTGCAAGAAAAACGGTGCTTTTGATCCTACAACCATGGGAACAGTTCCTAATGTTGGGTTAATGGCTCAAAAAGCAGAAGAATATGGCTCTCATGATAAAACCTTTGAAATAGCTGCTAACGGAAAAGTTAGTGTTATAGATATTAATGGTAATTTATTATTGGAACACACGGTTGAAGAGGGCGATATATGGCGTATGTGCCAAACTAAAGATGCTCCAATTCAGGACTGGGTTAAATTAGCTGTAACGCGAGCAAGAGCCTCTAACACACCAGCTGTTTTTTGGTTGGATGAGAATAGAGCACATGATTTAGAGATTATAAAAAAAGTAAACACGTATTTAAAAAACCACGACACTTCAGGGTTGGATTTAAGAATTTTATCACCTATTGATGCTACAAAATTTACTTGCGAACGTCTTGTAAAAGGAGAAGATACCATTTCAGTTTCCGGAAATGTGTTACGTGATTATTTAACCGACTTATTTCCAATTTTGGAAGTGGGTACAAGTGCAAAAATGTTATCTATCGTTCCATTAATGAATGGCGGCGGGTTATTTGAAACTGGCGCTGGTGGCTCTGCGCCTAAGCATGTGCAACAACTTCTTGAAGAAAACCATTTACGTTGGGATTCGTTAGGAGAATTTTTGGCTATTGCTGTTTCTTTAGAGCATTTTAGTCAAGTAAATAATAATGCAAAAGCTAAAATTTTAGGTGAAACATTAGATGATGCTACAGATAAACTATTAGAAAACAGAAAAGGGCCTTCTAGAAAATCTGGAGAGTTAGACAATAGAGGGAGTCATTTCTATTTAGCTATGTATTGGGCTTACGAATTGGCTAATCAAAATAAAGATGAAGCATTAAAAACTGAGTTTACACCAATAGCTAAAAAATTAGCTGATAATGAAAAGACAATTATAAAAGAATTAACCGATATACAAGGTAAGGCTACACAAATTGGAGGTTATTACGAGCCAAGTGAAGCGCTAATAAATCAAGTTATGCGACCAAGTGAAACTTTTAATGCTATTTTAAGCTAAAAATAGTAGCAATATATTTTAAAAAGCTCCTTTTTAGGAGCTTTTTTTATACTTTTATAAAAAAAAGCTATTAGATGAAGACCCTACCATTATGGTTTTTTTGTGCATTCTGCTTGTTAGTAATTCCACTTGATGCACAAGAAAAATTTACATTAAGTGGAACTATTTTTGAAGAAAAAAGTAATGAAACTTTAATTGGTGTAAACATTATTTTTCCAGATATTTCTGCTGGTACAACAACCAATGAGTATGGTTTTTACTCCATTACACTTCCAGAAGGAACTTATAAATTAGTGATAAGTTATTTAGGCTTTCAAACAGTATCCAAATCAATTTCCCTTTCAAAAGATATTTCTAAAAATTTTAGTTTAACTGAAGCCTTAGAAAGTTTAAACGAAATTGTTATTGCAGAAAATATTGAAAAACTCAATATTAGAACACCCCAGATGAGTGTTAATAAACTAACATCAAGTACCATAAAAGAAATCCCTGTTGTACTTGGCGAATCTGATATTATTAAAGCCATTACGTTGCTCCCTGGAGTTACAACCGCTGGTGAAGGCGCTTCTGGCTTTAATGTTCGAGGTGGTGCTGCAGATCAGAACTTAATTCTTCTCGACGAGGCCACGATTTATAACTCGTCGCACCTATTCGGTTTCTTCTCAGTTTTTAATCCAGACGCTATAAAAGATTTAAAATTGTATAAAGGAGGAATCCCTGCACGCTATGGTGGCCGCGTATCCTCAGTTTTGGATATCTACCAGAAAGAAGGAAACAGTAAAAAATTTCATGCTAATGGAGGCATTGGTATTGTTTCTAGTAGGTTGCTTTTGGAGGGACCTCTTGAAAAAGATAAAGGTGCCTTTCTTTTGGGTGGAAGATCAAGTTATGCACACTTATTTTTGCCAATTTTTGATATTAGTAATATTGCGTATTTCTATGATTTAAATGCCAAATTAAGTTACAAACTAAACGATAATAACAATATTTACCTTTCAGGGTATTTTGGTAGAGATGTTTTCAGAATTGAAGAAACTTTTGAAAACAGCTATGGTAATACTGTTTTAAATTTCCGATGGAATCATTTGTTCTCTGATAAATTATTTTCAAATCTATCACTCATCTATTCAGACTATGATTATGATTTAAAATTAAATTTTGTAGAATTTGATTGGGAGTCAGGAATTCGAAATATTAATATCAAGTATGATCTTAAACATTATTTAACTGATAAAATTAAACTTCAATACGGGTTGAATAGTATTCGCTATAGTTTTAATCCTGGGGAAATTAGCCCAACTGTAACATCATCAGGTATAAATGCTTTTGCATTAACACGAAAATATGCCTTTGAAAATGCTATTTATATAGATACAGAACATAGGGTTTCAGATAGATTAGGCCTTTCTTATGGATTACGATTAAGTACTTTTCATCGTTTGGGACAAGATGAATTAAACATTTATGAAAATGATCGAGCTGTTAATTTTAATGAAGATTTAAAGATTTACGAAAAGGCTAAACCTATTGGAATTGAAACGTTTAAACGAAGTGAGGTTATAAAAAGTTTTTTTTACTTAGAACCAAGAGCGTCCCTTTCCTATCAATTGAATTCTGAAAGTTCTATAAAATTAAGTTATAACCGTATGGCTCAATATATACACTTACTTTCAAACACCAACTCCCCTACACCATTGGATATTTGGACGCCTAGCGGAAAATATGTAAAGCCACAATTGCTTGATCAATATGCTATCGGGTATTTTAAAAATTTTAATAATAATAAATACGCACTGGAAGTTGAGAGCTTTTATAAAAATGTTAAAAACCGATTAGATTATATTGACGGTACAGATTTGATTGCCAATAATGCTATAGAACAAGTAATTTTAAATGGAAAATCAAGGGCTTACGGACTGGAAGTTTTATTAAGAAAAAATGAAGGGAGGTTTAAGGGCTGGTTGGCTTATACAGTATCAAAATCTGAGCAACAAACACCTGGAAGAACATCAACAGAGCTTGGTATAAATAATGGAAACTGGTATAATACACCTTTTGATAAAACACATGATATATCTTTAACAGGCAGTTACGACTGGAATGAGAAATGGAAAATTAGTACTAATTTTTTGTTTCAAACGGGTCAGCCTGCAACATTCCCAAATGCACAGTATCAATTTAATGGATTGACAATACCTAATTACAGTGATAGAAATTCAGAAAGACTACCGTCATACAACCGTCTGGATATAGCATTAAAGTACACTCCCAAACCAAATAAGTCCAATGGATGGCGAAGCCATTGGGTTTTTGGGATTTATAATGTTTATAATCGAAGAAATGCAGCGTCTATAGCATTTGGTCAAAATGAAATAAGCGGACAGAATGAAGCCACACGCCTTGCGATATTCGGAATTGTACCCTCTATATCCTATAATTTTAAACTATAATATCATGCGAAATATAAAATATATAGTATCGGTAATTTTAGTTTTTTTAATAACATCTTGCGAAGATGTTATAGATGTAAAATTAAATAACTCAAAACCAAAACTGGTAATTGATGCTGCTCTCAATTGGCAAAAAGGAACTAACGGTAAATCCCAAACTATAAAGCTAAGCCTTACTGCACCTTTTTTTAGTAGTTCCACCCCAGCAGCCACTGGAGCTATAGTTAACGTCACAGATACCAATGGTAATATGTTTGTATTTATGGAAGATGATAACACTGGAATTTATACAACTGATGCATTTATTCCACAATTAAATGGTGCTTATAGTTTAACTATAGACTATCAGGGCGAAGTATATTCAGCAACAGAAACTCTTACACCAGTAGTTTCAATAGATCGCGTTGAGCAAAAAGATGATGGTGGTTTTTCGGGAGAAGATATAGAGCTTAAAGCGTTTTATACCGATCCAGAAGGAGTAAAAAACTTTTATTTATTTGAATTTGATATTGCTAAATTTCAAACCACATTTCTCGAGGTTTATGATGATGAGTTTTCTGATGGCAATAGTATATTTGCTTTTTATTCAAATGAAGACATACAGACTGATGATGAAGTAATCATCACAAATTATGGCATATCAGAACGTGCCTACGAGTTCTATAACATCTTACTACAACAAACTGATGAAAACGCTGGCGACCCCTTTAGTGTGCAACCATCAACCGTTAGGGGGAACTGTGTAAACCAAACCAATCCAGATAACTTTCCGTTAGGCTATTTTCGCGTATCTGAAAGCGATATTTTAACCTATACAGTAAAATAAAAGTTACAACAAATTATTTATAAAAAATTTAAATAAGATTTAGGCATTTAAAAAATATGTATTTTTGATTCATGATTTTCACTAAAACCACTGAGCAAGATTCTAACCACAATCATTTGGAAAAAATGAGTGTTTCAGAATTGTTATTAAATATCAATAAAGAAGATAAAACCGTTCCTAATGCTGTTGAAAAAGCATTACCACAAATTGAAGCTTTAGTTGTTCAAATCGTTAAAAAATTAAAACAAGGTGGTCGGTTATTTTATATGGGAGCAGGCACAAGTGGTAGATTAGGCATTGTTGATGCCTCAGAATGCCCTCCTACTTTTGGCGTCTCTCACGATTTAGTTATCGGTATTATTGCAGGAGGAGATTACGCTATAAGAAAAGCAGTAGAATTTGCTGAAGACTCAAAAACTCAAGGCTGGATCGATTTACAAAATTATGACATTAACCAAAATGATGTTGTTATTGGTATTGCCGCTTCAGGAACCACCCCTTATGTAATTTCTGCATTAGAAACCTGTAATAAAAATAATATTATAACGGGTTGTATTTCCTGCAATGAAAATAGTCCACTTTCAAATGCTGCTAAATATCCTATTGACGTAGTTGTTGGTCCAGAATTTGTAACAGGTAGTTCAAGAATGAAGGCAGGAACTGCTCAGAAGTTAGTACTTAACATGATTACAACATCTACCATGATTCAATTAGGTCATATAAAAGGTAATAAAATGGTAGATATGCAACTAAGCAACAACAAACTAATAGATAGAGGCGTAAAAATGATAATGAAGGAAATAAATGTTTCAGAAATTGAGGCTTTAGATTTACTAAAACAAAATAAAAGTGTTCGTGAAGCTGTTAAAAACTTTAATAATGGAAACCACTAGAACAAATAAATACCTTCTTTTAAAAGGGCTTAAGTTTATGGGTATGGCTTTAGCCTTTATGTTTACAGGACCAGCACTTGCCTACATTTCTCAAACGAAGTTAAAAAGCCCAATGGATTCTATTATTTTAATTATAGCAATAACGATATGTATCGCAGCTATTTATTTAGGATTTAAAGGTATTAATACTATATTAGATAGTATGTTTAAGAAGAAGTAAAATTATTTATTAAAAAAAAATCACTTTAGGTAAAGTCGATAACTAAATAAGACTTTATTTTACGGAAATAGCTTTTAAACTTGTTGGGTTGTAACCAAACTCATTATCATTAATTACGATGCCTAAACTATCAAAAATATAATTGATTATCGCATAGTGATGAATGGTATGACTATTAGCCTGCGCTAGTAAAGCACCATAAGTATATGGAATCTCTGTTTTGCCCAAACCTAAATCATCAATTACTATAATAGCGTCATTAATATTCAATGATGCATTATCCAATCTCTCAATTATTAAATTCAAATAATCTTGTGCACAATTACAATCAGATTCTACATCTTTATTTCTACTTCTAGCAGTTAAGTCGACTTTATTTTCAAAATTCAGATTTAAAATACAATCATAAAAATCCAGAATATGCCGTATATGTGTTCCAATACTTGAATAATAAGGCGAAACAGATGCATCACATAATTGGTTATTGGATAAATTATCTAATAGAATTTGAGATTTTTTAAGTGTTTTGAATGTAGATTGGATAACAATATTCATGGATGCTAGTTTAGGTATTTAAATTTAAATGAAAAAATTTTAATTTAAGTTTAAAAAATTTGATGTACTTACAAAATTCAAGAAAAATTAAAAACAATAACTTTATAGAAGTTTTAGAAAACTAAACAGTACTAATTTGGGGAAGCCTACACCTCTATTGTATAATTCATTGGTAAAATACTTTTAAAATTTTTACTTAAACTAAAAGTTTTACTAAAAATAACTGATTTTGCATGATCTAGAAACTTAAACTCTACTTTTAAGTTTATTTTTTTCTTTTTGCAAAGCGTTTAAAACAAGTCTAATTTCACCATAATCATATTTATCGTCCAATTGCATTTTTAAATCAGATAAATTTTCAAATTTCAACTTTGGAATAAGTTCTCTTAATTCCTCATAATGTCCAACAGGCATTAGGTCATTAACTTTTACTTCTCCTGAGTCAACAAAACTTGCTAGATGCCCAATAATCGTACTTGGCACAAATTCACGTTCATTAGCAATTTCAAAAATAGTTTTACCCGATTTGAATAGTTCTAAGGATACTTTTTTAGAGTTAGAAGTTTTTTCCCTTTTAGTTTTTTCTTTATCAAATATCTCAACTTCCAAAGAGGTTTCAATATCATGCTCATCACAATACACTTTAATGACTTTTAAAATTGCACTACCATATTTTTCAACACGTGTTTTGCCCATGCCATTTACTTTAAGCAATTCTGCTTTATTAGTTGGCAATGTTTCACACATTTCATAAAGAGTTTTTTGTGCAAAAATTTGATAATGAATTAAATCTTTTTCCTGAGCAATATCGTTTCTAAGCATCCGCAGTTTTTCAAATAACTCCACATTACTCGTACCTTCAACAACCGTTTTCCTGAGTTTCTTAGGTTTATCTTTCCCCATAAAAAAAGACTTAGCACGTAATTCCAAAATCTGTTCTGCGGTAAAACCAGAAAGTAAACCACTAAAATAATACAGTTTGACAGATAGTAATTCTTCAAAACTATCTAGGTGTTTAGTAATCTCACTACCTAAAGCCTGATTATCTGTAGTAAAAGTAAATGTTTTTAAAGGTGTTGTTATTTTAGTATCTGTTTCCGTTTTAAAATAAGCAATAGCTTTTTTAAAACGTTCTTGAATAACGAAACTATTTTCTGGCAAAACACCAGTTTCAGAAAGTTCCTTTAATTGTACATTAAAACCATTTGCCACTTTTAAAAAATTAGTAATCGTATCTTTTATAGGTAAAAATATATCTTCAATAGCACCTTCAATAGTTGTTCTGTTTTTGTAATAAACATCTAAAATTCGATTTAAAGGATATAAGAAACGATAAAAACCAAATACTTCAGCAATCAAATCTAGTTGAAATTTTTTCTGAGATACCATTAAAATATTTTCATCGGGGGCATTCTGTTCCGCCTTTTCATTAAAAGTCGTTACATTACCATCACTGATAATATGTCTAGAATGTATTTTACTCTTAAGCACCAAACCTTCCAAAGTTTTACAACGACTCAATGCAACATAGGTTTGACCATGTGCAAAAGCACCTTGCGCATCAATAATGGCCCTTTCAAAAGTTAAACCTTGGCTTTTATGTATGGTAATACTCCACGCTAAGCGTAATGGCATTTGTGTGTAAGACCCTATTTTATTTTCAGTAATCGCTTTCGTGTCAGCATCTACCGAATAATTAATATTCTCCCAAATTTCAGGAGTTACATTAATATTATAATCATCATCAGCACAATGTACCACAACTTCATCCACATCCAACAGAATGACCTTTCCAATTTTTCCATTATAATATCGTTTTTCAGGATTACTATCATTTTTAACAAACATGACCTGTGCACCAACTTTTAGTTCCAAAAGTTCCTTGTTTGGATAAGCATAATCGGGAAACTTGCCATCAATTTCAGCTTTATAGATAAAAACCTTGGTGTTTAACTTTCCCAGTTCAGTCCTATTGGTCACTTCAGCTTTGTTATTGTGTGTTGTTAAAGAAATATAACCTGAATCTGGTTCAGGCTCAAAGTCAGGAACGTAACGCTTATTTAATTCTGTAGCACTGGCTTCCGTCAGCGAATTATTTCTAATTTCATTTAAAATCTCTATAAATTTAGGATTCTCCTGCCTATATATATGTTTTAACTCAATAGTTACCGCATCACATTGCTGAAACGCGTAACTACTAAAAAAGAATCCGTTTTCATATACATGCTTTAAAACCTCCCACTCCTGCTCCTTAATTACTGGTGCTAATTGGTTTAAATCACCAATCATTAATACCTGAACACCACCAAAAATCTTATCTCTATTTCTAAAGCGCTTTAACGTTTTATTTATACCATCCAGCAAATCGGCACGTACCATACTAATTTATACCATCCAGCAAATCGGCACGTACCATACTAATTTCATCAATAACCAAAAGATCCATCGACTTAATAATATTAATTTTAGTCTTGCTAAACTTTCTATTAAAACCCTTTGAAGCATTTAAATCCGTATCAGGCAAAATGGGGCCAAAAGGCATCTGAAAAAACGAATGTATTGTTACACCTTTAGCATTAATTGCAGCTACGCCTGTGGGTGCAACTACTACCAAGCGTTTTAAACTATTTATTTTCAAACGATGTAAAAACGTGGTTTTACCAGTTCCTGCTTTACCCGTTAAAAAAATTGATCGGTTAGTATTATTTACAAACGACCACGCCAAATCAAGTTCACTATTTTTACTCATCAAAAACATAAAAATTTAGATGTTTAAGATACTAATATTGATTATTTTTTTGGCGAGTTTTTAAATTAAAAATCATTAGTGTCCGACTAAAATACAGATTTTAATAAAATCACGCATCAAGTCCAATAAACAGGTTTAGATTTTACTACTGTTTAATAGCAAGAGGTGCTACCTCAAAAGAGCAACAATTGTTTGTTGGGTGATTTGGTAGTCAGTTCGCACCATTTCATGTTTGGGTTTTCAAGGAATTTGAACAGGTCTATGTAGTTCATTAGGTAACACCTAACCATAGAGACCATATTAGAATATGCTCATTTTCGTTTTGTTTTACGCTGAACAATCAGCATCAATAATTGAATGGTAAGCCAGCAACATATTTGTATTTCGATGGCATTTTGATTGTCCGCTAAGAAGTATTTGAGTGGGAAATTTTGTTTCAACCTTTTAAACATGGTCTCTATCTGCCATCTATGTTTGTATATGGCTACAATCTTATCTGGAGCTATAGGAAATTGTTTGATATGAATTCGTAGACTTTTTCGCTTTCGCTATTCCAATAAGCCACTAGCCTTAGCTCAATGGACTTATTTTTTTCTATGGACAAAAGTACGTTCATCTCTTAAAACGGCATTACTTGTGGCATGTGATAACTCAAATTCTTCTATGGATGTATAGAAAGCATTACCTTTTTGACGGGTCACAAAATGGATATCATCCTGGGTCCATTGCAAGTATTGCAAATAATCATTGTAGGCTTTATCAAAAACCACAAAAGAGTC
>Ga0209186_1000378_pt1:35000-36626 | contig 36626 bp, 27 predicted proteins | sample SidtaG_FD_187426 | JGI IMG/M metagenome (GOLD analysis project Ga0209186, IMG submission 187426) | Marine algal microbial communities from Sidmouth, United Kingdom - Sidmouth_Male2 metaG (SPAdes) (version 2) | ecosystem: Host-associated > Algae > Red algae > Unclassified | place...
ACGTCATCCCCACCTTCCTCACAGTTTGCACTGGCAGTCTTGTTAGAGTTCCCGACTTGAATCGCTGGCAACTAACAACAGGGGTTGCGCTCGTTATAGGACTTAACCTGACACCTCACGGCACGAGCTGACGACAACCATGCAGCACCTTGTAGATTGCCCGAAGGAAAGTCTATCTCTAAACCTGTCAATCTACATTTAAGCCCTGGTAAGGTTCCTCGCGTATCATCGAATTAAACCACATGCTCCACCGCTTGTGCGGGCCCCCGTCAATTCCTTTGAGTTTCATTCTTGCGAACGTACTCCCCAGGTGGGATACTTATCACTTTCGCTTAGCCACTGAACCGAAGTCCAACAGCTAGTATCCATCGTTTACGGCGTAGACTACCGGGGTATCTAATCCCGTTCGCTACCTACGCTTTCGTCCATCAGTGTCAATTCATTATTAGTAATCTGCCTTCGCAATTGGTATTCTATGTAATATCTATGCATTTCACCGCTACACTACATATTCTAACTACTTCATAATAATTCAAGATGACCAGTATCAAAGGCAATTCTACAGTTGAGCTGCAGACTTTCACCCCTGACTTAATCATCCACCTACGGACCCTTTAAACCCAATGATTCCGGATAACGCTTGGATCCTCCGTATTACCGCGGCTGCTGGCACGGAGTTAGCCGATCCTTATTCTTACGGTACCGTCAAGCCGCTACACGTAGCGGTGTTTCTTCCCGTATAAAAGCAGTTTACAACCCATAGGGCAGTCTTCCTGCACGCGGCATGGCTGGATCAGAGTTGCCTCCATTGTCCAATATTCCTCACTGCTGCCTCCCGTAGGAGTCTGGTCCGTGTCTCAGTACCAGTGTGGGGGATCCCCCTCTCAGGGCCCCTACCTATCGTCGCCATGGTAAGCCGTTACCTCACCATCTAGCTAATAGGACGCATAGTCATCTTTTGCCGTAACCTTTAATGCAATCTCCATGAGAAGTCTGCATACCATGAGGCATTAATCCAAATTTCTCTGGGCTATTCCTCAGCAAAAGGTAGATTCTATACGCGTTACGCACCCGTGCGCCGGTCGTCAGCGGGAGCAAGCTCCCCTGTTACCCCTCGACTTGCATGTGTTAGGCCTGCCGCTAGCGTTCATCCTGAGCCAGGATCAAACTCTTCATCGTTAATTTTTGTGTGCCAACATCACTTAAAGCAATGCAGCAACTTTTAACAACTAATCAGAATCCCTAATACTCAAAATGGTCTATTCTCTTTGTTGATCATAACCGTTTCCAATTACGATCTTACGCTGTCAATTCAATATGTATATGAACTTGTTTCTTTCTTTTCTCAGCTCGTTTCCTTGCTAAGCGGGTGCAAATATAAAACCCTTTTTTTAACTCTACAATACTTTTTTGATATTTTTTTGAAAAAAGTTTTTAAATCCTTTTTTCTATATTATACCCGTACAGTAAATGAACTTTCGCTTCAAGGCTATTGCCGTTTTTAGCGGATGCAAACATACTATCCTTTTTTAGTTCCACAATGCCTTTTTTAATCTTTTTTTTAATCTTTTTTCACTTCCCTTCTAACCGCTTTGTTTACTGTGGGTTACATGACTATTTTTTATT
>Ga0209186_1000380_pt1 | contig 36529 bp, 22 predicted proteins | sample SidtaG_FD_187426 | JGI IMG/M metagenome (GOLD analysis project Ga0209186, IMG submission 187426) | Marine algal microbial communities from Sidmouth, United Kingdom - Sidmouth_Male2 metaG (SPAdes) (version 2) | ecosystem: Host-associated > Algae > Red algae > Unclassified | place: Sidmouth...
GTTATTTACGTAGCGGAAAACCGGGACGGGGTAATCATTGCGAAAGTTGCGGGTGCCGATGCGCGGAGCACCAAAGCTATAGACCGCTTCGGTTTGCGGTAATTTTGCTCCGGCTAATACCGCTAGCGCGGCACCTAAGCTGTGACCGGCAATAGTCAATTTGCAGTCTGGATAATTTTCTCGCAAGGCTACGATGCTCTTTTGTAGTTCTTCATCGACGAGGCGGTAGGCTTCTTCGAAACCGCGGTGAATCCAGCCTGCTGCGTCATGCGGTTGGAGGAGAATATTGATGTCGGTGCGGAGGTCTTCACGGTTGTTGATTTCGGTGCCCCGAAATACGAGGAGCGCGCTCTCAGGGTTCGCTGCAAGAAAGGCGTGGGTGCTTCCGTTATGGAAAAAGTTGATGTCGGTCCATCCTGCCTGAAGCAGTTTTTTACGGACAAGAGACTCATCTGTCACGTAGCTGAGCATGGCCGCTTCCATACAGAGAAGCGCACGCCTGGCTTCTGTCTCTTGCTGGTTTTCCCGCCGGCTGGTCAGGGTAGTGACATCTACGAGGTCAAAGTAAGGGTGGTCTGGTTGAGGCTTAAACAAAGCTCGGAAGGAAACATCTCGTGTGACCTCTTGTGCTGATCGAGGGGGTCTATGACGACAGTCTTGAGGTGCGACCAAGAAAGCAACGAGAAGGGTAACGGCAAGGATCGGGAGAAGAATCAACCAAAGGTTCATGATCGCGGCAGCATAGCGTTAAAAGAACAGATGACAAAGCATGTTCTCTGAGCTTGTTTTCGGGAGGGCAATTCGTTTGTTAAACGGAATGGAATCCTTGAACATAGAACCGTCTGCTCGCAATGCGAGATGCGGGATGATCTTGTCCGAAGCGCCTAAGTCCGATCAGGTCTTTTTCTCCACTGAATCAGTCGGTGGAGAGTTTGGGGTTACCGCGGTCCTGCGCCCCTATTCTTCCATTGTCGATTATATGGAAAAAAAGGCGATGCCGAGCACGGGCTACTTTCGCTTGGTGCGACATCCTTATGTGCGGGAGCTTGAATCTCGCTTGTGTGCGGGCACCGACTGGCCGCATGCGCTAGTGTTTGTTTCTGCGGAAGCGGCTCAGCGGGAATTGGCGGATTTCTTTCTCGTTACGGATGAAATCGATGACCGCAGTGTTTTGCTCGAAACCCTCGTGTCTAAATCTTCCGTTCCTCAGCATGCGGATGCCAATGCCCTGATCTGTCCCTTGCCTTCTCACAAAGGAATTCAAGGCGGGGTGGTTTTCTTTCAGGAACAAGCCCTTGTCGATGCGGTATGGGATCGGGTGCGTAAACGGGGATCGACCTTGTCCGCTCGAAATGCGGCTTGGTATTTGGGACATGAAGTGGTGCTCCCTTCTGATGGGGTAACGCAACATGTGGCGGATCGGCTGTGTCAACTTGAAGCCGCGCAGGCTTGCTTTCTGTACCCAACGGGAATGGCGGCGGTGGTTCACGCCCTAAAGCCCTTTATCACCGAAGATCGGTCTCAGGTTTTGGTTGTCGGGCATGTTTACAGTGACACGCATGTGATCTTAGATGAAATCCCTTGGGGCAACGCGTCCGTTGATGCCCACTTCTTTAGCGTCCATCAGCTAGATGATTTTGAAGCGATTCTTCATGCGCAGACCGCTTGTGTCATGGTTGAGACGGTCACCAATCCTCAATGCGAGATCCCAGACCTCCCGCGCATCATTGCGGCTGCCAAAAAGTTCGGCGTGCCTGTGGTGGTCGACAACACCATGGCCACTCCACTCAATTGCCAGCCGCTCGACCTTGGAGCGGATGTTAGCCTTCATAGTACGACGAAATATTTTTCAGGCTGCAATTCGCATGGGGGAGGGGCCATTTTGGTTTCGAACCCAGATCTGGCGGATCGCTATACCGCGCAGCAGGCTCGTTGGCAGAACCAAATGTCTCCGCTGGAGGCCGCAGTGCTGCTTTCTTGCCTCAATACCTTCGAAGAGCGGATGGAGCGATTTAACCGAAATGGCGAATTGGTGGCAGACTTTCTGAGAAATCATCCCGCAGTTAAAACTGTTTTTTCACCCGATTATAAGTCGTTTTCACATATGAAGGGGGGCGGAGGTAGCGTATTAAGTTTTCTTTTGAAAGATTCTAGCCTTGAGGCGCTAATCGAGTTTTATGACGAACTCCAACCTCCAATCCTTTGTGCTCCAAGCTTGGGGAGCGATGTGACTCTCCTCTGTCCATACGTGTTATTAACCTATTATCAGCGGGATGAAGCCTATATGGCCGAGCTTGGATTGAATCGTCATCTCTTGCGCTTATCCGTTGGAAGTGAAATAGATATCAATCCGGTGATTGAATGTCTCGATCTTGGGCTACAAAACCTTTAAACTGCATAAGTATGTTATCTACTCGTTCTTTGTTTGTTTTATTCCGTGCTCTTGATTCGACCTGTATGAAGATCAGGTTTGCGTCTAAGAATCTTGCCTTTCCAGTTTTAGCCAATGCTTTATTTTCCTCGCTCGGTGCAGCGTCCTTTGCAGAAGGCGTTTCAGCGCAAGATCTTGCTGATGTAGAGAAGTTGAAGGCTTCAATTCACTCGTATAAGCTTCAAATCGGTAATCTAAATGGGAAAATCACCGCTATGAAGGACGCGTATTACAAGCTTCCTGAAGTGGTTGAGCACGAACGGATTTGCGGGCTTTTACATGACGAAAGCCTTACCTATCAAAATCAACACGCTCAATTAAAAGATGCACATAATCTAGCAAAACAGAAGATGTATGAGTTGGATGCCCTTCTGATCGCCAAGCGAAATGAACTGCCGGCTTACAAGGCGAGTATCGAGCAGGCAGACCTAGATGAAGATCAAATTGCTTCTTTATATTATGAATTGGCGATCTTAAATCTTGAACTAACCAGCCCGCATTCTCCGGTTGGTCGCATGCTTGCCAAAGATCCTGATCTCAAGCTGATCGAAGGAGGGAAGACTCCGGAGTTACTAAAGCGAGCCGAAACAAATGGGTTTTTCAGCTTAAAGTACACTGAGGCTTATCGATTAAAGCTGGAGTCGATTCCGCGCGTGAAAGAGCTCAATGAGCGGGTTTTGAAGCTGAAGGAGCGAATCATTGAGGTTTCCGAAGGGGTTGGGCTGCGAAAACATGAACATTGGATGATGCGAGAGCAGATTCGAAAGGGGCCTGACCCTGAGGTTATCGCGATGCGGAAGGAGTATCTTAATGCTCGTGCCGCTTCAAATAAGATTATGTCTGGTCAAGATATTCAATCGCGCATCAACGAGCGGAATACTTGCCGGACTCAAATCGAACAACGAATTTTAAATATTTCCCTTGAAGATCCTGATTTTCAGGCGCTTTTGACGGAGCGGGAAGCGTTGCAGGCTACCTTGCGGGACTTGCAAAGAGCCTTGGCCGCACATCCGGCCGCCGCCGCTAGCACTCGTGCTTCTGACGTAAATTCGGGAAATAATCCCTAGATGGCTTTAACAGCTTGTAATTTAAGGGTAAACTACATTATGAAAAGACAATCTGAGAAGAGGTCTTGGTACAAAACACGGATGGAAACCACTATGAATAGAGCGAAGTTATACTTTAGTGGGTCGTTATTAATGGTTGGGTGCATGCTAGCATGCCTTTTACCATACACGGCTCAAGCAGTAGATGAAGTACCTGACGTGTACACATTGGTATTCCCCACTCTACATCCAAAATCGCCAGGTCACAATGTAAGCTCGGTTCCAATTGACTACGCTCCTGGTGTAATTCGTTACGTTTATGAAACGGTTTTCGAAAAGTACTGGAAGCAAATTTCATATCACCAAGCGGATCCTAATACTGGTGAAAAAATTTGTGGGTTTTCCACGCAAACTAAAACGTACGGATATGGCGAATTGCCTTGGCCCGTGACGGAGCGCATAGATCCAGTTAACCGTGAACGTGGCGGTGATGCTACTTTTGGCTTTGGCTCTGGCGAAATAAATGGGGAGCGACTGGGTTCCGGCACTGGCCGTTACGTGCAAGAAACCTACATCACTCCTAGCGGCTTCGGTAATTTCACGACAGATCCAACTTACATGAATTGGGATCGTACGAACCCAAGCAATCGCGCCCCTGACCCATTGTTAGATGATGTCTGGACCCCTGGTGAGCATTGGCGTGATCTCAATAGCAATGGCTGGTGGGACGCTGAATTTCCTGGCCGACCCAATGAGCAGTACTGGAACGCGACCAATCGGATTACGGCGAACTCCTGCAATCAAAACCTTTTAGGTAACCTGCCGCAATCTGACTTTGGCTACAGCAAGTTTCTTGGCGAACTTTTTGCCGATTACAATAACAACGTTCCCGGCAACGCTGGAACAGGCTTCAACAATGCGGTACCCGTTCGAATCGCTGACTCCCGTTTTCAGCCTGGGATGAACGTGGAAATTACCCTTAATGAACTGGACCTTACCCCAGGGGACCAAAATGGATTGATGCCAACCTTGGCGGCAAATTGCCCTGACTTAGAAGGGGATCTTGATCACTTCTTCGTTCCCTCGGTTCAGTTCCCTGTTTCCCCACAGGTAGCGACGAATGCGATTCTGAAAAATGGTTTGTTTGATTTCTCTGAAGACAATAACGACACGGTAATCCAGCAGGCGGTGGCAAACAATGGCGTGGCTATATTTGTTAGCTATTTTCAATATCAGGACGTAAATGGAAACTCCCTTGCGCCAGGCGTGATCGGCAGCAATGATCCTGTTCGTGTCGATGTTCCTGTTTACCGTGCCCACGAAATTTACGGTGACGTCAAAGGCGTCGGTGGTGGACAACAGCGCTGGGGAGATACTGGCGCAACTGCAATCACTCCGAATTACGAGCCCGAGCCCATGCTTGATCGCAACCGCTACACACCTTACCAAGCTGGTACACCTGAAGAACCTTACGAAGATTATCTTTCTTGGTGGGACCCATTCAGTGAAGGCTATACTCGTTTTCCTGGTCCTTCTGACACTCGCTTCACGGGGCAAGGGTTTTCATCCCTAGCGATCACCGAGCACCCTGGTTCAGTAAAAACCTTTGAGTATACTTCAGAACCTACCATACCGCTAATACCATGGGAACGTCGCAAGGATCACTTAGTTGAGTACTCTCGGTACGAATATGAAACCTACATTATGAACAACTATTGTGGTGACGTTGCCGGATTACTTGCGCGGACTCACAATGGACGTTTCGATGGACCAGACTTCTGGGTTGATTCAACCTCTTCAAAGCGTCGCCCTGAGTGGGATCGTTATTCAGATGGCGACTTGAATGATGACATGATTCTGGATGGTGTCTTCAATACCACCTTTGAACCATTGGCGGATCGCCTACACACCTACACAAATACATTGGGGCAAGTTGTTAGTATGTTCCCTACTTATCCTGCGTGGGATGACCGGGTGTACCCGACTTGGCAAGATTGGTGGGAAGACATTTACTGCTCCAAAGCCCCTCTGTGGTATGGTCAGGCTCCACTTCCAAATTATCCAAATTCCTCACCTGGAAACAATTACTTGAGAGACTCTATTCTTTCACCGGTGCCTCAGAATTTTTTCCAAACGGTTCCTACCGATGTCAATGGTGTGATTCATAACTTTTCTGTTTCAGCCTATACTTCGGAGCACATAACTGGGGGTGTGACCAACCGTCGAGATGACGGTTGGTATCCGCAAACTGTTTATGGCTACGATGGTGATCGCGAATTTATTGACTTAGCCTCATCCATGTATCACCTCGGTGGCTGCGTTGAAAACGCAACCAATATTGTCGCAAACCAAGGTATGATTCGTGGTGATATATTGGAACGTAGTGGTGTTAGGCGATCCTCTGGTGATATGCGCTTAGGCGAACGTTCCGATCCGACTCCTGAATTTGGCGGATCATCTGAAACCGTTGTTTACAATTTTGGTCGCAACTATGGTGACAGCCAACCGTTTACGGTTGCATCCGATGGTGCCATTATCAGTGGGGGACCCTTCTGTTATAACGGCCATGGAAACGCAGGTATGGATGCCTGCGATATGTTGACCATCGAAATGATGACCCGTCGTTCTCATCCTGATCGTGACAGAGGGGGCATTACTGACTACATTTTATGCCCTGAGCTTGAAGGGTTCCGTGATTGTAATCTCGACGGCATGGTCGATGTTGGTGGACGTAATACTGGGGATGATGCCTATTACCCCGGCGGCGTGCGTAACGATGGTCCGTTTATTCAAGTCAACATAAATGAAGAGGTATTCTACCCATTCAACCACCAACGTTACATTGAAGACTGTATCGAAATTTGGGATGCATCTGAGGACTTTGCCAGTAACTTCCTCAAGCCAAATCTAAATCTGCCTATTGGTGATGATTTGGCAAATCGAATCCCATTATATGCAACGGGTCTGTATCCTCCATATCAAACTGGAACTGAGGTAACAGGTACCGGAAGTAATCAGGTTACGAATGTTATAACCACTGCGATTGTGCCAAACGAAAGCCATGGCCTAGTTGCTGATATATTAGTTCGTGATTCTCTCAATCCAGTTTCTTTCATTGCTCAAGCCCACCGGATGGACTTTGGCATATCGCCTGCCCAGCTCAATACATCCGTATTGGCGAATGCAGCTTTCGGTATCGGAAACGTGGTACACGGTTTCGGACACGACGTACATGGATGGCCTGAACTGTATGACCTCGACTCCTATGGTCTAGGAATCGATCCAACCAACGTTCTTAGTACGATTCCTATTATTAATGGTCCTATTGGTGGTTATGATCCGATGAGCGGATTTAACTTGGTTCAAGGGATCCCTGATATGATCGGTTGGCCTTCCAACAACACCATGGCGATTTATTTTAACACAAATTATGGCTATAAATCGTCTGTTTATTATCCTGCTCCGATAAATAAGCAACAAACCACAACTGCCAACGGATGGCATGAGCCAAACCTCCTGACCAACTTATTAGCTTGTAGTGGACAACCTGAAGTATTGGAATTCTACCCTGTTGAATCGTTTGGAAATAATTATTTCCTTTGGCCAAATCCAAACTCTACGGTTGATCCGGGTGGATTCCTTGGTGAATATTTTTACATCTACTATTCTGATGGTTCGAGTAGATTCTCGCCCAATAAAGGTATCTACATCACTCACACGGATTACAGTTATACCAACGCATATAACCCATATCCTGGATCGCCCCCCAATGGCGGCGGCAATTTTAATGCGGCTCCTCAGCAGCAACGTCTGAATAATCACTTTACATGGGAACTCATTCAAGCGGATGGTCTCAGCGAGCTTCAAGATAATACTAATTTGGGAATACTAGATGCCAGTGACCCATTCCCTGGTGATACCGATCAGTTCGTTTTCTCGGCAGACACCATTCCTCCAGCACGATGGTGGGACCAAGAAGACGCCGGCATTCGAATCGTCGACATCATCATCCCAACCTCGCCAGGCGAGCCTGCCATCGTTAAATTTGAGTGTTATGATATTTATGACCCATGGAATTACCCCGAGCAGGGCGCCGATTCAGATAACGATGGAATCATCGACGCTTGGGAATATCACTTCTTTGGTGATGACCTCACGGCCGCGAATGCAACGACCGATGCAGACAGCGATGGTCTCCTCGATCTCTGGGAGTTCTTCTCTCAATCAGATCCGTTGAACCCATTTTCATTGGATTCATCAGGTGCTTTGAATGACTACCTTTTCGATGCCGACGGAGACTTTATCTCCAATGGCGACGAGCAAGATATATTTGCCTCAAGCCCTGCCGACCCAGACACGGATGACGACGGTATCGCTGATGGCCTAGAGATCTACCCATTAGCCATTAATGGCGGTCGGGTCATCACAAGTCCAGTCGATTCACGTAGCCCGCTTATTGAACGCAGTATGTGCATCCTGAATCGTGCATACAAACTGCCTGATCCATTCCCGGAAGGCATGTCGCGTTTTAATCTTGACGAGTTCACGCTTGAAGCGTGGGTCTGCCTAGATTCTGCCGGTCAAACCGGTTCGATCATCTCGCGCGACACGGTCAGTGGACAGCAAAACTATGATTTACGCGTGGACAATGGTGTCGGCTCTATCCGGTATACAACCGAAGCTGGTCTAGCCTACTTTGTCAGCGGCGCACCGCTAGCCGTCGGACAATGGACTCACATTGCGGGCGTATACGATAAAGGTGAGCAAAAGCTTGAGTTGTATGCGGATGGGATTCTCATTGATGATCTCATCACCTTCGGTTCCCCTGCAACCGGTGACGACTTACTGACAACCCAAGGTGGTGATGTCGATTTTACCGCCTATATTGGAGATAGTGGTCTCAGTGGGTACATCGATGAGGTACGGATATGGAGTGTTCCCCATACCGCTGCGGAAATTTTATTTGGGCATGATCGTATCGTGAACACCCCATCTAATGCCACTGGTGGCACTGGAACCGGTAGCGTTTGGGGCGTTGGACTTGTAGCAAACTATCGTTTTGACGATTGGCAAAATACCCTCATCACCAACAAAATTACCGGTATTGTCCAACAGCAAGGTTTCGAAGATTTCGTATATCCTCTCGATTGGCAGTATTCCCTTAAAACCAATGGCCTCTGCATGTCAGAAACCAAAGTGGTTGAGCTTGTTGGTACAGGTGTCAATGGCGATCCGATTGATGATATCAACGAAGATGGCATCCCCAACTGGTGGCATGATATTTTCTTCGACGAGTACAATGAAGCCGATTTCTCAGCGAATGGTATTTGGCACGCAACCCAAGACCCAGATGGGGATGGCTGTAGCAACCTTGACGAATACTTGGATGACACGAATCCAGAGAATGCGGGTGATTCTTTAAATTGCAGCACCAACGTCATTCCGATTTCAACCAACGTAACTCAAATCGCGCCTGGTTTGAGCGTCGTCATCAGTCCAGAAATGCAAACCATCCTGCCTGGAGAATCTGCGATTCTCAATGTCAGTGTGATCAACACGGGATCAAACAACATCAACAACGTGGTTGTTCTAAATACGATTCTTTCTGATTGCGACAATACCTTCGCGGCAGATACTAATTTATTGCTCCTTCTTCCACTACAAGGATACACCTACCAGTGTGAGACGCCTGCTCTCAGCATCAACGTAAGCAATGTCATTGAGGCGTTTGGAACCGCGATTATTCCATCGGGTGGTCTAACGAATGTTGTGGGGCAAGATTTTAATGTGATCTTTGTCACCTCATCTGGGGACACAAATGTTCCTGAAGCCGTACTCTTCGCTGGTGACTGTGCCTTTACTGAAGCATTAGATGCCTTGGAAGGTGCTTGGAATCTAGGAACTACCCAAGCGGGCGGCAATTGGTACTGCCAATCTAACGAATTTACCGTGGGTCAATCTGCACTGCAAGTCGGCGGGTTCTCCAATGGTACTCCTCTGCTCGGTGACAGCCAAAGTTCATACGTTGAAACGACAGTGCTTGGGCCTGGTGAACTTTGTTTCGACTACAAGGTGAGCACTGAGCCTCCATTCTTCGGGCCGAATGACCCTGCGGATTACTTCAACCTCTATATTAACGGCGTGCTTGTTGAACGGTGGTCAGGTGAAATTGATTGGGACACCGCGTGCTTCCAAATTCCTGGTGGGCCAACCACCGTCCGTTGGGAATACAGCAAAGATAACTTTCTCAACGTCGGTCAAGATTCAGTCTGGCTTGATAATGTGATCTTCGTCAGTAGCAGTCCTGATTCAGATGGTGACGGACTTGCTGATTCCTACGAGTCTTTTGTTTACGGCACAGATCCAACCTTGCCCGATACGGATGGAGACGGAACTATTGACGGAATTGAAATCCAACTGGGCTTCAACCCTCTCATTGATGACATGCCCGTGATCATGAACTTCAACACAATCGGTAGCATGATTTGCTTCGACTACTCGGTTCGTGAAGGCATCACGTACATTGTACAGCAGTCGAATAGTTTGGCCGCGCCAAACTGGTCCGTATCTGCAAGCGGAACGATTCTTAACGAGCAAGCGGTACGGACTGCAGTCGCAGATGGTCTTCACACATATTGTGATCCATTGTCTCCGACCTATATCAACCCACCTTGTTACCGAATCATCGTAATTCCCTAAACTTAATTCATTGACGACCTGAGCCCTGATCTTTTACAGTGGCTCAGTCTTGTACTTATTATTCACTCTCAAAGGACACCTGGAGGTCTTTGTTTAACATGAAATTCAATCTCGCACGAAAAGTGACCGTGGGTGTAATCGCAGGAGCCGCAATTTACGCGGGCTGCGATTGGACCGGGGGTTCAGACTCTGATTTTAATACTTCACGCACCAATTTGGATGCAACCGTGACTGGCTTTTACTCCGGCATGCTTGATGGCGGTAAAGCTGTCTCAAATCCGTCTGGAGGTACAATCAACAGCCTACTCATCAATCAGTCCGGTAATGTGATTGAGATCCAAGACAGCAATAATCAAAATTACCGTGGCACGGTCGGCACCCCCGTAACAACGAGTAGCGCTGATTCTGATGTTATTGCTGCTGGTGCTTCTCTCGCATCTTACACCCTCTCATGGTCTGGGACCGATGGCGTGGCTCAAAAGGAAGTCGAGTTCAATGGGGTGATTGAATTCATCACCGTAACTGACACGCAAGGTGAGGTGACCGATCGTCAAGTAACCGACTCAACTTCAACGAGTACAATTGGTGCCTCAAACACAACGAGTGGAAACAATTCCGAGCGCGTCGGGGTCAACACGGATAACTCTGATCTGACTACCGTCGCCAACAACGGCTCAACGTCCAGTAATTTGAATGCAAATGGAGTCGTAAGCACGACCTCGATCAACAACCAATCACAAAACGGCCAATCTCAGGATTTGGTTCAGGTTGGAAACAACGGCCAAGAGACCATCACAACCGGCAATTTGAACACAACTGGTTTTGAAAGTTCGGTTTCTGGCAACAATAGCTCCTCATCCGGAACATTTTCGGACAACAATTCAGCGGCAAACACCTCCTTGATCAACAATGATACGGTGACCACCACCACGACATCGGGATCGACGGATTCGAATACTCGCAACTCGAATGAAACGAATGGTGATGCAGGTACGGTAACCACGACTCGTGCTTTCGCACTAACCGCTCAAAACTCCCAGTTCCTTCTACGCGGGAATTGGGTTGAGCAAGGTGGAAGCGTCTCACGTGTCGAAGCTCGTTCTGCTGGTGCAGGATCTCTTACCACAGTTCAAAGCTCGGTGGCTAATTCAGCAGTAGCCGCAGAATCTGCGGATGCTAACACAGGTAGCACTGTGGGCGGTGCTGGTACAAATGCCTCTGCTGGTGGCGGAAACCAAGGATCAGGCGCGAATCTCTAATCCGCTGAGACCATACCAAAGCGACTACATCGCTTTTCAAAGCCCTGAGTGAAATCAGGGCTTTTCTTTTGCTCAAGTCTTTCGTTTAAACAGTCTGTTGCCTGAGTGGCGGAATTGGTATACGCAGCGGACTTAAAATCCGCCGGTCGTAAGACCTTGTGGGTTCGAGTCCCACCTCAGGTACCTTCACTTTAACCCCTGTTTCCGCAGGGGTTTTCTTGTTTACCGGCGCTTTCTCTAAAAACTCACATCCGTCCTAACTTTTGCTCTGTTCCAGGACTATCTCTCGGTTCCCCCGCATATGTCATCAAAATTTCCCGAGCTCATAGGCATAACGGATAAAATTGAGGAATTTCGAATAGCCAACCTTGAAATCTGTGTCATTAATTTATCCCAAAAAATAAAGAGCCTTTAGAATCTTTCCGCAGCCTCCCATGGACTGGACTCCATAGCTATCATACAGCACCGCTTCGCGGTCCATCTCCGACTGGGCTAAAATCATATTATGAAATACCCGTTACGCGGTCGGATGTAATCACAAGGGCCCGTCTAAAGTTTAAAAGTGAGGGGCTGAGTACAATCGATAAAACATTGGCAATGCTCACAATGTGAGGAAGCCCCGCGACCGTTTGGGCCAGGAAAAGCAGCCGTTTCGGTGCTCTGCCGTATCCACCGAGCCAGTGCCCTCTAAACGAACTCCGCAATTCGAAGGAATGTTCAGCAAGGGCACTCCGAACCCGAATTGGTACAAAAAAAACCTTATCCCGTTTTGGGGACAAAGCTCATTTGTACGATGTGGCTTGGCGCTTCTAGTTTATTAGCATCTAGGTTAATAGCTCCTAAATCAGGTTAACAGCTTCTAAATTAGGTTAACAGCTTCTAAATTAGGTTAATAGCTTCTAAATGGTTTTAACACAATTGTTGGGCCAGGAGGCGATTTCCCTAAAGCCTTGGCTTTGAAAATGGCATCTTTCCACTCTTCGTATTTGATTAGTAATTCAGCCTGCTTGGCTTCACTGCCACCCGTTTGATGCAAGGCAACACGCCACATATCATATGGACCGGTGATTTTGGCTTTAAGCTCGGGAACCATCTTCTTACGAATGTCGAGAGATTCGGTCCAAGAGAGATCACTCTCTAAAAGCCTCAGCAGTTGCTTTTTGTGTTCATCAGAGAAGCGCGTTAGAGGAATTCGGACTTCCTTTCGTTTATTTCGCATCAACACCGTAACCCAATCATGCGACACAGCTGTCCCGTACATCGATTGACCGTCTTGCGAGGTCCACTCTTGGGTAAACTCAGCTTTGCAAACATGCAGGCTTAATATACCTATTAGTATAGGTAATAACATTTTTTTCATTTTGGTCTTTTTCAAGTCTCCTTAGTCTATCGACGTAGTATACTCTGCGTTTCTTCGGAAAAAATTCCATTTATTTTACTAATAAATTTCAGAGAGCCATCGTCACCAGCCCTTCGCTGCCCATTCAAGGAATACAACCTTCTTACAAGCTGTGTGTCGGCAATTCTCCGATATCGTGCTAAAACCAAAGCATGTTGCGCACTTGTCTCAGTCTAATCTTTGTCGTTATATCAAGCCCTGCACAAGTAACCCTCGATGCATCCCTAACTCAGCCTGTCCTTCCGGCAGGGAATAAACAAACCACGTTTCTGAAAGTCGGTTTATCCGGTCTATCCAGCGAAACTCCCCAATGGCGCGCTCCGGTCAATGTCGCGCTTGTCATCGATAAATCCTCTTCCATGGCGGGTGATAGCCTCGAACAAGCCAAAAAAGCGTCTTGCGAAATTATTAAAACCCTTTCTCCTCAGGATTTCCTCTCTGTCATAGCCTACGATGACGCAGTCGAACTCATCGTTCCAGCTACACGCGTAACCAATCAAGATGTGATCAAAGATAAAATCGCCAAAATCGAGGCCGATGGCTCAACCGCTCTCTTTACGGGCCTGAGCCGGGCCTTCGCGGAAGTCCGTAAGTTTCGCGATCCTCAGCGAGTGAATCGGATCATCCTCTTGTCAGATGGGAACGCCAACATCGGCCCCAATGCCGCAGGTGAACTACGCCAACTCGGAGCTAAACTCATAAAGCAAGGCATCTCCGTCACCACCATTGGCTTAGGGGATGCCTACAATGAAGACCTCATGACCGAGCTCGCCCTCGCAAGTGACGGGAATCACGCATACGCACAAGAAGCCAATCAACTCCCCCACCTCTTTCAAATGGAGTTTGGCAATGTCCTTTCCATCGTCGCGCAAGAACTCGAAGTAGATATCCAATTCAAAGCCGGGGTACGTCCCATTCGAATCCTCGGCCGAGCCGGGGATATCGTCGGTCAACATGCCAACGTTTTCGTAAATCAGCTCTGTGCCCAGCAAGAAAAATTCGTTGTTCTCGAAATCCAAGTCGATGAGAGCGCGACCGACGAGATTCGTCACGTGGCTGATATTGGTTTACATTACCGAAACCTTGGAACCCGAGAGAGTGTGAACCAAGCGAGTCGAGTGGAAGTCTCCTTTAGCAATTCACCCGACCTTATAAGCCGCAGTGAAAACCGAAGCACATGCATTGATTGTACCACCTTGATGGTCAACGATCTCAACAAGCGCGCGATTCGATTGAGAGATCGAGGCCAACATGAAGACGCGCAAACTTTACTCGCTAAAGGGGCTGACCTTTGTTCTGCAAAAGCGGCCAAATGGGGTTGCGGTATGCTCAAAAAGAAAAGTTTGGCTCTGGCGGAGCGCAACGAGTGGATCGGAAAATCCGTTCCTCACGGCCAATGGAATTTATACCGAAAAAAAATGTACTCTGATTGGTACATCACCGAAACCATGCAGAGTTATTAGTGGGTGTATTGATTTGATGAACCTCCATCGGATACAGATATCCTCGGTTCATCTCATGCTTACTTTCTTCTTTCCTCTCTCCATCCGTTTGCTTTTACCGATTACCCACTATACATGAAGCCACGCTTGCTCATCCCCTTACTACTCCTCGTGTTGCTTCCCTTAGGCCTGTTGCTCCTCGCATCCTATCGCCTTGAACAATCTGCGAAGCAACAACACTTGGCCCTTGCCGCCGAGTCATGCGCCATGCACCTCGACCGCGTTGCCAGTCAAGTACAGGCCTACCTCGAGTACAAACAGCGTACCACCTTAGGCCTGCTAGAAGCCCTGCCTTTAGATACCGACTCAATCCGAAAAGCGGAACGTCGTACCTCCGGCCTCGGTGCAATATTTGTCATCTCGCCTGAGGGAGCCTTGGTGCATCCACCTCCAAATCCCATGCCGCGTGAATTAGATTTTCTTCGCCGAACCGCCTCGATCTGGGATGGTGACCGACGTTTTTTTGATCCCGCACAAGAGTTCTCGCGCCCCGAGCCGATCACTCCGATGCCTGAATCAGCTGGATGGCATAGCTGGTTCCATGGCAATGGCGCCCAGTTCTTGCTCTGGCAACGTCGATTGGATGGAACCGTGATCGGGGTCGAAATTAACCGCGCCGACATGCTTTCCGATCTTATCGCGGACCTGCCCGACACCCTCGAAAAGGGAATCGAAATTACCGATGCCTCTGGCCGCCCCCTGTACCGATCCAGTCAATACATCGATGCGCCTGATACACCGGGCTGCATGGACTCCCTGCCTCACCCACTGGAAATGTGGGAGGTGATGGTCCAAGATCCACCACCCAAAGAAAAAGAAACCATGTGGAGTTTCTCGCATTTGCTCATCCTCTCATCCCTCTTGCTCGCCGGCGTCGGATTTTATATCTATCGCGAAACCACCCGTGACATGCGCGAAGCCTTCGAAAAGGTTAGCTTTGTGAATCAAGTCTCCCACGAGTTAAAGACACCGCTCACCAATATCCGCATGTACGCTGAACTGCTGGAGGAGCGCATCCCCGAAGAAGACCCTTTTGCCCAAGAACATCTCGGGGTCGTCGTTTCTGAAAGCCAGCGTCTCAGCCGGCTGATCAACAATGTCCTCACTTTCGCCCGTCAAAACCGAGAAGGGATTCGACTCAAACTCGCTCAACATACGCCTAATGACGATATCCAAGCGGTTATCGAGCAGTTTCGCCCCGCCTTTCTCGCCCGAGGTATTACCCCTTCCTTTACGGGAAGTACCGACAAGCCGGTAATGATCGATCAAGATATTCTCACCCAAATCCTAGGAAACCTCCTTAGCAATGTCGAAAAATACGCCGCGAGTGGAAAGCGAGTCGACATAACCTCCGATTTTTCCACCCCTGAAACCACCCGCATCCAAGTTCGCGATTACGGCCCAGGAATCCAAGCCGCTCAAAGCGGCCGTATCTTTGACCCCTTTGTTCGCCTAAGCAATAAAGTGAGCGAGGGCGCCTCTGGTACTGGCATCGGCCTCACCATCGTTCGCGACCTGGTTCGACTTCACGGCGGTGAAATCCGATTCTCCGACGCCGCACCAGGTTGTCTCTTCGAATTTACCTTGCATACTCCACTCATAAACTCCGAGGATACCGCTATATGAAAGTACTCGTCGCTGATGATGATCCCATTACCCGAAAGGGATTGTCGATGATTTTTGAAGAAGAAGGCTTCACCGTGATTGGTGCCGAAGATGGTATCAAAGCCATTGAGGCCTTCGAAGAACAACGCCCGGATGTAGTCTGCCTCGATATCATGATGCCCGGAAAAAGCGGATACGATGTCTGCCGCGCTATTCGTAAAATTGACGAACAAGTCCCCGTTTTGTTCATTAGCGCAAAAAGCGAAGAGGTCGATAAAGTGCTCGGCCTCGAGCTCGGAGCAGACGACTTCATCGTCAAACCGTTCGGGGTCAAGGAAGTCGTCGCGCGCATCCGCGCCGTAACCCGCCGAACCCTCTCTCAGCGCCGAGCCGACGAAGAAAAACTCCCCTTCGTCATGGCCGACCTCGAAATCCATCCCACCGAACTCCGGATTTATCGTGGAGAAGAAGCCATCGAAATTTCTCTGCGAGATCTTAAAATTCTTAGCTGCCTATTTCGGCGTCGAGGAGAAGTCGTCGATCGGGATACGCTCTTTAATGAGGCATGGGGATTTAACCACATGCCAAACAGCCGCTCCTTGGACCAGCATATCTCTCAGCTCCGTAAGCGCATCGAACTCGATCCCAAACAACCCGTGATCATTCGTACCGTGCATGGGGCAGGCTACCGCTTCGAGGGCTAGCAAGCTGCATCTGTCATATTATTAGAGGCAAACCGCTTTTGGCTAGGTTACCGACAAATTTCATGAAACCGCCGGAGGCCAAGGAGCGGCGGTTTCCAACCGCCGAACAAAGGCGGGACGTCTCTGCGATTTTAATTTTGCGCCACGAATTCCCCCCGCTTTAAACCCAGCTTCTGAGCTAAGCTTCTTGGCTTTCAGGATTCCCTTCGCTAAAGCTTACGCCTCATGGATCAGGACACGGAAGAACTCAATCGCGCACTGGCGCAACGTGTCATCGAAGGCATCATGTCCATCGTCTTGGCCTTCACGATCATCTTACTCCTTGTTCTTGGAATCGTCGATTTCCCCGCGCTTCGGATGCGTGGATTTCCCCTCTACTTCATCCCCTGTGCCCTAGTCGTGTTCGGAACCTTCATGTTCTGGCGGGCAAAAATTCCACAAGAAGGGTGGGGTGCCGCCGCAGGAGCCAGCCTGCTCTTGGCCATTCTCTGGATGTATTTTATGCCCATCCTCTCCTGGTGGATGCAGGCGAAATTTTCCCTTTACCTCACCGCGAACCTCCTCTGCTTCACCCTCACCAGTATCGCCTTAGCCGTGGCGCTAAATTTGGTATCCAGCAAAGCGGCTCGCTTCATCGGCCTCGACATCCAAGCGCTCGATTTCTATTACGCGGCCTGGCTAAGCGGCATCATGCTCAGCGTACCTCTGATCTGGGCTCTGTGTTTGATCATTCCCGATCTCCTGCGCGATGGAAGCCTGCCCTTTGACCAAATGAACCTCGCCTTGCAGCCGCATCAAATTGGTATCCTCATCTTGCTGCCGCTCACCCTGCCTCTCATGAGCCTCATGCGTGTCGGATGGGGACTGCGACAGTACACCCAAAGCTTTGAAACAACCGAGCCTGAAATTATCGACGAAGAATCATCACTCAATAATTCCTAGGAGAGGGTATGATTTGGCAGGAAGGTGGACTAAGAGCCTGGGAGCGCCGACGTCCCCGTCGGCATGTATCCAATACATCTAGCCTAGATGAAAACTTCAAAGGCAGGCGGTCCTAAAGCGATCCACCGCCCCTTGACCTTTTACTCCATGTCCGCGCTCCGACCTATATGACTCTGATCATCAACTAGGAGCCTGTCGGACTTAGCAGATTCGGCTGCGAATTCCTCACTTTGGCCCATACGATCTGTACGAATCGATCAAATAGTCTCAACTATTCTCACGAACCGTCCAAACCGTCTGGTCTCAAACTGAGAAATCCTCGCTCGAAAGCCTAAGCCCGACAGACTCCTAGGGGGATTCCCGTTTTACTTTATACAACTCAAGCACAACTTGCCCCGGCTCAATCTTAAATAATTTCACCCGATTCAAAAATTCCTGCAACCCCTCCGGATCTCGATTGAACATGTCCTGCGTCAAATTTCGGTTTAGCCATTCTTTTCCCGTAAACATTTTCATCATGCCATTGGTGATTGGGATCGCGCCAAGGCTGAGTTTTTTAAGCCGGATATCGATATCTTCCGTCGTCATCTTTACCGAGATCAGGCCTTCAAGTTTCGCGAGCTTCCCGTCTTCATCAGCCAAATCACCGCCCATCTCCTTCGGCATCCTTACGTTAGCTGCCAATTTTGCTTCATCTTGCAACAGCTCAATATCCAGATTAGGTAGGTGGTTGGTTGCCTCTTTGATCTGCGCGTACACATAGTGCAAAATTTCCCGCTGGCTAAGTACCAGCGTCCGCGTTTCTTCACTCACTGCGGCAAAAATCTCTGGATCTGGGGTGTGCGCTCGGTCCATCACCACATGCTCCATAAAAGTCGATTTCTTCTCAAATCGAGCGATTTCAGATGCGTCCAAGGGCCTGGTTTCCATGGTAACCGTTTGGGTGGCAGACCAATACAGGTATCCGAGGACAGCAGCCAAGATGGCGAGAATCAGCAGGCCAATCCAGCAGCCTTTTTTAGATGATTGGGTCATACCCTCTATTTACACCGTTGAAAGCCGGCTGAAATCAAACAAACCACTTTTTTTAGAAAAATTTTCCCCGGAGCCATAAGATCTCAAGGGAAATTGCAATACCCACATAAGAACGCTGTTTGGGCGGGCAAGGAGGTCGTCCAAGCAGCCGCCAGTCTCAGGACTGGGGCTTGAGCTCAGTAGAGGAACCATCTGAGCTCGAGCATCTTTTTTCTGCCCTTTTCCTAATTATTTGCCGTTCTTTTTCCTACTTGTTGGCGGTTATGATGCACCCGATTGGTCCCGCATGGCGGATAATCGGCGCTCGATTTCGGCTTCCCGTTCTAGCTTCCGAATCCGAGCCTCTAAGTCAGCTCCTTCTTCTAAATCATCAACTTCTTCGTCGCGAGTGGCAAAGCCCTTCACTTTTCCCGCTAATTTGCTCACCTGGTCGAGAACCGCGTTTTGCTGCGTTCCGGTTGCCTTGGCCGCCGCATTGACCTCCTCTTGGACCTCCGCAAGTTTGGCCCGATTGAGGATCTCGTCCTTCTTTTCTTCGAGCCGGTTCAGCTGGCGATTCAACTGCTGTGCCGTGCTCAAGGACTGGTGCAACGCTTCCTCGGCTTTACTCAATTCAACTTGAGCCTTCTCGATATCTTCCTCGGCCAACAGCTCCGCTCGCAAGGCATCTCGAGAGGTCAGCTCGTCGTTCATCTTAAGCGCCAATTTGGCTCCGCTATGGAAGCGAAGACGCCGACCCTCGGCCTCATCCATATTCCGCTGCGTATTTCGTACTGCGCCCTGCGCCTTTACGACCGCTTTGCCCGCCTTCTTGGCGTGGTCTTCCAGCTCCTTCAAGAGGAGTGGATACATAGCCTCTGGATCTTCAAGCCCATCGAGAAATGCGTCGATCCGCTGTTCGGTAATCCGTTTTAATCGATTAATAAGTCCCATGATATCTTTCGTGTTGCTGTGCTATTCTTGCTGCTGCTGTGGTTGCTGTTGCTGCTGCTGCTCTTGTTTATATTTCAAATGATCGCGTTTGTCAGAATGCGATCTGTGTCTGACTTTAGGTGTTCGGTTTTTTCGGTGGAGCCGGCTGAGTACCCGAGCATCCAAAGACAAAAGCCACAATTTGTGCAAGTCTTTCAGACTTGGCGCCGCCTCCGAAACCAATCGATGGGCGGTGCCCATCGCTACGCTGTTTTCGCCTTTCAGGCGAATAGTTACCTTACGCCCAAGATACGCTAATTATTACACAGTAGGTTCCTCCCGCGCTTCGCTTACCGGTTGAAACAGTTGAAACCTTGTCATGAAGTTTCAGGTCAGATTATGTAAAAAATTGAACGTGTTGCAGCTGGAGTTTCGTCGGGAACCGACGGCTTATCCTAGGCGGGGGTTTCAACCCCCGCTAAAATGTGCGAGCCATCGTCGTCAGGAACTGACGGTTCATCAAAAGAGGGCTTTAGCCCGTAATCCGTCTTGTAGCTTGAAGCGTCCAAAAGGGTCGCGATAGAAGTGATGCATCGTAAAAAAAACTACGATTTTGGGCCTTGAATACGTGAGGCGCGGGCTAAAGCCCTTTCATGATAAACCGTCGGTTCCCGACGTGAAATATCGACCTATTTTACGGGGGTTGAAACCCCCGCCTATATTTAAACCGTCGGTTCCCGACGAGCGTACGTCATTCCTGCTATGCACTGCACAGTGCCGCCTCCTCCCGCGCTTCGCATGCCGGTTGAAACCCCCGCCTATATTTAATCCGTCGGTTCCCGACGAGCGTACGTCATTCCTGCTATGCACTACACAGTGCGCCTCCTCCCGCGCTTCGCATGCCGGTTGAAACAGTTGAAACCTTGTCATGAAGTTTCAGGTAAGATTATGTAAAAAATTGAAGGTGTTGCAGCTGGAGTTTCGTCGGGAACCGACGGCTTATCCTAGGCGGGGGTTTCAACCCCCGTTAAAATGTGCGAGCCATCGTCGTCAGGAACTGACGGTTTATCAAAAGAGGGCTTTAGCCCGTAATCCGTCTTGTAGCTTTAAGCGTCCAAAAGGGTCGCGATAGAAGTGATGCATCGTAAAAAAAAAACTAACATTTTGGGCCTTGAATACGTGGGGCGGGCTAAAGCCCTTTCAGGATAAACCGTCGGTTCCCGACGTGAAATATCGACCTATTTTACGGGGGTTGAAACCCCCGCCTATATTTAAACCGTCGGTTCCCGACGAGCGTACGTCATTCCTGCTATGCACTGCACAGTGCCGCCTCATCCCGCGCTTCGCATGCCGGTTTAAACCCCCGCCTATATTTAAACCGTCGGTTCCCGACGGGTATCGGCCATTCCTGCTATGCACTACACAGTGCGCCTCCTCCCGCGCTTCGCTTAGCGGTTGAAGCAGTTGAAACCTTGTCATGAAGTTTCAGGTCAGATTATGTAAAAAATTGAACGTGTTGCAGCTGGAGTTTCGTCGGGAACCGACGGCTTATCCTAGGCGGGGGTTTTAACCCCCGTTAGAATGTGCGAGCCATCGTCGTCAGGAACTGACGGTTTATCAAAAGAGGGCTTTAGCCCGTAATCCGTCTTGTAGCTTAAAGCGTCGGCTCTCGACGTTCGATCACGCTCATCGCGATGGCGAATCCCTTGCAACGTTGGCAACGGAAGGCTTAAAATTCCCAATTAATCAACTTGCTCGATGGCCAATTCCATTTGCTCCGTGAGCCTGGCCAACTCTTCATCCCGAGCCACGTTTTTTTGCAGCAAACGAAAGGCACGCTCTGATTCTCCCGCTTCCACTGCGGAAAGAGCCTGCCGATTGGTGAGATGCTGAAGCGCGAGCAGTTTTTCCTGCTCGTGAAAAAGATTCAGCAAGCGGCGGGTTGCCGGCTCGCTCCAGTTCTCCTTCGCATCTTCAGACTGGCCACAACTCGAACCCATTTCGTCGCGAGCAAACGCGTCCCGAGCAAAAGGTGGGGCTGTTTTTGATCCATTTCCCGTTTGATGGGGCGCTTGGCGAGAGGGATCCGTCGCCTGTTTGGCTCGTTCTGCGGTTTCTGAAGCGGTCTTCTTCGCGGCATCTTTCACCTGCTGTGTCACTTTTTCAGACACACGTTGAAAGGTGGTTACATTGACCGTGAGGTTTCCGTCTTCGTCGCGTTCAAACCACTCAGAGTTTTCCAGCTTACCCAAGGCCTGGTTGGCCCGAGCTTGTACGATGCGCTTTGCGCGTTCGATAATATCATCCATGTTGTTCCTTTGGTTACTTCGAATCGACGTCTTCACGTGATGCGAATGTTCAGCGACGGAAGCCGAACCATTCGGCCCCTGGATCGCAAGGTGGTGGTAGTGGCGGTGGTGGTGGTAGCAACAACATACGCCTGGTTTTCAGGCAACGCAAGGGATCAATTTTAGGGCAGAACCAAATAGGCCGGCAAATCGATGTCTTCGAGATCGTTCGACTTCAGTTCAGAGCGTAGCTGAGGCTGCTCGTCAAAGGCTTCAACATCGAGGGTATAGATGTCGCCAAGCTTCGCCGGATGGTCTGGGTTCAGCTTGCGATTCAAAATGCTAAACGAGTAACCCGCAAATCGTGTTGGCTCGAAGTCACCAGATAGAACCTCGACGACTTCAAACTCGCCCGCGCTAAGATTGTTGATATACGGCGCGATTTTTTCCGGGGTCGACACGGAACTGGTCTCGAGCAACTTCGCCCGAACCCGCGCTTGCTTTGGGACCAAACGATTCGCGAGTTCTTTTTGAATCTTTGCGTACCGTTCTTTCACTTCATCGGGCTGGAGCTGACGGGTGATCAGCCGGATATGCGACACGCTACCTTCCCAGGGGAGACCGTAGCCTTGTTGCTCTCCCCAGATCAGCGAGCCTTGCCCCCAGAAGGGTCTTCCCAATAGCTCCTTTTCAAATAGCTTACCGTTCAACCAAGCATGACAGGTTGTGTCTTTCACCGTAACGACGAGATGCAGTGGTTCGCCAAGCTTGATCTTCCCTACCGGAAAACGCACCGGCTCTCCCACCACATTCATATAAACAAACACCTGTTCGCCTTGTTGCTCGAAGTAAACATTTCCATGCCCGCTGCGTTGGGTGTAGCCGAACATGCGACCGGTCTGAATTTGTTTCGAGGTCGTAAATACGCCTTCGAAGCTAAAGCCCTGGGTGCGTCCCACGGTTTCGCGGAGAGCAAAATGATCACCCATTGGATTCGCATGTCCACCACGTCCACGCAGCACCAGCTCGTGGTTCGGCCCGAGGTAGGCTTTGTCATAGAGAACAAATTCTTTCAGCGAGCGCCCGTCGGGACCTCGGTTATCTGCCTTCGCATTTTTCCAGCCAAAGTAGAGGCTGTAATCCGCACCACTCTGCGCTTTGAATTCAGTCCGCTGCGGCAACTCAGAAATAACCTCGCCTCCGCCCTCCACCCAGAGGTCTGGAAAGAAGTCAGCCGTCTCATTTTGCGTGATCTGTCGAAAGCTTTCCATGCGACTAAAATCAGATGCAAAGGTTCCGATGAATATCTCCACCGCCGGGCCCCCACCAATGATTCGATTGCCGCCCCGACCTTCGCGATAGGGACCGGTGAACACCATGTAGCGCGGGTGATTCGACCAGCGCGGATGATACACCTCAAAGCCATGAATCCCCGGCGCGCCATTTAAATTTACCACCCACTCTTTTCGGGTAACCGGATCTTGCAAAACGATATTTTTATGAACCCCATCGAACTGCCAGAAAATATAACTGTTGTCCGGAGCGAGGGAAGGCCAGCACCCGCGATCCAGCGGAAACCAACGCTGCTTTTCCATCACCGCAATCCCACCAAGCGGCCAAGGGAATTGACCCGACGCCACCTTCCCATCTTTGGATAACTGAAAGTTGTTCGCCATGGTCCGCGTGCCGTCCCAAAACTTTTCTAGCGGCGCTTCACGGTGCAGGGGAGTGCGCTCAATCCGTCCCCATGCTGGTAGCCCTATATAGCCCTCTGGATCATTCGCAACGAACACCATGTCCTCCCCCGTTTTGGGATCACGCCAAACTTCAGCGGCAAATCCCGTGGCAACTTCTTTCCGCTCGCCACCCGCAAACGGTATTTTAAAAATTTTATTTAAGACTCGATCGGACCAAATCACCCATTGCCCATCCGGCGAAAGAGTTGGATTCCCATAGCTACTCTCGGTCGAAACCAGGACCTCTTCTTTGCCAACCGCCGAGTCAAATTTCATCAAAGCCGATTGGCTCACCACGCCGTACACATCACGAGAATCTTTTTGATCCTGAGCCCAGACAAGCCGAAATGCCTTCCCATCCAGCTCCGTTGGTTGATCCGTTGGTTGATCCGTTGGTTGAGAATAAGCAGAAGAAAAAAGGCCAAGGCTAAGGAGGCTAAGAAGGACGGCGATACGTTTGTACATGGGGGCAAATGCTACCGTCAGAGACCAGTTGGCTCAAGTGCAATCGGAAGGTTTGGCGATGTGCCACCTGAAAGCCTCTGGACCTGCAGGAAGACGCCGGCCCCACAGCCAGTTCCATGCCTTGCAAACCGGTAAGCTAAGCTTAAGCCCGTTCGCCATTGAGTGGCAGGCCGGCTAAAACGTTTGCCATTGAGTGGCAAAACCTAGAAAAGTGTCAGGCTCCAATGGCGCTAAGATAAGCCGATTTGTATCAAAAACGAATGGAAATTCAGATGATTAAAGGCGCGTAGCGCTGACCCATTGATAGCCATGGTTGACGAACGAAGTGAGGAGGCCGTGGTCCCGGCGGATTCCGCCTCTAAGCCGCGTAGCGGCGACACCCAACCGGATGAAAAGCGTATGATAAACGATTCCTATTAATTTTGGAGGTCTCGTTTTAGGATTCCGGGCACAGCAGGATGCAAGCAGCATGTATACTTCGTGGGGCTACGTTCTGCGCCTCGGTTCGCGTTCTCTTCCAATACAGAGCCTACTCCTCGTTGCTTCTTACGACTGCACGTAACCCGGCGCTGCGGCCGCTTCGCGACCTTGCACACGGGCTACCATATCCCGCCCACGTTGGGGCGGATTCCCACGATGCAACATGACTCAAAAAAAAAATACGCTGGACCGCTTATCTAAGTGCTATTGGTGTCGTACGGACACGAAAAGCGCCATCAGCAATTGATTTCGGACGAGGAGTCTGGGAGCGCCGACGTCCCCGTCGGCATCCAAAACAAGAGTTCAACGCATATCAAACGTGTCAGTCTCATTCATTTGTACCATCGCTTTTCAAGGCGGTGGCACCAACACGCCCTTGGAAGGGCATGGTACGGACACGAAAAGCGCCTTCAGCATTTGATCCCGGACGAGGAGTCTGGGAGCGCCGACGACCCCGTCGGCATCCAAAACAAGGGTTCAAAGTACATCAAACGTGTTACATCAAACGTGTCAGTCTCATTCATTTGTACCATCGCCTTTCAAGGCGGTGCCGAATACGCGACGTTGGCATAGGCATAACTCCTCTTTCCGTCCAGAGGCGGGACGCCTCTGCCACTTTATAACTCGTGAAGGTGTCGACAAAACAGGGCTCAATTCGCACCCCATGCTAAAAAAAGCTTGTTTTCCCATCATCTACACCTATTCAGATATCCGAATAAACGAATGTAAGGAAATTTTCCCATGAGCTCAGTTCTCTTCACCTCCGAATCTGTGACCGAAGGTCACCCTGATAAAATGTCCGATGGTATCTCGGATGCGATCCTCGACGCGCTACTCGCGATCGACCCTGAAAGCCGTGTTGCCTGCGAAACCATGTGCACCACAGGCATGATTGTCGTCGCCGGCGAGATCACCACCAAAGCAAAGATCGACTATCAAAAAGTCATCCGTCGCAAAATTAAAGACATTGGCTACACCTCTTCGGAGATGGGCTTTGATTCTGAAACCTGCGCTGTCATGGTTGCAGTTGACCCACAATCGCCTGACATTGCTCAGGGGGTTACTGCGGGCAAAGGAAAGTTCAAAGAGCAAGGCGCTGGCGACCAGGGCATGATGTTTGGTTACGCAAGCAATGAGACAAAAGAGCTCATGCCAGCCGCCATCGTTTACTCGCACCGCTTGACCGAATCGATGGCGAAAGTTCGCAAGTCGGGCAAGTTGCCCTTCCTCCGTCCGGATGCAAAATCACAAGTAACGGTTGAGTACGTTGACGGGAAACCGACTCGTATCGACACCATCGTTCTTTCGTCGCAGCACTCTGAAGACGTTTCGCAAAAGAAATTGGCCGACGGCTTAATCAAGCACTGCATTAAAGATCCTAAAGTTTTGCCGCAGGACATGATCGATAAGAAAACCCGTTTTCTCATCAACCCAACCGGACGTTTTGTCGTGGGTGGACCTCAAGGCGATTGCGGTTTGACCGGTCGTAAAATTATTGTCGACACCTACGGTGGCATGGGCCGTCATGGTGGCGGTGCATTCTCTGGGAAAGATCCAAGCAAAGTAGACCGTTCTGCGGCCTACATGGCGCGTTATGTTGCGAAGAACATCGTGGCGGCGAAATTGGCTGACCGGGCTGAAGTTCAGCTCGCTTACGCGATTGGTTATCCAGAGCCTGTCAGCGTTCTTGTCGACACCTTCGGCACCGGCAAAGTAAGCCAAGAGAAACTTGAGAAAGCGGTTCGCAAAACCTTTGGCCTCAAGCCCGCAGAAATCGTAAAAGGCCTGAACTTGCTTCAGCCTATTTACGAAAAAACATCTTCTTACGGTCACTTCGGTCGCAAGGCTCTCGGCAAGACCTTCCCTTGGGAAAAAACCGACAAAGCGGCGGCCCTCAAAGCAGCTTGCAAGTAGTCGCGCTTGAAATAGCCGATTGAAATAGCCGATTGTAATAACCGATTGTACATCGGGTTTTCCCTGCGGCTCAGCGACATCGCTGATGCACAAACTGCCAACAAGCTTCGACCTTGCTGGCAGTTTTTTTGTCGGGAACCGACGATTGAATTGAAGAGGGTCAGGATGGAGTTCTTTCTTTTATGCCGTCGTGTTGCGACTCTGGAATCCAGGCACTTGAATAATTACCTGCCATTTTAGCCTCGAAATACGTGGGGCAGGTTGAAGCTCTAAATATTAAACCGTCGGTTCCTGACGTGAATTTTGCGACCGTTGTAACGGGGGTTGAAACCCCCGCCTATATCTAATCCGTCGGTTCCCGACGAGCGTCCGTCATTTCTGCTATATATTACAGAGTATCACGAATCCATGGCGATCAAATGGCGGCGCTTCGTGACTCAAATAGGATGGTTCAATTGGCGTCACCGGTGGGAGGCGTCACGCTGGCCCATGCCACAAATAAATATGGTGCCTTCCAGCGTGGGGGGCGTATTAGAGCTCACAAACAATCGGTTAAGTTGAGCCCTTGTTTCGAATATCCGAATAAGATGCTGAAAGCATCGAACTCAAAAGACTCAGGCTTCAGCCTGGGGTTTGAAATTTGCAATCCGTTGCGTGCTGAAAGGACGCCGGAACGTTAAACTACCTATCTACATTGGCCCCACAGATAAGGTTCATCATCGAGATGTCTGAATCTCCCTCAAGGTGAATAGCGGGTATGCGATGGATTCGAGCTGTTCACCGCGAGCTAGATGCCGCAATGATTTCTGATTCTTGTCGCGAGCGCATCGCTAAACAAATCGAGATCCTCATTCGTCATCATGCCTACGCTCACCATCATCATCATTTTTAAATCCATATTGGAGCGGCTGAACACATCGAGGCATTCTTGGAGGGTTATCGCTTTTTCATCGATAAATTCTTTTAGGTTCCAGAAGATCTCCGTCGCGGTGATGTCTTGACCTAATTGGGTTTGAATCTCTTTATTCAGCCCCGTGATGTATCGTTCGCGGAGCTCGGGGAGCATGTCGCGAAAGGTTCTCCAATCTTTTTCAGCTTCACTATTTTTTGCCCTATTATTTTTCATGTCTATCCCTCTCGATTATTTTGTGGCCTGCTGCATGTACATTTCTTCGTAAGGCTGAACTACGACAAAGCCTTCGCCTTCGAATCGGGTTTGGATCGAATCGCCACTGCCGCGTCCAAAAAAGGTTTTTAGCGAGACGTCAGATTGGAAGGTTGGCGTCAAATTCCCGGACCAAGCCACGGTCGCATTCGGATCCGTCACGACGGGATTGCCCGGAGTGACCATCAAGGTCATGGGATCATAATGCGTGGTGAAAGCCACCATGCCGGAGCCTTGCAGACGCACATTAAACAGCCCGCCAGACAACACCGCTGAAACCTTTTTCATCATGCTGATTTTGTAGTTAATGTTTTCTTGGAAGGCCAAGACATCGTTTCCGTTGACAAAGATGGTTTCATTTTGAAGCTCGAGAATGGTCACCTTCTTGCCCTTGTCCGCGAGGTAAACTTGCCCGCTTCCTTCCGCTTTGGTGAGGCTTGCTCCTTCACCGGTCAGCGATTTCTTTAGCAGGTTGCCAATGCCTTGGCCGAGGATAGTCTCACGGGTGAATTTAACCTGCCCACGATAGGAAATCATCGAACCCATTTTGGTCCAGACTAAATTGTTCTCGAGATTAGCTTCGAGAATCCGCTCACTTTCAAACTCAAAGAGCCCTTGGCCTCGGTCGCGCTGTTTTGTTTTTTCGACGAATTCATCAATGCTGTATCTGGACATGGCGTCACTCTACAAAATCTGACTATAGATGGCCACTTCTTTTAGCCAGAAGCCAGAGGTCAGATATCTGAGCGCCTTGTAGGTGAGGCCTAGGAGGAATCTGTCGAACTTCGGCGCAGGACTTAGCCCCCGCGCAGCTTAAATCCTGTTATGCCTGAAATCCACCAGAACGAGACCTCCAAAAATACTTGAAATCGTTTATCATACGCTTGTACCCTTTTTTGTCCGGTTGGGTGTCGCCGCGACGCGGTTTAGAGGAGAAATTCACCGGACTATGCCACCGGCCAATGTCACCGCATTGCAAAATATGGTGATTCCCAAACCTGGGTCGGTTGCTTCTTTGAGCCGCGTTATTTACTCAAGGCAGGTGCGGCTTCAATCAGCTGTTCGCCGATGATTTTTCCGCGAAATTTGTTCCACTCTGGAGTTGCTTTTTTCGCGTCATGGCGCTCTTTCGGGGTGAGGTATTTGTTCGGGGTAAATTCGGGGCGATTCGCCTTGGTCGGTACCGCGAGGCGAATGGTTTGGTCACCATAGTCGTCGAGGTTCGCGTTTAGCTCGTCTTCAGTCAGATCGTTTACGTCAACCCCATCCGCCGGAACCTCGCCGCCCGCCACCCAAACGATTGTGTTGAGCACCAACTGACGAAGCTCGTTAAAGGCCCAATTGTGGTGAAAATGTCCGCCGGTAAATCCAGCGCCCCGACCCCCGTCCGGACGATCCATGCCCCAGAGCAACAGTTGCTCTTTACCCAAGCTGTCTTGTCCTGAGGTGGTCCACAAATTGTTGATGGTGAGCAGGTTCTTTTTCGTCGGAGTCGCGACCCCAATTTTATGAATCTTGCAGTCACTACAGAATTCGAGACTGTGGTAAAACTCGTCGATGGTCTCAACCGGATCGACACCGCGAGAGGTTGGGTGCCCCGCCAGCGGCTTGATCTTGGCCGACCAAAAAGGGTTCACCGACTGGCCGTTTTTGAAGTAGCCGCCGACCCAAGGCTTAAAGAATTCTTCGCCATTTTTTTCGCTCGGATGCACTGCATAATGCATGAGCATGATGCCTTTGCCCGCTTTCGCGAGCGCGTTTACTTTTTCCCAATTTCCATCAATGATTTGGGTCGCGTCGTTGTAAAAGATGATCGCGTCGGCGGCATCGAGAACAGTTTCATCCTTCGGCCAGTTCGAAAAGGTCGTCGCCTTGATAGCGATTTTCTTTTGGCGGTTTAGGTCTTTGGCCAAGAGCATGCTGCCCGCACGGAACTCATGTGCACCTGATCCGTGGCTCCGGTTTCCATAAAGGAAGACAATATTAAGATGGTTAAGATGGTTAAGATGGTTAAGATGGTTAAGAGGTTTTTCCGCCGCGCTCGCGATACTGGCCGCAAGGCTGCTGAAGATAAAGAGGGAGAGTAAACCGAGTCGTGCAATCATATCCCACATAATGCGACGGAATGGCCTCGGGAATCAAGGCTGATTATTTGGGAGGATTGGATGTGTATGGGTTGGCCGTACCATGCCCTTCCAGGGCGTGTTTGACGATTTTTGGCAAGGCTGATGAATGGCACAGCCCAAGGAGCGACGGTTTCCAACCGCCGGAACGGATAAGCGTTTGTTCAAGCCCATATTTAGAAAGCCACCGCATTCAACCGCCCTGAGGCGGGAGGCCTCATCCACTTTATTGCGCACGAACCTTTTGCCATTCAATGGCAGGGCAAAAAAGAAGCGCTGCCATTCAATGGCAGCGCTTGCTGTTACAGATGTTCTTTCGAATGTCGCTTAGTACGCAACGCCGAGGTGATCTGCTGTTTCGATGGTGAGTCCACCAACCGAAAGGTTTTGATCGCGTTGGTAATCAGAGATCGCCTTCACGGTGAATTCACCCATTTGGCCGTTGATCGGTCCTGGGTCGTAGCCTTTAGCAAGCAACGCAGTTTGGATGCTTGAGATGACTGGATTGGTCAGGTTGGTTTCGCAGAGAACGCGCTGCCAGATGGTTTTGCCACCGGTTTTGAGGACTTGCTTTTCAACCGTTTCGTAACGCGCTGGAATTGGAATCGAGCGTTTGCTCTCAGGGCTAACCATTTCGCGAACCCGGATCTTTTCGTACTCTGCAGGAATTACGATGGTCTTGGTTGTTGGTGGTTGGGTCATCACGGTTTTGGTGATGGTTTCGTATTCAGCAGGCACTTCGATTTGACGGGTTGTCGGGGAAGAAACCAATACTTGGCGGGTAACCGTTTTGTATTCTGGTGGAACTTCTACCAAGCACATGATTTCGCCAGTGGCGCCATCAAGACGTTGGGTTGGTCCGCGACCTTTTTTCCACGCGGTGTGACCGGCTTTGACCAAGACTTGCTCGGTGACGGTTTTGTACTGAGCTGGAACTTCTTCCACTTTCGTAGAAGCTGGTTTGACTTCAACCCGCTCGGTGACGGTATTATATTGGGCTGGAATGACTTCGAGGCGCTCAGATGCTTCACGCACGAGAACTTCTTTTTCTACCCACTCGTATTTGGCTTGAATGATTTCCATCCGCTCTGACTCGTCTGATACTAAGATGCTTTCTTGGGTGGTCTCGTAGACAGGTGGCTGGTATACGCGTGCGAAGCATTCGCCTGCGCGTGCGTTTGGTGGCAAGCCTTGGTCAGCATCCATGCTGCGCGTGGCGGAACGTCCCGCAGAGGTGTAGGTCTGAACCGGTGTGGTAGCTACTGCGGCTGGTGCAAGTTGTGCTGGCTCAATCGTGCCTGGGTTCCAGTTGCGTGCAGGTGCACTAACCGGTTGGGTTGGCATTGGAACACTAGCAACGCGGGTCGAGCTAGCTGCAGGAGCGAGCGTGATGCGTGGAGGAAGAAGTTCTGCTGGCTCGTTGAAAACCGCTGGGTTCGACACAATCGCACGGGGAGCAGCGCTTGGTGGAACGTATTGCGTAGCTGGTCCAGTTTGCGTAGCTGGTCCAGTTTGCGTAGCTGGTCCAGTTTGTGTCGCTGACGCAGTGTATCCCGGTGGGGTATACGGTGCGACGCGGGTCGACGCGTTTGCAATCGCCGTAGGCGCCGCAAGACGAGTTGTGCTCAAGCTAGCTGGCTGCATGGTCTGACCGTTGATGCCGGTGGTTCCATAATTGACGACGCCATCACGTGAGCCAACAGGAGCGTTGAGCTGAGGTGCTGCGTCGGTTGGGTTTTCGTAGTAGTAATAGCCGTCATCGACGGTGGTGCTACGGCATCCGCTCGCGAGAACGAGGCATGCGCAAACTGCGAAGCCTGATGTTTGTTTAAGGATCTTTTTCATGACGATTCCTATGTTTCCTTTTTTGTATTAAATTTCGTCCATTCTTTTACATTTAAGTCGGTTTTGCAACCCTCAAACGTAACGAGCAGGACCTGTCCAATTTCTTGTCTGACCGTCGCGAATGGCTCGACTGAGGGGGGCGAGACCGGATGCGAGATGGTCGGCTTAAAATCAGAGTGTATTCGGTGTATTTGACTGCAAATAGGCGTATCTAGGTCACCGAAGTGCCAAAGCCTTTTCAATATAAGGGATCGAAATGTACTCGATCGTCTTGGCGCGCTCGAGTTTCTTGATTTCGAGCCGTTTTCCTCGGTCATCCAGACCGGCAAATCCAGGGATGCTGCGGAGGTGTTGGATGGCCAGAGGGATTTCGTAGCGACTTTTTGTGGGTTTTGAGAGTTTGAAGGTCCGGTGTAACTCGTGCAGGAACTTCAATTTTCCAAGTGTGTTTGCCTCTTGGTACTCTGGGCTCAGGTCCATGATTTCCACCAAAGCGGTTTCTTCGATGCCGGAGGCGTACTTGCTCCAGGCGACCAGACCTCGCTGCATGTACTGTTGTAAGAGGGTAAGGCGCATTTCTGCCGCCATCCGTCGTGGCAGCATGCCGGTGTCGAGTTCGAGCATGCGGGAAAACTCCGCGTGGGCGCATTGCTGTAGCATCCGGCTCCAGATCATGCCACCTTTTAACTCGGAAAGAACCCGCAGTCGAGTTCTCGGGGAGCCGTTGAGGTATCGCCGATCAATCAACATGGTTTTGATCGCGGTTTGGTTCATGACATCATCCGGAAGCTCTAAGTTTCCAAGTGGATTTTCGGGGCGCTGCAGATTCTTCAGATTTGCCCAGGCGCCGATTTCTGCCATCAGGCCCATTTGGGTTTTGCTCAAGTCTTCCGCCGCCTTTTGTTGCTCTTGAAGTTTCTTTAATTCTTCCATGCTGGTGCTGTCGGTGCCCATGACCGAGGCCTGACCGGCGGTAGCGAAATTTCCACTAAAGCGATCGTCCATGCGGCGTTGATCATAGAAGACTGCGGCTTGCTTATAGAGCTCTTCTTCCGCGGCATCCATGCCCATTGCACCACTGCCACGCAGGCGTGAGCTGGCGATGTGCTGGATGACATTTTTACGCACTTCGACGTTGATTTGCTTCTGGGTTACCTTGTCGTCGCGAAGCAAGCTTGCGAGCTTGACTAGGCGGTGGATCGGCTCGGCTTCGACGTAGTCCTGTCTACTTGAGAGATAGGAGTTAATGTTCTGTATCTTTTGCGCGAAGCAGTCGTTTGAAAGGCATAAAAGCGCCAGCAAAGCCGATGCATATATGGTGATCGAGTGCGGTGCAAAGCCGTGGGCTGTTCTCGTGCGGCCTAAAGAAAATAGTTTGATTGATATCATGATCGTCCTAATTTAGCGAATGCCTACAATGCGTTCGATGGGTTCCACGGAGGCGTAGTCAATCTGTCCGCTGCTTTCGAGGCTTCGGATCGCACGCCGTTTATCACGGCTACTTCCCTTTGAGAAGCCGGGTTTTTGGTTCAATGCCGCAACCGCGACGGGGATTTCGAGGTAACTCCGGCTTTCACTGGAAAGCAGGCCGCGTTTGGTCAGGCTGCCGAGAATCTTGAGGCGTTCTGGGGCGGGGCTCGCATAGTAAGTTGGGTGAAAGGCCATGTACTGCATCATCGCATTACGCTCGAGGCTTTGGGTGTAGTCGTCGGGACTGATTAATCCTTTGGCGATGTATTCTTTAATCAACTCTAACTTTTTCGTCGACTGCGCCAACGGCTCTAAATCGAGCACTTCAAGTTCGGTCGAGACCGCGAATTCGTACATCGCGGTTTGCTCGAGCAGGTCGCTCCAGAGGCCTTTTCGTTTGAAGTCGGCCAGCATGTTGAGGCGGTCGCGCGGGGTGCCGACAGTCGATCGTGGATCGGTGATAAACATGCGCATCACGGTGCGGTCGAGAATATCAGTCGGCAACTCAATGCGCCCCCAGCTTCCGGCTTGCGAGCTCAATTCGGACCACGCTGCCATCTCGGCTTCGGCCACGATTTTGAACTCGTACATGCCCGGCACAGATTCGGGTTGGCTCCGTTTTACTGCCGGCTGGCGCAGGTATTGGTTGAAGCGTTCGCGCCGCCGTTGAGCGATATGATCTAGGCAGACGCGGCGGGTTTCCGTCGACGCTTGTTCGGGTGAGATTTGCTTGCTGTTCACCAAAGAATTTAGCGTTCCGAGCTTCGAGGTCGCGGAGGCATTTTGATAGCTTGTTTGCTTTCGCAAATAGTCACCAAGGTCTTCGATTCGCTGGCCTTGAGCCGACGCGAACGGAATGGAGAGACTCCAGGCCAAACAAAGGCCGAGGAGGGGGAGGGTCCTTTTTAGTTGCATGCCTCTATCCATGCGGAGGCAGGCGAAAAAATCAACTTCGAAGCCGGGAGAACCGTTCGTCAGAGGAGAATTGGCAATCTAGGATATTATGAGGCGTCTGAGCCCGCCTGAGCGGTTTAGGCGGTTTTGTTCAGGCGGTTCAGATTAATTCTTCGGCAGAGACCTACAGCTTTTTCAGCTTCGGTCCGTCGGCGGTATCTTCGATTTTCCAGCCTTTTGCGGCCAATTCGTCCCGAATTCGGTCTGCTTCGCCCCAATCTTTGGCTTCACGAGCCGCTTGGCGGGCTTCGGCCAAGGCTTCGAGATCCGCGTCCACTTCGTTGCTTTCTGGGCTTAAAAAGCCGAGAACCACGTCGAGGCGAGCCAGTAAGCTCAAGATGGCGGCAGCTTGCGCTCCCGTCAGCTCTTCCTCGTTCATGGCCCGATTTCCTTGGGTAATGCTGTCAAACAGCACCGCAAGCGCACCAGAAATATTCAAATCGTCCGCGATGGCGGCTCCAAAATCCGCTTCCACTGTTTTGGCCCACTCGGGAAGCTGGGCCGCCCAATTGCCTTGCTCGGCTTCGCCTTCAGCGAGTTTGACCAAGCGGGCTTGATAGCCGTCGATGCGCTCGAGGTTGCCCCGGCGTTCCTTGAGTCCTTGGAAGGTGAAGTTCAGGCCGTCCCGGTAGCGGGTCGCGAGGAGCTCGTAGCGAATTTCTCGGCCACTGTAGCCTTTTTCCAGAAGCTGGGGGATGGTGTAGCAGTTGCCGACGCTCTTAGACATCTTTTCGCCCTCGACCATGAGGTGCTTGCAATGGAGCCAGTAGTTAACAAATTTTTCCCCAGTGCAGCATTCGCTTTGCGCGATTTCGTCTTCGTGATGCGGGAAGATGTTGTCTACCCCGCCGCAGTGAATATCGAAGTGAGGTCCGAGGAATTTCGTCGCCATGGCCGAGCATTCGATGTGCCAGCCCGGACGACCTTTGCCCCAAGGAGCATCCCAGAAGACATCGCCATCCCGTTCGCTCCAGCCTTTCCAGAGCGCGAAGTCGACGAGGCTTTCTTTTTCGTATTCGTCATCCGAAACCCGCTCTCCTTTGCGCATTTCTTCCATGTTCAAATTGGCCAACTTGCCGTAGTCGGGATATTTTTCGATGCTGAAATAGACGTCACCCGATTCGGTAGTGTAGGCGATGCCTTTGTCGAGCAAGGTTTGGATCATTGCCTTCATTTCTTCCACGTAATCTGTCGCGGCAGGATAATCATGGGCGCGATGAATCTTCAGGGTGTCGAGATCGGCGTAAAAGGCGGCGATGTACTTGGCGGTAAATTCGCGAAGGGGTAGGCCCTGTTTAATCGAAGTCCGGATGGTTTTGTCGTCCACATCGGTGAGGTTCATCACGTGATAGACATCATATCCGGCAAATTCGAGGGTGCGACGCAGCAAGTCTTCGAAGATGTAGGCGCGGAAATTTCCGATATGAGCAAAATCGTAAACCGTTGGTCCGCATGTGTATAGGCCGACTTTTCCCGGTTTAATCGGGACGAATTCTTCAATTTTGCGGGCGAGCGTGTTGTAAAAGGCCAGTTTCATTGTGGATGAACTAAACCCAAGCACGTAAAAATGACAAACAACAATGCGCCGGATTTTTTAGGTCCCGGTGGGTATCCGATTTTGGTAACACGGGTAACATGGATCACACGGAATTTTTCTGTGAGTTCTGTGTATTCCGTGGTTTGCCAATGTAGAGTGAGACGTTATTTTTGTCTGACACGTGTCAGACCAAGATAGCACTTTATGCTGCTGGCTAATGCCGTATAGATCACGCAGCCATTGCTCTTTTGACTATCGGAACCCGCTTTCCGCTTTCCGATTTCTTGCCATTGAGTGGCACGGGCCTTGTTAGCGGTTGCCATTGAATGGCAGGGGGTAAAATTCGGGCATAGCTGGCACCGCTTCGAGCAAATCGCTTGCCTGCGCTACTTCGTAGCTTGGGTGTGGTGCATCGCGATGTTTCCCCGAGGCGAGCCTCGGGGCTATGATGCCTGCACTCCTTCGGAGTTGTTTGTTTCGGATATTTTGACGCGCTGTCTTTACAATCGATTTTGCGTGGGAATCGCCGAAGGCCAAGGAGCGGCGGTTTCCAACCGCCGACGGATGGAAACGGTCGGGTTAGAGGCGGAGGGTTTGAGGAGCGGGGTCCTGCGCTTCATCCCGAAATATTAGCAATGACGTCAGGAATGAGTCTGACACCAATGGCACTTCCTTCGGAGTTGTTTGTTTCGGATATTTTGACGCGCTGTCTTTACAATCGATTTTGCGTGGGAATCGCCGAAGGCCAAGGAGCGGCGGTTTCCAACCGCCGACGGATGGAAACGGTCGGGTTAGAGGCGGAGGGTTTGAGGAGCGGGGTCCTGCGCTTCATCCCGAAATATTAGCAATGACGTTAGGAATGAGTCTGACACCAATGGCACTTAGTTAAGGCGATTTGTATGGAAAGGAGTTCGCTCTGCCCTGAAAAGAAAGCCGGAGGCTTGAAGGCAATTAGCCGGTCGGTGACCGAAGGGAACCACCGGAATTCATTGGGAAATAATATGAAGCGCTGGAAGCG
>Ga0209186_1000383_pt1 | contig 36373 bp, 26 predicted proteins | sample SidtaG_FD_187426 | JGI IMG/M metagenome (GOLD analysis project Ga0209186, IMG submission 187426) | Marine algal microbial communities from Sidmouth, United Kingdom - Sidmouth_Male2 metaG (SPAdes) (version 2) | ecosystem: Host-associated > Algae > Red algae > Unclassified | place: Sidmouth...
GCTGATTGCCAATTGAAACCCCGCGTGAGCTATGGTTTATACCAACCATGATTAAAAAGGGATTGTTGATCTGTCTTTCCGTGTTCATTGCAACTGCGATGGTTCGGACTGTGGCCGAGACTGTGGCTGAGACTGTGGGCGAGACTGTGGCTGAGATTGTGACCATTGGTGAAATCCAAGGGGATGCATCCGGCTCCGAAGACCCGTCTAAATTTCTTTCTCCGTTAAATAATCAGGTGGTAGAGGTCACTGGCGTTATTTACCAATACACCCATTGGGAAACGTCTAAGGGGCATCGATTCGGTTTTTTCATGCAGAACACCGAGCCAAACTCTGATAAAAACCCGAATACCTCAGATGGGATTTACGTGATGCTAGGGACGACGAATGTGGTTGATGGGGCGATCCCAAAACAAGGGGATCGGGTTCAACTCACCGGGAAAGTGCTCGAATATTATTATCAAACTGAACTCGTCGACGTGACCAAGCTCAAGATTTTAGAGCGAGGAGTCGACTTAGGTTTGGCGTTGCCGCCAGCTGAAACCAACCCTCCAAATGAACTCCATGCAGCTGAAGCCTATTGGGAAGCTCGAGAAGGCATGCGGGCGATCATTCCGGATGGATCGATTGTGCAGGGGACGTCTCATTTTGATTTCCGTTCCCGTGATATCGTTACGACGGTGATTCACCCCGATTCCCTCATAGCCAAGCGACGCGCGTGGTTTGATCGTCGTGTGTTTCGGGATTACCACCCTTTGGATGACGATGCCAAAAATGTTTTCGATAATGGCAACGCGTACCGTGTTGTCCTCAGTAGCTGGATCTTGAAAATGAATGATGAGCAACTTGCTGATGTAAATACCTGGCAGCAGCTCGAAGCCGTGACCGGTCCCGTCACCTTTAAATGGGACGAGTACAAAGTCGCGGTAAGTCGCCAAATCAAAACTAGGGTAGGGGCACTGCCATCGAAAATTGATCCGCCACCCCCGGAGGAAATCGACGAGCTTAGCATCGCCACCTACAACGTAGAAAACTTGTATGACTTTCGGAATGATCCAACCGATCCCTGCGACGATAACAGCGACACCGGTTGCCAGGGGGTTCGCAAGCCGTTCGATTATGTGCCTGAATCGGAGGCGTGGTATCGGAACAAAGTTCGGAACCACGCGATTCAAATTATAGATGACCTCCAGTCTCCCGATATTATTTTAATTCAAGAAGCGGAGGATCAAGATATTTGCGGATACGGTATTGGTAACGGCGGCTTGGTTGAGATCGAAGGCGGCGACGGAGAGATTGACCCTCTGCAAGATTTAGCGATCGAAATCGAACGTCGTGGTGGGCCGCTTTATGTGCCGGCACAAGATCGTACGGGGGCGGATGATCGCGGGATTATTTGCGCCTTTATGTATCGGGTTGATCGGGCGGTTCCCATGCAGGCCAAGTCGGAGCATTGGCTCTTCGGTCGCAAGATCGAATTGAAAACGGAGTGGTCTCCTTTAGAAAGTAACAAAGATATTCAAAATCCTAAGGCCTTGAATGCATTCTATCAGGATGAGGATAAAGGAAAACCGGTGACCTTGCCGATCTTTAGTCGGCCCACTCAGGTCGCTGGGTTTTACGTTGGGACCAATCGACTGTATCTTATTAATAACCACTTCAGCAGTCGTCCAGATGCGAAGGTGAAGCGGCGTCAGCATCAAGCGAAATACTGTGGTGAAATCGTCAAGCTGATTCAGAAGAAAGACCCACAAGCGCATATTATTCTCGGTGGGGACTTGAATACCTTTCCGCGTCCGGATGAGCCGATTCCAAAAGAACCGGGGGATCAGCTTGGGGGGATTTACGACACAGGTTTATACAACATGCACGACGATCTCATCAAGCGTGCCCCAGAGAGTGCCTATACTTATGTGTATCGTGGCCAATCTGGAACCTTGGATCATCTGTTTGTCAGCCCATCGCTGCGCGCCAAGGTGAGGAATTTCCATATCCTGCACATTAACTCCGACTATTCCGGTAGCGCGAGCGATCACGATCCGTTGTTGTTGCGGATCGAAATGCCTTAATCGCGCTGCGTATCGCGTGGCTGCAACTGGGCCGTGGTCGATTCCAAACGGAAGCTCGAATTGTAACAGACCTAGGTCGGCCGAATGTGGTTACATTGTGGTATGCGTATGCGATAAGAGTCTGACGCCAATGGTACTTAGTTAAGCGGTCCAGCGTATTTTTTTGCGTCATGTTACATCGTGGGAATCCGCCCCAACGTGGGCGGGATATGGTAGCCGTGTGCAAGGCCGCGAAGCGGCCGCAGCGCAGGGTTAGGTGCAGACGTATTAGGTAACGAGGGGTAAGCTCTATATTGGAAGAGAACGCGAACCGAGGCGCAGGACTCAGCCCCGCCCAGTTTGAATCCTGCTGTGCCCGGAATCCACTAAAACGAGACCTCCAAAATTAATAGTAATGGTTAGCCAGACGCTTTTCATTCGGCTGGGTGTCGCCGCGACGCGGCTTAGAGGAGAAATCCACCGGGACCACGGCCTCCTCACTCCGTTCGTCAACCATGGCTATCAATGGGTCAGCGCTACGCGCCTTTAGCCATCAGAATTTCCATTCATTTTTGATACAAATCGGCTTGTCTAAGTACCATTGGAGTCTGACACCAATGGCACTTAGTTAAGCCGATTTGTATGGAAAGGAGTTCGCTCTGCCCTGAAAAGAAAGCCGGAGGCTTGAAGGCAATTAGCCGGTCGGTGACCGAAGGGAACCACCGGAATTCATTGGGCAGTAATATGAAGCGCTGGAAGCGCGGTCGGAATAGAAACCAATATGGGCGATGCCTTTCAAAAAAGCAGAGGTCAACTGATGCGTGCCCAGAATACGATTTTTAACTGAAAATTGTACGGTTTTAGCCAGCTGGCGCGGTGCTGCGCCTCGGTTCGCGTTCTCTTCCAATACAGAGCCTACCCCTCGTTGCCTTCTCACGCCTGCACGTAACCCGGCGCTGCGGCTGCTTCGCGGCCTTGCACACGGGCTACCATATCGCGCCCACTTTGGGGCGGATTCCCACGGCGTAAAATGTCGCAAAAAAATGATTTGACCGTTTATCTAAGTGCCATTGGTGTCAGACTCATTCCTGTTCTTAGACTCATTCCTTTTAACTCGACCGTTTTCGTCCGTCGGCGGTTGGAAACCGCCGCTCCTTGGCCTTCGGCGATTCCCACGATGTCACATGACGCAGAAAGTAGGCTGGACCGCTTATCTAAGTGCCATTGGAGTCTGACACCAATGGCACTTTTCTGACGGAACATTGGGGTTAAGCCTTGGTCTTCGTAGTTACCTCCGTTTTATTGGCGTGGAAAGAGTCCGGCAGGGACGACAGAAAGTAGCGCAGGGTGCAGCCTAGCGGAACCCCGGGAGCCGCGTTAAATCCCAGCAACGAGCCATAGACCCTATCTAGCACAGCCGCTCGCCGCTCTATCAACCCGGCGCAGATCATAGGCTCTTGGCTTAATACCGTTTGATTTGTGGTCAAAACTCCAAACCCGAACGAGCAATTATCCTTCTGCCTTCCTGAAAAGAGAGCAGCGCTTTTAGGTTGTTCTCCGATCGCGCTTCCAGCGCTCGAGAGTTAATTTTGCGATTGTTTCCGGTGGTTCCCTTCGGTCACCGACCGGCTAATTGCCATCAAGCCTCCGGCTTTCTTTTCAGGGTAGAATGAACTCTTTTCCATACAAAACGGCTCAGCTAAGTGCCATTGGAGTCTGACGCAACCAAATTTTTCCTACTACGGTGATGGGCTTCTTCGATGATGAATCGGGGAGGGCCATTTTTTATTTTCCGAGCTTTTTGGAAGCTAGGCGAATTTTAAGAGGCTTCTACTGCAAGGCGGAGTAAGCTTAACGCGCGCATGCAACTGAAAATTCTCACCTGCTCGCGATCACCAGGAAAAGTATGGGTGGCCACGCAGGATTGATCAGGATCTCGAGCCGCCAGCGCGATGCATACGCGTCCCACAGGTTTTTCCTCGGTGCCGCCGCCGGGGCCCGCTACACCGGTTATGCCGAGACCGAAGTCGGTATCAAATTTGGCCCGAGCCCCTTCGGCCATCGCGAGAGCGACTTCTTCACTCACGGCTCCATTGGCTTCGAGGGTTTTGATGGGAACCTGTAGTTCTGCAATTTTTACCTCGTTGCAATAGGCGAGGACCCCGCCGACGAAATAGGCGGAGCTTCCTGAGAGAGCGGTGAGCATCGAACCAAGCATGCCGCCGGTACAACTTTCGCCGACGGATACTCGTTTGCCTTTTGCCGTGAGCTGGCCTGCGATGTGTTCCATCAAGCCAAGGCGGGTGGTTGCGTAGACATTCGTTCCAAAAATCTGTTGCAGGGCCGCGCTTGCTTCGTCGATCGTGGTCGACCCTTGGGCTGCGTTGAGCCGAACTTCCACACTTCCTGGGGAGGCGCAGTAGCCGATTTCAACCCCTTCGGGAGCGAAGGCATGTTCTTTGATTAGGCGTTCAATTTCCGACTCGCCGGTTCCGGTGACCATGAGAACCCGTTCCTCTTGCTCTCCTGGACAGTTGGCTTTGAGAAAGGGAATGACATGCGCATCGAGGATGCCGTGAAATTCTCGAGGCGGTCCTGGCAGAACAATAAAGGTGGCTTCGTCGGTGATGATTTTCTGTCCCGGTGCGATGCCTACGGGATTGAGCAGGACCTCGGCGCCTTCCACGATTTGTGCCTGCTTTATGCGGTCTGGAGTCAACTCACGGTTGCTCGCGAGATAGCGTTGCCGAACCACTTCGAGATAATCGGGGTCGATGACGAGATCCTTCCCGACTGCGTCCGCGGTTGCGGCGGCAGTGACGTCGTCTGAGGTCGGGCCTAACCCGCCGGAGATAAAGACGAGGTCCACTCGCTTCGCACAGGCTTGAAGGAGCTCCGTAATCAGTGGCCCCGAATCCCGAAGCGTGGTATCGCGTTCGAGGGTGATGCCGAGTGGTTCCAGTTTTTGCGCCAAGGTTTGGGCGTGGGTATTTAAGCGGGAGCCGTTTAGCAGTTCGGTTCCGGTGGTGATGAGCTCAGCGGTGCGGTAAATCATGCTGGGTTCATGAACTAAGGGTTGCGCTTGTTAAAGCCTAAAGCGTGCGCTTTGGTTTTGCCATGAGTTCTCAAGTAATTGCAATTGGTGGCGGCGGGTTTGGCCGTGGTGTATTGGATCTTCGCATGGAGCAGTACCTGCTTGATCAGGTTGCTGCCGAGCGGCCGCGCATTGCCTTCTTGCCTCAGGCGTCAGCCGAATCCGCGATGTACGTGGCTAACTTTTTCGATGGCTTTACTCGACTCGGAGCCGAACCTTCTCGGGTCTCGCTTTTCGGAGTGGTACGTCCCGGTTGGAAAAAGCAGCTCTTATCTCAGGATATCATTTACGTGGGTGGCGGGAATACCAAGAGCATGCTCGCGCTTTGGAAGGACTGGGGATTGGATGACGTTTTGCGTGAGGCCTACGCGAAAGGCATTTTGTTATGCGGGGTAAGCGCTGGGGCGATTTGTTGGTTTGAAGAGGGCGTGACCGACTCGGTTTGGCCTTTGGGAGTGCTGCCTTGCTTAGGTATTTTACCGGGAAGTTGCTGCCCGCATTTTGATAGCGAAGCGGAACGTCGTCCTTCGTATATTGCCATGGTGAAAGAGAAACGAATCAGCTCCGGCATCGCGTTTGATGACCTGTGTATGGGACATTTTAAAGATGGCGAGTTGCATCGGGTCATCGCAGCCAATGAGACGGCGCAAGCCTACCGGCTGTCAGATGCCGGTGCGGTGTTGGTTGATGATGTAGAGCGGATTCAGTTGCCGCTGCCGAAGATCGATACTTGATGTTAAGATTGATCCTGTCCGAAGGCTGCCATATCGAATTGAGGGTACGGCTACTTCGATATGTTGCTGGAAGAAGACCGGTCCGCGCAGCGAAGCCGCAATCATCCAATCCTTATTCGAAAGTCTCGACTTCCGTTATATAAAGTAGGAGTGGCTTCTGTCGCGCTCGGCTCCTGCGTTTATATTCGAAAATTTGGTTTCTGGCTTGGTGCTAGGTTGACGCAGGCAATTTGTTCGCTAATGGATACACATGGCTGAGAAAAAACAATTGGTTGTGCTAGGCGGTGGCCCAGGTGGGTACCCGGCAGCATATTACGCGGCGGATCATGGCATGGACGTGACCATCATTAATATGGAAGAAAACCCGGGTGGCGTTTGCCTGTATCGTGGGTGCATTCCTTCCAAAGCATTGCTACACGTAGCGAAGTTGCTGAACGAAGTTGAACATGCGAAAGAGTGCGGGATTACCTTCGGCAAGCCGAAGATCAATCTCAACAAACTTCGTAGCTTCAAAGAGGATGTGGTCCAAAAGTTGACCGGTGGTCTTGGCGGGATGAACAAAGCTCGCAACGTAAAGTACATCCAAGGCTACGGCACCTTTAAAGATGCCAACACGATCGAAGTGAAGAAAGCTGATGGCTCGACCGAAGATGTATCTTTTGAAACGTGCATCATTGCCGCCGGTTCACACCCGACGAAAATCCCCGGTCTTTCAATCGATTCACCACGTGTGATGGATTCCCGTTCCGCTTTGGAGCTCGTAGACATTCCTGGTAAGTTGATGATTCTCGGTGGCGGGTACATCGGGCTTGAAATGGGCGCGGTATACAATGCCCTCGGTTCAAAAGTGACCGTGGTCGAGATGATGAATCAGATTCTCCCTGGCGCGGATAAGGACCTCGTGGTTCACCTCGCTCGTCGCCTCGATCATGATCTCGAAGATATAAAGTTGAAGACCAAAGTTGTCGCGCTCAAAGAGCAGAAGAACGGCATCAAGGTTACACTTGAAGACTCCAAGGGAGAGCAAAAGCACCAGCTGTTTGACAAAGTGTTGATCTCGGTCGGTCGTCGTCCAAATTCGAAAATCATCGGCTTGGAAAACACCGGAGTCGAAACCGACGAGCGCGGCTTTATTACCGTCGACCCACAACGCCGTACCAACGTGCCTCATCTCTACGCCATCGGTGATATCGCTGGCGATCCGATGTTGGCTCACAAAGCGACGGCCGAAGGAAAAGTCGCGGTCGAAGCGATTCTCGGGAAGAAAACCATTTTCGAACCTGCAGCGATTCCTTGCGTGGTCTTCACCGACCCAGAAATTGCATGGGCAGGTTTGACCGAAACCGAAGCCAAAGAGCAGAAGATCGCGGTCAAAGTTGCGAAGTTCCCCTGGGCTGCTTCGGGGCGCGCAACCACCATTGGTCGTAGCGATGGATTGACCAAGTTGATTGTGCATCCTGAAACGGATCAGATTCTTGGAATGGCCATTTGCGGGCCTGGTGCCGGTGAGCTTATTGCTGAAGGCGTTCTTGCCATCGAAATGGGCGCGAATGTAGAAGATCTCGCATTGACCATTCATCCGCATCCGACCTTGTCGGAAACCGTGATGGAAGCGGCTGAAGTATACCACGGCCACAGCCCGCATTACTTCCAGCCAAAGCGTAAAAAGTAAATCGCGAGTAAGCGGACAGAGGCTTTGGTTGTTGATCAAAGGCTTGAATGAAAAAGCGGGGTGTGTGCCCCGCTTTTTTCGTGTCGTTTTTGGGCCTGAGCCCTTCGTGAATCAGCCCGCAATGGCCACTTAGATCAACAATAACCTTCAACAATGGCTTTCAACAATGGCTTCCAATGTGTCATCGCTACGCGCTTTCGCCATCTGGATTTCCCCTCTTTTCCTGGGAAAATCGGTTTAACTAGAGCCTGTCGGACTTAGCAGATTCGGCTGCGAATTCCCCACTTTGCCCCATACGGATCCGGACGAATCGATCAAATAGCTCAACCGCATATTTCATGAAACTGATTGTGGCTTCAACCCAGGGCGTCGCCCTAGGCTTTGTTGACTTAGCCCTTCAGGCTCCATGTGTCCGTCACAAAATATGCAAAATAGAATTTGAGGGCAGACTCTAACTAAGTGCCATTGGTTCGTTAGGTTCGTTAGATCTTTAGCTTCGTTTTTGGCGCCAGTGCCGCCAAGAATGGGCGAGGAAGCTTAAGAGCCAAATCGCGCTACCGATGATGTGAATCCAAATCCAGAGGTTTCGGGCTTGGTCGGTTACGGTGGTTGAGATTGCGTAACCGGAAAAAATCATCGGTGCTGCCATGGCGAGAAGAATGAGGCCGGTTGTTTTTCCGGAACGGACGCCATCGCGCCAATACATCCACGCGTGAGCGTGCCAGACCATGCCAATAGCGAGAACCAGGATGGGGGCAGACCAAATGTGGCTGTGTTGGGTAAGGGATTGCCAAGGGTGAATCAGACCGTTTAAATCAAATTCATCTACAGGCAACGGAGGTCGATAAAACGTTTTGACCCAAAGTAAAAGCAAGCCGGTTCCGCCAACGAGGAGATTTCCTGCCCAAAGTAGCTTTTTTTGAATGGATTGGATCACGGTGTCTAGCAGGGCTTAATAATTGAGGTCACGATTGGTAAACATGCCCTGCGATTTCTAAATGTCAGGCCTATTCTGCTCTGAAACCATGAATGATCCGCATGCGTCGAACAGAGTCAGAAGCCGCCCGAGCACTCAGGGTGCAACCTGTGATGGCATGAATCCCACGATGTAGTTGAAGGCTTTGGTCTGTTTCTTTGCCTTCGAATTGCGCCAGCCAAGCCGCATCCGGTAAATATTCATGTGGTTCTTTGAAGTCGATGATTTCTACGCGATGAATCTTGCCGTCGGCTTTAATCGCGACGAGAAGGATTTCGGGAAGGGTTCGTACCTTGTGGGTGTCGAAGAAAACGGTACCCACTACGTTGCCATCTTTTACCGCATCATAGCTGAAGACGATAGGGGAGCGTTGCTCCGTACCGGTCATACTTTTTATCTCTTTGCGCTGATCCGAGGTGAGGGTAATCGGGTTTCGTTTGAATTCACAGTTTGGGTAGGTACGGGCCAAAACTGCGTCGCGGTTCAAGGCACTTTTGCTGGCTTGTGCTTGAGCGAATGGGAGAAAAAGCATCAGCGCGAATCCTAGGCCGAAAAGTGGCTTTAAGAGGATGTATATTGTAGGGCGAGACATGGGTTGCTTTGGAATGGGTCGTGAAAGGCTAGTAGAGAGGAAGTTGGTTAGATGCGGATTAAAAGACATAGCCGAGGCCGAGGTTGACTTGGTTGCCCAGATCGCCAGCGGCGGAATCGTTCATGAGGTAATCGAGTTTGAAAATCAGCTCGTCAATGGGCTGAAAGGCAACGCCGATGGTGGTGATTTGACGGTCGCGTTTGCCATTGATCTTGCCACCTTCGGGAACGGAATCTTGCGTGTTGATCTCTTCGTAGCGCACGAAGGGGGTGAGGGAGGCCTCACCGGAATTAACTGTATTTAAGATGTCGTATCCGAGTTCTGCATACCAGCCGACGAGATCTTCGCCTGCGCTATCAATCTCAGAAACATCTACTTCTTCCGCTTCGGCGCGAAGTGCGTTGAGTTCCGCTGCTCCATCAAGGGTTGCAGCTGCGAAGAGTCCACGGAGATGCAGGCCCTGAAAGCGGTAATCGGCATGTGCTTCCACAATGGTGGTATCGAGTTCTATCCCGCTGTCCTGTCCGCTATCGCCGGTGTAAGCAGAGCCTCCAAGGTTTAGTCCGGTTGCGCCGTCCCAGTCGATTCGTGCCACGTAGCCCATGTTGTCAGCGACCGCTTCAGAGCCTTTTTGACGCCCGCCACGGAAGCCACTGTCGTCAAAATCTTCGCCTTTGAGGCCATTTACGATGTAAGCTTCGTAGCTAAGTCCGCCGCCAAGGTCTCCAAAAATACCGGCTCCATTTTCACGCCAGGTGGATGGGATGATCCGCTTTTCGGTTTCTGGACGCTGGGTGCTCAAGAAGGTGGTCGGTTCATGGAGTTTATTGACCAGGCCCATGGGGACGAGGAGAAGACCTGCTCTTGCGTTTAAGACATCAGAAGCCAAGTAATCGATGGTAGCAAACTCCAGGGAAGCGGATCCTTCTTTGGAGGTGGAGCCATGTTCGAATTCGATCTCGGAATTAAAGACCCATTGATCGGTGTACTTGTAGCCCATGTAGATCACGCCGCGTAAGGCATCGAATTCGTCCGAACCCTCTTCTTTATTTTTGTAGCGGATCTCTCCGTACCCACCAATGGACAGGCTACCAGGTTCCGCGTTGTAGACCTTTGAGGCCCCGGGCCCAAAGCCGTATTCGCTCTCGGTGATTTCAGGGAAAAGGCTGCCTAATTCACGCTGCTCAAGCGACATGCTCAAGGCTTCGACTTGGCGCTCGAGCTGTTCGATGCGTTCGCCATCAGTTTGTGCGTGAGCGGTCCATATGGTCGCCATGCAGACGAGGGAAGCACTAAAACGTTTGCGTATTAGGTTCATAAATATATCGTTTATGGGTTTGAAAATTTATCAGGCATGAAAGTGGGGAAGCGCTTTTTCCAGCCGCTACTTTCGATTGTTTCAATGCGTCCATCGGACGCAATGGTTTGAAAGCGGCATTCTAAATTTGGCGTCGCGTTGACACGACGAATTGCCTCGCTAGGTCCTAGGAGAAAGCAGGCGGTACTCGCGCAATCAGCGTCGAAGGCATTGGGCGCCCAAACCGTGACATGCCCTTGAGTCGCAGCGGTGCCCCCCGTTTCCGGATCGCGAATGCGGTTTTTGCGTTGGGTCGTGCCCGAGCTTGAAAGGCTTCCTTCGGTTAGGCAAAGTTCAAGCTCAGGGTTATGCCGATCGGTTGACGCGGAAATGGCCCCAGTCCAGCTTCCATTGTGAACGAGAACTTGGCCTCCAAAATTGAGTGCGACCTTTGCATGGGAGGGGAGGATCTGACGGACGGCTTCGAGCGCGGCCCCTTTGGCAAATGCGTCGGTGTCGATGCGTGCCTCGGGATGATTCTTTTGTAAAGTTCCGTCTGAAAGTAGCCAATCCGTTGGTTGAGCCGCATTGGTCTGAGCCGCATTGGTCTGAGCCACATTGGTCTGAGCCACATTGGTCTGGGATTGAGGGTTGCTTTGATGGTTCTGAAAGGAACGGGCTTCAAGAGGCGCGAACCGATTTGAGCTCCAGTCGCTCCACCATTTGGCGCGTTGTATATCGCTAGCTAATGCCGGACTTAGCTTCCGTTGGCTTCCATGCTTCAACGCATTGCATTGGGAGACTTCAGAATCGTTGCGCCAAACAGAAAGGCGTGTTTCGACCGACTCGATGGTAGCAAGGATTTGTTCTGAAAGAACGTCTGCGTCCTTCGATTCTAGCTCCATGCTGAGCCAGGTCCCCATGAGGAAAACCTGGCGGCTAAAGGACTGGGAGGAGGTGATTTCAGTTTCTGCGTCTGTGTCGCTGAGGTCGAATTGGGGTTGGCCGAATGACATTCCACATAGACCCATGCCTAGACTGAAACCTAGGTGTGTAAGAATTGAGTTCATATGTTTGCTGGGCGACACAGGTGAAGCCCTAATCATATGGTTGGTTTATATGTCAAACAAAAGTGGCAATGATAAATCGAGCTGGGTTGTTTTGCGGAAAAACCCTAGGTTTTAGTGGGATTTGTCAGTTTTCTGGCGAACACGGGGAGATGCGGGTCGCGTGCGCCCATGACTAAAACGACGTCTTCGGGTTGAAGGTTGGCGCGAAGTTTTGCTTCTAAAATAAGGTAATCATCACAATAACTTACCGGAATATCGTCGTCAGAAAGCTGCTTTGCAAATTGCTCCGCGCTTAATGTCCCGCCTGCGGTTCCGCCTACATAGTACACCGGAAGGATATACACATGGTCTTTTGTATTGGGGCGACAGCCAGACTTGAACACGGCACGAAATTCATCGGCGTTGTTTGCCAGTGGGCCGAATCCGTGCGGACGCCAGATCGCGTGTATGTTTCCTGAAATGGTTTGAAAGGTCTTTATCGCGGCGGCAATTTTACCAGGGTTATGCGCGTAGTCGTCAAAAACTTGGATCGCTGCATCGAGAGAGCTAACCCGTTCTAAGCGTCGCTCGATGCCGTTGAAGCTCGCGATCTTTTCGCGCACCACGTGCTCGTCAATCCCGAGGTGGCATGCAAGTAAACAGGCTAACCTAGCATTCTCTTGGTTATGCGCGCCGGGAAGATTTACCGGCCACTCGCCGTGAGCCTCAATCAATTCAGCGTCGGTGCTGCCTTGCAGTAAAGATTTTACGTTAGGCCCGCAGAAAATGGCGGTCTTCACTTTTGCGGCAAAGCTACGAAAGAGGGCGACGCTTTCGTCGTATTCGAAGTGGTCCTTTTCGATGTTTAAAACAATGGCGTACTCGGGGTCAAACACGAGAAAAGAGCGATCGCTTTCGTCCGCTTCCACCACCCACAAATTGTTGGAGGAATGGGTGACATTGCCCGGTTGGTCGCCGGTGATCCATCCCGAAAGACCGGCGCCGTTGACCGCATTGGGTGCGAAGCCTGCTTCACTAAGTAGCCAGGCGAGCATGCCGGTGGTGGTCGATTTGCCAGCGGTGCCTGCTACCGCGATCAAGCCATGGTTGACTCCGTCAGGTTTAGAAATCGTCTTAGCTGAAGCCTGTGCCGCGCCAGCCAACGCTGCCGCGCGGTGAACCACGGGAACATTCAATTCGGTGGCCCGGGCTCGGTCCGGATTGTCGGCTTCAATTGCGGTGCTGATAACCACACCGGCAGTTTGTTCATCTAAGCCCGACCCGTCTTGGGGCACGAGTTTTATGCCAAGCCCTTCAAGTTTGTCTAAGATGGGAAGACGATTGTCTTGATCAAGGTAACGGTCCGACCCGGTGACAACCAAACCTTGGTTGAGCAGAACTTGCGCCACTGCATTCATACCGACTCCGGCGACTCCGACGACGTGAACATGGGAGCCTGGTGGAAATGAGTGGGGTTGCATGATGGTAAATTTGAAGCAGTGTCGCTAGGTGTCTGTCGGGCTTAGGCTTTCGAGCGAGGGTTTCTCAGTTTGAGACCAGACGGTTTGATCGATTCGTCCGGATCGTATGGGCCAAAGTGAGTAATTCCCAGCCGAATCAGCTAAGTCCGACAGGCTCCTAGTCACCTTGCTGGAAACGTGGTGGTGGCGTCAACTTGGGAGGGCTTAAGCTGGGCGGGGTGAGGCTTGGGGGCTTAGTTAGATTGGGAGGATCTACAGGATCTTGGTGCTCTGGAGGTGACGATGCTGCCGCGTGATCAGATGCTGCTGCGTGATCAGATGCTGCTGCATGATCAGATGCTGCTGCATGATCAGGTGATGCTGCATGATCAGATGCTGCTGCATGATCAGATGCTGCTGCGTGATCAGATGCTGCTGCGTGATCAGATGCTGAAAGCGGCGGTCTTGATGTGAGCGGTGGGGAATCCGTTACAGGCGACGAAATCGGAGCGCTTGGTGAACGCGAACCGATGACTTCCGGATTCATTGGCAAGGGAATGCGGGTTGTTTTCTCCGCATGATCCACTGGGTTTTCTTCGGTAGCTCCCTGCGTGTTGGCCTGGGCTGCCCTGTCCGTTTTGCCTTTGGGGTTTATGCTGCGAGCCTCCTCCGAGGCAATCAGTTCCTCCGAGGCTGGAGTGAGATGCACCATTGCATTCATCGCGCCGCCTTCGGCAATATTTAAGCGGTGGGTTTCGAGTTTCCCGCGAAATTCGCCGCCTCGAGCAATCTTCAGTCCGAGCATCGGCGCGAGGTTTGCAATGAGCCCGCCTTCGACTTCGATGTTGCGAAAGTCGTCAATGGGCACGTCGGCAAATTCGCAATGAGCTGAGCGGTCGATGCGCAAGTCCATGGCGACAACCTCTGCTTCGTATTCGCCACCGTCATGAATCTCGAGGCAGTTTAGCGCCCGCAGACTTCCGCCTGTTACCGGACCTTTCAAGACAATGTTGTTGGCAATGATATTTCCGCCAGTGATTTCTCCCGAGGCTTCAACCACAAGCGATCCCGCCGTAAGAATATCTTTAGAGGACTTGCCTGTGATTACGTAATCTTTGATTTCGAGTCGTTCACGACAGTGCGGGCAAATCGTGCTTTCGGCCCGGCCAACTAATTCGAATACCCGCATACAATGGTGGCAAACAATCTCATGCTTTTTGGGCATAGTAGTGCGGCCGATACGCGCTGCAGGTGCGTCGCCTCGTTTGGTCTTCTGGATCGGAGGTTGGGTAGGGGCCTCCCCAGCGGGGGAAGTTTGCCCTTCTCCTTGAGCCTTTTGGGCCGCCCGAAGCGCGCCGAAGCTGTTAATATTATGTGCCTTGCGATGGTCCATCAGAATACGAGGTTAAATATAAAAAAGCGGGTCAGGTTTGTTGAACGTTCGATCAGATGAAGAGAACGTTCGATCAGATGAAGAGAATGTTCGATCAGATGAAGAGAACGTTCGATCAGATGAAGAGATCGTTCAATCCTAAACCGGGAGAGCGAGAGCCTAACCAGCGTATTCGTCATCGCTTTCTTCATGGTGCTCAGATTCGATGATGTGAGGGGCAACTGGCTCGGTTGCTGGCATTGCGCCGTCTGGTGCAACTTCAGAGCGACCGATAAAGGTTACTCCGTCTTCAACCGTGAGACGTTTCGCTTTGATGTCGCCAAGAATCCGAGCTCCATTTTTCATTTCAATTTTATCACGAGCAATGATGTTGCCTTCGACGGTTCCAGCGACTGAAATCGAGTTCACTGAAATGTCGCCATTTACTAGAGCTGTTTTGCCGAGCAATACATCGCCACCTGCGGTTAGTTCGCCAGATATCTGGCCGTCAATACGGATCGAACCGCTGGTTTTGATTTCACCGGTGATGGCTACATCTGCGGAAATAGTGGACTGGGCTGCTGGATTTTCGTTCATGGTAGGTAACTCGTTATGATTTGCCCGAATCCAACCAAATTTGTTTTCCAGTGGCAACTGCCTTTTCACCCTCAGAGGCACGAGCTTTCTTGTTTAACCCAATTGGATTTTACGATACTATTTGGCCACATCGCCTTATAATAGTACATGTAGACGCCTTGGATGGGAAAACAATGATGATGAAGCCACGACTGAATTGGACGCAAGCCCCAAAAAATCAACGCTGTTATTACGGTAGAGATCGGTTGCGCGCGTCGAAGCATCCTTTCATTTTCAGCTTAAACCGCTTCTCTCTTGCTGCGTTCCCCGGAACCCTCCTCTTCCTCTGCTTCTTTCTTTTTCTAATTGGTTTTTTCGCGGTCGAGGCGATGGCTCAGGATGGCGAGCAAGCCCTCTCTCAAGCCTCGATTCGCACCTGGACCAGTCTTGAAGGGAGAACGTTAGAAGGCCGACTCTCGGGGCTCACCGATAGTCATGTTGCGATTAAAAGCTCGGATGGGAAACCTGCATCCATCCCGCTTAACGTTCTGAGCAGTGCGGACCTTCGCTATCTTCGTGAAGTCAAAGCCTCGGTTAGCGCTCAATTTGTTCGGGTTGAATTACACCACCATGATCCTCTTTCTTTAGCGGAAGTTGAAGTGATTAGTGGTGGGGTAAATATTGCGACAAAAGGGAAGGCGACTCAGTCTTCTGTTTCTCATAGCGGTGTGCCTGAGCGTGCGATCGACGGGAAAACCGACGGGCATTACAGCGTCAATAATTCGACCACCTCGACGACAGGAGGTTCGCCCAGTTGGTGGGAAGTCGACTTAGGGAGGGTTCACGCTATTGATGAAGTTCGTATCTACAATCGGACGGACTGTTGCGCCGAGCGTCTTCGCGAATACAAATTAATCTTGCTGGGAGCGGATCGGGTCGAGCTTTGGAGCGTTGATAAGCAGCCCCACCCAAGTCCTTCGGTGACGCATAAAATCGGTCATCCTGATGCGGTTGCGCTTGTCGGCCAGGGTGCTACATCCTCAGGCCAAGGTGCTACATCCTCGGCCACCACATCCACAGACGGCAAGGTAAGCTCCGAAGCGCCCTCACGAACTGACGCCGGTGGTGGGTTCAAAACCGTTTCGGGTAAAGTGATTCAAGGCAAGGCCCTTGGGCGTAAAGGCCCCTTGGTGCTCATGCAGTTAGCGAATGGTAGCCGTCGCCCCTTTGGCGTGCGTGCATTTGATGAAGAAACTCGCGAGAAAATTTATCGTCAATTTCCCATGCCTGCGCCGAACCAGTTTATTCGCGATTATTCCCCGGCGGTCCAGCATACGAAGCAATTAAATAGCATGCAATTAAAATGTGTCTTTCCCGTAAAAGACAAGCCCGTGAAAGGGATATTCGTTGTTGTCACTCACTGGTGCAGTGACCCTAGCTTCATTCTTGAAAAGCACGGGGCAGAGCAGATGACCCTGAAACACGGCTTTCTCTTAATCGCCCTACAGATGAAAGGAGCGGAGCGCCCGGGATATATCGACTGTGAAACGTCAGGCTCTGCGGATGCCTTTTTTAAAGGATTGTCTGAGGTCGCCGATCAAACGAAGCGCCCTGAAATGACGACAGTTCCTATTGTAATTTTTGGTCACGAAGCTGGCGGCGGATGGGCTTATAACATGGCCGCTGCGTACCCGGATCGAGTGAAAGGATTTGTCTGCCACAAGGGGACTCATCTCGGAACCGCGATGCCTTCCCCTAAAACACCGAGTCTGTTTGTAACCGGAAAACTGATGAAACCCGAGCAGGTTGGAGAGGTCGTTAACGCGTTTGAAGCCTTACGTGCCAAGGGCGGATATACTGCCTATCAGCGTGATTCGAATGATCACGTTCTCAACCTTGAAACCATGCATTTCAACTTTGAATTTGTTGACGCGATTATGAGCGGAATCCTGCCTGGGATGGTCCCGCTCACCGGCGACATTTCCACCAAGAAAACCTACCCTTGGTCTCCACGTACCGCGGTTTCCCCAAGGTTGAGTTGGCTTCCCGATGCTGAGTTCGCAGAACGCTGGACGTTTAAGCACCGCGAAGTTTCGCCTTAAGCGAGCAGGTGTCGATGGGTTCGTTCACCGGCTCGTCCGGTAAAGCTTCTCGATACACCGCAAACACCGACGGTATGGCGTAGTGCTTTGATCGGGTTAGCCCAAGTGGGGAGAAATTCTTGGGCTACACTGCCTTTATAACCGACCTCGTGTAAGACCAATGGCGCGGACGGTCGGACCGGACGGAACAGTTTCTGAGTCCTGATGCACCTTATGTTTAGGTGACGACTGGAAACCAACGGACTCAATCTACGTCGCCGTAAAAAGATGTATGTGCATTTCCATGTCTAGATTCGTCGCTTTGGGATCATTCACTAGCCCTAACCCCACATCTTAAATTTCAGGGCCGACCCAACTCTGCGCTTCCCACATGTTTTATATTTAAATGATCATTTGAAGTGGGGATATTCTGATCCCTAACGTACCTTGATACAACCAACTAAGAAATCCTTATAACCTCATGAAAATCATGTATTTTTTGGCTTCGATCTTTTTGATTTCGGCCACGCTTGCTCATTCAAACCCCGTTATTTATAAAGCGGATTCATCCATCGCCAAAAAGAAGCATTTGGTGCTTATCGCTAGTGATCATGAGTATCGCGCCGAGGAGACCATTCCTGCTTTGGCTCGCATATTGACCAAGCACCATGGCTTTGATTGCACCGTTCTTTTTGGAATCGATGACAATGGCGAAATCGAAGCCGGCATATCCAACATTCCTGGACTTGAAGCGCTCAAGACGGCAGACGGCATGGTCATGTTTACGCGTTTTCTCGCGCTGCCTGCGGATCAGATGGTTCACATTGATGACTATCTCAATCGGGCGGGACCTGTGGTTGCCCTTCGTACCTCCACCCACGCGTTCAACATTACCGACACGGAAGATCCTTACTACAAGTACCACTTCCGCTACGAAGGGGATGACTACAAAGCGGGCTTCGGACATCAGGTGCTCGGGCAGAGTTGGGTAGGGCACTATGGCCGGAATCACACCCAAAGCACCCGCATTACCATCGTGCCGGACCAGGCCGAGCACAAGATTCTAACCGGGGTGAAAAATATCCATGTACAATGCGGTGGGTATAATGCTGAACCTGCTCCTGACTGGACCATCTTGACCATGGCACAACCCTTGATGACCATGGAAGCCGATGGCGAACCAGACAAAACCAAGCCGGCGATGGCCAGTGAATGGACCCGCGAGTATACAGGCAAGGACGGCAAAAAAGGCCGCGTCATGACTTCGTTATACGGCGCATCGGAAGACATCTTGAATCCTGGTTACCGTCGTATGATTATTAACGGTGTCTACTGGTCCTTAGGGCTCGAAGACCAAATCAAAGCGGACAGTAACATCGAATTTGTCGGGGCCTACAAGCCAAACACGTTCCGGAATGCCGGACATGCACGTGGGATTAAACCATCTGCATACAATGGCTTCAAAAGCCCGATTCCAGCCAACAACAATGTCTCTGCTCCTGCTGAAAAGCAAAATAAGGAAAAAAAGGAAGAGAAGAAAGAAAAGGAAAGCGATGCCAAGCCGGCGAAAGCCAAAAGCGCAAAAGTGCCCGCTCCATCCATCATGAAGTCGGGTGATGCGCGGTTCGTTCGTATCCAACTCGAAGGGGCCTCTAAAACCCTCTCGTTAGCTGAAGTCGAAGTCTACAGCGGCGGGAAAAATATCGCTAAATATGGTACTGCGAAGCAGTCGAGCATTGCCTCAGACGGTGAGCCCAAGCGTGCCATCGATGGAAATAAGAATCCTGCCTATGGTGAAGGTGGCCAGACGCACACCTCGAAGGAAAAGAACCCGTGGTGGGAACTTGACCTCGGGGAATCCGCCTCAATTGACAAAATTGAAATCTACAATCGCGGCGATAATCTATCCGGTCGTTTGAATAATTTCTCTCTCGTCCTGCTCGATGCCAAGCGTCAGACTTTGTACGAACAAAAAGGACTCGCGGCTCCAGCCGAACGCATGAGCATTGATCTAAAGAATAAGGGCAAAGTCTCCTATCTTACCGCTCAAGGTAAAGCGGGCGTGATTGCTGCAAAATTAGTTCCCCCTACTAAAAAATCAGAGCCAGCTTTACCTCCAGAACCCGTGATAGAAATGGTCTCTGTGCCAAGCGACTACAAGGATACAATGCCTTTTGCTTTCAAGCAAGGTGACAGTGTCGCCATCGTAGGCAATGGTCTCGCCGACCATATGCAGCATCATGGTTGGACAGAAACACTACTCCAAAAGGGTGCCGCAGAGCACCAAATTACCTTCCGGAACTTGAGCATCTCTGGCGACATGGTGGACAAATTCCCTCGCAACAAAGGATTCAGTTCGCAGGAGTGGTACCTCAAGCATGTTGAAGCGGATGTGATTTTCTTCTTCTTCGGATACAACGAATCCTTCCAAGGGGTTGAGAAGGCAGGCGACTACAAAGCGAAGCTCGGAAAACTTATTCAAAAATACCGTGGGGTTCAGCCCAACGGGAAAAGCTTCCCACGCATTGTTCTCTTTAGCCCAATCGCTCACGAAAACCTTGAAGATGTAAACCTGCCAACTGGCGATGAAAACAATGAGCGGCTGGCGGCTTACGCGGCAGCAACCAAAGAAGTTGCCGCTGAAAAGGGGGTGACCTACGTCGACCTGTTTGACGCCTCCCAAGCGCTCTACGCGAAGAATCCACCGCTAACTATAAACGGGGTTCACCTCAATGAAGAGGGCTACCGCCTCATTGGCGAAGTCATCGCAGAAGCACTGATCGGTGAAAAAGTTACCGCTGACCAAAGCCTCGCGCCTCTGCGTGAATCCGTACTCGATAAAAATTGGAACTGGCACAATCGCTACCGCGCCACGGATGGTAATGATGTTTGGGGCACTCGTTCCACCTTGAAATTCGTCGATGACCAAAGCAACGCGGAAGTCTTGAAGCACGAGCTTATTATGCTCGATGTCCTCACCGCAAACCGGGACCACCAAATTTGGGCCCGTGCCAACGGCAAAGATCACAAGATAGACGACAGCAATGTTCCTCCAGCCATCAAAGTAATCTCAAATATAGGTGGAGGTAGCCATAGCTCTAGCGCAGAGAAAGAAGGAAGTATTGTCTACAACTCGGGCCAAGACGCGATTGAAAAATTCATCGTGCCTGAAGGGTATAAAGTAAACCTATTCGCAGACGAAAAAGCCTTCCCCGATCTCGCGAACCCCGTACAGCTTCAGGTTGACGGCAAAGGCCGAATTTGGGCCGCTTCTTGGAACACCTATCCGAAATGGGAACCACTCAAGGAAATGAACGACAGCCTAATGATCTTCGAAGATCATGACGAAGACGGCGTAGCCGACAAAAGCAAAATCTTTGCCGAGGTTCACAACCCACTTGGTTTCGAGTTCTGGAATGGTGGCGTACTCGTTACCTCTATGCCTGACCTTTGGTTTTTGAAAGACATCGATGGCGACGACAAAGCGGATATTAAAAAGATTATGCTCCAAGGGATTGGTTCCTCGGACACGCACCACGCGGCCAACAACCTCATCTACGGCCCAGACGGAGGCATCTACTGGCAAAGCGGAATATTCCTTGTACATAATCACGAGCATCCCTGGGGCGCACCGCTTCAGATGGGTAATTCAGGCATGTACCGATTCGATCCACGTCGTCACACCATTGCTTTCCACGCGGGCAATAGCCCAAACCCACACGGCATCGCCTTTGATTACTGGGGCTATCACTACGCCAACGATGGAACCGGCGGTCGCTCTTTTCAGGTTCGCCCCAAAGGCTCTGGCTTCAAAATGCACCAACTTTTGGTCAAAGAAGTTCGTCCCGTTGCCGCTGATGAAATCATCTCCAGCGACAATTGGCCTGAAGATATCCAGAACGATTTCCTCATCTGTAACACCATCGGCTTCCTTGGTCTCAAGCATTACAAACTCCATCGTGATGGCTTCGAAGAAAAGAACATGAAAAAAGGCGAAGTGTGGGGCACCCCGCATCAAGACCTTCTTTTCTCTCAAGACAAAAACTTCCGCCCAACCGATGCGATCTTCGGTGAAGACGGTGCGTTGTATATTTCGGATTGGCAGAATGTGATCATTGGTCACATGCAGCATAATGTACGTGACCCCAATCGTGACCACGTACACGGTCGGATCTATCGCATGGTTCACACCGGACGTCCTCTGCAGGCTAAAGTGAAAATCGACGGCGCATCCATTCCGGAGCTTCTCAAAAATCTTGAGCATCCTGTAAACGGGGTTCGTCATCGCACTCGAGTTGAACTGAGTGAGCACGACGCCAAGGAAGTCATCGCCGAAACCGAAAAATGGATGGCGCAGTTCGATTCGCAAAAAGCGGAAGACGCTCACCATCTTCTCGAAGCCCTATGGGTCCATCAGCAGTTTAATGTGCGCAACCTCAAGCTCCTCGGCGAGGTTCTTCAGTCACCCGAAGACCACGCTCGTATCGCAGCTTTGACGGTTCAGCATCACTGGACCGCGGCCGACCCGGCCCTCGGTGCCCAAGTCATCGCTAAAGAAGACCACGGCGAGAAAGCAACCAAGTCAGGCATTCTTTCAGACGGTCCTGAATTTACGGAAATTCGCATCGGCACGATCCAAGAGAAGATGCAGTATGATGTGACTTCTCTCCAAGTCAAAGCCGGCAAGAAAATCAAACTAACCTTCGCGAACCCGGACTTCATGCCGCATAACATTGTCTTCGTGCAGCCCAAAGCGTCGACCGAAGTCGCTAACGCGGCCTTGATCCTCGGTGCAGATGGCTTCAAAAAGGAGTGGGTTCCAGAGTCCGACAAAGTGGTTTTCGCGAGTAAGTTGATCGATCACAAACAGGAAGAAACCTACGAGTTCAATGCCCCAAAGAAGCCAGGTGACTACGAGTACATCTGCACCTTCCCGGGCCACGTGATCATGAAGGGCATCCTCAAAGTTCGGAAGTAAGCCTCAATCGGTTCTTACGAATCAACGAGAAGCTCACGCCACTCGTTCCAAAGCCTTCTCGACTCAGTCGAGGAGGCTTTTTTCTGCATGCATAAAAATGGAATTCGCTCTGCCCTGAAAAGAAAGCCGGAGGCTTGAAGGCAATTAGCCGGTCGGTGACCGAAGGGAACCACCGGAACAATCTGCCTTTGGGAACAATGATGACAAATTCGCCTTCGAAGTAGAACTGATAATCACAGATCTCACACACATAGGTCAGCGCACCATACAGACTGACGCGTCGAATATCGATGGTCACCGTCGGCCCCGCAGGTCAGGCAGGTTCTTTTATGAATTCGTCCTCCCACTTGGTGGTAAACGGTTCTTCTTTAAAGGTGTTTTGCTTGAGCCGCGCCTTGGTCGCTTGCACCGGTTTCGGGTCCTTCACGATGATGTTTATCCCACCCTCTCAATCTCTCCAGCTCTCAACCTCTCCACCTCTCAATCTCCCAGCCTCTTAATCTCCCAGCTTCCCAGTCTCTCAATCTCCCGATTCGCCGAAAACGTTTCATTCGCTCCATATCTACCGGAAATCTGACGAAAAAATAAACGATTTCATCTGTGATTTCTTCTAAATGACGTAAGATGATCACGTTACCCGCGTCGACCAGCGGCGCTGGCGACAAACAAAAAAATGATAAAGTGAGTGCTAAAGATACATGTCGGGAATGCGGTCATTGGCTGATTGCAAACACCCCCAGTCGTCGGGAATACTGCCCCGAATGCGGGGTGATGGCGCCGCGTAGACGCGCCAAACCTTCCGCTGTCGCCAGTCGCTTTGACACCGTTCTAAATAGCCTCATCGGCTTCGCAGTGGGGGCTTCTTGCGCCTTGGTTGGCACCGGCTGTTTTGCCCTTTGGCAGCCTTGGACCATCAGTGGCTGGATCAGTAAACCCTTGACGCTGCTCGGAGGCGGCTTGCTCTTGGGAGTCAGTAGCCTTATTCTTTTCGCTCTCGATCGCTGGTTGGTTGATGCACCTCGATCGCGAAGCAACCCAGCCACTGCGTCGGCCTGGTGTGGCTTGGTACTCTTCGTCTTGCTCTATCTCAGTCTCAATGTCGTACGCGAAAAACTGAGCGTGCAATCCTATTTGCTGTTCGGTGTGCTTGGTCTGGGTGCCATGCAGGCCTTACGAGCCATGACCATCCGCCGCTTCACCCCCGCTTCAGGAAGGCTTTTCAAACGCCGCTCGAAAGTGAGTGCTTATGCCCAGCACGATGGGCTAGTCGACGAACTACACGAGATCAGAAATAAACTCGATTCGTTACAGGCGTCCTCACAGGCTGCGATGCAGACCTCAAACGACCACGATACCTCGGAAAAGCTCGCCAAAACCTTAGAAGAAGCTGAACGGGCCTTGCTCCGTCGCAAAGAAGGGGTGCAACGCAAGCGCGCCCTGCTTGAGTTACAAGCGTTGGACAATCGCCTTGACCGTCTTGAGGCCCTGCAGCTCCAAATCGCTCAGGGAGACTTCCACGCCCTAAAGCAAGATTGTCAGCGTCGGATCGCCGAAATCGAATCCGAATTCCCAAGTCTTGAGGAGCTAGCCCCACACAAAACCCGTTTGGCCACGCTCTTAACCAACCATGCGACGTCACGGATGGTTGACCAAACCGTTACCGTTAGCGGGATCCCATTTGCTGAAGCGGATGGATCGGTCGACAGCGCAAGGAAGACAGGCAGACCATCCCCGGAGCTCGATGACGAATTACGACGTTTAAAGGCAGAAAATACTCTAGATGAAGAGTTTCCCTTGGATCGGGAATGAAGCTTTTCCACGCCATCGTCCATCCTCATTTCCAAGTGATTTCCCTACTGTGTGCAGGGTTGACGCTCCTGCACTCAAGGTGTAGATTCTTTAAAATAAATTGAGCGATTCATCTAAGCGATGAGTCTGACCTAATCATGCCAGCATTCTCATATACAGCCCGTACACGCACCGGCGACCGCGCCAACGGTACGTTAGACGCCACCGATAAAATGAACGCCCTCGCGCAAATTGAGCGCATGGGCTACGTGCCTATTTCGGTGAAAGAAGGCGGTAAAGCCGCCGAAGACGCAGAAAAATCGAAGGGCAAAAAGCGCAGTTCGTTGCGCGGTGCCTCGAAGAAAGAGGAAAAGGCCAAGAAGACCTTCAAGAAGGTTAAAATTCGTGACATTCTGCTGTTTAGCCAAGAGCTGCGTGACCTGCTTCGTTCGGGTATGACCCTAGGAACGGCGCTAGAAGCGCTTTCCACTCGTGGCGAGGATGCTAATCGAGACGGGGTCATTGGTTCACTCCGTGACGATATCACGCAGGGCCTAAACCTTTCTGAGGCGATGGAGAAATTCCCCGAAACCTTTCCGCAATTTTACGTGAGTATGGTTCGTGCGGGTGAAGCCAGTGGGCAGCTCCCGGATTCCCTTGACAACGTGGTGGTTCACTTCGAACGCGTACAGGAAGCCAAAGAAAGCGTCAGCTCGGCCTTGGTATATCCGGTATTCGTTTTGGTCGTCGGGGTTGGCACCATGGTCTTCTGTTTGATGTGGGTGATTCCAAAATTTAAGCAGGTTTTCGAAGACCTCGGCCAAGATCTTCCTGGTATTACAAGACTTCTCCTCGGTGGTAGTGATATCCTCATCAAGTGGTGGTGGATCATTCTCCTCTTCATTTTCCTGATTGCTTACCTCTTCAAAGAGTACATCAACTCCCCAGCCGGTAAGTACAAATGGCACGGGTTCCTGCTTCGGGTCCCCATTGTTAAATCCATTATCGCTAACAATGCCTTTGCACAGTTCTCGCGCACCCTCGGCAACTTGCTGAAAAATGGCGTGCCTGTTTTGAGCGCCCTTCGCATTACGCAGAACATCACGGCAAACAAAGTGATCGCCGGCGAAATCGAACGCACCACAGACCGAGTTCAAGACGGATCCGCCATGTCACAATCTTTGCGCGAAGGCGGCGTTTTCCCGCGCCTCTTTACCGACATGTTAACCGTCGGAGAGCAAACCGGTGACGTGCCTGGTTCTCTTGCAAACATCACCCGTCGCTATGAAAGCGATCTCAAACGATCCCTAAAAAACTTTACCACGATTCTCGAACCGATTTTCATGCTCGTCATCGCGTCGATGGTAGGCTTCGTGGCCCTCGCACTTCTGATGGCGGTCTTCCGTCTCACCAGTGGACTCGGGTAGACCCGAGCTGCTTCGGATGGTCACTTAGCCCTGTGCAGCAACTGCACAGGGCTTAATCGTTTCCCTTTTTGAATGCCAACCACCTAGGCGCAGCCCAAGGAGCGGCGGTTTCCAACCGCCGATGGTAGCAGGGTGCAAGGCGCTCCTGATGCAGATGGCTTCGTTCTAGGCTTTCTCCGTCGCATCTAACAGCCGAAGGATTTCTTCCCGCTTCGGCAATTGGTTCCCGTATGCTTTCTTACCCGCTTTGATCAGCATAGATACCGATCCAGGGGTCCGACTCCCAACCCATGGAGCGATATCCTTTTGTTTCATTTTTCCGATATCACTCAGGGCCCACGCAACCACCATGCGATGAGCCCGTCCTCCGTGATAGTTGTTTAAGTCGTCTTCAGTGATGTCCAGCGCCTGCAGTACAGCTTGCACAATGGCAGCCGGTTCAGGCGCGACCGAATTCGCGTCCGTCCCATCTGGAACGTTCGGTGTGCCCAAAACAGAGCGCTTCGATTCCAACACCTCGTCGAAACCCGACAGATCTTGTTCTAGGCCTGCCTCGACGTACCGAATCAATTGAACCCACGGATCGGTGTTTGAATCGAGATAAGAAAATAAGTCGGGCGCGGCCATGAAATCGTGCGGTCGTGCGGTCCCGGCATAGGCGCGAAAACTACTGTAGGGGTAAGCCCGTAAGGCAAGCTGCTGTTCTGCAAGCGGTTCGGCTCGCCAGTTTGCACTGCGGACCACGGATAAATGAATGTGACGAAAAACCGGGAGCAAAAACCGATCTTCTTCCAAGAGTTTTGACGCGAAGCGACCTGAAAAAACATGTCCATGCGAATTCCGATTCGCATTATACCATAAGGCATAGCGCGTCTGAAGTCGTTGCATAAATAGGCTTAAATCCGCTTCTGGGGTTTTGCAGAGAAGCAGAACTTGATTCGATAAACAGCACCAAGCATACAGCCGAATCCCATGCGTTGTCACACAATCCGATAGCACGAGTTGAAAGCGTTGATGATCTTCGGCCGTTTCAAACAGAGTGACACCGCGGCTCCCGCGAAGGCGGATGTAGTAGCACGCACCGGGGAATTGATGTCTTGGATCACGAGGCATGAGAAGGTCAGGAACGAAGCAGATCGAGCCAGTAACCGCTTAAAATAACGACGCCTGGCTGTTGTCATTCCCCTTCGGGAAATCTAAGCCAAATCGCTCATAGCAGAGTGGGGTGGCTACACGCCCTTGCGCGGTTCGTTTCATGTAGCCCTCCTGAATTAGGTATGGCTCGTACACTTCTTCCAAGGTCCCGCTTTCTTCGCTCACCGAAACCGCCAACGAGCTGATGCCGACCGGTCCGCCACCAAATTTGTGCATGATGGTCTCTAAAATCTTTTTATCCATCTCATCCAGGCCATGCTTGTCGATTTCAAGCATGCACAAAGCTTCGTCTGCGGATTCAGCCGTGATTTTGCCATCGGCCCGTACCATGGCAAAGTCTCGTGCCCAACGTAATAGGCTGTTGGCGATCCGAGGCGTACCCCGTGATCGCCCGGCAATTTCCAGCGCGCCCGCATCGTCGATCCTGATGCCAATGATCGTGGCCGAACGATGGATAATCCGTTTAAGCTCAGCCGCCGGATAATAGTCCAGCCGATTGATTAGGCCAAATCGCGATCGGAAGGGAGCGGTGAGCAAGCCAAGGCGGGTCGTCGCCCCCACCAACGTAAAACGTTCAAGGTTTAAGCGGACCGAGCGTGCATTGGCTCCCTGATCGATCATGATGTCGATGACAAAATCTTCCATCGCGGAATACAGATATTCCTCGACGGTTCTTTGCATGCGGTGAATTTCATCGATAAAGAGAATATCCCCGCGCTCTAAATTGGTCAGGAGTCCGGCCAGATCTGCTGGCTTGTCAATCACGGGCCCAGAAGTTGATTTGACGTTCACCCCCATGCCGTCTCCAAGAATATAGGCCAGGGTTGTTTTGCCCAGCCCCGGTGGTCCGGAAAGCAGGACATGGTCCAGTACGTCGCCGCGCATCTTTGCCGCTTCAACAAAAAGCTCGAGCCGTTCACGTACCTTGCCTTGCCCCGTAAAGTCTTCAAACTTATCGGGACGAATCGTCTTCTCGAAATCGAAGTCGATGGTTTTGCTAGGATCAATGGGGTCGATGGGGTCGGTAGGGTCAACTGCAGACATACCGCACCATTTCGCTTTGCCCTGCTACCTGTCAAGAATTTCAGTAGCTGAGTTAGGATTTTGGCAACTCAAACCAGAAACAACCTCCGCCCGAATCCGCTGTTTCCACCCCGTATCGGCTTTTAGATGATTAAAGGTTCGGTTGATCACGCTCAGACCAATCAAGCACCCTGCGACCGTTATCATGCCCGATTTCAAAATCATCGACGTCTACTTAGATTGTGGAGCGCTCATGTGTACGGTTAGTTTTCACCCAGGGGAAAATTTGATCATCTTTGGCAATCCGCATTGTTTTACGGTAAAAGCCAAAAGAACTTCCGTTTTCCCGAATTTTGACTAGTTGGCTTGTAATGAATCGAATGAACCAGTCCAGCAGGGGAAATAGCCGTGTTTCGCAGTAAAACACTGGTGCTGGTCACCGTTCTGTTTCTTGGCATCCTTGCGGCATGGTTGGTATTAAAGTCCAACGCGCCGTTAACGCGGAGCTTTAATCGCGTGTTGGATGTGAACCACGCCTCTAGCGTGGAGCTTGATCAGGTACCATACCTGACACTCGCAATGGCGGAAGGCATCGTTAGCGGCCGCCCTTGGCGTTCCATCGATGCCTTAACCGATGTCAGTGGCATCGGGGATAAGACGCTCGAGAAAATTCGTCCTCATCTCAAATTGAAAGAATCCCGCTAATGTCGACCTCTCCTGTAAAAATTGATGCGCACGTACACATCTATCCGTTTTATGATGCCAATCGGTTTTGGACCACAGCGTTTTCGCGGTTGGCAAGTGGAGCGATTTGCCTGACCGAGCGTCACGATTGCCGGGCCTTTGCGACGCTTGCACAAGGGGAGGGCCTTCCCGAGGGGTACAGGTGCTCGCCTTGTGATAGCGGTTCTGTACTTGAGATCTCGACCCCAAGCGGCGAGCGAATTTTTGTTCTAGCCGGTCGGCAAATCAATACCGCTGAACGCCTAGAAATTCTCGCCATGGGCTGCGACGCGCAGATCGCGGATGGCCAACCCATTCTGGAAACCATCGAGCAAGTCCGAGCCCAAGGTGGTTTTGATGTGCTCGGCTGGTCGCCTGGTAAATGGTTGTTTAAGCGTGAAGCGATTGTTCGCGACTTGATCGAGAACAAACAGGTGCAGGCGGTAGGGGATTCAACCATGCGCCCCATTGGCTGGCTAACTCCGCGCTTGGTTTCCAGAGCCAAGCAGCTCGGACTACCGGTGCTTTGCGGCACCGATCCTTTGCCAGCGATAGGCGAGGAAGGAATCGTCGGCCGTTTCGGTCATCAATCGGTCGGGTTTGATCCCGCGAAGCCCGGCGAAAGCCTGCAGGCCTTTCTTCGGAATCCAGGCCCTCGCTTCGGCTCACGATGTGGCCCAATCGGAGTGGCTGCCCGAATGAAGCGTATGAAATAAGGCACCGTAGGAAGCGATTTTACAGTGGCGGGGGCGTCCCACCTCTGAGCAGAAGGCGCAGAAGGCGCAGAAGGCGCAGAAGGCACTTGGTCTCGGTGGTTGGTGTCAGCACCGCACGAGCAGCGGCGGCGACCGTGGCCGCGGTGGATACCACCGTCGTCGCTAACATCTCGCGCACCACTTCGTGGTTCTTTATCCAGCTATACGGTCGCGTGGTGTGGATGGTTAGCTCCGAAGGGGATGACAGCTCTCATAGCTCCAAGCTCTGAAGGTGCGAAGGTACCTCCCCAAAGCCAAATCGTATTGGGGTCATATTCGAGCTGATGCTTGTCGAGAAAGATGAGAAACTCCTCCTGAAAAGACCTCGTGGCGTGATGACCCGTCTGGTACTGCCGCTCTTTAATAAGGGGCGCCCGATTTTTGGTGGAGAAGATGAGGTGATTCCGAAGACGATAATCCAAAGAATGTTTGGAGGTGCGGCTGCAGATTGTGTTGCAGAAGATTCGGGCCAGCCTGTGGTGAATGAAAGCAGGAAAATCAGGGGCAAAAGCGGGGAGAGCGTGGCGGGCGTATTTTCATAACGTTTATATAACGAATGAGATCCTAAAACGCTCACTCAGTTTTTGTCGAGCTCGCCGCTCGCCGAGCGGTTTCTAGATTCGTCAACGCCTGCTGCTGGACCTTCGGATCGGGGTCACTCTCGGCCATGGTGGCAAAGACGGCGTCAACCAACGGATCACCCAGCATGGGCGCCAACGTTTCTAAAGCACGCCCTCGCATTTTGGCACTGGGCTGCGTCGGAAGGTAACCAATCAGACGGTCGCGAATGCCTTCGTCAACCACCCCTTCAAGATTATCCATGAGGTACCAACGCGCAAAGGGATCCTCTTCCTCATCCCAAAGAGCGGCCATGCTATCTATCACTTCAGTACTCATCTTTCCGACCTCTTTCAGTTTCCCCAGTGCCTCTATGCGTTGACGTGAGGTGAGCGTGCTGTCGAGAACCGTGAGTTGGGCTTGCGCAACCGCTTCTTTTCGTTTGGCAAAGTGTTCTAGGACTCCGAGATCGGATAAATCGTTTTCAAGGTCAATGTGCCGTTTTGCGAGTTCACCAATCACCCGGGTCGCGGCTGCTTGGGTTTGTGGCGAAATCTGAGGATTAGCAAGAGGCGGCGTGGACCTCTCAGTAGGTAGTTGAACCCCAACTGCATCAGCGGCCGAACGGTCACGATCGTACGCAGTTACATTATTTGCATGTGTGGTTGCTCGCGCAAGCAGTTCGGCCAATTCTCCTTGGGATACCGCAAGGGTGCCTAGGCTTGCTTCCAAGCTGGCGACCTTTGTTTGTAAAGCTTGATGCTCCTGAATTAACCGCAGCTGATTCGCCTGAGTGTGTCTGTCTTGCTTCGAGTTTAAGCTGATGACAAGTGATGTAATGGCCAGCCCGATAGCAAGAATCGCAAGAATGGATAGAATCAGTTCTTTTCTCATTGCCGCAATCGTAGGCCCGAATTCATTCCGGTCAATCCAAGGGTGCAGCTCTACACGCCTCAATCTCTAGGGGGAAGGCGAAGTCGCGTGCCTAAGGTATCCTACCTGCGTTTAGGAGCTGAGCCATTCAAGGACGGCTTCCACCATCACCCAGCATTCGTAGTTTGTCGTTATTGGATTGGCTGCACACGCCCTTTATCTTATGGTTACCCGTCAAAAATAAACCCTGCACCCAAATTCCTCTGAAGAAGGAGTCTATGCCTTATGTCATGCTAAAAAATCGAGCTTTGGCGGAAAACGCGGTCTAAACCTGATATAAAAGTCTGTTGGCTGAATTTAAGGGACTGTTCACGGACCCTAACCGGGTCCCAAGAGATGGATTCAGCTTGCTCAATTCCTTCAATCATGGATTCGCTGCTTTGCTCTCCAAAAAAGACACCGGATACTTGGTCGGCTACGGTCTCCAGCGCGCCGCCTTTGGCATAGGCAATCACGGGGCGACCACAAGCCATGGCCTCCAATGGAACAATGCCAAAATCTTCTTCGCCTGGAAAGAGCAGGAAACGACAGCGCTGATACATGCCTCGCACTTCTTCATCCCTCAGTCTTCCGAGGATCTCGACATTTGGTTTTGCCATCGTACGAAGTTTATCAAACTCTCCGCCTGAGCCCACCACCTTGAGTGGACGGCCGGTGCGGTTGTAGGCTTCGACTGCGAGATCAACCCGCTTGTAGGGAACCAACGCGGAAATCACCAAGTCGAAGTTTTCAGATGGGTGACCATTGGGTTGAAAGTAGCCTGTGTCCACCGGAGGATACACCACGTCTGCTTCGCGCCCATAAAAAGTTTCGATGCGCTCGCGCACATGATGACTGATGGCAATAAAGTGATCCACTCGTTCCGCTGTCCGGCGATCCCAATCCTGCAGGCGGGTGAGTAGTGGCTTCAAGTACTTCGCTTTTTTTCCGAAATACTCTTCGTGGAACAACCAGGCGTAGCGCATTGGAGTGAAGCAGTAGGAAAAGTGCGTCGTCTCTGGATGCGTGCGTAAACTTTTAGCCACACAGTGCGAGGTGCTTACCAGCATCTTCACATCCGCCGGCGGAGCCATGCGTCCTATCGCGTTCGGGAACAGCGGGAGGAGATTGCGGTAGTGTTTTTCGATACCTGGGATTCGATTTAAATACGAACTACGAATCGAATGGGACCGGATGGCTTCAGAAACTGATTCGGGATTTGAAATCAGGGTGCAGATTTCGGCTTGAGGAAAGCCATCGCATAAAAGTTCGAGACAACGTTCTCCTCCTCGCATCCCCGTAAGCCAATCATGGCAGAGCGCCGTTGGTGTCTGCCCCCATTCGGAGGGATACCAAAGTGCCTCCGGTGACGAGCTAGATGGCGTGATTGGATTCGTGGTTTCCACGAGCAGTTGTTCCAAGGATAGAAAGTGTAAGAGGTTCTACGCCTCGTCGAGCCGCAAAAAATCAGCTGCGTTTTGATAACAAATGTTTTTCACCATACCACCAACCATCGGAAGGTCATTCGGGAGAACCCCTTGTTCGATATCGTTGCCAAGTAAATTGCAAAGGGTGCGACGGAAATACTCGTGACGCGGAAAGGACATGAAGCTCCGAGAGTCAGTCAGCATACCAATAAAACGGGAGAGCAGACCGAGATTCGACAGGGCATTGATTTGCCATTCCATGCCTTCTTTTTGATCCAGGAACCACCAGCCAGAACCAAACTGCACTTTGCCAGGAATACCTCCGTCTTGAAAATTTCCCGCCATGGCCGCGAGCATGTAATTGTCGGCTGGATTTAAATTATAAAGCACGGTTCTCGGCAAGGTGCCATTGGCCGACATTGCCCCCATCAAGCGGGTGAGGCGCTGGCCCTGGGGTGTATCATCAATTGAGTCGCAGCCAATATCTGCTCCGAAGCGTTTGAACAATCCTTGGTTCACATTACGTAGCGCACCGATGTGAAACTGCATGGTCCAGCCTTTTTCTGAGGCCCATTCCGAAAAGAGCAACATGAGGGTCGCCCCAATCGTATCACGCTCTTCTGGAGTCGCATCTTTCCCGGCACGGACCTTGTCAAAAATGGTCTCCGAAACAGATTTGGCCGCGATGGTTCCTGGAACAATACTGAGCCCGTGATCTTGGAGGCGACATCCATGTTGTTCAAAAAAGTCGTGGCGGTCTCGCAACGCGGCGACGAGCTGATCAAAATGATTGATTTCGATATTGGTCACGGCGGCCAAGGCATCAACCCAAGCATTCCACGCTTGGGCATCCGTCACACCCAATGCCTTGTCCGGCCGGTAGGTCGGACGCATTTGCAGGTCATGTCCTTGGGCGGCAAAACTCGCGTGATGTTCTAGGCTTTCCGTCGGATCATCCGTGGTGCACAAGGCCTTTACCTTCCATTGATCTAGCAAACCCAGCGTCGCCATCTCGGGGGCCGCAAGCTTTGCTTCGGTTTCCTCCCAAATCGCTTCTGCCGTCTCTTCGCTCAACAAAGTATCGATGTCAAAGTAGCGCTTGAGCTCCAAATGCGTCCAGTGATAGAGCGGATTCCGCAGGGTGTGTGGCACGGTTCGCGCCCAAGCAAGAAATTTTTCCTTGGCCGGAGCATCCCCAACGATGACCGATTCAGGTTCGCCATTCGCACGCATGGCCCGCCATTTATAGTGGTCGCCTTCGAGCCACACTTCGTATAAATTTTTGAATTGCCGGTTGGTTGCAATGTCCTGAGGCGGCAAATGATTATGATAATCAAGGATCGGCTCCATTTTTGCGTAGTCGTGATACAACGCTTTAGCCGATTCGCTCTGCAATAAAAAATCTTCTGTGATGAAGCTCATGTCGCAGTGCTACCCTGAAGGAGCAGGGGGGGCAAGTGCGTTTTAAGCTGTGTTGGCTAAACTCGCCTGCATATTTCATGAGACTGATTCTGGCACAGTTGAAAATGTGACGTACCGCCGCTTCGTGGCTCTGTATTTCTTGGGACAAATTGTCGTCCCTAATTTCAGATATTGGCTATATGAAACCCTACATCTCACCCGTTAACCCTATGGGTTAAATACATTTAAATGAAATAGGCAGGCTAGGGGAGTAGTTCATGCAGGCGAATCCAATAGGATTTTTTTGGCGCTAGCGTCGGCAGGGTGATTGTTCGACTGTAGGTTTGTCGATTCGAAACAAATTGGGTGTCACGTAGCGTCCAGTTGACTCGATCTGTACTACTTTGAATGGCCAAACGCATGCCCGGGTTTGCCTCTAATTTAATCGTGGAAATGCCTGCAGGAGTCTTAAGGTCGATAATATTGGGAGCCGATATTGGGTTCATGTTATATCCAATATCCTCTAGAATCGCTCGTTCGATACTCGAAAGCCGTCGGGTACTTGGGCCAGGAACGAGCCGAGCGTCCATAAGATAATTGGCCAAAGCTGGGTTTGTGTCATCTAAATGAGCTGCACTTGAAGCTTCTTCCCAAGTTGTCGGGCTGTAGAGGCCGACCGGCAATCCTCCGTTGGCGATGATCGCTTTTGGACCAGAGAAAAATAGACCAGAAGCTGGGGAGCTACCCCCGGTTCTCACCGCTTGCCAGCGTGAAAAATTCAATCGAAAATCTGTGGCAATGATCGGCTGACCCCCAACATTTGTTAAGTACCTTTCAAAGGGCTCCCATATACCAGGCGTTCCGGGCGGGGTCCCATAGACGTCGGTACCCGCAAAATCGAGTTCACTGGTAAACCCGCAGAGATGCAGTAGCTCATGAATGATGGTGCTTTTAAAATCGATAGCCGCACTCCCGATGTCGTCATCGTAGTCCCAATTCCAAGCGAAATTAATCTCCAAAAGGCCATCTGCACTCGACCCATTTTGGTCCAGCTGAGTTCGTATTTTATGAGAAACCACGCCAGATCGAAATCCACTCTGGCCGACTGCGGGTGCTGCGTAATAAGTAGAGGCTCCTGCAAGAACGCCATTTCCCGGGGTATTAAATGCGATAACGTTTACATGGATCGTTGCGGTGTGATTAAACCACTGCCCAACAATTTGTCCGGCTTCTTGCAAGGCCTGGGTCCGCACAGGGCCCAAGGTCGCATGACTGAATGGGGCCTGCCCACTCGTCTGAAATTGGAATTGAACCGCCGACTGTGCATGCGGTGAGAGAAGCAGGGAGCAGGCCAAAATCAGGCCGCGTGGCGACCCCAATAGCTCTACCATCGTTCGGATAGCGTTGATAACGAGGATAGTATTGATTGAAGCAGAAGAGTTTCGGCTATCCGTGTCAGTTTTTGGAATCATACCTGAAATGCCTGTCCTGAGAGTGGTACTGAGATTGGTGCTGACTGGCACGACGAATACCTACAGTTCTCATAACCTAGGCATAAAGCGAAAATGTGTGAAGGATTGATCAGAAATATCCCGCTCAAGATAGTCGATGTTTTTGGCGAGGGCCAAATGGAGCCTGCCATGAAACGGTGTGCTCTCCGTGACCGACGGGTACAAAGCACAGGCACGCCATCAAAAGGAGGAGGCCGAGCCGGATCTGCTACGTCCGGCCAGCTCCCAATGAGGTGCCCAATAAGGTAAAGGTCCTTTGTCGGGATTAGTTCACAAACAAAGGCTTCAAGTGGCGGTCGTAAAGGTTACCGGTCACGTTGCGAGAAATACTCTCTTCGCATTCTTTCAGCATGTTCAAGTAGTCGTCGCCTTGTTTGGCCGCGATTTTGTATCCAACGTGAAGCAGCTGGCGGAAGCTTGGGTTAAACTCATCACAGCTTTGCTCGTGACGAAGCGCATTCACGTACTGCGTCGCATTCCAGTCATTCACTTCGTCTGCCGAAGGCAATTTGTCTTCGTCGATGTCGATCACGGTTGCGTAGGGCTCGCATAGTGCAGCCGCGTTGGCCAACGCTTGTCCATACACTTTTTTCGCCATGAGTAGCCCGTCACCGTCGGCTTCTGCCAAACCGATGAGTTCCTCGAGCCAAGTTGTACCAGCAGTTTTGATGTGCAAGCCGGCGTCGAACTTTTCAATGGCGCGACGGATCGGCTGGTAAATGCTGAACTTGTCAGACCCGGAATGAACACTGAGTTTCAAGGTGTCGGGCAACCCGTAGGCTTTGATCGCGTGCGCGATAACCGCGAGGTCTTGGTTAAACTCTTTTTCGAACTGAGCCACGTCACCAACATAGTCGACGCCTTTGTTAAAGCGGCCGGTGAATTTTGGCGCAATCGTTTGAATCGGAATCTTTTCGTCGGCAATGGCGGCGAGGATAATGAGCATCTCAGACGGGGTCTGAGGGTTGTCGGTTTCATCCATGGATACTTCAGTGATGAAGTTGTCCGCGCCCTTTTTGCTTTCGATGTGCTGGTAAATTTTACCCGCAGATTGAACCGCATAGAGAAAGTGGTTTGCCACTGCGACAACGTCGTCGCGCGTGATTTCAAACGCTTCGTCGATCCCGTCGATTTGAATCGTTCCGATGAGCTCAGGATGACGCTTAACAAAGGCATTGACGTCGGCTTCTGGAGCAGGCTTTCCAATCGCATCCGCTACATCCAAGGTGTAGAAATCGCTGGAGCTAATGAACCCGTCAACCGTTCCGAGATTAATATGGTCCGCATCAACGTGCCAAGGCTTGTCCCAGTTGAGTTCTGCTACCGCGATTTTTGCTGCCGCTTGTACGCTGGGGGGCTCGGATCCAATGGTCGTGTGTTCCCGATTGGATTTATTCCAAACCGGAATGATTTCTGCGCCGGCCTCGTTCGCGAGAACGCAGGATTGGAGCTGAGCTTTGGCTTGATGAGCAAAGCGATCGCCCATTCCGAAGGTGTATTTTGAGATGCGTAACATATTATCTTTCGTTCGTTAAAAATTGGTTTCCGGCTTAACTTTACCGCTTTGCGACACTTGTTGGACTGAACGTTGGACAGAACGACCCAAGTTTCAAGCATATCTATTCACGTCCTTATTTTTTAACGTCTCTTTTTACGGAAAGTTACTTTTGAATGTAAAACAAATCGAGCCTTGGCTTCTTTTTGAGCAATACACCTTATTTCTTGGTTCCGCAAAGGACTCGGTTCATCGGACTGATCTGTGGA
>Ga0209186_1000386_pt1 | contig 36299 bp, 24 predicted proteins | sample SidtaG_FD_187426 | JGI IMG/M metagenome (GOLD analysis project Ga0209186, IMG submission 187426) | Marine algal microbial communities from Sidmouth, United Kingdom - Sidmouth_Male2 metaG (SPAdes) (version 2) | ecosystem: Host-associated > Algae > Red algae > Unclassified | place: Sidmouth...
TATCGAAACAATATTGGAGGACGAAGTAGAAGTTCGTATGGGAACTAAGCGCATGAAATTGCCGAGATTATCAGATAAAAAAATAAAAGAAAACAAACCCGTGATGCAGCAGGAAGAACGCGAAATTGACAGCCTGTTTGAATCCAAGCAAGTAGAAAAAGCAACAGAAAAATTATCTAATTTGCCTTCAAAAAGCAAGCGCAAACCTCAAGTCGAAAAGCAAGTAGAGCGACAAAAAAACAAGTGGGTAGATAAATACACCGAAGAAGCCTACGAAGCTGCCTCAAAGGGAGATTCTGCCAAAGTGGAGGATTTAAAAAAAAATATACAGCGCGTAAAATCCATTAAACCGGACAAAGCACCGCAGAATAATAAAAATAAGAACGGAAAAAATTCAAAGTCGAAGTCGGGGAAATCTTTTGAGAAGAAGAAATGACCATGACCTTCGGTTGAGTTTCACGATTCAAATAAACGTACATTAGTATCAAGAATTAAATAAATGTACATTCTTCGCGTCGTTATTTTTTCTTTAGACGAGCCAAATTTGAGCGTCCCGAATGCTTTCGGGATAAGGAGAATTTGTTGAAGTATAAAGGAAAAAGAACAAGTCGAGATGTACATTTATTTTGTTCTTGATACTTAGAGTATGTGTTTGGGAATTTCCCTATCTTAGCCCCTCAAAAGTCAACAGATGCAACACCAAACCATTTTTACGGAAAAAGACCTTGAACTACCTTTGGCTGCTTATGACATACAGCGTGAGGTGAGTGATTTTGAGGACAAAAAAAAGGTCATCGAAAATTGGATAGCGCAAATTCAAAGCGGACGCATAGACAGTCAAAAAGAGGAAGCACTACAAGCCGACTTTCTCAATCGCATCTTTGGTGATGTGTTGGCTTATGACTATCGCAACCCTGATAAATGGCTGCTCGAAAAGGAATTGAAAACACCAATCGACGGCACTAAGACAGACGGCGGACTGGGTTACTTTCGCATGGTGGAGGGCAAAAAGGATTTTGCAGATGTGAGGGTAGCGATTGAATTAAAGGACGGACGTACCAACCTCGACAAGAAACAAAATCGAAAGGGTGACAATCGTACACCCGTTGCACAAGGCTTTGGTTATGCTTCCAAATTTGGTGAGGCTTGCAAGTGGGTGATTATCTCCAATTTTAAAGAAATTCGCCTTTACAATAAAGAACTCGGACAGACCCGATACGAGTCTTGGAACATCACCGAACTCACCAACGAAAAACACCTCAAACGCTTCTTTTTACTACTTCATCGTGACCGTCTTTTTTGGGAGAAAAGCAAAAGCCCCGTCTTGCATCTTTTTGAGCAAAGACAAGCGGAGGAAGCCCGAATTTCAAAAGCATTTTACACCGATTACAAAGAAAGTCGCTTGTCGCTCTTTGCACATTTGCGTACCGAAAATCCCGACATTGGCGAACTCACTTTATTTTCAAAGGCACAAAAATTATTGGATAGAGTCCTGTTTGTTTGCTTTTGTGAGGACTATAATATCATTCCTTATTTCACGTTTCGTAAGCTGCTCGAAAGTATCAAATCGAATGTATTTGATGCAAGTGATGACAAGATTTATCGCGGTGTAAAAAACCTCTTTACGAGTATCGAAAAAGGTAATCCGGCTGCCAATATCAACCGATTCAACGGCGGACTATTCGCACCCGATGACACGCTCGACAATCTCATCATTAAAGACAAAATACTTGAACCCGTCATATTGCTTTCCGAGTACAATTTTGCTACGGAACTGAACGTCAATATTCTCGGTCATATCTTCGAGCAATCCATTTCGGATATTGAGGAAATCAAAGCCCAAATACAAGGCGAAGATTTTGATAAAGAGAAAGGTAAACGCAAGAAAGACGGCATTTTTTACACACCCGAATACATCACGCGATACATCGTAGAACAAGCCGTTGGCGGTTGGTTGGATGACCGCAAAACCGAACTCGGTGAGGACACTTTGCCCGAACTCTCCAATGACGACTACGCTACTATCAAAGTCACCAAAAAGGGTAAAATTACCGCTAATACCCGTATCAAAAAACACATCGAATTTTGGGAAAAATACATCGAAAAACTCCGCAGTATCAAAGTCATTGACCCGGCTTGCGGTTCGGGTGCATTTCTGAATCAAGTCTTTGATTTTCTCTATAATGAAGGACAAACCGCCAATACCGAACTCGCCAAACTCAAAGGCGGTCAACGCGATATTTTTGACCTCGACAAACACATTCTTTCCAATAATATCTACGGCGTTGATTTGAATACCGAATCCGTACAAATCACCAAACTCTCCCTATGGCTCAAAACCGCCAACAAACAAAGCGAACTCACCGCACTCGACCAAAATATTCAAGTCGGTAATTCCCTCATTGACGATACTGATATTGCCGGAGATTTGGCGTTTAAATGGGAGGAACGATTTAAAAATATTTTTGACAAAGGCGGCTTTGATGTGGTGGTGGGGAATCCGCCTTATGGGGCTGAATTAGCAGAAGCCGTGAAACAACATTTACTGAATCGTTATGAAACATTTGAATATCAAGTAAATACATATGTTTTATTTTATGAGAAAGGAATAAATATTCTCAATTCCAATGGACTTTTGGGCTACATCACGCCCGCTACATTTACCTATCAATATTATTTTGGAAAATTAAGGACATTTTTAAATCAATTCAAACAAATTGCTATTGTCAAATATGCGTATGAGGTTTTTGAGGATGCTGAAATAGGCGATTCCGTTTCATGGATTATTCAAAAGACGAATAATGATAAATCGGATATTTATGTGCAAATATGTTTCAATGAGCAAGACGAACCGATTATCTCAAGATTCAAAACCTACGATGAACTCCTTTCAGATGACGGTATTTATCTGTTGAATGGAAATAGTCTTGATGTGAATCGCTTTAGAGATGCCGAAAAATTAGGCGATATTGCACACATCATCGTTGGAATCAAACCCTATCAAAGAGGAAAAGGAGAACCCAAACAAACTGCTGAAACGGTCAAACAAAAAATATTTACATCTTCCGAAAAAATAAACGACACTTATTTACCTTGTGTAATTGGTAAAGATTTCCACCGTTATGGCTTTATGCGTGACGTAGAAATGTATTTGAGTTATGGAAAATGGTTGGCAGAACCACGTGCGAGTGCGCCGTTTTTTGATAATGAAAAAATTATTTTACGACAGACTGCCGACAGACCGCTCGGTACAATTGATAATCAAAAAAGAATAAATTTAAATAATGTGTATAATGTTGGTTTAATTAGTGATAAATTCAAATTAAGGTATTTATTAGCATTATTAAACAGCAAATTATTCAAAATTATTTATCGAAATACAGCACAAGAAAAAGGACGACTTTTTGCCGAAGTAAAAAAAGTATATCTCGCCAAACTCCCGATAATAGCTGCCGATGAAAATATCCAAATTCAATTTGAAGAAAAAGTAAATATGGTTCTGAATAATTCGGAGGAATTACACAAACTGTCCACCCGTTTCCTCCGCCGTCTCCGCAGCAATTTTGAACAACTCGACAAGGTGAGTAAAAAGCTGAATCGTTTTTGGGAGTACGATTTCAAGACTTTGTTAGCGGAGTTGAAAAAGAAAAAAGTACCGAAACTAAAACTATCCGAACAAGACGAATGGGAGGAATATTTCGACCAATACAAAGCCGATATACAAGCCCTTAAAAGTGAGATTGACCATACCGATGCAGAAATTGACCGCATGGTATATGCGCTCTATGGCTTGACGGATGAGGAAATAAAGATAGTGGAGGAATCGGTGTGATTGAACCACAAAGGACACTAAAAACACTAAGACCAAACAGACGCAGAAGGACACAAGCCTACAATCTTATAAATTCTTCGTTTACTTTTGCGTTAATTTGGTTTTCGTGTCCTTAGTGCGCTTCGTGGTTCAAATAAGTTCATTTCAAAACGAGTTGTTCCCGATATGCCCGTAGTGTTTTAAGGTCATCGCGCAAGGTAGCGATTTTATAATTATCTTCTACAAAGATGTAGTTTATCATTCTGTTTTTAAGTGCTTTAAGTTCCTTATCTTTTTTGGATGTGTTTGGCGTGTTAGGCTTCGCATCTTCTACCAAATAAATGATAATCGAAAGCGGTACATTATAGGCTGCCGCCAATTTTTTCAGCAAAATCATACTTGGTGTTTTACTGTTATTTTCAATTTTTGACAGGTATTCGGGCGTGATGTCGCATACTTGCGCGACTTCTTTTTGTGTCAAGTCGCGTTTTTCGCGGAGGGTTTTGAGGATGTTGGCGTAGGTCATATTTTTACTCATAATTTATCAAAATGATTGTAGCTCTCATAATAAGGGTTTTCAACTCTAAGTCCATTTGTGCGTTTTCTGTAATACCTACTTTTTCAAGATTTTCCAACAACAAATCCAATTCATTTTCGATATTGAAATACAAACCCTCCATGCCCAAATCCAAATCTCCAAAATAGAGATTTTCGGCATGAATAACCAAGTTTTCCAAACGCTCTTTGATGTCTTGGTATTTGGGAAAGTAATTGTATTTCATTTTGTTTTACATTGATATTCAGCAAATTTACAAAAACTTTTAGTACAAGTCAAGTAAATTGAAACCACAAAAAAACACCTTGCAAATCAAAGACTTACAAGGTGTTGTGTCTAACTTTGCCTAAAGCGAAGACTCGTCAGACAAATTCCTTTGTTCGGAGCGAATATTTCATACGACAAATCACTGCATTTTATAACAACCTTCGTCAGACGAGTAAACCCGACAGGCAAACTTAGACGGGTAGCCATACAAATGAAAAAAGCCCTGCAAATCAAAGATTTACAAGGCTTTAGTGATCCCGGCAGGACTCGAACCTGCGACCTGAACATTAGAAGTGTCCTGCTCTATCCAGCTGAGCTACGAGACCGATTTTTATTGTTTCATGGTTATATGGTTTCATTGTTGATAGGTTTTCGCGAAGCGAAAACAAAAAGCAATTGAACAATGAAGCCATGAAACAATCGAACGACAAAGTTAAGGCGTTTTTTCAAGAAAAGAAACTGTAACTATTCTTTTTTCAAATCTTCGTTGGCTCCTTCTTTCAGACGCTCATTTTCTTCCTTTCTTTTCAGGTAATAATACTGTTCGATTTGAGAACGTATATTCAGGTCAGAAAGTTCAGTTTGGTAGGTATCATTTCGTTTGCCGTCTATGATACGCGCTTTTGTATTATCGCTTAGTTGAAGGTGTAGGAAGTCTCTAATTTCTTGTCGAAGCGCTTCATCATATATTGGAAAAGCTGTTTCGATACGATAACTAAGATTGCGCGTCATCAAGTCGGCAGACGACAGATAGATGTGTTCTTTTTTATGATTGAGGAAATAATAAATCCGCGTATGTTCCAGAAAACGATCCACAATACTAATGACTGAGATGTTCTCACTCTTACCCTTCACGCCCGGTACGAGACAGCACAAACCTCGACAAATAATCTTTACCTTAACCCCCGCCTCGCTTGCTTCATATAGTTTTTCGATGATTTTCTGGTCTTCTATACTGTTGATTTTGAAGATGATACGAGCTTTCTTACCTGCTTTAGCATAGGCGATTTCGTTTTCGATATATTTCGTAATCGTAGAACGCAAATTGAACTGCCCGACCATTAAATGCTCAAACGGCTGTGTAGGAGGTTTCACCGTTTCCAAAAAAGCAAATATGCGCGACACCTCGCGTGTAAGACGCACATCGGTGGTCATTAGTCCGTGATCGCCATAGATTTTTGCTGTTCCTTCATGGAAATTTCCGGTACTCATATAGCAATAATTTTGCAATCCTTCATCGGTCATACGTGTCACCATTGCCAATTTACAATGTACCTTTAAGCCCGGAAAACTGTACAGCACACGCACACCTGCCTTTTCGAGTTTTTCGCCCCAAGCCAAATTTGCTGCTTCATCAAATCGCGCCTTTACTTCCACAAATGCCGTCACCTGTTTACCTGCTTTGGTGGCGGTTATGAGTGCGTCCATAATGCGCGATTTGGCAGCTACGCGGTACTGCGTGATTTTGATATGGGTCACAAGCGGGTCTTGCGCGGCTTCTTCAAAAAACTTTACCGTATAGTCATACGAGTGATAAGGATAGAGCAGCAGTTGGTCGCTTTTCTGGATATTTTCAAATATAGATAAATCATTTTCAAGAGAAGACTTGGGAAGGGGTGGGAGAGGGGTGTATTTGAGTTGTTTCATCCCAAAATCAGGAAAACTGAAAAAATCGAAATTATTATGATACCGCCCTTCGGGCAATAAATCATCTTCACTCAAAGAAAAAACTGCCATCAAAAATTCCAAAAAACGCTGTGGCATCGTGCGGTCATAAACAAAGCGCGTAGCGGGACCGACATTGCGTTTGTGAATACTTTCTTTGATTTTTTTCAGTAAATCGCCCGAATATTCATCATCAATATACAACTCCGCATCGCGCGTCAATTTGATTGAAAACGTATCACGTATCACATATCCCGGAAACAAAAATGAAATACTATGTCGCACGATGTCATCCAGAATAATCAACTCATGTTGCCCTTCCTCCGACGGCAATTCTACAAAACGCGACAAGTGATTCGACGGAATCTGAACAAGTGCATAGCGTGTTTTTCCTTTATCACTTCCATCAGCTTCCTCCATATCAATGCCGAGATAGAGCGCAGCATTATTCAAAAACGGTGAAATCTTCTTTTTGACCAACAACATCGGCTGCACATACGGCAACATATTATTATTAAAATACTCTTCAATAAACTCCTTTTGTTTGTCGTCCAAATCCATTCTCCGCCTCACATGAATACCATTCTTTCGCAATTCGGTGATAATTTCTTCCTCAAAAATACGGCTAAATTCCTCCTGCTGCTTATTCACCACCTTGTGAATCTTCCGAAGCAATTCCCGCGGGTCAGATTCCACCATACGTCTGTCCTTCTTCTTCAAGCGAATCAAACTACGGTGATACGCCACCCGCACCTTGAAGTATTCGTCCAGATTATTCGAGTAAATTGCTAAAAATTTCAGTCGCTCCAATAGCGGCACACTCCGGTCTTTTGCCTCCTGCAACACCCGATAATTGAAGGTCAACCAACTTAAGTCTCTATGTACGTAGTTCATAACTAATGGATTGAGTGATTTTTGATTTTAGATTTTTGATTAGGTTTTGCTTCGCAAAACTTAGAATAAATCAATCAAAAATCAAAAATCGCCGAATCAAAAATCACTGATACTTCTTAGGAAATTCAAAACTAACCATTCGCCCATTATCCGAACTAAGGTCATTCCATGATTTTATGTCAAATTCGATTTCGACAATACCGCAAGTAGGAACATTTGGGATATACTCCTCTGAATAAGTATTGGCAAAAATCGTAAAGTCGGGATTATGCCCGAATAAAAAAGCGACATGATGTTCATCGGATAAATGCTGTGAAATATTCATCAAAACCGGAAAACCGGCAAGATATATTTCCTTTTTTACATCAATATCACCTTTTGGATAACCAACAGCCTCGGCAATAATCTTGGCAGTACGCAATGCCCGCACAGCATAGCTACTGATGATAATATCGGGCTTTACACCCTTCTCTTTCAGCAAGTTACCCATAAAGGGCGCGTCCCGCAAACCACGCTGATTGAGCGGACGTTCATGGTCTTTTAGCGAATCATCCTTCCAACTGGACTTCGCATGTCTGATTAAATATAATCGCTTCATAATTTTAGTCGATAATTGATAGTCCATAGTCGATAATTAATTTCCGTCGTGAGCTGATTTTTTCGCGTAGCGAAAACAAAAAACTATCGACCACGGACTATTGATCATCGACTATACTCCACAAAAGTAAAAAAAGGTAGGAAAAATTTTATCTTTGCGCCCTGTTTGGTGTGTCGTGATTGGTAATTAGTGATTAGTGATTGGTTAAATTATAGAATGAATATTAATTTTTTATAAATATTTTAGGTTGTTTTACTTTAATTTATAAATAATTATTTTATGTATTTTTTAACAAAACAAAAATTCTATTTTTTATTAAATAATAATTATTGTTTTGTAAATAATTTAAAATAAATAAGTACCAATTTCACTAATCACTAATCACTAATCACCAATCACTAATCACCAATCACAACATTAAAAAATTAATCATTAACCATTAACCATTAGTAAATGGCTTTAAAATGTGGCATCGTAGGTCTGCCCAATGTTGGTAAATCTACACTTTTCAATGCGCTGACCAATGCGAAGGCTTTGGCGGCAAATTATCCCTTTGCGACCAAAGAACCCAATGTCGGTATCATCACTGTACCCGATGACCGCCTAAACAAATTGGCAGAAATCGTCAACCCTCAAAAGGTGCAGCCTACAACAGTAGAAATTGTTGATATAGCAGGTTTGATAAAAGGCGCGAGTCAGGGCGAAGGACTTGGTAATCAATTTCTTGCGAACATCCGCGAGGTAGATGCGATTGTGCATGTAGTTCGTTGTTTTGATGATGATAATGTGGTGCATGTCGATGGACGTGTAGATCCTGTGGGTGACAAAGACATCATAGACACCGAATTGCAGCTAAAAGACATCGAAACACTCGACAAGCGACTCGAAAAACTCCGAAAGCAAGCCAAAACCAATGAAAAAACCGCCTTACGCGCCTTAGAATTTGCAGAAACACTCAAGGCACATATCGAAGGTGGCAAACCTGCCCGCACCTTTGCTGTCGAAGATAATGACAGCAAAATGTTCCACGAGTTTTTCTTACTCACCGCAAAACCCGTGTTATATGTTTGCAATGTGGACGAATCCTCTGTCAATGATGGGAATACCTACACCAAAGCTTTCAAAGCTGCCGTAGCCGATGAAGATGCTCAAACCATCTTGATTAGCGCAAGCATTGAAGCCGATATCGCCGAACTCGAAAGCTACGAAGAGCGCATGGAATTTCTCACCGAAATGGGCTTATCCGAACCCGGCGTCAACAAGGTCATTCACGCATGCTATCGTCTGCTCAAATTGATAACATACTTCACAGCAGGTGAAAAAGAAGTTCGTGCATGGACCATACGCGAAGGCACACTCGCGCCCGGTGCAGCAGGTGTCATTCATTCCGATTTCGAACGCGGATTCATTCGTGCCGAGGTGATTAAATATAATGATTATGTCTCACTCGGCTCAGAATCTGCTTGTCGTGACGCAGGAAAGATGTCCGTAGAAGGTAAGGAATATGTAGTGGGAGATGGCGATGTGATGCACTTCCGGCATAATGTCTGACGTAAAATCATACTACTATACATGAGTGAAAAAATCCAAAAATCAACTGTCTTGCTGAATTTATTTGAGTGTGTCACAAATCGGTGGTCAGTTCAAAAAAATAAAAAAACCAAAAATGAACCGTCTTTCTGAATTTATTTCAGAATCTCCCAAGCGATAGAAAAACAAATGCCGCATAAAAGCCCATAATTTGTTGTTTTTGAAGGAGATACAAAACCTTAGCTCATATCTAATATTGTGTTTGTGGTTCGGGAGATACTGAAATAAATTCAGCAAGACGTTCTGGTTTAGAGGTTCATGCATAAGTAGTATGACGTAAAATCTGTAAACCCCAACAGAAAACCGCTAAAGTTCGAAATTATCACACACAAGTCGGAAGCATCGCGTTACGTTTTGGCTGTTTCTCTCAAAAGAGTTTTGTCCAAAACTCACTTTTTTTACCACTTTTGGACAAAACTCTATAAAAATAATATAATTTATCCATAATAAAAAAACCGAACCCCAACGGAAAAACCGCCAAAGTCCGGAAATATCTTTAACTCGTAACCCGAATCACTTATTCAAATACTTCATCATCATTCTCAAAAGCCCTTCGTTCTTCCCGTAAGGTGCATAACGTATAGGCGCATCTATGAGAAGCGACTTGTGCAGTACACTCTTCTTATGCGAAAAAGTATCAAATGAAGCCGGACCGTGATACGAACCGATGCCACTTTCGCCCACACCACCGAAAGGTAGATTCGGGTTAGCGATGTGCATCAGCGTATCGTTGATACTCACGCCGCCGGCGCTCGTTTCAGACATTACTTTGTCGATATTTTTTTGTGATTTAGAAAACATATATAATGCGAGTGGTTTTTCGCGGTCGTTGACAAATTTAATCGCGTCTTCAAGGCGCGTATAAGTCAAAATCGGTAAAATAGGACCAAAAATCTCCTCTTGCATCACCGCGTCATCTTTAGCGACATTATCCATCAAAGTCGGTTCGATATAAAGGTCGGCTTCGTCCGTTTTTCCACCGAAAATAATGTCGCCGCCGCCATCCATCAAGCCTTTCAAACGTCTGAAATGCTTCTTATTGATGATGCGTCCGTAGTCCGGGCTTTCCTGTGCGTTTTCACCGTAGAATTTGGTGATTTGCGTTTTCATTTCCGCGACGAATTTATCCTTAACTTGCTCATTAATAAGCAAATAATCCGGCGCAATACAAGTTTGTCCGGCATTCATGAGCTTGCCCGACACGATACGTTTTGCGGCATGTACTACATGGATTCTTTCATCTACAATGCAAGGACTTTTTCCACCCAATTCAAGCGTAACAGGTGTAAGATACTTGGCTGCTGCCTGATAAACGATGCGCCCCACATTCGTACTGCCGGTAAAGAAAATATAGTCAAATCTCTCCGCCAAAAGTGCCTGCGTTTCGGGTACGCCACCTTCAACTACGGCGATATATTCATCCGAAAAATTATCTGTCAGTAAATTGGAAAGAACCTTAGCAGTATGCGGCGCATATTCCGAAGGTTTAGCGATAACCGTATTACCCGCACACATGGCACCCACAACAGGTGCAATCAGCAATTGGAAAGGATAATTCCATGGCGCAATGACCAGCACATTTCCGTAAGGCTCGGATTGAATATAACTCGACGCCTTTGCATGAAATAGCGGCGTAGCCACCTTTTCGGGTCTTGCCCATTTCTTGGTATTGGAAATCGCATCGTCCAAATCATTCAGCACAAAACCAATTTCCGTCAGATAGCCTTCAGTATCGCATTTACGAAGGTCTTTATAGAGCGCATCCAAAATGGCACGTTCATTTTCAACAATCGCAGTACGAAGTTTTTTCATCTGCGCGATGCGAAATTTCACATCTTTCGTTTCGCCTGTAGCGAAGTAATCGCGTTGTCTGCCAACAAGGTCAGCGATATATGCTGTCTGCGAGGGTGCTAAGGTGGTAATTGCTGTCATAACAAACTGTACTGACGACTTTTCAGGCTGACCGCGAACTTGTACAGGCGAATTTATTCGCCATGTGTAATAAAATATTTATTTATAATTAAATGTAAATAAATATTTTACAAATTGAACTTGTGTTTAACATGGCGATTGAAATCGCCTGTACAGTATTCGCGGTCAGCCTCTTTAGCCGTCATGTTGAATATTTGCAAATTTAATTTTGAGCCTTACGACGGCTAAAAGTCGTCGGTACGGCTTTACAAATATACAAAAACACAACGTATTATTTTGAAAATTACAAATTAACTGTTTTCTTCATGCGGAAATAACGATGAAACTGTCATTGAGTTGACATTAAAAGACACCTTTTTTTCCGAAACTTACGACTTGCTTTTTGGTTTATTAAATAGGTCTTACTTTTACCGAAATTATAAGTGAATTTGTTTCTTTTGTAATTGAAAACCAATATGTTAGGAACGTGTATGAAATAAGTTCGTAATTTTAGAATTGGATTTTTTGCTTTAGACGATTCAATAAAATAGGCGTTTATCGGGTATAAATAACTATTTTATTGAAGAAGTATAAAGAAAAAAAGACATTATAAAATGCGAAGTTATTTAATACACATTCCTTAAGACCTTATTTGTAATAAAACGAACAACTCACATATGAATTTAAAAAAAGATACGGAAGGCATCATTCAGCAGGTCTGTGATTTGCTGCACAGAATGGACGATGAGATGTTTGCCCAATCCTTAAAGGTATTTTCAGAGAGTTCTATTGGGTCGCATATCCGGCACATTCACGGATTCTACGCCTGTTTGGTGCAGGGGGCAGAATCGGGTGTGGTCAATTACGACAAGCGCGAGCGCGACCTTCGTATCGAAACTGAAACGATGTATTGTGATGAAAATCTTTGCAGTCTCGTGCCGCATATCAATGGTCTGGATTTGCAGCAACCCGTTACCGTGTTACAAGGGATGTACATTTCTGATAAAGCCAATGGTGAAGGCATCGCTTCCAGCATTGGGCGCGAGTTGATTTACACCTTCGAACATGCTATTCATCACCTTGCTATCGTAAAGATGGGATTGCAGGTGCATTTCCCTGATTTTGAGGTAGATAAGAATTTGGGCGTCGCGCCTTCCACCATCGAATATCGCCAAAGCGTATGTGCACAGTAACTTATTTGCCGCTTGCCGACAACGGTTTTATACTCACCTCAAATCGCGACGAGGGCGTCATGCGTAAACCCGCACTTATGCCCGAAGTGTATGATGTAGCAGGCAAACATATCATGTTTCCGAAAGACGGCGAAGCGGGCGGAACTTGGATCGGCGCGACTCCATATGGGCGCGTAGTGTGCCTCATGAACGGTGCATTTGTGCGACATGAGCGCGAATTGCCCTATCGAATGAGTCGCGGACAAGTCGTGTTGGATGCTTTAACGGCAGATAATTTAGAAGATTTTTTGCAAAATTATTTTTTGGAAAAAATAGAACCTTTTACGATTGTTGCCTTTGATTGGGAAAATGAATTTCAGCGTTGGGAATTGCGTTGGGACGGAAAGCAACGACACATCAAAGCACTCCCGCACGAGCCGCAAATTTGGTCTTCATCCACATTGTATGATGATGAAATGCACGACAAACGCAAAAAATGGTTTGCCGAATGGCTTTCAGAAAACACTGATTATCAAGTGAATAGAATACGAAATTTCCACAAAACAGCAGGAGACGGCAATCCAATCACTGACTTACGCACCGAACGCGGTTTCCTACGAACAGTCAGCGTAACAACAATAGAAAAATCAGATTTAACCGTAAAAATGACCTACGAAGACCTTCGCACAGAGACTACCGACACAGCCGAGTTTCCGGCATTTACATTAGAAAAAGTGGCACTACGGTGAAAACTGTGGGTCAAAAATTTTGAGCTAAAGCTGAAAATCGGGAGACTTGCCTTGCATTTTGAAAATGCAAGGCAAGTTTGAGCATTACATCTGGATTTTTATTGCTACCCACAGTTTTCACCGTAGTGCCGAAAAAGTATAAAGATTGTTAAATTGTTTGATTGTTTGATTGCGAAATTATTCAATTGTCTATTATTTTTGCGAAGGAAAATAACAATCAAGCAATTTGGCAATCAAACAATTAAAAAGAATGAGCAGTAAATCAACGGGCGTGTTTATTACATTAGCTTGGCCCGATACTTTTGTCAGCACATCGGGCGGACCTTTGGAGCGATTTTTACAATTATTGGGTGCAGGAAAAAATGGTAAATTTCGAGGCGGTCATGCGGCTTTGGCTTTGATAAATCGAAGTACACGGAGTCTGGAATTTCATGACTTTGGACGTTACATTACGCCTGATGGCATGGCACGTACACGCAGTGCAGATACCGATCCGGAAATTACGATGAAAGACACGCTTGCTAAATTTGATACCAAAGGCAATCTACTGAATGTCAATGAGATTTTGATTCGCTTGGAATCTGACCCCGAAGCTACGCATGGAGATGGTCGTATGCTTGTATCTTTCTGTTATGAAGTAGATTATGCAAAAACAAAAGCCTATATAGATGAAATGATTAGCTTGGGAAGTATTCCGTATCGTGTGTTTGGCGAAGGGTCGAATTGCTGTCGTTTTGTGGCGGATAGCTTTAAGGCGGGAACGTTGAGTGCACGCTTGAATTTCAAATTTAAATATCCCATGACGATTACACCATCGCCTATCGGGAATGTGGTCAATGGCAGCTCGGACGGCAATATGTATGAGGTGTACAAAGGCATCATACGTCCATATCCGGGCGGACGACGACACACCGCACGTGAGTTGATGAAAAATACTTTTGGAGAGGATAAAGAGATACAAGGCTTTACCCTCGTCGGCAATATGCTCGAACCGCCCAAACCGGAAATTGTGCCACACACCGCACAGTGGCTCGGCGGACGCGGCGCAGGTTCATGGTTTCATGCGATACAAATGCCTGATTTGGAAGCAGATGAATTTCGCGTAAAACGATATATCAATGATGGCAGAGTAATGTATGACCGCGTCTTTCGCCTTGAAGCCGGAGCTTTGAATTTGAATGAACCTTACCAATTTATCCATGATTGCCATGCCGCCAAAACGACGATTATACAGTATGACAGGAGAATGGAAATGGCATATCGGGCATCGGCGTATCATTTGGTTTGAGTTAGTTTATTAGTTTATTGAGTTCATTGAGTTTGCAAGATAAAATAATTAACTTTGTGAACCCAATAATTCACGTTTCGCTGAAATCAAAATTAAAAAATAACAATTGAATTGAAATGCCCCGTACCGACGACTTTAGCCGTCGCAGAACAACGAAGCATTTGACGGCTAAAGTCGTCAGTACAGGTCGCTTCAATTCAAATTCAATTTTTATTATTTAATAAAATATTGATTATTATTTTTTTATGAATTTTAATTATTTAAAATATTATTTCAGCGAAACATGAACAATAAACTTAATAAACCCAATAAACCCAATAAACTTTATAAACTTAATACTAACAATATGCACAAATTATTATTATTTCTATTTTCAATCATTTTATTATCAACTGGCTGTAAAGATGATGAAGATACAAGCCCCGCAAGCCGCGACGAGTTCTTTATTGCTAATTTTGATGGCACAGAAAAAAATCTTACCTACTCCACCAATGCTTATAACATTGGTTTCGAGGCTGAAAATTCAGAGAATTTCGATTCTACCGGAACACTCATCAGTTACACCATAGGACCGGGTGCGAGTTTGAGTCAAGATGCTGATTTGGCGCAATTTCTTGGCGGATTGGATACAGAAACTGATGAACGAGTGACGATGTTTTTCGGACAAAATGTATTCACAGAACGCGAATGGGCACTGGATAGCCTCAATAATTTCGATTCAATTTTTGGCGTCGGCACACAGCCCTACATGGACAATGATCCCGCCAACGCAGAAACGCCCGGCATAGAAATTCGCTGGACAGACGACGACCTCAAAACATGGTCAACTCGTAATGGCACGCAGTCGGGCAGCACATTTAATGTCACGAAAAGCGAACCATTTACCATAGAAGGTATGCACCAAAACAAAGTGGATGGCACATTCAACTGCAAACTCTACGACACCTCTGGTAATAGCATCAACGTGACCGGCGGTACATTTTTTATGACCTTTCAGATACTTTAGGATTTTTGATTTAGTGATTTTTGATTTCGCTCCGCGAAGTTATTAATAATTTTACGAAGTAAAATTCAATCAAAAATCAAAAATCCCTCAATCAAAAATCCCTCAATCAAAAATCAAAAATCTGTCAATGTCAAAAATTATTCTAAAGCGGAGAAAAGATGCGCCAATCAGGCGACGCCATTGTTGGGTATTTTCAGGGGCGATTTATCGGATAGAGGGCGAAGTACACAACGGCGATACCGTAGAAGTGTATAACGCTGAGGACGAATATCTTGCAACGGGACATTACCATGATGGCAGTATTGCAGTACGTATTTTTTCTTTTGAAAAAACATCAGGCGATACCGATTTTTGGATAAAAAAAATACGCGCAGCTTACGAAATACGTCAAGCACTCCATCTGACGGATAATCCCGAAACGAATGCCTATCGTCTTGTACATGCAGAAGGAGACGGATTGCCGGGGTTGATTTTAGATTATTATGCAGGTGTGGTGATTTTGCAGGCACATTCTATCGGAATGCACTTGGCAAGACATGAAATCTGTGCTGCCCTTCAATCTGTGTATGGCAAAAATCTTCTTGCAGTGTATGATAAAAGTGCCGAAACACTTCCGCGAGAATACGCGCAAGGTGTCGAAAATGGGTATTTAGCGGGAGAAAATGTACCAACTGAAACGCTTATTTTGGAGTACGGGCATCGTTTTTATGTAAATTGGGAAACGGGACAAAAAACTGGTTTTTTCCTCGACCAACGCGAAAATCGACATCTATTGGCACGTTATACCAAAGGAAAAACCGTGCTGAATGCCTTTTGTTATTCAGGCGGATTTTCGATGTATGCCTTGCGTGCAGGAGCAAAAATGGTACATTCGGTAGATGCCTCAAAACGCGCTATCGAGCTTGCAGAACGTAATGCGAACTTGTTGGAAGGTCTTGAAGGTGAGCATGTTGCATATGCCGATGATGTGCTTAAATTTCTCAAAGAACCACCAACGGAATACGAAGTCATGGTACTCGATCCACCTGCTTTTGCAAAAAATGTCCGCGCCCGACACAATGCCGTCCAAGGCTACAAACGCCTCAATGCAGCCGGATTAAAACGCATTGCGAAAGGTGGTATCTTATTCACTTTTTCCTGTTCGCAGGTGGTGGATGCGGCACTATTTCGTAATACTATCTTGGCGGCAGCACTCGAAGCCGGACGTCCTGTACGCATCCTCCACGAACTCACGCAAGCCCCTTGTCATCCCGTCAATATCTTCCACCCCGAAGTGAGTTATTTGAAGGGATTGGTACTGTATGTGGGGTAAGAAATGAAAATGAAAATGCCAAATCAATAGATTTATTACGATAACACATAAACTGTTTTATTTTTTTGTTAAAAACTAATTTAGTGTTAAACTAATTTTCGTACAATTTAAAGGGAATTAAGTCTATTTTCATTGTAATTGCAAGTTTTCATTTTCATTTTTATTGTAATTTTTATTTCTATTTTCATTTCTATTTTCATTTTCATTAAAAATAAATACCTTCACGACTGTTAACATTCATTCGGAAACCCGTATTTAATAACAAACGCAAAACATTGAACGTACTGCAAACACTACACGACACTCCACAAGAAGGAGTCAAACAAGTTTATCACCTTGCTTACTACACCATTGCTAATCAACTCATAGAACAAGGTAATAGCGAGTCGCAGGCACGGGAATACTTTCGTAGAGCAGTCGTTTTCCTCACAAAACAGGTCAAAGAACACAACTTTGACCCCGACATGGATGTTACGCTTTATCTCTCAACGGTTATTCAGGGATTGAAAAAAAAGTAACGAGTAACGAGTAACGAGCGCCGAGTAAAATAAAAACTCGCAACTCGCTAACTCGCAACTCGCAACTCAAACATGATAGAGCAATATCTCATCGGCAAATTGCGAGGCAACAAACTCAAGAAGTTTGAACAGGAATTGTATGCCTATACCTTACCTGGTGATGTCGTGGTCATTACCACCTTTGATTTTGAGGATGAAAGCATCCTTGAAATGCTCGACAAAAACAAAAAAATAGAAGAGCAACTCAAAAAACAAGACTTCTTTTTTATTGGACAATTGAAAAGAAGAAACCGTAAAGCACAAAAACGCCTCTATGACAAACTCTACCCAAAAATTCGTAGTCATATCCTCAAAAACAGCGGCGACGAAAATGATGTGCATGACTTTACCCAAGAAGTGATTATTAAACTGTATGAAAAACTCAAAAAAGACACCGCAAAAATCACCACCCTCGAAGGGTTTGCCTTTGGCATCCTCCGAAATATGTGGCTCAAAGAACTCGAAAAACGCAAACGAACTGCCGAGAAAAACAAAGAATACGGCGGTAGTTTAGAAACCTCCACCGACCCCGAAGACAGTTTTGATGACGACGCCGAGCATCGCACCCGCATACTACGCGAGTGCATGGAAATGCTCAAACCCGAACAAAGCGAATTTCTGGAATACTATGACCTCCAAAGTCACAACATCAAAGAAACTGCCCTACATTTTGGCTTGGATGAAGTCAGTGTACGGGTACGTGCCAACAGATGCAGAAAATATCTCAGAAAAAAACTCATAGAACACCCTGAATATAATAGATACTTTTGAAATGTAAAATGTAAAATAATAAATTTAAAATGTAAAAGTGCCAATAGTACGTGTACCAAACATTTTCATTATTGTTTTTGTAAAAAATTCAAATTCAAATAAATACGAACGAAATTCATTCGCTCTGCGTCCTACAAATTTACATTTTACATTTATTATTTTATATTAAAAAATTCACTCACTCACTCACTCACTCATTCACTCATTGAAAAACATTGTAACATTTAAGCATTACCTCATTTAAGCATTAAAAAAAATGTCTGACGTACAAATAAATATCGACGATTATATCAAAGGCAGAATGGATGCACCTGCGGCGGAGTCATTTGAATCACAAATGGCTGCCGACCCTGCATTGGCTGGTGAAGTCCAAGAGCAGTCGCAGGTCATGAATGCCTTAGAAGAAGCGGGCAACCAAGAGGTACAAGCCCAAATCGCCGCCGTCAGTCAACAACACCAAAACGAATCCAAACCCAAAGCAGACGACACCCCGCCCCCTAAAAAAAATGACCAACCCGCCCCCAAAACCAAGTCAAAATCCGGTGCTGCTGCCGTCATCAAAGCCATATTCAGAGTAGATGGTAAAGAGGCAGAAGTCATCGCGCTTTCCTACTCGTTCCAACAAGAAGTGGACAACATCGGTCAACCCGCAGGCGAGGTCAAAGGCGGACTCATCCATGTCTCGCTCGGTGCATTGGGCGAACCTACACGCTTTGCATGGGCAACAACTTCGGATATGAAAAAATCCGGTGAAATCGAATTCATCGGCGCACATGGAAAGACCCTCAAGACCCTCAAATTTGAGGACGCTTACTGCGTCGCCTATACCGAAGAGTACGAAGCCTTCGCCGACAGCGTATCCGGTAGAGTGACTATTAAAGATGGCGCAAAAGAACATCTCACCCTTTCTGCAAGAAAAATTTCTATCGCAGGAGAATCACATATCAATACTTGGGTGTAATGTAGCACGGTGCTTCCAGCCCGTGTCCGCATCAGTTGAGAGCATGTTCAATTTTTTTCAGGCAGAAAAAAATTAAACATGCTCTTTTGCATACGTGAGGCACAGACTGAAAGTGCTGCACTACCTTTCCTAAATTTTTTCCTACAAACACTGTTAACATCTAAAGAGCATAAGGAATATATAGGTGTAAGTCACAAACAGAAAGCTGTTACATTCTTTTAAGATGAAAATAGACACAAAATGAGAAAATATTCGATGGCAATTAGTCGGTCATATATATTTCACCGAAATGGTCAATCAATCATTTTTCTCATTCAAAATTCAAAATTAATTCATTCAAAATTAATTTAAAAAAAGTGTTTACATCATCCAACATACGGGAATGTATAAGTGAAAATAAGACATAACATCAAAATAATTCTTTGACAATTTAAACAACACTTCTAAGGAATTGAGACTTGATTATAATTAGTTGATAATACATTTAAAATCAAAGTTATAAATCAGCAAAAAATTTCTAATAAAAAGTGTTTACATTTTAAAGATACAGAGAATGTAAAGGTGAAAGTCAATTACAATTACAAATTAATTGATGATTATTAAACTAAATTATCAAACTATTAAAACTAAGTAATCATGGCAGCAGTAATTAAAGCATTATTTAAATCAAACGGAGAAGAATCCGAAGTAGTAGCATTGTCTTACTCATTCGACCAAAATGTAGATAACATCGGTCAACCCGCAGGTGAAGTTCGCGGTGGTATCATTAACGTTTCACTCGGTTCGCTCGGTAGCGAAAAGCGTTTCGGTTGGGCAGTAACCTCCGATTTGAAGTACGACGGCGAAATCGAATTTATCGACGCAAACGGTAAAACCCTCAAAACCCTCAAATTCAAAGAAGCATACTGTGTAGGTTATACAGAAGATTACGAAGCCTTTTCAGGTGGCAGAGATGCAGGTAATGTGACCGTCAAAGATGGCGCGAAGGAGCATTTGACACTTTCTTGCAAAGAAATCTCCGTAGCCGGTGAAATGCACGCAAATACTTGGCTTGATGCGTAATTAAGTTGTAAATTCAACTTATATCGTTGAGCTACTCTACAAAGCACAAGCAAATTGTTACGATTATTTGATTGTCACTCTACGGCAATCAAATAATCTGACAATCCAACAAAGCCCGCCTCGAAAAAACAATCAAAATACGAATCATTTTTTTTCCTAATAATAGAGATTGTTCTGAAAAATATTGTAGAGCGAAAAATGAATACTGATAACCCATAAGTTAAAACATTCAAAATTCACTCATTCAGAATTCAGTCTAATAAAAATTAATTAATCATGGCAGCAGTAATTAAGGCACTTTTCAAATCAAACGGAGAAGAATCCGAAGTAGTAGCATTGTCTTACTCATTCGACCAAAATGTAGATAACATCGGTCAACCCGCAGGTGAAGTTCGCGGTGGTATCATCAACGTTTCACTCGGTTCGCTCGGTAGCGAGAAGCGTTTCGGTTGGGCAGTAACCTCTGATTTGAAGTACGACGGCGAAATCGAATTTATCGACGCCAACGGTAAAACCCTCAAAACACTCAAATTCAAAGAAGCATACTGTGTAAGTTATACAGAAGATTACGAAGCCTTTTCAGGTGGTAGAGATGCAGGTAATGTGACCGTCAAAGATGGCGCGAAGGAGCATTTGACACTCTCTTGCAAGGAAATTTCCGTAGCCGGTGAAATGCACGCAAATACTTGGTTAGATGCATAAGTAACAGATTGTTACGATTGTTTGACTGTTATCAAACACAACAGTCAAACAATCAAATAATCACTACAAAAACAATCAAAAAACGAATCATTTTTTTCTAAATTAATAAAAAATTAATTAATCATGGCAGCAGTAATTAAGGCACTTTTCAAATCAAACGGAGAAGAATCCGAAGTAGTAGCATTGTCTTACTCATTCGACCAAAATGTAGATAACATCGGTCAACCCGCAGGTGAAGTTCGCGGTGGTATCATCAATGTTTCACTCGGTTCGCTCGGTAGCGAAAAGCGTTTCGGTTGGGCAGTAACCTCTGATTTGAAGTACGACGGCGAAATCGAATTTATCGACGCAAACGGTAAAACCCTCAAAACACTCAAATTCAAAGAAGCATACTGTGTAGGATACACCGAAGATTACGAAGCTTTTTCGGGAGGTAGAGATGCAGGTAATGTGACCGTCAAAGATGGCGCGAAGGAGCATTTGACTCTTTCTTGCAAAGAAATCTCCGTAGCCGGTGAAATGCACGCAAATACTTGGTTAGATGCATAAAGTATCAAACACCCAGATTTCCTTATGATTGTTTGACTGTCTAATTATGAAGGCAGTCAAACAATTTCATTCACTCGAAAATGATATAATAAATTATATATCAAGTTGATAAGCCATACCGAATTTCGGTAGTGGCTTTTTGGCTATCCAAACTCTAAGAGTAAATTCCAAATCACAAATTCCAAATTCCAATAGAACATAAAATATGGAACAAACTTGCGATTGAATTTGGTGCTTGGGATTTGGAATTTGAAAATTTATAAATTATGGCAACAGCAAAAGCAAACATCACAATAGGTGGTAAAAAAATAGACCCATATAATATTTCTGTCCAACAAAGATGCGACCGGCATCATCAATTTGAAATTGCCGTTGCCGTCGAAAAAATCGAAGGGGCGAACAGCCTCACCATTGACAATTCCATCAATTATATCGGGCAATCCACCGAAATCAACATCCAATGTGCCGATGGTAATTTTAAATTTAAAGGACTGATTACCAGCGTACACATTGACCGTACCTATACGGGCGACAGTCTGATTATCTTTGCCGGATACAGCCCCACTTACCTGCTCGAAGACAACGTGGGTACGCAATCTTACGAAGAAAAAGACCTCGCAGGAATTGCCAATGAAATACTCGGCACTTATCCCGCTAATTTGCTGAATCCCAACATTTCACCACAGTATAGCACGCCGATTCCTTACGTAGTTCGCTACAAGGAGACCAACTATCAATTTCTTTCCCGCCTCGCGGCGATTTATGGCGAATGGTTTTATTACGACGGCGAATCGTTGGTATTTGGCAAATTGCCCAATCCGGCGAGTGTCACCGTTACATTGGGCAAAGATTTGGAGTCCTTTGACTACGGCGTACAAGTGCGTCCATCGAAATTTGAATACCAATCGTACAACTACGAAGAAAACCGCATGGTGACAAACGCATCAACGGGTTTCAAGCCGGGTTGGTTGGATAATTATGGCAAAAAAGCACTCGATACTGCCGACAGTATTTTTCCGAATACTCCGACAAATCCCATAGCACACGATACCCGCGAAGATGCCCTGATGAAGCATTTAGTAGAAGCGCGAAAATCCTCTATTTTGAGTGATACCACCTTTTTTAAAGGGCAAAGTACCCATGCGGGAATCGAAGTAGGTGGACGAGTGTACGCTAAAGCAATCAATAAAATAGGTGGGGAAAATGTATCCGGTATCATTGGTAATTTCCGAATAACATCAGTCACTCACCGACTTGATGCCAACAAAGATTATCGCAATACATTTGAGGCTATTCCCTTGACAGTCAGTGCGCCACCTATCAATCCGCAGGTATTCAAACCCGAAGCAGAATCCCAAGTTGCCGTAGTCAAAGAAAATAACGACCCCGAAGCACTAGGCAGAGTTCGTGTACAATTCAAATGGCAAAAAGGCAGCGAAATGACTCCGTGGGTACGCCTATCCACCAACTATGCAAGTAGCGACAGAGGCGTGTATTTCGTACCCGAAATCGGTGATGAAGTTTATGCTGATTTTGAGCATAACAACCCTGACCGTCCTTATGTATCGGGTGCGCGTTATCATGGAAAAACCAAACCCGAATTTTTTGATGCCGACAATAATTTCAAATCCATCAAAACCCGTAGTGGGCATACGCTCTTGTTTAGCGACGAAGCAGGTGGCGAAAGCATCACTATCACGGATAGAAACGGCAATGAAATTCTTATTGATACCGTTGGCAATAATATGACCATCACAGCATTGGAAAACATGAATTTTAATGCAAAAAACATGAATTTCGAGGTCGGTGAAAATGTCAATTGGAACGTAGGACAAAACGAAAGCAAGAACATCGGACAAAACAAATCCACGAATATCGGCAACAGCATGGAAGCTATCGCAGGCAACACAGTGGACATGATTGGACAAAACAAAGTCAACCTCACTTCCGGTATGGGCAATAGCTTAAATCTGGCAGCAAGCGGCATAGCCAATCTCTCTGCAAGTAACGAAATTGGGGTAATATCAGGCGGCTCTATCTCCCGAACCGCAGGAAGTGGCATCAGCGACGGTGCCGGTACTATCAGATCGAACGCAGGTGACATAGGTATGAATAGCGGTAGTTAAACATAAACGTAGAGCGGTGCTTCCAGCCCGCTCTTGCGTAATTCTTGATTTTTAGAGCTTGTGTAAAAAGTCGATTTACGAATCACAAATAAACGAATCACAAGTTTACAAATAAACGAAATACCATGCATACCAAAACTATCAAGAAACCAATGAGCAATAAAAATCAACGCATCCAGATGAAAGTATGGACTTGCGGCATTGATACATTCAGTTACTCCGAGTATCAATTAATCAATGCCAAAGACCGCGAATTTTTCGATAAAATGTGTATTCCTGAAATCATAAAAGGCAAGCCTTTAAAAGATTTATGGAAACCGCTCATCTTTATGAAAAAAAGACAGCGAAAGAATACCGACTTTTCGATTGTTGGTGATGCAGGCATTGTCATGAGCCAAAAAGCGATAGAAGCACTAACACCACTCATGCAGCACAGCGTAGAAGTACTTCCACTCAAAACGATGGCGAGAGAACCTTTCTTTTTTGTCAATGTCCTCGAATCTTTGGATGCTTTGGATGAGGAAAAAACCGTTTTCCAATATTCATCAGTCAGCAAAACAAAAATTGGGATTGAAAAATTTGTCTTTAACCCGGAGAAAGTCATCGACAAACACATTTTCAAAATCAAAGGCTTTTGGTACAATACCTTTATCTCTGAAGAATTTCGACAAGTGTACAAAAAACATAAGTTAGAAGGATTGACCCTTACACGCGACAAATTACTTTGGAAACATACTCATGTAAAAACTAATAATCCGCAACAAGAAGACGACGATATTTGGGGTAATATTTAGGTAAATTGGAAAATCAGGTGATTGGGTAATTATTCACTCATTCGCTAATTCAGTCATTCACTCATTGTACATGAAAAATCACGAAATACTCATACCACCCAAAGTCCTCATCAGCGAAGTAGAGCCGCTACTTGCGGATGATACCCGCGTATATGCGAGCGCACTCAAAGGACGATTTGGCAATAAAATCACCTTCAACATCACCGAGCGTCTTGGCAAAGAAGTCGCTGAGTGGGAAGGGCAACAAGCCGAGTGTCTCTTTGAGATTGTTGATGCCGAATTTAGTCCACCGCCACCACCCGACAGCGAGGACAAACCCGACCCCGAACTCATCGAATTTAAATACATGGGCTATCGCAATAGCTGCCATTTTTTTCCCGTTCCCGAAGCCGTTAAAAAAGACGGCAAAGTAGATAGACAACTTTACCGCGTAGCGATGGACGAACAATTCGCCGACTATGGCGAAGACGGCTTTGGCTTGCAACCTTTTGATAATCAGCCTATTTTGAAATCCGCAGATGGCTATTCTTTTTTAATTAATAAATTTTTATATAAAGATTTATTAAAAAAAACAAGAAAAGGAACATGGATTATGGCGAAAATTAATGAAGTAGAACTTCTCTCCATTACAACACCTATACAAAGAGAACAAGCCCCTGTTTCCACTGATAGAGTCGCTGAACAGCAGCAGCAAGCGGAGGCAATGAAAGTGCCGAGAAGGAAGCGGTTTGGGGTGTTTTGACAAATAAATATTTTAACTATATAACAACAAGTAACCATGAAAATATTAGTAGCAGTCAGTGGGGCAAAAACATTCTGCAACCAAGCAGTAAACGCAGCCGCAAGGGGCGAGGTTATAGGTACTTGTGATGTAGAAGCAGCAGGATGTGATGAATCTATTTTAACTGAATCAGACAAAGTTGTGCCTGCAAATATTCAACCACTTCCTACCGATTGTAAAATTTTGAGTGGCGGTTGTTTATTTAGTAAACCAACACCGTGTTTACCTGTAATTACAAAGGACTGGAATATCACAGCCGATGGAGTTGGAGACACCGATGAACCTGTTTTAACTGAAAGGTCTTACATCATGTGTGATGTTGGTGGTAAAATTGAAATTAAAAACCCTAATCAAGATGAAATCTCGGTTGGCTTCGGTACGTTTGATTTGGAGGACAAACTGAAAATCCTTCAAACGCTAAGTGAAGATGAAGTTTTAACCGCTTTATCAAGCCTTAGCGAAGCAGACTTAATTGATGTTTTAGATGGTGTTTTAGGTTTAATTAATGAAGATGGAGGTACAGTTAACTGTGGAAATATTATAGATGGAGTTGTTGCATTTATGCGAGGAGAGGGTATTGATAAAGTAACTACAGCAAGGGACGGTAGCTGGGCAGAAATTAATGAGCGTTTAGGTACAAATATTGACCATAGTACTTCTACTACATTCGAGGATATTTTCGACGACCTCGATAGCAGAGGACATGGGAGCATGACGCTTATCAGTTCCGGAAGTGGAGGACATGTAACCGTAGCTGTAAACGTCAATGGATCTGTTGGGATAATGGAAGGACAAGACTGGGGAACTGACAACCCAAGTGGCTTTATAACCAATCCTGAAGATGCTGAAGATAGATATGGTGAAACCGGAGTAACATCAAGTCCTATTCCATAAAAAATTCTCTTGATTGCCTAACTTAATATGATATGAATAGTCTGAGTTATTTTATTGTCGGTTCAATGATATCATTGATGATTTCATTGAATATAGTTAATTGTAATAATCATCAAGTAATAAATAAAGATATGTTGACATACAAACAATGCCTGAAAATGGCAACAAAAAAATTAAATGGAGTGTCAGAAAATGACCCAAATTATATGATTTGGGAAGAAAAAACATTATCAAAAAGTTATGGTTGGATTTTTTTTCCGGCTACCAAACAGTTTATTGCTAAAGAGGATATGATGCACAATGTTCCTGGAATTATGCCAATCGTAGTTAATAAAATAGACTCTACTTGTATTATGGCTCCATCGTCTATCTCTTTTGAGAATTTTCTTTCTGATTATGAAAAACAACTTAAAGGAAAATAAAAATGAAAGTGCGGAAGCGGTTTGGAGTGTTTTGAATTTCAAATAAAAAAATAATTCATATGAGTGGTATAACAACAACATTCACCAGCACCCACGACATCGACCTACACGGTTGTGGTGAATCTATAGCAGCAGCAACGGACAACAATCCGGCAGAAAATGTCAAACCTTTTGCCTTTTGTAGTCATGTTTGCAGTGCATGTGTTCCTATACCATCTCGAATAGAAAGACCTGGAGGTCACTGGAGCAATCCTTGGTTTAAAACAGCCAAATCTGTTGCAGATGCAGGAGAAAGCGTATTAACTGAAGAATCCTACTTTTTGTGCGAAACAGGGTCAAAAGCAAAGGTCGAATTTGTAGATCCGGGACAAGACTCCATCACTATAGGTACGCTATACAACTGTAACGATTTCATTACCGAGCAAGCTGAAAGGAACAAGGAATCTTTGGAAGAAGATGGACATGAATTCGCCACATCTTTGTTACTCAACGGAAACTATGGTAATATATTAACAGGACAAGGAGCAAATCTGAATCTTGATGACGTAGAAGCTCGAAATGATGGTGAAGATAATGTTGTTGTTCAATCAATTTACGACCCTGTGGTATCTCATAAAGAAACTATCGTTGATGAATATTCGATTGTGGTAGATTTGCCGCCGGGAGTTACACCACAGGAGTTATTGGAACAAATGGCAGGTGATTTAGACGGGGTAATACCTGAAGTCAGAGAACACGGAGATTTCAGAAATCAGGATGATGAAACTTCTCCGGGTGTGATTAGTGAGATTGACATCCATGAAGGACCATTACCTTTACCTGATTTTATTGACGAATCCCTTATCAATGCACCTGTTATAATGACTCAATACGACCCCGATTCTCACTTTATTTTTCAAACAATTGAACATAACAATAATGAACACCCGCTTCACGGTTCCAGAGAATTTGGTTTTGAAATCCAAGATAATGGAAAGGTAAGAATATACACCCGGGCTGTAGCTGCACCAGATATATCCGGTGCAGAAATCGGTGGACTAATACCGGAACGGGATATGTGGAGTGATTTTATAACAGGTGTAGGAAATTATGTTGATGATAATGGAGGACAATCCTATGGGCAAACCATTTATCAACATTGGGGACCCACAGGCGACCAACTATGGGATTTATTGCCAAGAGAAGAACAAATTGCTATTAAAGAAAGTCAGATAAATGGATTACAAAGGGAAATTGATAGGTTACAAGAATGGCACGATAGTATAAATTGGTTCGATTTCTATGGTGAAAAACCTATAATAGAAGCTAGAATTGAATCTTTTAAAAAAGAACTTGAAGACTGGGAAGAAAAAGAAATCACGGGAGAAGAAGCTGCTGATTTATTACTTGTCGTTTCCGGTGCCACCCTCACCTGCCCCAAAGCCGTCATGGGGAGCGACATTAAGTTTTTCAATATGAAAAAAGCACTCGGCAGATAACATAAAACCAATGAAATGGTCACAACAACATTTACCAGCACCCACGATATTGATCTGCACGGCTGCGGCGAATCCGTAGCCGCAGCAAGTGACAATAATCCAGTAGAAAATGTCAAACCCTTTGCATTTTGTAGTCATATATGCAGTGCTTGTACACCTGTGCCTTTTTCGATTAGTTTGGGATTTCTCAATTCAGGTCCTTGGTTTTCAACTGCCAAATCAATCGCGGATGCAGGGGAGGAGGTCTTGACCGAAAAATCTTTTTTTCTCTGCATGACGGGGGCTATGACGAAAGTCGAATTTGAAAATCCGGGACAAGATTCCATCAGAGTAGGAGAGGGGAAAACAATCCAAGACCTTTTAAACGAAAGGAAAGAATTGATGGAGCAAATCGCGCAGGGGCAACCTTACAGTACGGGCGCATTGCAAGAGCAATTAAACGACCTTAACAAAGAACTCCAACCTCGAATTGACAATATTCCATACAATGTACTCCAACAAACATCTTCACACAATTCCTACGATACGGATGACCACAGCATTGGTATAAAAGACCAATTTGGGCAACACCGCACGCACTCCTTCGAATTGGATATTCACAAGGGAGACCCTGATAGATTTGCTATATTTGAAAGGTGGACGGACACCAAAAAAGAAAATGATTTTTATGTATATCACAATAGCTGGGATCAGGGTACAAGGTATGATTCTTTTTCAGTAGCAATGGGCGAAGTAGGTAATTTGGGAAATACCTATCCGGTGACTGTCTTTGTAGATTTAAAAGATGACTTAAATAGTAATGGGGATCATAGCTCCGCTACATTTGACCAAATATTAGAAGAAAAAGTTGGCAGTGAAAATCTATATACGCCACAAGATCTGATAAAAAAAGCACAGGCGGTAGATAGTAGTGTGTGTACACTTTCAGAAGCTGTTGCTACAGTCGGGTGGCCCACATTAGGTGAGCTAAACGGCAAAGTAATGGTCGTAGCAACAGATAGTGTAGGGAGTTATACGGGAAGTAATGCATTCATTGCCCCCGGTGCAGATTTTGACGATGATGGAAACTTTATACCCAATCAACACGCTATTTTTTACAATAAAAAAAATCCCTCACTCGCGCAAGTTCAAGATATTCAGGCGAATGGCTTCGTGGCAAGAGGCTACTACTTTAATGGCGAAGAAACCTTCGAAGATGGTGTAGAACTCGGACTTAATCACATCACAACCAATGACATAGAAGATAGTTGGACAGACCTTTCAACCCTTGATTTTCCATTCAAAATACTGGATAGCTACCTCGAACAAGAAGCCGAATGTGCCGATGGCGACCTCGCCGTCGTCACAGGTGCTACCCTCACCTGCCCTAAAGCCGTACATCCCGCCGATGTCAAATTTTTCAGAATGAAAAAATAACTTTCCTTCCTAATTTTCTCTCCTTTTCACCTATTAAAAAAATACATAATTCCTGTTTACATTTCAAGAAAAAAAGAATGTATTAATAGAAAAACGCCCCAAACCAACCAGTCAAAACCAACCTTCCACATTCCTGCGGAAGCGTGAAATCCATAGTTGCTAATAGAATTTTGGTCATTACAAGTTTTAAATTTAATCATCCTGTCAACTTATTTCAGGACGGGACATTTTATATTCAATTTGAAAGTAAAAGTGTCAACTACTTTTCTAATTTAGATGAACTTGTCGATTTTTCATTTTCATTGAATCCCCCAAAATACCGCCACGTAAAAAAAACAGGCAACATCGCGACCAAAGCCGGAACATTAGCCATCAGAATATTGAAGTAAGCACCATGTCGGGCAGACATCAGGCTATCCAACACAAGCCAAGCGACAAAAGCCGTCACAACCGCCTGATAAGCCCACTTTTCGCGTCGTGCATAGGCATGAGCGGCGATGAAATATTGCAAAATAAAATAGCCCATACTTGTAGCTCCGAAAGGTCCTAAGACAAAATTAAATGTCCGTTTGGCATCGGGAGGTAGGCTATCGGTTTGCCAAAATGCCTTCGCAAACTGTGCATCATACACTCCAAAAGGGTCAAAACTACCGACCAATGCCCACATAGCACCCATGACGGCAAAGAAAATACTGATGATTTTGAGGTAATTGACCCAAAAATTAAAATTATCACTCATAATATAAAATTCATAGTGTTGTTTGTTGATAATTTGATGATTACGTGAAAAAAGTAAGGTTTTCGACAGCTTGAAATTGACCAATTTAATATACAGGTAACACGCTCACTTATGTCATGCCAACTTTTTTCCCTAACTTTGCGTCTTCCAAACAACCCACTACGTCCAACACACGCCTTGCATATAAAAATACAGAGAACCAATTACTACCAAACCTGATTTTTTGAACCATTCATGTATATTATCTTGTAATATAGGAGATTTTTACGTGTTTGTTTATATTTTTGTGCCGTCATTTAATATTTATATAAGGGTGGCAATTACAAAATTGTGCCTTTAGAACGTATTATTGAGATTTTATCAAAAATTATTTTTTTGGAATTCAGAACTTGTTTTTTGAAATTTAAGTCATATGAAAGTGATTAAGTTGGAGTCTTGTAACTAATTGATAATTAGAACACTTTAAACTTAAACTTAAACTTGACCTTAAACTTTCTGTCAAGCATTGTACAATGAAAAACTGTTACTTCCTATACTCTTCAACCCTAAAAACTTACCCTTATTTATACCCGATTTTTAAAATTATTTCGTGCCTGCTCCTGTGGGTGTTTGCCCTGCAAATGGTGAACGCGCAGGGGCTTGTGATTAATGAGTTTTCGCAAGGGGCATCAGGGGCAAAGGAATATGTAGAATTAGTCGTTGAGGGACCAACCAACCCTACTTCATGTGAAATATGTTTAGACTTGAGGGGATGGATTTTAGATGATAACAATGGATATTTTACAGGAGGAAACATCGTAAGTGGTAGTGGTGTTTCAACCGGAGCAATTCGATTCAAGGATGTTGACAAATGGGCTTGCGTACCTTTTGGAGCAATTATCGTTATTTATAACCCCAGTGATATTAATGCCAGTGTGCAACAAGCAATTGATAATGGACTTCACAATCCTTCTAATTGTGTTTATATTCTTCCTGCCAATGATGCTACTTCATTTGACGGGGAAGTCGATGTACCTAATGCTTTAAATGGAATACCATTTTATCCTGGGGCTGATTGGGCTGAACCACCGGGGTGGGATCTCGGAAGTTTGGGTACAGGTATTTGGGGTAATTCCGACCCGGATGATTCTTATCAGACCATTCCTGATTCTATAAACGGAATGCCTAACTCGAATTTTACTCCCTACCACGCCATCAGTTGGGGAAATAACAATAATCCTAACGGAACACCTATTCTATTTGGTGTCTATCTTGGTAATGTAGCAGACCTTTCAGGAACGGTTTTTTATTTAAATGGTTTTGTAAATCAGATCAGTTCCCCATCAAGCGCACCTACTTATGAAACTCCCGGACAATACAATACATTTCCTGCCGATAATAATTTTCAAAATGAAAACTGGATTAACAGTTTTGAAATATGCAACTACACCCCACCCGGCATAGATGACATCTACTCCGACCAAGGCGACTGTGACGGTATGGGAAGCGGTACAATTACCATAGAGATAGTTGATGGCGAACCAAATTATAACTGGGCGTGTGACAATTGTAGTAGTCCGGCTGTGGGCGTAAATAGCGGTACTGGAGGGGCTACGACCATCATAAACAACGTTGTTGCAGGTACTTATGATATTACAGTAACAGATGCTTATGGTTGCGAAGCGATAGAAGAAGTAACTGTATTACCCGGCTTTACGGGCGGCGGTATAGGAACAACATCCAACGCAACAAATTGTGGCTTTACAGACGGTTCTGTCCAAATATCGGGAAGTGGTGGTTCATTTGAATACGCATGGAGTCACGATACTAATTTGGCAACCCTCGGAGCAACCAATTTACCGCCCGGACTATATAGTGTAACGATTACAGAACCAAGTACAAACTGTAGTGTCAGTGAATCCACTAATGTAAGTACTAATATTCCCCCCGACGAATGTGTAGAAGTAACCGCACACATCACTCGTATCAATTTCCCGCCGCTTAGTGACTCTAATGCCTCCACAGAGTGGGTTGTCAGTTTAAATGGTGTTACAAAAATATTTGACGTTCAACTCTCCGAGGCAGGACAATTCTGGAATGTTGATGATACTAATATTGCAGAGGCACTACCTACAGATGTGCAAGGTTGTAATGATTATTCGTCTTTTGAAATTCCGCTTGGTGTTTCAAATGGATTAAGTTCTACACAGTTGGATGTTTTTATCTTTGAATCTGACAATCCCGACCCAATGGGTAATAATCCTCACAGTTGTACATACGACGGTACAAATGCAGGCGCATCAGATTCAGGCAATGGCACAGGCGATGATTTATTATACGACACCACTGTTGATGCTCCTGTTGAGTTATTTTTCAATACTACTCAAAAATCAATTTTCATAAATACTACTGACGGTTTTAGCGGACAATTACAAATTGAATATTATTTGACCTGCTCGCCTGGCACACTTGCAGCCCCCACTGTCACCGTCCCCGACTCCTACGATTCAAATGGAAACGGCAATACCACAGAACCCGCCATCAATGCAGATGGACATCCGTTGATATGGTACTGTGCAGATGTAGATGAGAACACTGCGCCCGTTGCAACGGCATCGGGTGAGCCGGGTGGTTTTTTTATTTGGTATCGGGATACAGACCCACTCGGCGACCCGGATTTTACGGTCGATCCACCTACGGGGGTTGTAGAGACACCTACCTCTGACGGGCCGGGCGGACAAAACTTTAATTCGGGATTTACATTCACCCAAAGCGATTCCATTTATGTCATTCAAGATGTAAATGGTTGTTTGAGTGAGCCTACTTTTATTGAATTAATTATCAACGAATTGCCTACAGTTACTATTCCTAATGCCGGAATTTGTGGTATGGGGGATTCAGCGACTCTTATACCGATATTAACACCAATTGACGGCAATTATATTTACGACTGGGAAAATTCTTTCCCTCCACCCCCAGCATATACCGGACCTACTGATAGTCTGGAAATTACAACTACAATTGGAGGTATTTACACCTTAGTGGTTACAGATGATAATGGTTGTCAAGGTTCTGACATGGTGAATGTTTCTCAGGAAACTCCCCCCGAAGTAACGATACAGATTGTACCTGGCACCACAACTTGCTTCGGTGATCAGGTCAGTGTCGAAGCCATTGTTACGGATGGCAGTGGAAATTATAGCTATCAATGGATGGCTACCGGAGGCTCTGGTGTGTTTGGTGAGGAAAATGTTATAGTCACCTTAAATTCAAATATGACGACTGTTTCGGTGATTGTTACGGACTTCGAGAACGGATGTCAGGTCATATCTAATGAGATTGATATTATACTCAATCCACTACCACAATTTCCATCCATTCTTCCCGAAATTCTTGTCTGTACTCCGGGCTATGTTTCTACGGATTTGACCTTATTAGATGCAGCTATTTTAGCCAATGTGGCTAATGGAGAAGTAACTTGGTATCAGGGAGATCCCGCAAGCGGTGGCTTTGAAATAGATGATGATATGACTCCTCAAAATGAAGCTACGATGGCAAACGTACCAATCATTATGCCCATCTATGCCGTACTTACGGATAATGCTACAGATTGCGAAAATACTGTACAAATTCCTGTGGTATTCGATAATACCCCCACAGCCAATGCGGGAACAGACCAAAGCCTCTGTGACGCAGCCACACCGCTCCCCCTTAGTGGAAATCTGTCTCCCAATGGTACAGGTATATGGTTCGGTATGGGCGTCACGAATACTACAAATGGTCAGGCGGAATTTGACCCCACAGGACTCAGCGGTCCGATTACATTGACCTATACCCTCACTAGTCAATTTGGCTGCGAAGATACCGATGAAGTAATTATTACAGTCAGCCCTCCTGATGATATTAATTTAATGACGACCAATGTATCCGACTGCGGTGCATCTGACGGAACAGCAAGCGTAGTCGGTGATATGGTACAGTGGAGTACTGGCTCGTCTGACAACTCTTTGGGCGGACTCGCACCCGGCGGCTATGGTGTCACCGTGACAAACAATGGCTGTGTCACGGAAGATTATGCACTAATTTCAACAGAAATTCCTAATGAATGTGTAGAAATTATATATGATATTACCCGTATTAATTTCCCCCCATTAGAAGATGCTACGGGTAATACCGAGTGGGTACTCAATTTTGAAGGAACAGCATGGGTGTTCGCCGTGCCACCTACGGGTACAGGAGATTTTGTAGAGATTGATAATCTTCTCGAAAATTTTACTGAAGGAAATTGCGGCTTTACTCCCATAAAAGTGTCCTTGGGCAATTATGATATTACCAATGTTTCCACAGCACCTATTGATTTGATGATATTTGAATCTGATAATCCTTCAAATGATCTTCCACACAGTTGCGAGTACGACGATGCGGGCAATCCGGGTAGCATTGATTCAGGCAATGGCACGGGCGACGATTTATTATACGATGCTACGGTTAATTTAGATATCACCGCCGGTTCAGGAGTGATTACACTAGCACTAATGGGTGGTGTAGGCGATATAGAAATAGAATACGTCCTTACTTGTGGTCCCGCCGATTTAATGGTCGATGCAGGTATATATAATGATATTTGTGAAAATGAGGACGCAATTCTACTCACAGGCTCACCCACACCTGTCCTTGCTGATGGCGAAACGGGTACATGGTCTGTATCTGCGGGTAGCATCACAGACAATGGTGATGGTACAGCGATTTTCAATCCAAACAACTTATCAGGCAATTATACTTTTACTTATGAATTTGATAATGGAAATGGATGTATAGACAGCGACGACGCGACCATCACTGTCAATCAGGCATCTACTGTACTACTCAATACAACCAATACTTCTTGTGGTGAAAATAGCGGTACCGCACAGGTTTCACCTAATATCGCAGGGAATACTTACCAATGGAGTCACGCCCCACTGACCTCATCTATCGCAACCGACCTCGCCCCGGGCTTATATACTGTAACTGTTACGAATACAGATGGTTGCCAGAGTATTGTCGCAGGAGTCGTCTCTACCGATATTACCGAATCAAACTGTTCGGAGATTACAGCACACTTTACGCGATTCGACATACCGGCATTTCCAAACATACCCGACCTTTTAGATGATACTATTTGGGTAATCAGTCTTGAAGCCGCCAACAATGCTTCATGGGTTGTAGATATTCCCGCAGCCGGTACAAACGGGCTGGTAAATGCAAATGAACTAAACATCGACCCTTCCAATATACTTCCCAATTGTGATTTACCACCTTATCAAATACAACTTGAAGATGGAGCAGACTGTAATAATATCCTTCCGATTGATGTCTTCATAATTACCAAAGAAGATAATCTGCCACAATACAGTTGCGAAATGGAACCGGGCGATACGGGACCATTTAATGAAAGCGTAGTCATAGATTTGAACGCGCAAGACAATATCATTGAAATAGAAGTATTTATTTATACTATTCAAATTGAATACTATCTCACATGCACACCACTCACATCCGCTCCCGCTGTTTTTGCCGGATTACAAACTTCGTATTGTGAAGGAGAAATGGTTGATGATCTGCCTCTCACTGATGATAATGGCATCGAAGGAACGTGGACACCGGGTGTCATTGATAATATGAATACAAGTGCATATACCTTCTCTCCAAATTGTAATGAATGTGCCGATCCATATACTCTAAATGTAACAATTGATGCACCACAACCTCCTACATTTGATAACCTGCGAACAGAATATTGTGAGGGTGAGATGCTTAATGATACAGCATTACCTCCGCCTAATGACGGTGTTACCGGAGTATGGTCTCCAACCAACATAAGCACATCAATTCCATTTACATATACATTTACACCGGATCCGGGACAATGCGCGATTGAATACCAACACATGGTCAGCATTAATTCTCCTGCAACAGGCGAAGAAAATTACATAGGCTGTACCAACGATGGTTTCAGTATTGATGTAAATGGCACAACGTACAACGAATCGAACCCGACAGGCATGGAAACCCTAATGTCTTTCAATGGCTGTGATTCTATTGTAACGATTAATTTGACATATAATGACTTTGCCGAAACTTTAATAGACGATGTATTCTGTATCGGCAGCGGCGCAAGTGTTACGGTGGACGGTGTGGTGTATGATGAGACCAACCCATCCGGCATGGCGATATTACAAACGACAACAGGTTGCGATTCTACCGTCA
>Ga0209186_1000389_pt1 | contig 36047 bp, 27 predicted proteins | sample SidtaG_FD_187426 | JGI IMG/M metagenome (GOLD analysis project Ga0209186, IMG submission 187426) | Marine algal microbial communities from Sidmouth, United Kingdom - Sidmouth_Male2 metaG (SPAdes) (version 2) | ecosystem: Host-associated > Algae > Red algae > Unclassified | place: Sidmouth...
TCACGCCCAACAACATTATGCCAAATCCAATATGCGCCACTGCCGAACCCGACACCTGAATTTTTCCGCGCAATACCGTTATCACATAATCCAAATTCGTAATAATCGCGTACAATCCGGCTATCAGTAGGAGAATGTATTGCCATGTTTTGATACCTGAAAAATACGCCATCGCCCAACCGCCCACGACACTCATCGCTAAGGCAAAACCTGTGTGTATCAAGAATTTATGCCGACTCTCTGCCGTCATTTTATCGCCTCTATATCTCAGAAATTGCGACATACCCGACAAAATCCCTATGAAAACACCTATCCATAATTGATATTTGTTATAATGCGCGACCACATCTTCCGGCGGACTATAATTAACGGGATTGCCACCGCCCAATTCAGAGAAAAAGGTTAGGATTTTGTTAAAAACAGGAATCGAAGTCGTGAAGGAAATCAGCACGGAAGAAAATATCAAGACCAGCGAACCGATAAACATCCAAAATTCCTTCGAGTAAGCACTTTCTTCTTTTTTGGGCGCGGGTATTTCGTTTCGTTTTGAAAATAATAAAAATAATGGCGGAATGAGAAATGCAAGAATGAAACCGACCAATTGCCACTCCAAACCCATCTCTGTAAATGCGTGTACAGAAGTATCGCCGAGTACACCGCTTCGCGTGAGGAAAGTCGAGTACAATATCAGTACGAATGTAAGAATAAAAAATAGGTAAGTTGCTTTGATAGAGTAACCTGTGTTCTTTGCCACTACGCCCGTATGTATGCCCGCTATGAGGACAATCCACGGTACGAGCGACATATTTTCAACAGGATCCCATGCCCAGTATCCACCAAAACTCAAGGCTTCATACGCCCACGCACCGCCCATCAGGATGCCCGTACCGAGTATCGCGCCGGAGAATAATGCCCACGGAAGCGCGGGTTTGAGCCATGCTTTGTGTTCGCCTGTCCACAGCCCGGCTACGGCGTAGCAAAAGGGTATCGCCGTAGAAGCAAAACCCAAAAACAGCGTCGGCGGATGTATGGTCATCCAGTAGTTTTGGAGTAGCGGATTCAAGCCTTTTCCTTGCAGCGCAGCCACATAATCGGGACGCGAAAATATCGGCGCATCAAACATATCCCGCACCATCACAAAAGGACTCGAACCAACGCGCGTAAAGTCATCGCCATGATAAAAATACAAGCCCAAAATCATCGACATTATAAATGCCTGAATCAAGGAAAGCGTCGAAATCACAGGAGCTTCCCACCGCTTCGCCGTCCGTAAAAGTATCAATCCCAAGACGGCATGCCAGAACATCCACAATAAAAAACTCCCCTCTTGTCCTTCCCAAAATGCCGAAAAAATATAGCTAAAATCCAAGTCATCCGAGACGTGTTCCATGACGTAATGATACTCGTAATATTGATTGAGCATCATATAAAAAATCGTCCCGACAATCCCGAATACCGCCAAGCTATGCACCACAAATGCCCCACGCCCCATTCGCAACCAGCCCGACCGCAATACCTCCCGTTCCAAAGGCAATTCGCCCTGAATCGCCTCCCGGTTGCGCGTAGCAAACCAATAACTCAAGGCAGCTAACAGACTGGAAATGAAGCCCAAAAGCACCAAAAAGTGTCCAAGTTTTCCGGGTAGGATGTGTTCGTTGATGTATTCCATTTATGTGTGCAAGTTCAAGTGTTACCTTCCAATAAGTTATGGTTTAATTAGCGTTTTTAATTCCTGTAAATCGACAATTTGTTCAAAACCTTTACGCTTTAATCCGCGTATTAATTTTTTATCTCCCGTCCATAAAATGCCATTCGTCTCTATCGCCATTGCCACAAAACTAATATCTTTCACATCCACATCACTCGTTAACTTTTCTGCCTCAACCCAACTTTCTTCAGAGATTTGCAACTCATTTACAAAATTAATTTGCTTCAATATCATGTATAAAACTTCTAATAACTCCCCTTCTTCCAATTTTGTGTATTTGATAATTTTCTCCTTTTTATCGAAAACCTCAACATAAAGCATATAGCAAGATAGCTTCTCCACATGATGTAAGTCCTCTAACAGGAACGTACCCACCACACCATTGGGATTCATCAAAGTGCTAATAAGAATATTAGAATCTATGATTAACTTGGTCATTTCGAAGTTCTGTTACGCTTATTAAATTGAGCTAAGTTTTCATTAATCTCATTCGTCACTTCCTCAATTTGCTCTTCTGTTGCCTGACTTTTTGAAATAATTGTTTTGTAACGAATCAAATCAATAAAACGCTGAATTTCAGATATATCCATTAAACCTTTCGGTATGGAAATTAATAATTCATCTTTAGTATTCGTAATTTTCATAACAAAAAAATTTGAACTTGAACTTGTCCGCGATAACTATCGGGATACGCTTGAACTTACCGACTCTCCGTATAGACATTATCCCTCAACTGAATCTCCTCCTCCGTATATTTCGACGGGCATTTCATCAGCATATCCGTAGCGACAAATTCATCGCCTTTCATCGTACCGGTGAGTACCAACTCCTCCGAACGTTCAAAATCTTGCGGTTTTGTACCAATGTATGCGACCTTTTTCTCTGTGCCTTTTTTGTCTTTCATATAAAAAGAAAACAAATTGGCATCTATTTCGGGGTCGTAAGTCATTGGTTTATCTTTGGCGAGATAGCCTACAATTTGATGCTTTTGGTCGGGCTGTTCCATCGCGTTTTGAAAGTTGGAATACGTCCCCATATCGCCTGATGCAGAGACCAATACGCCGATAGCCGCCGCTACCATGATTAAGCCTATGATGTGTGTTGTCTTCATAATCGTAACGCGAGCTTCCGGCTCGCAATGAATAAGTTGAAAGAATATACAACGAGCTGGAAACTCGTGCTATATAAGAACACAAAAATACGACTTTTTGTTGGTTAAAAACAGGTTATTGAAGCGGATAGAATGATTCTAAATAAATTAAGTTGATGCCAAGAAAATAATCTACGACATTGTATCAATAAGAGTAAGAACTGACACTAATCCTACATTCTGGCAAACGCGCTTCCAGTTTTTTTAATTCTTCTTCAAACGCTTCTCGTTCTTGTAAGATTGGTTTTCTTTTATCGAAATCCGATTCCGTATTCAAACGCTTAGTAAAATCATCATACACCTTGTCATCTATTGTAATGCTTTTTAAATTTTCAAATTGTTCAAGTGGCTCAAAAACCGTGCGCTTATCCCAAGAGAAGTAAAGTGAAGATATTGTTGATTGCTGTTTCATGGATTTTGGCAGTTTTTTTAGAGGATTATCAGCTATCAGAAGTTGCTTTAGTTCGAGTTGTCCGATAGATTCTGGCAAAGTGGTCAGTTCGTTTTGATAGACGACTATATTCGTCACTTTTTCAAGCTGCCCAATAGATTCGGGCAGATACTTGAGGTGATTATGGTGTACACTTAACCTTTTCAATTTATGGAGTTGCCCAATAGATTCAGGTAATTCGGTCAATTGATTATAACCAAGTCCCAACATTTCCAAATTTGTTAATGAACCTATTTCCGGTAATTTTTTGAGCCGATTTTGCACCAAACCGAGTGCGGTCAGCCCTGTGAGTTGCCCGATGGATTTGGGGATTTCTGTCAGTTGATTATTCCGAAGGTTAAGTTCCTTCAATTTTGTAAATACCCCAAAAGATTTTGGCAGTTTTTTGAGTTGATTAAAAGCCAGTTCAAGTTCAGTGAGATTCTTTAATTCAATAATTGATTTGGGTAACTCCGTGAGTTTATTATCCATCAACGCCATTTTTTTTAAGTTCACCAATTTACCAATAGCCTTTGGTAATTTAGTGAGTTGGTTTTCTTGTAGGATAAGTTCTTCCAGTTGAGTTAGTTGTCCGGTAGATTCGGGCAATTCGGTGATTTGATTTTTATTTAATAAGAGTTTTTGTAGGTTTTTACATCCGCCGATAGATTCAGGTAGGTGCGTCAACTGATTATTATACGCTTTGAGTATGATCAGATTTTCGCATTGCCCTATCGGCAATGTTTTAAGGTTATTTTGTTGTAATGAAATATGTTCTAATTTAGTAAGTTGACCAAAAGATTTCGGTAATTCTGTCAATTGATTATTTGACACCGTAAAATGAATCAGTTTAGTGAATTGTCCGATAGACTCGGGTAGAGTTTTCAGTTGGTTATTTGGTACATAAAAATCACGAAGATTGGTTAGTTGTCCGATGGATTCAGGAATGCTTGTGAGTGCATTGTCAGCAAAATTAAAATTAGTAGCTTTGGTTAGTTGTCCGATAGATTCGGGTAAAGTGGTCAGTTGGTTAGAAAAAAAGTTAATATTGGTCAATTTTGTAAGTTGTCCGAAAGATTCGGGTAGGCTTTTGAGTTTGTTCTGATATGCTTTAAATTCACTCAATTTTGAAAGCTGCCCGAAAGATTCGGGTAAGTGAGTGAGTTGATTATTTTCCACAAAAAACCGTTCTAAGCTCTTGAGTTGACCAAAAGATTCTGGTAGTTCTGTCAGTTGATTTTGTTGGAACCAAATATCACTTAGATTAGATAAGTTGCCAAAAGATTCGGGTAATTTTTCGAGTTGATTGAAATCTGCAAGAATTAAACGGAGTTGACTAAGCTGACCGAAAGATTCGGGTAGGTGTGTGAGGCGATTGCTTCGTATTCTTAGTGAGGTCAAGTTAGTGAGTTGTCCAAAAGATTCTGGTAATTTCTCCAGTTCATTACCGGTTAAATTTAGCTTTTCTAAGTTAATGAGTTGCCCGAAAGATTCCGGTAAGTCAGTAAGACCACAGCCTTCAAAATCCGCTTCAACTAAATTTTTAAGCTGCCTGATAGATTCCGGCAAATGAGTGACTTTACCACCACCAATCCTAAGTTTGGTTAAGTTCTTGAGTTGCCCGATAGATTCGGGTATTTCAGTAGGTTTTGGACAGTAAATTGAAAGCTCAACTAAGTTGACAAGTTCGCCAATAGATTCAAACAATTTTTCTTCTTCGCATTTGATATACAAAGTGGTATATTTTGTAGGATGTTCTAAGGCTTCTTCGAGCGAGTTGGCTCTTTGGGCATTTAATATGATGATATTCAGGGTAAATAATATGAGACAAAATATATTTTTCATAATATATAATTCAGAATTAATTTATTGTAGGTTTAGATTTTAGGAGCATTAGTATTTTTTATTTTTTATAAAAATTGGCATATAAAACAATGCAATTAAAGCATATACACATTTAATACCCTGAAATATTACATTCAGGTAAAGCATTTTTCATCTTCTCCAATTGCGCTTCTACTTTTTCTGCTCTTACCGAAAAGTTACGTAAGTTTGTTAGTTGTGTCATAGATTCGGGTAAATACTCTATTGGATTCATCGCAAGACTTAAGTACTCTAAGTTGGTAAGTTGCCCGATAGATTCCGGTAAATAAGTAAGCTCATTATAATGAACATCAAACGAGTAAATACGTATACATCCACCTATAGATTCAGGTAGTTTTGTAAGTTTATTTGAATTCAATTTTAATGTACGCAATTTGCTAAAATCTCCGAAAGATTCGGGCAGATGGGTAAGTTTGTTTACATCCAAATACAATGTCCTCAATTCGTTAAAACTTCCAAACGATTCGGGTAAATGGGTAAGCTGATTCTGGTTTAAGAATAGTTCCTTTAATTTATTGAGTTGTCCGAAAGACTCCGGCAATTCGACAAGTAGATTTTTGCGAATATCCAATTCTTCAATATTTGTACATTTTCCGAAAGATTCGGGCAGATGTGTCAATTGGTTTTCTGCTATATTAAGTTCGGTTAACGCTTGAAGTTCACCGAAAGATTCCGGTAAACTTTTAAGCTCGTTTGATGATAACCCTAAACGGACTAAACCCGCAAGCTGTCCGAAAGATTCGGGTAATCGCTCAATTTGGTTTCCTCCTAATGATAGACTTTTCAGTGCTTTGAGCTGTCCGAAAGATTCGGGTAATCGCTCAATTTGGTTTCCTCCTAATGATAGAATTTTCAGTGCTTTAAGCTGCCCAAAAGACTCCGACAAACTTTTAAGTTGGCAATTTCCGAGTTCTATCTTGGTCAGTGCTGTAAGTTGCCCGAAAGATGTCGGCAAGCTCTTGAGTTGATTTTTAGCTAAAGTAAGGCGTTCTAATTTCACAAGTTGTCCGAAAGACTCCGGCAAGTAAGCCAATTCATTCTCACGCAGATACAAAAATTTCAAATTTTTAAGTTGCCCGATAGATTCCGGTAAATATGTTAGTGAGTTATCCCTCAAATTGAATTGAACTAATTGTCCAAGTTCACCAATAGATTCGGGTAAATCAGTCAGTTGATTCTCGGCTAAACCAAGGGTCGTCAAACTCTTAAGTTTACCGAACGTTTTCGGCAGCGTAGTCAGTTTATTTCTCCATACAGACAAATGCGATAAATTTTTGAGCTGACCAATAGACTTTGGTAGCGCAGTAAGTTGATTTCTCCCCAAAGTAAGTGATTCCAACTTGTCAAGCTGACCGATGGATTTTGGTAAATCTTCCAATTGATTCCCCTCCAAAGAAAGCACAGTCAAATTTTCAAGTTGCCCAATAGATTTGGGTAAACTTTCAAGTTGATTATTGACTAACTCAAGAATGGTCAATGCTTTAAGTTGACCAATAGATTCCGGCAAACTCACAAGTTGACACTCCGCCGCATAAAATTTGGTTAGACTATCAAGTTGTCCGATGGATTCGGGTAGAGTTTCTATAGAACTATTAGATATGCTAAGAGACTTCAAATTTTTAAGTTGACCGAAAGATTTCGGCAGCGTAGTCAATTTTTTTGAGGATAAGGTCAATTTGGTTAAGCCGGTCATTTGACCAATAGACTCAGGCAATCTTTCCAGATTATCTCCGGTAAGGCTTAGGTTAGTTATTTTTTTGAGTTGCCCGATAGATTCTGGTAATGAAGTAAACTTATTACCACCTAGTCCCAGACCGGTCAGATTCGTTAATTGTCCGATAAATTCCGGCAAACGCTCCATATTAATCCCACTCAAATCTAACCCGGTCAGCTTTGTAAGCTGCCCAATTGCCTCCGGTACTTCTTTGAATTGATTGTTATGAAATCTAAATTCAGTCAAATTATTCAACTGTCCAACAGATTCCGGCAAAGCAGACAGGCGATTTTTTTGTAGATGTAGTGCAGTCAAATTTTTGAGTTGCCCGATAGATTCCGGTAAAGATTCAAGACGATTTTCCGAAAGATATAATTTAGTTAAATTTTTAAGTTGCCCAATTGATTCCGGTAAACTTTCAAAGCGGTTACGTCCTAATGATAGTTCTACCAAGTTTTCTAATTCCCCAATAGATTCAGGTAGTACTTCAAGTCGGTTTGCCCACAATTCTAACACCTCCAAATTGGATAGTCTGCCAATAGACTCCGGTAAAGATTCAAGAAAATTATTTCCCAAATGAAGTTCCTTTAAATTCTTAAATTCACTAATAGACTCCGGCAGACTTTCAATTTTTTGCCCGTTCAATTTCAAAATATACACCAGTTCAGGCGTTTCAAATGCTTTTTCCAACGAGTTGTAAGTCCTTTCCGGTTGAGCATAAAATATTGCGCTCACCAGAAGACAGTAAGTTAAGATGATAGCTCTTTTCATCATGATGCAGAAGTATTTTTTAAGTTAAATACAATGAATAAACAAACTGATAAATCCATGTTTATCAGCATTTTATCTAAAAAAATTAATAAAATTATAGCCGTTCACAATAGCTATTGAAGGTTAATTTTGAGATTTGAATGAATAAGTTGTCGGTGTTTTGATTTGAGGTTTTTGAGTAACGTACAACAAAGATACCACTTTTTAATTAAAAACAAATGGATGATTTGCATTGTGTGTATAACAAATTAACCCGTACATTTGCCTTGAAATTTCAAGCACCAAATTCCCAATCCCAAAGGTTTCATTATTTGTTATTTGGAACTTGATACTTGAAATTTGTTTTTTGAAATAAAAACTATGCAGTCACACCAACTCAAAGTCCAACGCACCGCCCACTATTACACCATCGGCACACCCGGCAAGCATATCAAACGCTTTTGGCTCGTATGTCACGGCTACGGACAGGCGGCAGGTCGATTTATCCATAAATTTGATAAAATGGATGATGGCGAAACCTTTATTTTGGCTGCAGAGGGCTTGTCGCGTTTCTACTTCGGCGGCTTCAACGGACCAGTGGGTGCATCGTGGATGACAAAAGAAAACCGCGAAGACGAAATACAGGATTATCTCAATTTATTACAAAAATTATACGACCAGTACGCGCCACAATTCGCTGATAATGTGAAAATTACCTTTCTTGGTTTCTCTCAAGGCGGCGCGACGATTGCGAGATTTGGAATGCTCCGCAAACCCAAATTCCACCACCTCATTCTGTGGGGAACGAACTTTGCACACGACATTAATTTCAAAGATGAAAAGGAATTTTTAGCGAATAAAAAAATTATATTAGCTATCGGTAATCAAGACGAATTTATCACGCCGGAAAATGTTGAAAAAGTAAAAGAATTTGCCGACAAACATGAAATCGAATACGAAACAATCCTATTTGAAGGCAAGCATGAAATTCCGAGAGAAACATTAAAACGAGTTGTCGAGTTATTGAATTGACGAGTTAACGTAAACACGCTCAACACGCTCAACAACTCATCAACTCATCAACACATCAACTCAACAACTCAACAACTCAACAACTCGTCAATACATGAAAATTGTTATTATTGGTGCGGGAAATGTTGCTTGGCACTTGGGCAAGGCACTCTATGACAGAGGCTTTTATGTCGAGCAAGTGTATAGCCGTCAGCGTACCAAAGCAGAAGCACTCGCGCAAGCCATTAAAACGGACTACACGACTCATATTCAGACGATTATGCCGGAAGGAGATTTGTATATTTTGGCAGTAAGTGATGACGCGATTGAGCAGGTAGCCATGAAACTCCGTCGCCGACTGAACATTCATTCAGACGGAAAACACCAACCACTCGTCGTGCATACATCAGGCGCGACGCCTTCCACCGTTCTCGAACCCTACTTCAAAAATTACGGTGTTTTTTATCCTTTACAGACCTTTTCCAAAAAGAAAAATATCGAATTTGAAACGCTCCCAATTTGCGTAGATTCTATCAATATCGCCAACCTTGATACCCTTTTTCAATTGGCGCAATCGCTTTCCCAAGAAGTCTATCGCATCAATGACGACGAACGAAAAATCCTGCACGTCGCGGCGGTTTTTGTCAATAATTTTACTAATTATATGTACAGCATTGCCGATGATATACTCCAACAAGAAGGGATTGATTTTGATATATTATTGCCACTCATTCAGGAAACTATCAATAAAATATACGACCATCCGCCCCACATGATGCAAACGGGACCCGCCATTCGCAATGACGAAAAAACAATTGGAGAACATTTAAATTATCTCGAAAAATATCCTGATTATAAGAAAATTTATCAGATATTAACGCAAAATATTAGAAAGTAACACAGGCTTCCAGCCTGCACGTACTACACGAAAACGTTTTGCTAAAATAAAAAGCAGGCTGGAAGCCTGTGTTACATTATGAAAAAAGCAATACTAATAATACTCGACGGTTGGGGACACGGCGCACGCCCGGAAGCTAGCGCGATAGCTCAAGCAAATACGCCCTTTGTCGATAGTTTATACAAGCAATATCCTCATGCTGAATTGGTTACGTATGGCGAAGAAGTTGGTTTGCCGGAAGGTCAGATGGGTAATTCGGAGGTCGGGCATCTCAATATCGGGGCAGGGCGTGTGGTGTATCAGGAGTTGGCGCGTATCAATAAGGCGATTCGTGAACGCACCTTGCATGAGCATCCACTTCTGATAAATACTTTGCAGAAAGCGCGTGAGGAAGGCAAGGCAGTTCACCTAATGGGCTTGGTATCGGATGGGGGCGTACATTCGCATATCAATCACCTCAAAGCACTTTGCGACATCGTGGAGACGCACGGGCCCGCACAGGCATACATACACGCCTTCACGGACGGGCGCGATGTAGCACCGACAAGCGGACTCGACTATATTACTGATTTAGAGGCATTTTTACAAGATAAAAAAACTAAATTGGCAACGGTGGTCGGGCGATATTATGCGATGGATAGGGACAAGCGTTGGGAACGTATTCAACAAGCCTATAATTTGTTGGTCAAAGGAATGGGAACACCTGTGCGCGATTTTGGCGCGGCAATTCGGCAGTCGTATCAGACGAAAGATGCAGATGGAAAATTGACAACAGATGAATTTTTACCGCCGCTTGTCGGTATAGATGCAGGTGGGCAACCAATAGCGACTATAAAGGATGGTGATGTATTGATTTGTTTTAATTTTAGGACGGATAGACCGCGCCAAATTTCGGAGGTACTCACGCAGTCGGATATGCCGGAATTTGATATGAAAAAACTTGATGTCACTTACCTGACGATGACTCGTTATAATGAGGAGTTTGAAAATATCGGTGTATTATTTGAGAAAGAAGATATTCAGAAAACGATTGGAGAAATTATTAGCAATCAAGGGCTTACACAAACTCGCATTGCCGAAACGGAAAAATATCCGCACGTTACTTTCTTTTTTAATGGTGGACGTGAAGAGGCTTTTGAGGGCGAAAAACGCTTAATGATTCCCTCTCCAAAAGTCAATACTTATGACCAAAAACCCGAAATGAGTGCCTACGAAGTCACCGATGCCATCATCAAAGATATGGATGAACGCCGCCCCGATTTTATTTGTCTGAATTATGCGAATACGGATATGGTGGGTCACACAGGCGTATTTGAGGCAGGAATGAAAGCCGCTGAAACGGTGGACATTTGCCTCAAACGATTGATTGACAAAGCATTGGAACATGACTATGCCGCTATCGTCATCGCCGATCACGGCAATGCAGATATGATGATAAATGAGGACGGTACCCCACACACCGCGCACACGACCAATCCCGTTCCGTGTTTTTTTATTGATAAAAATGTGGCGAATATGTCGTTGAAAAACGGTAAATTAGCCGATATTGCGCCTACAATTTTGAAGATTATGGGCGTGGATGTGCCGCCTGAAATGGATGGCGAAATCCTGTACTGACGACTTTAGCCGTCAGGTTGTATTCGGCGACGGCTAAAGTCGTCGGTACAGTTACGTTATGAAAAATTATATAAAAATATTCTTACTAATACTGGTTGTATCTGCTTGCACTTCAAATGAAAAAGCAGACACCGAACAGGTCAAATATTTCTTTGACCTGAAAGGCTATTTTGACGAACAAGCCGAAATACTCAACGAAAAATATAAGACACCAATAAAGACCGTTAGTGTAGATGGCAAAGCACAGAAAAAAGAGTTAAAAAAAATAGATTGGGAAAAAGAGTTAAGTGTATTTGCATCGGCAGATATTAATAAATCTTCTTGGCAAGATAAATATCGCGCAGATACGATGGCAACGATTAACGCTATCAATGTGGCTTACACCGCTTTAGATGATAAATTGAAAACCCGCCTGATTAATGTAAAATTAAATAATGATGTCGTAGAATTTATTTCTATCGAACAACTAAGCGATAATATGATTTATAATTCTCAAAAAACGCTAACTTACTCATCAAAAATAGGTTACACATTAGAAAATAGACAAAAAGCACGTTTCTTGGACGAGCATTTATACGAAATCAATGTCGATTTTGACTAAGTAATTCATCATCTTCCGGTACTTGCGTATCATTTATCGGGCGCAATTCTACTTCAAAAACTTCCTTTGGGTCAGGAATTGCTGTGTCTTGAATGGTTCTTTTTTCTCCTTCCACAATAACCTTATCGCTCTGTACAATTACCTCATCTACGGATTCATAATTTTCTAAATACGTATTTATCGTTGCGACTAAATCAAGTTCATTTCCTAATATTACAGGCGATTGATAAGGGCGAAATTCGACAAAGTTTTTAATATTGGTGAAGACCATTTTTTTGTTGTTTTCTGTCAGTGGTTCGGTTTTATGCTCTCCCGCAATGACTTTTGCACCTGTGATATTGGCGAGTTCTTGTGCGAAAATAATACCCGTTTCTTCATTGGGAACAGCGACAGCACATGCACCCAAAATAATCAAACTTCCGGGTGCAAATTGGATATTACCCGCGATAATTTCATTTTGCAAATCGTCCAATGTGCGTCCCTCCTCTCCTACCCTTCCGGCATTTGCAGACAGGACGAAACCATTCGTAAAAAAAGAAATTTTACGTTCAGGAATCTTACCAAATACACGCGAGTGATGCCCGTGCGAGAAGTTGACCCAGAGTTGTATTGGCTTACCTTTTAAGGTGGAAAGCAGTTCTTTTCCGGTGCTGATTTTGCGTTTCCACTCGGCACTATCCAAGTGGTGATTGAGCAGACCAACGCGATAGCCCACATCTTCGCCCATTGCGGTGATGAGTATGCGTTCGTGCTGTACTTGCCCGTAAATTGATGTTTTTATGAGTACAACAAAAAGGAGGATGAAAAGACTTTTTGCTTGCATATTCGATGTATTGTTCCTTGGTTTAAGGACAGTTTCGATAGTGGCTTATACATTCGAATTTACCATACTGTTTTACTTTTATTTTACGAAAAAGTTTCATGTATAAAAATAATTGCGAATCATTTTTATTCAAAATCAACAAAATACGTAAATTGATATTTATACATGTATTGAAATGTAGTTATTCATAAGGATGGAATTGATTAATTTGTGATTAAAAAAATTTGTTATTTGTAAGGAGCTATTTTCGCTCATCCCCAAATGGAGGTGATTTTTTTTGATTCAAAGTAACACAAGCTTCCAACCTGCACTTTCGGCAGGTTTCCTTCACAACTAACACGGTGCAGGCTGGAAGCCTGTGTTACCTTATAAAATCACTTTTAATTAACATTCAAAAATTTACATATCCACGAATTATCCGTACCTTTGCAGCCTTAAAAGCAGAAGCGGGTGCTTTTTTTGCTTTGTATTAATTTTAAAATAAATACATAAAATGCTTACAGTAGATAATTTAGGCTTACAATTTGGTAAACGAGTGCTTTTCGATGAAGTGAATTTGAAATTCACGGAAGGCAATTGTTATGGTGTTATCGGGGCAAATGGTGCGGGTAAATCGACTTTCTTGAAAATTTTGTCGGGAGAACTTGACGCGACCAACGGGGCTGTAAGTATAGAGCCGGGCAAACGGATGGCGGTACTCAAGCAAGACCACTCTGCCTTTAATGATGAAGTGGTCTTGAATACTGTGATGATGGGGCATAAGGAGATGTATGATATTATGCTTGAAAAAAATGCCATATATGAAAACCCGGACGCAACGGAAGCAGAGGGATTGCGTGCGGCAGATTTGGAGAATACCTACGGCGAAATGGGCGGCTGGATGGCTGAAACCGACGCGGCAGAATTGTTGAGTTTGATGGGTATTAAGGAGGATTTGCACTACAAGCAAATGGATGAATTGAGTGGTAAGGAGAAGGTGAAAGTCTTGCTGGCGCAGGCGTTATTTGGCAATCCTGACATCTTGCTCTTGGATGAGCCTACCAACGATTTGGATGCGGTGACGGCTACGTGGTTGTCGGATTTTTTGGCGGATTTTAAGAATACGGTGATTGTGGTGTCGCACGATAGATATTTTTTGGATATGGTGTGTACGCATATTGTGGATGTGGATTTCGGACAGATTAATCTTTCGACGGGTAACTACACTTTCTGGTATGAGACGAGTCAGTTGATGGCGCGTCAGATGGCGAATAAGAATAAGAAAACGGAGCAAAAGCGTCAGGAATTGATGGAGTTTATCTCTCGATTTAGTGCGAATGCATCGAAATCGCGCCAAGCGACGAGTCGTAAAAAGGCATTGGAGAAATTGAATTTGGATGAGATACGCCCGTCGAGCCGGAAGTATCCGTTTATTCACTTTAAGGTGGAACGTGAGGTTGGCGACCAAATTTTGCACGTTGACAATTTGAGTAAACGATCGCCGAGTGGCGAATTGCTGTTTGGGAATGTGAGCTTCACGATGAATAAAGGCGACAAAATCGCACTTATCAGTCAAGACTCCATGGCGATGACGGCGTTTTTTGAGATTCTCGCAGGTAATGAGCAACCGGATTCAGGGCATTTTGAATGGGGACAAACCATCACTTCCGAATACCTGCCCAATGAAAATGAGGAGTTCTTCACGGGCGAAGGTGATACGGATTTGATTGATTGGTTGCGACAGTATTCAAAGGATAAAGACGAGCAATTTATACGCGGATTTTTGGGTCGAATGTTGTTTTCCGGCGAAGAGGTGCATAAGAAGGCAAGTGTGCTTTCGGGGGGAGAGAAAGTACGTTGTATGATGTCTAAAGTCATGCTTCAACATCCAAATTTTCTTTTGATGGATGAACCGACGAATCACCTTGATTTAGAGTCGATTACGGTATTGAATAAAGGTATGACGGAGTTTAAAGGCAACCTGATTTTTACTTCGCATGACCATCAATTGATGCAAACTATCGGTAATAGAATTATCGAAATCACACCGAATGGTATCATCGACCAATTGATGACTTTTGATGATTTTATTCGCTCGGAGAAGGTGGCGAAACAGCGTAAGAAATTGTATGGCAAAGCACTTGCATAAGGGTGAAACGGTAGACAACAGACGCAGGTCAGTTTGTATGTTTGTGAAAATGCGTGTATATTTACAAGAACTAAATTTGTAAATCGCTATTAATGAAGATTCATTCGGTTAAATATTATGATAAAAACAGAGAATGGGGTTACGATACCATTCATTTTTCTGATTTGACTTTGTTGGTGGGCGTTTCGGGGGCTGGGAAGACGCAGATTCTTCGTTCTTTGATTAATTTGAGATTTATTGCTGATGGTTTCTCTGATTATGGAATAGCTTGGGAAGTATCATTTTCTAATGATGGCGCAAAGTATTTTTGGGCAGGTGAAATTGAGGCTAATTCGACAATTATAAAAAAAGAAATACTACAATTATATGATAAAAAAGTTGTAGAAAGAAATGGAGATAAAGTATTTTTTGAAGGAAACAAAATACCAAAACTTCCACCTGAAATAAGTTTGATTAATATTCTCAAAGAAGAGGAAAGTGTAAAAAAAGCATACGAAGGGTTCAGAAAAATAACGCTTAGAGATTATGCAGGTAAAGAAATACCAGTTTATTCAGAGATAGAAATGCTTGGCGGCTATACGACGACAAATGATATTATTGTTGAAGCGGGAGAAAAATACAAAACTTTAGAACAGATAAGAGAAAGTGACTTAGATTTGATACACAAACTATATTGTGTTTTTAAAAATCAAATATTCACTACAATCAAACAACGTTTCATAGAAATTTTCCAACAAGTAGAGGATGTTAAAATAGTTCCAATAGCCATAGGTGGTAACGACCAAATTATTGAAATTCACATAAAAGAAAAAGGAGTAAACAAGTGGATTTCACACCAAGAAATGTCGTCGGGTATGCTCCGCACTTTCCTCCACATCAGCGAAATGTACCTCCTAAAAAAAGGAAGTGTCGTGTTGATAGATGAGTTTGAAAGTAGCTTAGGAATCAACTGTATCAATGCATTGGCAGAAGATTTAATGTTTGAAAATAACGATATACAATTCATCATCACCAGCCATCATCCTTATATTATCAATCAAATTCCTTATGAGTATTGGAAGATAGTCACGCGAGAAAACGGCAAGATAGTCACCTACGACGCAGACGAATTTAACCTCGGCGAATCGCACCATGAAAGGTTTATGAATCTCATTAATTTGCCCACATACAAAAAAGGTATTGTACACGCCTAAAGTACAATGAGTGAATTTTGAATGAGCGAATAAAACACTGTTTATCAATCAATTATTATCAGATTTTTTTCATTTCATTGCCTAATTTTCCATGAATTTGTACATCATCGTAGAGGGAGAAGCAGAACTCCAAGCCTACCCAAAGTGGTTGGGTTATACGCTACCACAACTCTCACAAGTTGATGATTACAGAGACGTTACCCACAACAATTATTACATCTTTTCCGGTGGCGGTATTCCTTCTATGTACAATCATATTGTCAATGCAATTAAAGATGTTAACGCAGTTGAAAAATACGCATATTTTATAATTTGCATTGATAGTGAGGAAATATCTGTAGAGCGAAGAAAGGAAAAAGTATTAGATTTTATCAAGGCAGAGGGTGTAAAATTAATAGACTCTTGCGAATTGAAATTTATCATTCAGCATCGCTGTATGGAGACTTGGTTTTTGGGCAACCGAAAGGTGTATAAACGGAATCCGCAAGGCGAAACATTCAGGGCATATTCAGCCTTTTACAACGTCGAAAAAGACGACCCCGAATTGATGGAAAAATACGACGCTTTCAAACTGACTACGCATTTTCACCAAAGTTATCTGCGGGAAATGTTGAAAGAATACAACATCAGATATTCCAAATCCAATCCAAAAGCAGCCCTAAAAGAAACCTACTTCGACGAAATTGTAAAGCGAGTATTAGACGAACCCAGTCACCTCAATAGCTTCTCCGTTTTTTTGGCACTCATTGACGAAATCCGGGAAAAACTATAAAAGAATCCTCACAAACCTAATTCTCCTGAAGCGACTTTAAAAAATCATCATTCGCCGCGGTATAGCCTTCAGGAAATTTTTTATCGAGCAATCTGCTCACATACCAGATTGGCGGCAGTCCAATTTTTGCACGTCTTTTATCTACGGTTTTGATGTCCATGATAGGGTATTTATCCCAATTACTGCTTTGTCCGTAAATTTGTTTTTTGGTCTTTCCCATCTGCCGTGCATCATCCATAAAAGCCCAGAAGCTTTTCCTGATTTTTCCTTTTTTAATTTCGTCATCAATGACAGATTTGAACTCATTCCAAACTTTGTCGTTATCCCTATCCCAATAATTTGTGTAAAGGAATGATGCTCTATCAGTTATCCAACCATGTTCACGAGTAATTTCTGTCAATCGGGCTAAATTAATCGAATCCGTTTTGCGTTTATGGTCAGCACTAATGAAGTTTTTCGTACTGTTCAGCATCTCCTTAATTTCATCCAAAATCTCCTTCGGATAAGGTAAATTCGCATAGTATTCTTCAAGCATTTGAGGGCGTTCCGCTTGTATTTCGTCGAATATTTCTTCCCCTTTAAATGGTCCAAAAAAACTCACATAATAGACGCTATCAGGATTGTGATGAACAAAAGCAGTCTTGATAAATGTTTTCGCTACATCGTTCTTACCTGCTTTGAGTGCAGCTTCGGCTGCATAAAACAAGTCTTTCGCATTATCATGTGGAAGCACCTCAAAGGCTTCCTGAAATCGGGCGAGTGCTTCGCTGTTATTATAGTCTTTGAGGGCGAGTCTTGCCTTCCATATCAGTGGGTCGTAGCTGTCGTAAACGGTGGGTGGGTTGGAAGTACAGCTATTGAAAATCATAGCTATACAGCAAACGAAAACGGCATTTAATAAATTGATTTTAAGGAATTTACATGATTTTTGTTTTGGATATGCGAACATAATTTTCTTATGGTTTGTGAGTAATTCGGATTATTTTTCAATTAGGGAAAACTAAAGCAACGGATAGAATATGTACACGCCGATATTGTTTGATGTATCATCAAATTTATCATTCTGAAATACCCTAACAGCTTGATAATCAAACTATCATATCAAATCTAAGCCAATAACAACTTCGATAGTAACTTAACAGATACATCCCCCAATCGTCCGATATTATCCGCAAATTTGGTCGCTTTTTCATTGTGCGAAGTCGCATCTGATACGAGTTCGACGAGTTCGACGAATCGTTCTTTATTTTCTTTTGAGGGAAAAAGAGCTGCGATTTCGGATTCTTTCAAGCGCGTATTCGCTGCGATGACGGCGAGTTTGGCGTCCGTGGCTCTGGCTGCTTCGTCGATATGGTCGTCCAGATTGTCAAAAAAATCATTGTCCGGCATTTTCTTTTGCTTTTAATTGTTTGATTAATGCGTTGATAGTATCTAAATATTCTTCTGTTTGTTCTTTTCCTTCATCCAGTATATCAACTTTATTATTGATTTCTCCCATGAAGCTATAAGCAGCATCAAGGGTATTTCTATATTCTTTTTCATTGACTCCCAATGCACTAAGTATTTCTACTTGCGTCTTTTTGACGTTGGCGGCAGAAGCGAGATAATTGGTCAATATCGTATTCGATACCTGCAAATTATTATAATGCACCAATAATTCTTCTTCCAGCAATTTTTCGGCTTCATCAAGTGGTGCCATCATTTCATCCCGTTTTTTATTGATACGTTCTTGAATTTTTATCCCCATTCCTACTATAAATTCTTGCTTTTCCTTTCCGCTGCCTGATGTGCATATTCTATCCCATTCGTTTTGTACGGCAGGAATATTATACAGTTGGTTGGAAAATTCGGGTATCCAGACTTCATTCAAATACAAATCTACTTTGTCGCGTTTTTCATCAAAAAAACTTTTCAATAAAGCGACATGAGTACGCTGTGTTTCTTGGATAGACATCCCCAAATTTTTCGATAATTCGACGGATTCTCTCGGTACGCTTACACAAGCATAACAGGCGAAAAGCACAAGGCAAAGGATGAGTGTAAGTGGGTTTTTCATAAGTTTATTCATATTTGTAAGTGGTGTATGGGTATGTTTTGGTTATGCTAAGGAACGATAAAATAATAAGATTTCGATTTCAGGCGAATTATTTTGTTGGAAGACGAGACGCAAAGAAGGCATGTAGCCAAGTTACATAACTGATGTAGCAACAGCCTGTCCCGTACTTGATTCGGGAAAGTATTCCGACAAAAGAATCGTATCAAATCGAAAGGTTATTATTTTATCGTTCCTAAAGTAGGAAAAATATTTTAATTATTAAGTTTCAGAATTTCCGGTTTGTTTAGTTCAGGACTGTCCAGTGCTTTTTCGATAAATGATTGGTCAATCACAAAACGTTCAGCCAATTCACCTGAATCGACTTTTATCGCATCTGCCGTAATGCGTGAAGCCGGGGCTGCCGGGCTTGGTTGAGTTGACTCACTCTCATCTACTTTAGCTCTTTCAAATAAATCATCGAAGTCAGGTGTTTTGAGAAAATGTGTTTTCAATTCTTTAAACATATTCACGTAAAGATTCATCAACTGATTCTTCTGTTTTTCAATAATATCCTTACTGTTCAGTAGTTTGATTTGTAGATTTTGATATTCCGTTTCGGCTTGCTGTCTATTCTTTTGAATGACTGCCTCGCGTGCCTTTTCCCAGTGTTTATGAAAATCAAATGTCTCGTAATCATTCCGCTTATCGGATGCGCTGATTTCGTACAAAAGATAGTCATTTTCACGATATGGTTGCAAGTTATTTTTATCTTTTCCATAGTACAACTCGCTGTCTTTCAACCACAAATGCTCTTTCTTAATATTATCTTGATGCTCCCGCATCATCACCCTATAACCACTCACAAAATCTGTTTGCCGAAATTCGTCGCGTTGTCCCATTCTAAATTGCATATCATCTCCCATTCCAAAAAAACCTTCAATACCTTCCATCATGGGTTCGGCAATATTCAGATAACCGGAGAGGTTGGAGGAATCAAAGGATTTTGCCACCGACTCCAATAATTTAATGGTCTGTGTTGCCCAATTCTTGGTCTTAAAACGCATCAATCCGGCAAATAAAACCACATTATCTCCCCGATATGGTATAGGTCCTACCACACGGGTATTCTTGTAACGCACATTTTCAGTACCTTCTAATTGTTGGATGCTCTTCAGTAAATCAGGACCCACCACAAAAGGTAATTCATGTCTTTCATTGGCATAAATAAACTCAGTCAAAAACAGTGTCAAGGGGATATACTCATTCCAATATTCACGCTTATGTTTTAGAAATTGCTCGGTCAACGAAATTTCAAAGTAACTTTCGCGCGGTAAGATAGGCTTCCCAATACTTTTATTTTCATCTAGTACATTAGAAGCCGGAATTTGGAAAGCGGCATACAATATTGATTCTGAACGACGTACTTTGTTCCAAATATTAGCAATAGAAGGCATAGTTTTAAATTTAAATACAAGATTAAGTTTAAGTTTAAGTTTAAACGGAGTTATTGCTTCAATGTCTTCGCCAAATTATGAATTTTGAATGACAAATGAATTTAAATCTTATTTTATTTTTTACTGATAATTAATAATTAACAAATGGGTGCAGGACAAATTTTTAATTTTATTTTGAAATGCCACTGTACTGACGACTTTAGCCGTCAAGTGGCTCGGTACTTTCCCGCGACGGCTAAAGTCGTCGGTACGAGGCAGATTAAAAATTTGTCCTGCACCCTTAACAAATTATACATTTGTTATCATTCAAAATTTTTCATTCATAATTCAAAATTGGCGAACACATTATCCTTAATTGGAATTTGAAATTTGCAAATGATATCGTGTGGTATTTTTTGGATTATCTATCACAAAAATATATTAAATAAACATAAAACGCAAAATTAATCTTAAAAATTATCAATTTATACAAAATTTAATAAAAAGACAAACAGGGAATTATATCGTAAATTTTTTTGCAATACAAATTAATTGGTAGTACTTGTGCAGCAGCAAAGTCTTCGGGCTTAGTTTGAATAAAGACCGTTTTCATGTTGAGTTTCAATCCAAATTGCATGTCTGTGACCGAATCACCGACCATAATGGATTTTTCAAAATCAATGTCAGGAAAATCAGCTTGGGCTTGAAGTGCCATACCGATATTGGGTTTGCGACATTCGGGATTATCTTTAGCGAGTTTGGGGCAATAATAGATGGCGTCGATACGTCCGCCTGCGAGTTCGATTTGCTCGCGCATATGTGCGTGTACACGGGCGAGTTGGGCATCGGTCATCAATCCTTTTCCGATGCCTTGTTGATTGGTTACGACGATTATTTTTTCAAATTTTTTTGCAAAAAAACGCATCGCCTCCAAAGCACCATCCCAAAACACAAATTCTTCAATATCAGCTACGTATCGTCCCGGAATCCGTTGATTAATCACTCCGTCTCTATCCAAAAACAGCGTCCAATCACCGTTTACCATCCACTGTTTACCGTTTACCATCAGTTTCTTTGACTTTGACTTTTACGTCATGGTTGATGCGGAGAAATTCGACCATATTAAGGAGATTTTGTTTTTGGTCGGCAGAGTCGATTTGTAGTTCGTAGATGTGTTCTTTTCCGCCCATTGGTATAGTCATGAAGTTGCCGCCTTCCACTTTTCCGGGCTTAAACTCTTGCCCTTCAGGAAGTTTCTTTAAATCAAAACGAATTTCGTCCAATACATCTTGTGGGATTTTATAGACTTCACCTTTATCTTTAAGGTATAAGGTCTCTTCATCAAAATATACCTTACCTGCCGCAACCCGTTTTTTACGAAATACCTGAATCAACATTGGCAAAACAAATAATGCCAATAATGCCAGTATCAGCGCATATGCCATCTGTGCCCAATCGCTCATGTCGGCGAGCTTAAGCAAATTATCAATAATGCCAATTTTGCCATCAGTAAAATAGTCAAATATTCCCAAACCCAACAAACCTGTTGCCGCCAAACCTATTCCTATCCAACGTTTGTTAATGGTACGTGTTTCTATCAAGTCCGATTTAAATTCAAATTTCATGCTGCGAAGATAAGGAATGATGACAAAATAAATTAGAGCATGTTTAAAAAATTTAACCATGCTCTTAGCAACAGAATAGACTTTATTGAAGTTCTGTCAAAAACTCGCGCAGAATCACAAATTTTAACATTTATCAAGCAACTATATTTCTTTTTCGTTAGTCTTATGTATGTTTTTCTTGCCTAATACCTTGCTTAAATCAATTTTACTCATCTTTAAATCACTCATAGACAACTTTTTATACAGGGGTGAATCACTTGTATATACATAAAAAAAAATCATTTTCTGCACGCAACTTTTTCGACTATCACCCGTATAATCCTAACACATGAGGTAATACATAAAATTTAATTAATCAAATAACAAAATCAGCAAACTAAAAAGGCTTAAAAAAAGTCAAAAGTGTACGCTACGAAATCCACAAATTCATGCACAATATGTACTCAAGACATATCGCTTTACTTGCTATTATTCTCTCCACATTATTTCATTCGATTAATAAGATCGAGGCGCAGGATTTGGAATTGCGGCTGGTTACTGCCACACATATTACCAGTCATCCTGTCCGCGAATACAGGGACGATGCTGCACGTTTGGCACTTGAACACATGGCAGATGGTCGTAATTTATACGATATAAGCGTATATATTCCCGAAGAAACGCAGAAGAGCCTATTCAATGCCTTAATGTCTATACACCAATCAGATAATTCACATGCAAAGAAGGTTGTAGGATTTGGTATTCACACAAGCCCTAAGCCCTATTATATAGGACACATCAAAGTGGATTGTATTGCCAGCACAACATGGACAGCAAAATTGGACACCGGAGCAACAACTACCTCAAATGAAAAAGTAAACGCCGTACTCAAACAATATGACCTCGAAATCAGCAATTACGATAAAGAAGAAAATTCATTCATTATATCTCCCCGCAGTCCCGTCAATATGAGTAAAGTAGCCAAAATACTTTCTGGTATTGATAATGATATTGAATACACAGTCGTACCTGACATTAAAGTACCTGACCATAATATCAGGGCAAAACAAGTGGGTGGCGATACGTGGATAATTACATTTGAAAAACGCGGAACTAACAACAAAGAAGCATGGTCATTTAAAGTAGATGGTACAGGACAGGTGACATATTTGGGGAAATAAAATAATAAGTACCAAATTCCAAATAACAAATTCCAAATTCCAAATAACAAATTCCAAATAACAAATTCCAAATGACAAATTCCAAATAACAAATTCCAAATGACAAATTCCGTATAAAACAGTATCTAAGGGTACTTGGAATTTGGTACTTGGAATTTACAACAACATTGGCTTTAGGGATTTTAACAACATATATTTTTTAGAGGGGCGGAACCTGGCTGAATTTATTTTCAGCCGGGTTTCCATTTTTTAGGGGGAACATGAGTAAATGACTCGTGTTACGCAAAATACTTGTTTTGTATCCAACTGTATTTTTTACTAAAATAGTCCACAGACAGACGTGAAAACACGCTCGCGTTCAACTGCGGACTGTGGACTGACAAGCTGCCGACGTATTACTACGTAAGATCAGTATGAACAGATGAATAAATGAGTAAATATCATATCTAAAATAAATTCGTAAAATTTGAATTACTTTTAAACCCAAAAATTTCAAAACTTCTTATCTTTACGTTTGTTACATTATTGGTTTAGATTCATTTTAAATAACAAACGTTAAGTTCTTCGTTCTAAGTACTTCGTTCTGTATTGAGTCAGAATAATCATCCATTTTTTTAAATTTAAACTTAAAACTTAGGCTTGAACTTAAACTTAAAATAGACACTATGGCTTTTAAACTTCCCGATTTGCCTTATGCACACGATGCATTGGAACCCCACATAGATGAAAAAACCATGCAAATCCATCACGGCAAGCACCACGCCGGATATACCAAAAAACTCAACGCAGCTATCGAAGGCAGTGATTTGGCAGGAAAATCTATCGACGACATCCTCGCGGGTGTATCAAAACATTCCGGCGGTGTACGCAACAACGGTGGCGGTTTCTACAACCACAGCCTCTTTTGGAGTGTCATGTCTCCTAATGGTGGCGGTACGCCTTCGGGCGATTTGGGCGATGCTATCAATAAGGCATTTGGCTCTTTTGATGGTTTCAAAGACGCTTTTAGCGCGGCTGCCAAAACTCGATTCGGTTCGGGCTGGGCATGGCTCATCGTAAAAGCTGACGGCGCACTCGCTGTCACTTCTACACCCAACCAAGACAATCCTTTGATGGATATTGCTGAGGAAAAAGGTACGCCAATTCTCGGACTCGACGTATGGGAACACGCTTACTACCTCAATTACCAAAACCGTCGTCCTGATTATGTGAATGCGTTTTTCAACGTTATCAATTGGGATGAAGTGAGTAAGCGTTTTGCGGCAGCTAAGTAATGGGTAAAATTCCAAAAAACAAATTCCAAATTCCAATCTAGGGCTGAAACAGGTTTTTATTTTGCTTCGCAAAACTCCCTTTTGGTCTTTCATTGTAAAATAAAAAATGTCCGGCATCGAAAGATGTCGGACATTTTCTTTTCTATGGACTAAAAATCACCTCAAAACATCCAATTTCATCGTCTTTCGTTCATCAGGAGATACGACTTCTACAAGGTAAAGTCCTGCTTCCAATTGACTCACATCTATGCGTTCTCTTACGACTGAATTGTCATTATATGTCCATTGATAATTGCATAATTGCCGCCCTTGCATATCGTAAATGTGGACATTGACATCGCCACTTACCGCCATTTTCATGCTTAATTCAACGGTATTTACCGCCGGATTTGGCGCAATGGAAATGCCCGAATCTCGCGTCTCCAATTTCAAAGAACGCACTTCTGAATACTCGTAACTACCATCTTTATCTACCATTTTGAGGCGATAATAGACGTAATTGCCGCTGACTTTTGAAATGTCATCTTCGTAAGTGTAATTGATTTCTTCCAAAGATTCGCCTGCGGCGGCGACTGTGCCTACGCGCGTAAAATCCTCATTATCAGTCTTTCTTTCGACTTCGTAATGAAGGCTGTTATTTTCGGTGAGGCTGGTCCATGCGAGTTGGACGGTTTTGTGGTCGTCTGATTTTACGGTAAATTTGGCGAGTTCGATGGGTAAATCCGAGGATGGCTGTCGGCTCAAACTCAATATCTTTTGTGTCTCGACAGTATCGGTGCAACTACCCGTGATGAAGTTATATCTATTGTAAATGATTGCTTTACTGAAATTACCTCCGTAAAAAGGTATATCTCCTAATTCTCCAAGTGCCAGTACTGCCCCATCCAGAGCAATGCTGTAATTTGAGCTGAAAGGAAATCCCCATAATACCTCCCCCGGTTTGCCATTAAGGGCATAGACGCTATTATTGGCGCTGATGACCAAATTGCTAAATTCATTATCGACTCCTGTTGGTGGACTGTAATAAATATCATCTATATTCGTCACAACAGGTATAGTCCACGGAATGGTCGTTTGATAATAAAAATAAGGAGCATACCCTAATCGAATGAGGGTATCTTGAGGATAATACCATTTATCCCAACGATAGACATACACGCTATCTGCCCCAACGACTAATGATTCTTCGTAAGTTTCCAACTGATTGATTGAAGCTATATGACCATGTGTAGGTAAGGTTTCAAAACTTAAACTGTTCAACAAGATTAAGCCTTCCAGCGGATCGGGGACACCTACGACCTGTGTAAAATCGCCGCCAATAGCGAGTTTGCCGTGATAGACCTCAAAAGTATTTACGGCAGCATTAAAATTCAGAGGTTGAGTCGCACTCTGTCCACCGCAAGTTCGAGGAATAGTTGACCAACTGGTTTCGTCCCAAACTGCTATGTATGAAATGGTTTCACCATCCACCATTGTAAAATCACCACCAATATACAAAGCGCAATTGTACGCCTCTATATCACGGATAACCCCATTCATGTTGCCGGATTGAACACCTATCCATGTCGTACCATTCCAGAAGGCAATATTGTAACTATCCGTTCCCGAAAGTACAAAATCTCCTGCGGCATAGACTTTTCCATTGAAATAAGGGAAGAGGAAGAAAATAATCTACCCCAAATGAAGAAGTTATTTTTTTTATATGTTTGGCTAAATTTGACGCGCATAGCCGAGCTACGTAAGGAAGATTTAGTGAAACATATAAGAAAAAGAACAATTCAGACGGGTAGATTATTTTTTTCGTCTTCCCTAAGCAAAGTCATACACCGTACCTTGAATGGCATCGCCAAAGCTGATATAGTTTTCACCATCATAGCCGAATACAGAAGCCGTTTGTGTGCCCGAGGCTGTACCGTAATGCAAGAAACTTCCCCCCATCAGAATCATACTTTCATCAGGCAGTGTGAGGATGGCTTTTATTTCTTGCTGGCTGAGTGGTTGGTTTGTATTATCATATTCCGGCAAGCCCTCTATTTCCTCCGAATAATAACAGAAATACTCACCATATCCGGGCTGAATCCAAGCCAACTCATCTTTCGTAAAGCCGTTTTCAGTTGCCCATTCGTCCAATTCACTGTAATTCATATCATGGATATAAGCATAATTTTGAACATCGGAAATGTGGTGTACCAGTCGCTCCTCCCCACTCGTCAGCAGCAAATGCCCGACCGCACAAGCCGTTCCATAATCATCAATAAAATAGGGTTGGCGGTGCGAATGACGGGTATTTATCGGAAATTGACCTTCTTGCCAATATTTGACCAATGATTCGAGGTTTTTCTTTCGATTGGTAAATTGCCGGATGGTCAAATGGTCGGAAGAACGGTTGTTGAGAATAGATTCTACCAATTGCAGGTGTAATTTGATACGCTCATCGTCGGTGCTAAATTTCATGGGGATGGTTAGTAAATCTGTTGGTACATCTTTTTGTTTGTTCCATTCTTTATTGATGGAATTTAAATGGTCGATTAATGGTGCCTCTTCGCAGTATGACACAGGGTCATTAGCAAATAAAGCAATTGAAATAAACTGGAGGACGATTAAACAGGTTAAACGTATGAATAGCATAATTAATGTGGATTTTGTATAAATAAAATTACAATTCAATTAATATGATAATCGTCACACTGAGATTAATATGTTCGCCAAATGAAAAATTGATAATTGAGCGTTGATAATTATTTTATTTAAATATTTATAAATATATCATTTTGATTATATTATAAATTATATTTTTAAATTAATTCTCAATTATACTATTCTACTGAACAACGGTTTTGTTTAAATTGTATTTACTTAATTATCAGAATTTTATATTGAAAAATCAAAGAGAAAGCACGATATATCTCCCCCTTTGGAGGGGGTTGGGGGGTGGAAAAGCAGCCGAAAGTCCACCCCCCAGCCCCCTCCAAAGGGGGAGATAGTCCGCGTTCTAATTTTACACTCAAATTTGAATTGCATATTTACTTGGTAATAAATTAAATACAAATTATAAAAAATCATTGTTCAGTAGAATAACACACTCCATTGATTTGGGTAGAGACAATTCATGAATTTTCTCTACCCAAATTTGTATCTATGACACATACGTTTCGATATTGCTAATATCGCTATCAATATGCTCCAAAATCTTCTCGTAAGCATTTTCAAACCCGGCTTGGGTGGCTCGGATTTTTTCGTCTGTATTGTCGATTTTTTCTTGTATTTCGGTGGCTTTGGTATCGTGTTTTTCGATGTCGGCTTGTAGTTTTTTGATTTGCTCCTTTTTCGTCTTAATCGCCTCTTTTAATTTCTTAATATCATTCTCCAACTTAGCTACACCTTTCGTTTTTTGCAATTCAAGTGCTTGCTCAAATTGCGCTTTTTCTTTGACAACTACATTGCGATAAAATTTGGCGGTTTTCAACAATTTATCGCGCGTCAGTCCCATCGTAGAAGCAGTCACGTAAGCTGACTGGTAGCGTATCGCCTCCTCCATGTTTAGTGCTTCCAATCCATCTAATGAAGCGCGGTATTCGATATAGTCAAAGCCGTCCATGTTGTTCTTTTCTATGGCTTTATATATGGCATTGGCACTGCGTTTGTCTTGCTCCGAGGCATCTGCAAATAAGGCAGCTAAACTTTTTTTCATCTGTCAATTTTTGATTTTTGATTTAGTGATTTTTGATGGGTTGCAAGATAGGGAAATTTGTGGAAAATGAGTAGCAAGTTACGAGTAGCAAGTCACGAGTTTTATTCTTTCTACTCCAAGTGTGTATAACAGATTATAGAAACCTCCGAGAAATCTTCTTTCATATTATTATTTTTTTGCTCTGTCTCCTTTTGAATATCAACGAAAATAATATTCATTTGGATTATTTCGATATATAATGTATTTTTATTCTCCTTAATGAAGAGAAACAAGTAGCTTCCAGAGATAATGTGTTTCGCCAATTTTGAATTTTGAATGATAAAAAATGTATAATTTATTAATGATTAATTATCAGTAAGAAATAAAATTTAAATCAATTCATCATTCAAAATTCATAATTCATAATTTGGCGAACACATTGAGAGAAACCTTTATTTTCTTATTTATTTGTTTTAAAAATTTATGGAGGTTTCAGATTGAAGTTCCGCCAAAATCCGAGATGAGCCAAAAAAATAAAATATTATCTCATGTAAAATTTGCTTGTTTTTACGCACAAAAATGAGCAACCTTTTGCATCCCGATAGCTATTGAGAGAGTATTCATAATACATTGACTAATAACTAATTAACCAATCAACTAATCAGGTCAACTTAATTCCTCATACTTACGACGAAACCTTCGATACCTTTCTTCTTCAAACTGGCTAAATACGCCTCTGCTTGCTCCTTTGTAGCGTAATTTTTCAGAATAACTTTGTACGCTGTTTTGCTTTTTTTGATGTGGATATCCGAGAACCACTCTGCCTCCAATGCTTCTACGCGTTTACGCGCATTGGCTTCGCTCTTGTATGCTCCCACTTGTATGCCATAGCCGGTAGCCGACGACACGCCGAGTGAGCGCGTGGCAGTTTTGGTTTTTACTTTAGCAGGAATCGTCTTTTTGGCAGGTGGTGGCGTAGGCTTTTTGGCTGGTTTGGTGGTAGTCGTAACGGCAGGGGCTTCGCTCTTACCTGCAATAACTACTTTGACCTTAGTTCCTTTGCCTTCCGCAATCCCAATGCGTGCAGCAGCCTTGCCAGACAAATCAATAACATACCCTTTTATGAAAGGTCCTCTATCATTGATACGGACTACAACGGATTTGTTATTGTTCAGATTAGTTACTTTGACTTTCGTGCCAAAGGGAAGTGTCCGATGCGCGGCGGTTAGCTTATCGGCATCGTACAATTCTTTACTGGATGTTTGAGTGTCTTGTAATTTATCGGAATACTGCGTTGCCAGACCATATTCAGGTTGTTGTGCAAAAGCGGTTTGCGTTAGGATTCCAAATAACATTAAAAAACTGATTTTCAGTAAACTACTCATATTTTTATTTCGTTTTAATGCTGTAAATGTACAATAAAAATGCCATATTCGTTAAAATGGTTTATTACAATGTGTTCGCCAGTTTGAATTTTGAATTTTGAATGAATTTAAATTTTATTTTATATTTTACTGACAGCCAATAATTTTTAGACTTTGGACAGAGGAAATTAGGGAATTGGGAAATTCGGTAAACCCCTATTTTTTAGTTTTTTATGAAAAATAATTATTTACATATTTTCTTATACTAATAAAATAAAAACAACTGATAATCAATAGATTACGAATTTTAACCTAATTTCCCAGTTTCCCAATTCCCATTCTGTCCAAAGTCTAAAATAATTTGTTAATTATTAATAGGGTGAACGTAAGAAAATTTTGATAATGCGTAATTCTCAATTCTCAATTTTTCATTTGACGAAGGCATTGCTTACTTCGGTACTCGCGATGAAATGCCGTTATTATCAAACCAGAATGATTTATCCTGCCCGTTGATGTCTCCATCCAAGTTAAAATCTGAGGGGTTGTAATTATTGAAAATACCGTTATTCTCCAACCAAATTGTCTTGTCTGTTCCTTTGATGTCGAAACTCGGAAAATCTGTTTGGTCGGCATCTCCTGCGTACATTGCCCATATGCCCGCAGATATTTCTATCTGCCCGGCACCTGTGTCATTACCATTATAAGTATTGGCTTGGGTGAAGTCATAGATAAGCGTATTGTTTGTAATCGGCACAAGTTGGGGCGTCATGATGCCTACATGGTTGCGATGTTCGATAAGGATATAAACTGCATTTTCATTGACAGATAAGGCGCATCTGTCGGGAAAATAAATGCTGCCATCTTTGTGAAGAACGCCTGCATTTGTGGCTACTTGGGTATTTTTTGTCGTGCCTGTACGTAGCGAAACAAGCACCCAATCTACGGCGGCGTCAGTATAATCATCGCTTGTCCAGTCTGCGCCTTCTGTTCCGGCATAGTTCCAGGGGGCAATGCTGTAAGGTTGTCCGGCAGGTGTAGAGGTGACGAGTGGGCTGGCAACTGTTTGTCCGGGTAGCAGACCTCTATCGGTATTGAGCGTGGTGGACATTTCGCCGGACGCGGTTTGGTAAGTGCCTTGAAGGTACACTTTCATCTGAATGTCAATGCTTGTTGTTCCCTGTGCGCTGCAAGGGTCTATACCGATACAGGTACAATCCGCTTGCCAGATGTCGTTGCTGGTATCCGGGTCGCTATCGTCGCAGGGGCTGCCCGGTGTACAGGCGTCATTTATGATTACTATGTAATCTTCAAATTCTCCGTATGGAACGTCCTCACAGGCATTATCGGGTTCGAATGAAGGCGTTGTGTAAGCTGCGACGCGCATGAGGGTTGTTCCTGTCAAAGCATTGTCGGGAATAGTAAAGCTTGTTATTGCGGGTTGTCCTGATGCAGCCACTACTTTTTCACTTTCATCAAAATTATAATCTTGATTAAAGTCTATCCATATTAACCAATACCCGCTTGATACACCGCCGCCTTGCGTAAAGGTGAGTTCGACATTGACGGTGGCTGACGGAGCAGTGACCAGCCCATATTCGTTGGCATAATTTCCGTAACCTCCATCGTTACCGGATTGATTGTCGATATTTCCAATAACCACTCTTTCGATATTCCAGTTTGAGTTGTTGCCCTTTGCTTGGCAATACAAACCGGAAGGGTTGCAATTGCCGTTACTTTCTATAGAGATGCCTGTACAATTGCAATCGCTGTTGTAAACATCGTTGACGGTACAGTCATTATTGTCGTCACAAGCAATTTCCTGACAAACTAAATCTGTATCACAATTGTCAGGAATGTTGTCTTGGTCTATATCAATATTATCATCAAATCCGGGGCATTGGTCGTCTATATCGCATACATTATCTCCATCAGAATCTTGGATTGTACCTCTGCAAATACAGCGTTCGTCATATACATCATTGATGGTACAGGCATCGTTGTCGTCACATGGTGCGCCTTCTTCTTCCGGTCCGTCACAATTGGCAATTGCTAAGAGTGCTGCTTCGGCATTGAGCCTTCCTGCTCCATGATAAATGTCGTATCCGGCAATATCTTCATTGGTTCTGCCAACTTGGTCGTCAGCCGTGTTTCTTAGTATCGTTCGAATATCTTCAACGGATAGTCCGGGGTCTATGCACAATAGTAAAGATGCCACTCCGGCAACCATAGGAGTAGCCTGTGAGGTTCCTCCCAGAGCGGCAATTCCGTTGTTGGTATTGTGTGTGATGCTATAAATTGAGCTTCCGGGAGCGACTAAGTCTATTGTGTTGTGATAATTGGAACCCCATGAGGGTGTTGTAGTTCTTTCGTCGTTGCAGGTAGTCGCACCGACGGAAATTGTTTGGGGATAAACGGCGGGATAAGCTCCTATGTTTCCACCGCTATTTCCGGCTGCTGCTATCAATGCCACATTATTGTCATAAGCATACTGAACGGCTTCTTCAAGCACTTGCGGCACCCCTTGTCCGGCGATTGATATGTTTATGATAGAAGCTCCATTGTCAACTGCCCATATGATACCGTCAGCCAAGTCGGTCCATTCTCCGGTATTATTTTGGTTCAATACTTTGACGATTAATACATCAGAACTCCAATTGACGCCTGCATGTATGCTGCCATTGTTTCCTGTGGCAAATGCGATACCGCCTACATTTGAGCCGTGTCCATTATCGTCAGTAGGGTCGTCATCATCATTAACAAAATCATATCCACCAATAATCCTGTTCGCCATTTCAGGGTGGTCTAGTTTCATACCTGTATCGAGCAATGCAATGACTACTGATGAGCAACCCGTTGTTAGTTGCCATGCTGCTTCCAAATCAATATCTGCATCGACTTCGCAATCTGGAAAATAATTGGGTACTTGATAGTTGTTGTGATACGTACCATCGTTTTCAGACCACCATTGGGCGGTGTAGTATTGGTCGTTTGGTATTGTTTGTGGTGTTTCGTATCCCGGTTCTGCCATTCTATCTTCAATGACTTTGGTGCTGCCGTACATGATGCCGTTGGGTTCGGCATATTCGAGCATTTCTGAAGCCTCAAAGTCTTTGATGGTTTGTTGGATGTTGAGGTCATTTTGGTATTTAAGTACGACAATGTTTTCGAAGTTCGGGCGATTTTTTTTAGTTGTTTTAGGGCTGCTAAGCCCAATTTGCCGAATGGTGTAAGTCCCTTGTTTTTCAGCGATTTGGTCTATTTGCGAAAGTCCGAGGTTTCTTTTGTTGGTGCTGATATTGAATTTATACGTTGGTTTTAGTTTTAGAATAATTTGGTTTTGGATAGTTGTCTGTTCCAGCTTTTTCGAAACCACTTGCCCAAAGGATAGAGGTCTTAGTAATAGCGATAGAATCGCCAACAGGCACATTTTTCTGTACAGAATATTGCTTGTTAATTTTGTAAACTGATTACCTTTAAACATATTAATAAAATTGCTAATTAAATAAAGAATATTCGCAATGTCATTCAGTTAGGCAATCCGTCCAGAAAGCCTCTTTACTAATTGAAAGATTCTACTGAAATAGGTGTGTGTTTTTTTATTCTACTAAACAATAATTTTATTTAAAATGTATTTTATTGATTATTAATATTTTAGGTGCTGTTCGACAAAAATAGGGTCAGCAATTATACGCGAGTCGCAAGGCGAATTCCTTTACTGAACATGGATATTTGAGTATTAAAACACCCATTTTCATACAAAAACATTCGCCTTGCAACTATTCCCTATTTTACTCGAACACCTCCATATTTTATAACGAAATTAAAAAAGAAAGCACGATATATCTCCCCCTTTGGAGGGGGAGATAGTCCTCGTTTTTACTTCAAATCTAAATTTTAATTTCATATTAATTTGATAATAAACTAAATACAAATTATAAAAAATCGTTGTTCAGTAGAATAGTTTTTTTATTATTTTAAAATAAATTAAATTTATAAATTATTATTATTTAACAAAAAACAAATTATAAAATTATTTTAATTAATTAAAAAACGTCCATATTTCAGTGCGACCTTGAAATAAATACAAAATGTAAATATTGTCATGTTTAGAAAAGCAGTGGATAAGTAGTGAGACAAGCTATCCAAATTTAATATCACGCAGAGAACGCGGAGTACGCAGAGATTTTATCATTAACCCTCTGCGAACTCTGCGTTCTCTGCGTGAAAAATGTTCACTACATTTCTAAACATGCCTAAGTATTTGACAAAAAAAATCCTGAACCTCCGAAGAAATTCAGGATATTTTTAACAACAATATCTTCAAATGAGTATTTGGCAATAGAAATCAAACCAGTAAGCCTAAATAATCCGGCTTATCATTTAGCAATTTTTCGTCTTTTTTAGCGCATTAAAGCTCCCGATGTACCATTATTGTCAAACCAAAATCCTTTATCTTGTCCATCTATAGAGCCATCCATATTAAAATCTGTAGGCGAATAAATCCCGAAAGTTCCATTTTCAAGCCCCCATTCTATTTTATCGTTACCATTGATGTCATTACCATTTATATCTTGTACACCTTCGCCTGCAAACATTGCCCATATACCCGGATCAATTTCTTTTTGCCCCGACCTCGTGCCGTTATTGGTAAATGAATTTTGTGTTCTAAAATCGTATTCGAGTTTAGCATTAACGACCGAAATAGGCGTAGGAGACATAATTCCAATGTGATTGCGATGCTCCACTACGATGTAGAAGCTATCTCCATCTTCTCTCGCCAAAACGTGGTCACTTACAAACTCAATTGTCCCGTCTTGGGTGAGCAGTCCCATCGTTTTAGCAACTTCTGTATCAGAGTCAACTCCCGTTCGGAATGATACCAACACCCAATCTACCACATTTTCAGGATATTGCATATTCGCAAAAGTATCACATTCGGTACCCAGATAGTTCCATGGAACGACACTATATGGTGTGATAATCGAGTCGGTTGCATTATCCTCTTGCCCGGGAAGTAGTCCGTGAATGACATTGAGACTGTTGTCCATGTTCAATTCAGGATACTGAAATGCTCCCTCCAAGTAAGCACTTATTTCTATATCGTAATGTCTATCAGGATTTACCTCAATAATCGGTGGTTGTCGGACGGAATTAGAGTTAGCGGTCATAGCTTCTACGGACATGCCTGGCTCGTCAACGTAAGTATAGCGTCTGAATTCTACATCTGTTGTTTGTATGCTGTCATTACTGCTTAAATCTGTCCACATCCCTACTCCGCTCTCTGAGTTGGAAGACTTCAAGGCAGCATATTGCCCGTTTCCGGTATCTATATTCTGATTGCCGTAGATTACTCCTCCATCATTCCAGTAGCCGTGCAGCAAATTATTGTAATCAGGAATACCATTTACTAAGACCTCATGCACAATACCTATTGAGCCTTGTTGACCCTGTGCAAGCTCCCACTCCAATGGATTATCATCATACAGTTTTATGCAAAGCGAATCGTCTGCATTATCCAACAACATTGGTGTAAGATCTATATTGCTTTGGTATCCCATATAATTCTCGTTGACAGCAATATTAAGTATATCAAATAATGCCGATGAGTTTTCTTTTCTTATATTAGTAAACACATCATGGCGTTCGCCGTAAAAAAAGTGAGTCTTTTGTATGTCAAGCGGCTCAACAAGACCATCTCCTCTCATGTAAGAACGAATGCACCGTATAGGACCTTCTTTGTTAGTGACAAAGCATCGGTATGAAAAATCCATGTCAGAAATCACAACGCCCACAAAATAAGTGACGTAAGCAATCAATATATCAACCATCGAACTTTCTCCGTCTATAATGTGCATATCCTCTAATTTCCAGGTATCGGAGAAATTCAGTGTGTAATTATCCCCGATAACGCTAGTATTTTCCGGATTGCTATTATTTGTATTATAAGATGTAAAATAATCGCCCATCAGTAATGAGAAATTATAAGAAACGTAGCTACTATCGGCGTCCTGTTCGAGCGAACCATCTTGATTGAATAGATAAATGTAGGTGTCTTTCCCCATTTTGGCACTTTGTACCGAAATCTCTACTCCTGAATCAGGAATGACTCCTTCCGGAAGTTCATTATCTTCTAAATTTACGGAACTACCTGCGTCTTTGAGCATAAAGACCAATTCATCGTCATTATCAAAAGTAGCAATATCATCTGCTCCTGCATAAGTTCCGACATCGGCATAGATTTTAATATCATCTCCTGTGTAAGTCGCTTCGCTTAAGGTAGTATATAGTGAGTAAGGATTCACCCACTTCATTTCGTCTATCTGCACAGGTATCTGTATCCATTCGTCATCTTCATAACGGAAGCCTACGATATCTTCGGGCATTGCCCCTTCCAGTGGTGTATCTAAAAAGTTTTCTCCTTTCAGGATGCCGGGATTGGCATTATGGCTCTCCTGCGCCAGTTTCTCGTCTGGTCGTATTACGACAAGAGAATCCAAGTAGGTATCCAAGCTATCCATACTGGATTTAAGTTGTGGGGCATTTTGTTGGTTTTGTAGTTCTGCATTAAGACCACCGCCTCTGGGCCAGATGACGACAATCACTCTTCCGCCTCCTGCCGCACTTTTCTCTACTGCGTCACCTTCATTATATTCCAAATTACTGTTTTCAAGGTCAAACCATTCTTCTGTCACCGGTATCAGTCTGACAAAATTTTGTGAATCTCCGGGAGCTATAGTTCCGTTATTGAAATTATTCTCTAAAAAATAGTCGCTGTAAGGCTCCGGCGGGTCATCTAATGTACCTGTT